>Ga0172363_10005704_pt1 | contig 10064 bp, 5 predicted proteins | sample LakKivs2_kivu2a2_FD_114541 | JGI IMG/M metagenome (GOLD analysis project Ga0172363, IMG submission 114541) | Sediment microbial communities from Lake Kivu, Rwanda - Sediment s2_kivu2a2 | ecosystem: Environmental > Aquatic > Freshwater > Lake > Sediment | place: Rwanda: Western Province, Lake... | reverse complement strand
CATCCATGTACTTGTTCGACTCAAGAAACCAGAGGTTTGCGAGTTCGTGTCTATCAGGAGGAATTTCGTCCCAACGGACAGGACTTCTAGGACCCAACGTAAAGATGAACACATCCGTCTTCTCCAATGCGGCAGTCTGATGGGCAGGAAGAGTTTCCAGAAGCTTCTTAGGCGCATTAATCAGCGAACGTAACCATAAATTCTCAGGCATAAGCGTGATGAGTGGGTGCGCTCCGCGCTGTCGGCAGGAACAACCTATCTCAGAAGCAAGGTCAACCGTGTGGTCCCAACTGTGAATCCAAACGGTTTCTCCACCTTTCACGTCCAAGCAATTTTCGACTATTTGGCGCACAAGTCCCGCGTAGTTCTGCAAAGGAAAAACCTCCTCACACAAAGAAATTGAACGTTCATATAAAAAAGCTTTAAGAAAGCAATTTTGACTAATGCCCTTCTAATGAACCTACGAAGGTCAACATAAAATTCTTTCCTGACTTAGGTTCATGACAGCCTTAGGAGATATTCGAACTCTCGTCGGAGGGTCCAAAGCCCTCTATGCCTGTCCATTGTTCACTAATCTTTTTTGGGGGACTGACGCTTTCATCTGCGATCATTTTTTAGTTAACTCTAAGAGCATTTCTCTTGCCCTAACTATCCTTGTGTTTCCATGTTTCTTCAAGTTCAGTAAGTGATGGTTTCCTGAGATAATGTAGTCTGCTTCCACCTCATCCGCACATTCAATCACGCGGTTGTCTTCAGGATCTTCAACTATAACATTGATTGTATGCTTTGGTTCGACTATCCTGAGCACAAGAACATAGTAATCGCAGATTCCATCTATCTCACTTCGTTCCAGTCTAAACTTCGGATATTCCAGCGCCCTTTTCAGTTCAGCCAGAAGTTGTAACGATGTATAAACCTCAATTATACCTTCCTCTGCGAGCTCCACGAGTTTCGATTCTGCTCCTTTCCAAAACCAAGCTGAAACGAGTACATTTGTGTCAAAGATAGCTTTAATTTTCTTCAAAGGCTTCTTCTCGCTGAAGAAACTGCTTCAGTAATGTCTTTTCTGGTGACGCCGAGTTCCTTCATTTTCTCTCTTATTGGCTCTGATAGGATGTTAAGTATGCTTTCTCCACTTTCGACCTTCCTTAATACGAGCAGATCTCTTTGAGCGAAAGCGACTAGCTTGTCCCCTTCCTTTAGATTCAAACTGTTCCTAACTGACTTAGGTATGACAACCTGCCCTTTCGAACTTAATTTCAATAACTCGATCATATCTATCAAAGTAAGATAGGTCTTACCGAAATATAAGCATTCCCATTGACTTCAAGATGAAACTGTGAGGAAAACACAATCATTGTTTTTGGTAGCCCGGGATAGGTTCAAATATCGGTTTAAATTATCGGGGCTAAGGTAAGATTTTCCGTTCTTTCTAGAAAATAGACCTAGAAGTGTCTTAAAATGCAATTTCAATTCTGAAAAAGCATTAAGAACATAAGAATTCAGTATTTTTTGCTGCAAAAGAAGGGGGTCATTGAGGTTTATTTTTCTATTCCTTGGTTTGTCTATTAGCAAGTAGCACTTGCGTGTGTGAATGTCCCATGCCATGGCGTAGCAGAAATCCAGCCTTGTGTCTACGGCAATTGTGATTCATTTCGCCGCCTTTGCTGGCTTTCCCGATATCTATCCGCTGCCCAAACCCGTTTTACATTACTCTATAATGTAGAATAGTCCATTGTTTTTGTTCCTCTAAGAGATTTTCCCTTGAAGAGGAGGAAAATAAGGTACAGGTGAGCGCGCACACGGCACACGATCTTGCAGTTTGTGGTCTTCATCAATATGATAGATGCGATGAAAGCGGTCCATTATCTGCTGGTGGGATAGGCACAAGATGATTGTTATAAAACCCCATCAATCATTATCCTGAAAACGTGACTTGGAGGGCCAGCAAAAAAGGAGATCAAGTCAAATACCTGGAATTACTTATTGAAACAGTGGGTTGCGAATTGCAGATTCGCTTTCAATATTGAGAGGATCTGTATATGCAGGATGCATCGCTCAGAGAAAGACTGGCTACATTTAGCGACAATCCGCTATGCATGGATATTGCTGAAGATCAAGAAATGAAAAGCATACTCCGACTTCTCGTCAATCAATGGAGTAAGCCGTCATGGAACAACCCCCTCTGGAGTGGAAAGCACTGCAAATTCATGTGCAATCACGGTTTGCAGCATGTTCAGAATGTCTTTCGATACGCTGGCAGACTCTACTACACTATGAAAGACAAAATGAATTATCTTGATACTGATGCAGACAAATTCCGGTTGATCGTGGCCATATGGTTACATGATTGGGGAATGACAGGCCCGAAATATGAGAAAAAGTTCTCAGAGATAAACAAATACCTGAAGGAAGTGGGCGGATACAAACCCAACATCAAGGAAGAAGAGATCGATGACATCTGGATAAGAAAGAACCATTCGTTGATCAGTTGCTTCAATATCCTGTGTGGATACAAACTGATAGATGAAGAGCATTTGATGGATCGTGTTCCCGAGCTGAAGAAACTTCGGGATGACGTTGCAGATCTTGTTTGTTACCACTCAAGTAGCACGCCTTTGACGCGTCAGCAAAGAGAAAATGAGAAGTACGAATTCCAAATTTGCTCCTTGGAAGAAAAGAACGCTTCTTTGGTGACGTTAGGTGCCTTTTTGAGAATACTGGATGCGTGTGATGAAACATGGTATCGAGTTGCTGAAGACTTTTGGGAGTATGAGAGATGGCTCAACGATCACCGTGCTCACGAAATCAATGGAGAGATCGAGGACCTTCTGTACAGACACGAAATCTCTGAAGCATCTGTATTATTCAAGGCGTTGGATGATTCTGATATCAAGGGTGCCTTGAAGTTCTGCGACGAAATTGCAGCGAAAAACATCTCCGTCGCAGCAGAACTCGCGGAAAAGGTGAAGGAATTCCAAGAAGTGAAAACCAAGAGTGAGGAAGCATTCCGTTCGCATACTCTGTCAAAAGCAGACGTATGGGACGTCTTCTTTGAACTCCAGAATGATAGTGTTGTTGAAATAATCCTCTTCCCGTTCGGCTTTAGATATGGGCTGACTGACACAAAGCGCACTTTTCTTGAGGAGACAGTAGTAAAAAGGATCAGGAAGGAAATAGAAGATTCAAGAGGGTATTTTCAAAAATTGGGAATTCAGTTTGCAGTCAGATTAGCGCGACCTCAGGATAGGCCGGAAAGACTTGAAGTGCCCGAGTCATTGTCTATTTATGCGGACAGATTGCTCAAGGAACTCAATGGGAGATTGCTAACAAAGGACTTATTCTCACGCGCCACCCAAGAAGAGATTACTGATTTCTACTGTGGAGATCAAGGCGAAACATCATGGAGAGTCATAGCTTCGGATGGAGACATTAGACGAGTTCAGGAGAAGGACATACTAGAAGAAGCGTCCAAAAACAAGGAGAAGTTCGGAATTATCTGCGTTGTTGCTGAGCCTGGAGCTGGCAAGACGACGGTCACCCGGAGGGTGGCGTATGAACTCTTTCGAAAGAATCAACTAGTCATACGATTCCCAAATGACAATCCAAACCTTTGGCACAAGCTTCCACAACTCGCCGAGCATATTGGACACCACTTCTATGTCCTGATCGATGACATATTTCGTAATCAGTATTTTGTGAAAGTCTTGGAGGAGACTGAGGAGAATCTGCCTGTCACCGTCTTGGCGACTTCACGCTCCGCCGAATATTATGAAGGAAGGCTCAGGAACGCAATCAGAAAGATTGAGTTGAGATTAAGTGAGGAAGAGAAGGACTCACTCCTTAAGAAAATGGGCAAATCCTACGAACAACTTGCACCAGAAGTGCAAAAGCAGTTTAGGGAGACAGATCTCTTTCTTGTTCTCGGGATGGTGTTAACCAAGGGTAAAGGTTTCGATGATATAATACTGGACATAATAAGAAGCCTTGTTGAGGGGGATACGAGATATCCCTCAGAACCTGACAAGCTAACAGTAGCATACCGGTATGTGTGTTTTTCACATAGCTACGGCTTGGCGATTCCCGAGAAATTGCTGTAAAGCCTTGACGACAAAGGTAGATTTTCCAAGATCTTGGAGAAACCAAGGTCAAGAGGCGTGTTTTATGAGGAGTCACAGCCTTCATACCCGGTCAGATTCATCAGATCTGGGGCGGAGCTCATTGCTACGAAAGCTGTTGAGATATTTTCTAATCCTCCTCCAGGTGTTCCTCTTGGATCCAGCTTCGAAAATACATTTAGCGAGATACTTGACGTTGCAAAAGAAGATGATTGGATACAGAGGTATTTCTCGATCAATCTTATGAATAGAGTCCTACATGGAGGAAAGGTAGAAAACGCGGGTGACAGAATCGCGCAGAACAAGAGAATCAACAGCATCATTGGCTATGCAAGAATCTCTGAGTTAGACATACTAAGATCAATCTTCAACGAAATCGGTATGAAAGACAAAGCAGATGACTGCACCAGACATATGCTATCGACCGATCCCGTCACGACAGCAGATCTTCAACTGAAAATCAGCGAGTTACTGTCCGTAGGGCTTGCTGATAAATCCGTTCCGTTGGCAAAGACATGGATGTTGGAGCATCCAGACGATCGGTCGATATTCATACGATATCTTTCTCTCGTGAAGCAAACGGGAAAACGTATTGAGATAGGTGAAGCAGTTGACGACGCGATCAGGTGGATTGAAAAGCACCCGGAAGACGCGAATATCAGAACGATTCTGTTTTCCCTTCTGTGCCAAAGGGGATATCATGTCCGGCAAGAGCAAGTTGACCAAGTAATCCAGGACAACAAGACTTGGTTAGACAACCATCCAGAAGACAAAATCACTCGTGAAGGCTATATCGTTCTAGTCAGAAACCTCGGAAATAAGAAACAGATAGAAGAAACCATTCTTGATGCCATTTCATGGTTGGAAAGCAATCCAGATGATTTCATAGTTCGTTCCATCCTCATATCACTGATTGTGAAAAGAGGATTCTTTGATAGAAGCCATGTCAAACAGACCCTAGATCACGCCGAAGGATACATGAAAACACACGAATTCCAGAAACAGCTGTTTCAGAATTACATAACTCTAGTAAGGAAACTCCAGAAACTCGACATAGGAATACGCACTGACGATGAGCTGGTTATGCAGTTCTGCAAACGGTTCCTTGATTCATACGACTGGACCTACAACACAAAGACAGTCGAAAACATTGCTGATTGGCTAAGAGACGGAGGGAAATTCCAAGAAGCCGAAATCATCTACACGAAGTTGGAATCCACAGAAATCAAAAATCCAATTGTCAAATCAGGAATCTTTTTCGGATTTGGCAAGGTGCTTCTGGGCGAAGCAATGAAACTGGATCCTGGTCGAGAGCGCATTGAGAAGCTCGTTGAAGCAGAGAAGAAATTTGTGAAAGCTCTCACTTTTCACAAAGGCCATCACATGGCCCACGCTCTCCTGTATATCACGCAAGCAGAGCTGGGAAGAGAAGATGCTGAGCGGGAACTTGATCTTGCGGAATGGTGGGCTCCTTTGGATAGAGCGAGCAAAGAGAACATGGCACTTTACAGTTCTAGCCCCTCTAGACCAGAACTCATTGAGGATCTAAAAAGAGGAAAAATCCCTGCCAAGATAAGGGAAGATTTCGAACAGATGCTCAATCCTCTATCACAAAACGCAAGACTCATGAGAGTAGCGTCAATCCCGAATAGGTGGAGAATCGTAGACGATGCTGGAACTGAGGACAAGAACTATGTCGTGTTGTCGGAAAAGAACATAGCAGGCGAATATGTGCTCAATGTTTATGGTGGTTTTTCATTCGGAGAGTGTGTATACAAGATAGCAGTATTCTACCTTGAATTTGGCTACCCTGAAGAAGCCCTACACTGGCTTGGAATTGCTGTGGAGGAAGATCCGCAAAACTTCGCCAATTGGTGGAACAAGGGAGTTGCAGAAATGAACTTGGCGATTTCGATGGAACAGGAAGGCGATTATGGAAGAGCAGTAACACTCTATCGAAGTGCGATTTCCTCACTGGAGACAAGCGTAGGAAAACTCTCTGAATTGCAGCTTCCCGCCAGTGAAGAAATCCCAAGAAGAATTGAGGAATGCAAGCTACATCTGAAAAGACTGGGAATGAAAGGCCAACTAGTCGTTCATGCCTTGCAGGGCAGAGATAGTAATGTTGTCGGACGGGCGCCTGATGGAAAAGTTGTTCTCTTTGATGGCAAGCATCATAATAGCAGTCTCGTGAAGCCTGGAGATGTTGTGCGGGTTGCAGTCATAAAAAGTGCCAGCATGTACTATATAGTTCAAGTGCTTGAATGGGTTCGATAGAAAGATGGGCTTAATGAAGAATTCCAATAAGTCATTTTTGAACCCCCTAGTTCGTCTTCTGTTGCCGTGCAGATTTAAGATTTTTTGAATATAATCATGTCAGTGTAAACATACCCTACACATAAAATACTTGTCTAACCAGTTGGTCCTTGGATAAGGCTGAAGGAGAACTTGGAAATCCAATTTCGTTGTTCGGAGAATATCGCAATTGAGCCCTAGGTTCAAATCTCTCACGGCTGACAATTTCATACCCGAAAAATTAGGAGAAGTATTCTCTTACACATGTAATGGTAGCCCGGGAGAGATTCGAACTCTCGTCGGAGGGTCCAAAGCCCTCTATGCTTGTCCACTACACCACCGGGCTTTCTATCGACTAAGGGTTTCTTTATTTCATCTGGGTAATAACCTTACTGTCCCAAAAAGAAGCATAGGATAAATGGTAATCATTTGCTTTTGAAGAGAAACCGGTTTAGAACGTTTTTGGCTTTTTCCCGTTTTTTCTGGTGGTCTTTCAGAAACTTCTTGACCTTTTCCGCGAGCGATGCTTTGTGTTCGCCGCAGAGGAGTTCACCTGACCTGCATTTGTCGAATGTTTCCTTGAGTTTTCCGTCGTCTTCCTCAAACAGGTAATACTCATAATAGTAGATGGGACAAATGGTCGGGTCTGCGCCACAACGACGTTGTTCCTCGACAGTCGGTCTTCCACCAGTATAGGCGTTCTTTATTTTCTTTTCAGCCTCCTCAGGCGAATCCGTGGTGAAGATGCACGTTTCAGGAAGCGAAGCCGACATCTTGCCTCCTTTCCCCAGTCCAGGAAGAAACTTGCAGTGAATTTGTGCAGGCTTGAAGTATCCGAGCCTTGGCGCCACGTCGCGTGTCACCCGCCAGTACGGATCCTGGTCAATGGCTGCGGGGATGAGGCACGGCACGTTTTCGCCTGTGAGTTCAGTTTCCAGAAAGCAAGGGACAGCTTGGATGGCTGGGAAGAAGATTATGCCGATGTTTGAGCTGTCTGAAAACCCAAAGCTAGCCTTTACTGTTGAAAACGTGATTTTTTTGGCGACTCTGACAGCAATATTATACAACACGCCAGCGGACTCCACGTCCATGATTATCTTTGTCTTCTCCGGGTCAAACCCCGTCGCAATCACGTCTAAGGCGTTGTCGTACGCGAATCCAGTTGATGTCTTAAGTTCAAATTCGGGGTGAATGAGAAACTTCTCGTCGTCCGTCATCTGGAAATACAGCTGCGAACCGAAAACGTCCTGCAGATGCTTCGTGAAGATCCAGGGAACAAGGTGACCGATGTGAACTGGGCCAGACGGTCCCCTACCCGTGTAGAGCACGAACCTTTTTCCAGCCTCGTAAAGGTCGAGAACCCAATCAAGGTCTCGGTGGGAAAAGAAAAGCCCCCTTCTTAGCTGTAAGTGCAGTTCGCCTGCGTGTTTCCTGATTCTCTCAAGTAGGTCCTCGGTTAAAGGCTGAGTCCCAAACTCCTCAATCAGTCGGCTGTAATCTATCTTACCTGAGACGGTCCAGGGCGTAACGACCATTTCTTCCTCGTTGTTAGACATGCAGCAACACCATGTTCACGGTTTGTAGGAAACAGCACTCTTTATGTTGTATAGTATGATGTTGAAAAGACGGGACACAATATAAACTTAATCTAAAACCTTAGTCCGTGGCCTACAGAGCTTTGAAGTTGTTGAACCAGTTCTCGTATGCTCCTAGGGAATCCTGAGAAAAACTTGGCTTCCTCTTCTCCATCATTTCATTGAAATCCTGCATGCGTATTTTCCGCGGGTCTCCTCCTGTCTCCGCCTTTCCCGACTCGAAAAGTTCGCTGTTAACTTTAAGCTGGACGGACTGGCAAATGTCCATGACGTCGCTTCCCGAGAAGCCTTCGGTTAAAGTAGCCAGCCTTTCAAGGTCCATGTCAGTCGAGGTTTTCAAGCAGCCAGTGTAAAGCTTAAACATTTCGAGGCGTTCATTGTAGCCTGGAGGAGGAACATAAATCCTTTTTTGGAACCTTCGGATGAACGGCGTGTCAAGGGTCCAAGGCTTGTTTGTTGAACCTATGACGTAGACGTGAATGGGATTTTTCTTGTCAATTATGCCGTCCATCTCCTTCAAAAACTGGTTTCGAACCCGAGTTTCACCGCTTACCTCCAAACGGTGAATCCCCATCAAAGAATCAAGCTCATCAATGAAAATTATGGCTGGCGATTTTTGTGACGCTTTCCTCGCAGTGTTAAAGAGCTTCGCAACGTTACGTTCAGCCTCCCCCAACCACTTCGACATAATCGAAGCTGCATCAACAGTGATGAAGGTTGCCCTAATCTCGTTAGCCACAGCAGCTGCAAGAAGGGTCTTACCGCATCCCGGAGGCCCAAAAAGGAGGATGCCTTTCGGCCAGCCTAACGGGAAAAGGTCAGGTCTTAACGAAGGGTAAACAACAGCTTGCTGAATAGCCTTTTTTGCATCTTCAAGACCTGCTATATCAGTCCATCTAACGCTTGGAGGATTCTTCAAAATCAGGTCATCAAACGCTGCTGTCTCGTTGGTTTGTGTCGTTGCCGAGTCGTCGTAGTTGACGTTTGTTTGCTTAGCGGAGCCAGTTACCCAAACGTCCTGAAGTACCCTAATACGGGTCCTGTAAACGTCAGCCCGTTGCGAATAAATCCTGTTTAAATCGTGATCAGGATACGTTTGCACAATTCTCAAAAGACACTCAATAGCTTTCTGATAGGCTGATACAGCCATCTCTTTTTTGCCTTCACGGTCATGCACCACGGCTTCTTGAGCGTGCCTGATGGCAATTTTCTCAAGTTCCTCCATGGCGCTCATTCATTTCACCGCTGAATCGTTATCTTACCTTTTTTATTCAAAACTTCGAGTAACTCAAGGACTTTTCCTGAAGGCAAGTTCAGTTCCTGAGAGCATCTGGATATGTTCATGTCGCCGTTGTTTCTTTCAATGTAATCCCAGACAAGTTCTTCTAGCAGAAATGAAGAAACATCAAAATTGCCTGACAAATCGGTTCCTTGATTAACTGAACCGTTTTGGTTAACTACAACCTCGGTTCCGTCAGCAGACAACGCCACAAGCGGTATAACTGGTGTCGCAGCCTTGGGAGCCTTAACCTCGACAGGTGGTTCTGGTATGCGTGCTTTCAGCTCTTGTTCAGCTATTTCTGCTGCTTCTTTGATTATGGCTTCAGCGTTCTCGTCGACAACGATTGCTGGAGCATACTCGTCTAGGGTGAACTGGGTGCCTTCTAAGATTTCGTCCACAACGCTGGTTAACCGACCGATCTCCGGCGTTATGGAAGGCATGACGTTGGCAACCAATCCTAAAGCGTTTTTAACGTCGCTGAATGCTCCTTCCAGCGATTCGAGGGTTGGAGACACAACCTTAAGGGTGTCCAGCCTAAGGATGGCGCGTTCAACAGCAAGTTGAGTGTGCTGAACAAAGGACAATACTCTTCTTATCTCAGCAATCTCATTAGCGTAAACCGTTGCTCGAGCTTTGTTACCTTTTCCCATATAAAAAGAGCAAGCTTCGAAAAGGTCTTCGTCCCGTTTCGACAGCTTAGAGGACACAAGTTCAAGCCTAGAATAACATTTCCCAAGTTCCATTGTTGTTTCTATTATTAATTCGCTGACGGGT
>Ga0172363_10005702_pt1 | contig 10065 bp, 8 predicted proteins | sample LakKivs2_kivu2a2_FD_114541 | JGI IMG/M metagenome (GOLD analysis project Ga0172363, IMG submission 114541) | Sediment microbial communities from Lake Kivu, Rwanda - Sediment s2_kivu2a2 | ecosystem: Environmental > Aquatic > Freshwater > Lake > Sediment | place: Rwanda: Western Province, Lake... | reverse complement strand
TTTAAATATATTAAATAGCGAAATTCTATATATTGAGTTCTTTAACAAGTTATTTAAACTTTTCTTTTTGACCACTTTATAGTAAATAAGAAAAGCTCCTATTTTATAGATAAATCAATTAAACTTTAAAAACCTTAATTTGTAATTTTAATAATAATCAAAGATAATAAATTTATACTTTTAAAAACATAGTTAAGTAATTACAATAATATATTTGTTGTGATGTTTCATGAAAGTGCTTTTGTTGAACCCTCCATACCCAGAGCCTGGATTTATGAGAAACGCTAGAGCCGAAGGTATTGGAATAATTCAAACTCAATGGTACCCTATTTGGTTGGCTTATGCCACTGGACTTCTAGAAAAGCACGGACATATCTGTAAGCTGATAGATGCCCCTCCTTCACACATGTTTTTTAATGACGTAAAATTAGAAACTAAAAGATTCTCACCTGATTTGCTGGTAGTTTACACTTCTTGGGAAACTATACCTATGGACACCAAAACTGCTGAAACTTTGAAGGAATTAGTTGGATGTAAGGTTGTTTTTGTCGGTCCTTGGGCATCTATTAATCCAAGAATGATACTGGAAAAATCCAAAACAGTTGATTATGTTGCTCAATATGAGTTTGACTTTACTCTTTTAGATTTGGCAAACGGAATTAAACCAAAGAATATTTTGGGTTTATTCTGGCGTAATGGGAAAACAATAATACAGAATAAACCTAGACCGCCCGTTACTGGCAAACAGCTTGATGAGTTTCCTTTTGTTAGCGATGTGTACATGAGGCATTTAGACATTAACAATTACAGTCATATCGCACAATTAAAACCTTTTATGGACATGTTCACTGGACGTGGGTGTTGCTGGGGGCTATGCACATTTTGTTTGTGGGTGCATACATTAACCCGATCTGCATACTATAGTGGAGCTGAAAAGTACAGGTGTAGAAGCGTGGATAATGTAATAGAGGAAATAAAGTTTATCAAAGAAAAGTTACCTAATGTAAAAGAAATAATATTTCAGGACGATACTCTTCCTGGTTGGAGGGCAAAGCAAATATCTCAAGCAATTCTTAATGAAAAACTTGATGTAACATGGTCATGCTTCGGTAGAGTAGACTTTAAGAAGGATGAACTTGCTCTTATGAAAAAGTCTGGATGTAGAGTAGTCCAAGCAGGATTTGAATCATCAAATCAAAACATATTAAACAATTCAAAAAAGGGCGCAACGATAAAGCAGGCCGAAAACTTTGCAAAATGGACGCACGATGTTGGTTTAAAGGTACATGCAGACTTCATACTCGGACTACCCGGAGAAACTGAAGAAACATTAAAAGCAACTCAGAAATGGGCATATTCTCTCGGTTTAGAAACATATCAATTTACAATTCCAAAGATATATCCTGGGACTCCGTTCTATGAGTGGCTTGAAAAGAACAGTTACATAAAGGACGGTGAAGTAAATTATCCAAATCTTTCGAGCGAGGATATAAGATATTGGGCAAGGAAGATGAGTAGGGATTACTATTTTAGCTTGGATCATATTAAAAAACTTTCTTTGGAGAGGTTGCTTATCATTGCTAAGAATGCTACAAGGGCGGTCCCAAAGCTTTTGTGGGAGAGATGGTAATGAAAGTCAATCCAAAAATTTCAATAATAATTCCAAGATTTTTGTTTATGGAATGTTCAGCGACGAAGAATTATCCATATGTGCAGAACTTTGAACCAACGGAAGCATGTCTTAATTCTATTAAGAAGCAAGATTATAAGAATATTGAGGTAATTCTTGCAAACCCAAAAAATTGTCGTTCTGGTTTTGAAGCGAAAAATAAGGCAGTAAAAAAAGCTAAGGGTGATATAATTTTATTTATGTGCCCAGAATCGGTAATGGTGAAAAACAACGAATTGAGTAATTTAATAAAAATATTCAATAAAACAAAGGCCGATGCTGTTGGCTGTTCTAGCATAGCAAACAAAGATATGAATCTTTTCATATGGCTTTTAGAATCTGAAGTAGAGATAAGAGAGAGTATGATGAGAGAAGGATGGACCGATATAGCCTCATGGAGCTACATGGCAATAAAGAAGAGTGTATTTGACGAGATTGGTGGATTCCCGAAAGACAGCCCGACAATAAATTTGGCTAATAAATGGGCTGGTTCAATATGGGGCGATTGGGATTTTTGCTCTTTGTTGAAAGAAAAAAAGTATAAGATTTGGCATACAAATAAAGTTCATTTTTATCATTATTATAGAACAGACTTTGACTCATACTTCAAAAAACAGTTTAACCATGCATGGTATAATGTGGCGTTTTACAAAAGATTCGGGAAGAGTGATGACTACACTCATCATGCCTTCATACCACGCCTAGACCACAGAAGAACGAAGTCGAAAAAAATATTCTTATTGATACCAATCGCCTTGCTAAGATATGTTTCATGGGTATTGGGTGCTGCAAAGGGCGTTTGGGATTTTTATATAATGAAAAAATATTTGTCGAGTTGATAAAATGGTAAGAATTCTCTTAATTGAGCCTCCAACGCCTAACGACCCAAACAAGATAATGAGAATAATAGGTAGTATTGGAACGCTGAAGGCTAAGGTTCTGTACCCTCCGACAGATCACGCTATTCTTGGAGGACTTTTAAGGAAAAACGGTATAGACTTCAAAATTCTGGATGCTTTGAATACAGATATGAGCTGGGATGACGTCAAGAAAGTAATCAAGAGCGAAAATCCGGAGGCTGTGGTATATACAAACACTGTCCAAACATTAAATAATGATAATATAACGGCTACGATAGCCAAGGAAATTAATCCAAACATAAAAACCATAACAATAAACTTCCTTATGGAGTCCTGCAAGTACAATGTCTTGAAAAAATTCAAGGACGTGGACTTTGTGGCGATAAGAGACTATGAGTTTCCTGTTCTAAACCTGATAAAAAACAACTACGAGGGCAAGGAGGTAAAGGGTATATATTACAGAGAGGACGGAGAGGTCGTAAAGAACTCGGGAGGAGAGTACTGCATGAACCTTGACGAACTTGGCATACCAGCTCATGATATGCTTCCACTCAATATATATCAAGATTTTATAATGAAGAAGAAACCCATGACAATAACCCTTTGCACAAGAGGTTGCATAAACAAAAATAATTGCAATCATTGTTGCGCAAAATATTTGAACCCTCTGAGAGTGCGCTCGATAGAAAGCGTCATTGAGGAAATGAAATTCATGAGGAATATAGGCATAAAGGAAATAGCCTTCTGGGACAGCGAGATACCATTTGAGCTTAGCGGCACAAAGCAAGAATGGATTTGGAAGTTCATTGAAAGGATAAAAGAAGAGAAGCTTAACTTTTCAATGTACTGTAACGGAAGGAGCGATTGCGTCAACTACGAAATCCTTAAAGCAATGAAGGAAGTAGGCTTTCATACATTGAAACTCGGAGCAGACTCCTGTTCACAAACTATATTAAACAACATGAACAAGAACGAAACCGTAGAGCAGATAGAACAAGCTGTAAAAGACATTAGGAAAGTCAAGATGAAGCTTTTGATATACTGCACCATGGGGCACAAAGGAGAGACGAAGGAGACTATGCAAAATACGATAAACTGGGTTACAAATAAACTACAGCCCGACTGGACAACTTTCTCAATAGCCGTCCCGCTCTATGGCACGGTATTCTATGAATACCTCAAGAATAACAACTTTCTAAAAGAAGAAAAAGAAGGAGATCCAAATGCGCCGCCAACCTTTAGCTATCCATATCTATCTTCTGAAGATATGTATCGCATAGCTATGGAGGGTTACAGAAAATTCTATTTGAGAAAATCATATCTCATAAAGATGATTCCAGCTATTATGAGACATCCCATTTTTGAGTTGAATAATGGTATTTACTTCATAAAGCGGTATGTTTTAGAGCCGAGAAGCAATCAAAATAAGGAATTACAACGTGAAAACAAATGAAAATTGAACTAGAGCTTTTGCTGGCTGCAATTATAACAATAGTTGTAGTATCGCTTTCATTTTACTTTGTTTCTCCAAATGTTGATGATTATTGGCATTTTTCACTGGCCAAATGGATAGCAAAGGATCCTAGCATTCTAATAACGACAGTCTATCCTGTTGAATCAACACGTTTTGTTGAAGGGCCCAACGGGGTATTGATATATCCTATACTCATGCATATAATGCTGGTCCCATTTGTAATGCTAGGAGCAGAGAAAATATTCTTTATATTAATGTTTTCAATTTTTATGCTTCTTATGTGGAAGTGGGAGAAGAGAGCTATACCTTTCCTCTTCCTTTCTTTTGCTTTAACAAGAATTTCAGTCTTTGGAGGAATAGATTTAGTTCTTATGGTCATGGCCGTAGGGTGCATCTACTTTTTTGACAAGAAGCCAATCGTCTCCGGAGTTTTCGCTGGTCTAGCCCCATTAGTCAAGGGATTTGGGTTCATGATATTGCTTGGTTACATAATTTCAATAATAGCATATAATCGCAAGAGTTTTAGGACGAACAAGAAAATATTTGTAGGTATAATCGTTGCATTACTGATAACATCTACATGGTACGTAAGAAACCTCATGTGTGAAAATTGGAACATAATGACCGCTTTAACAAGCGCAGATATAGGCAAAATTAATCAGATTCTTAATACTGGTTTTCAGGCAACGCAGCCTGAAAGGAACTTATGGGACGAAACAGGGTATTACCCCTTGCCAATCGATCTATTGTTATATGTTGGAATAGCTTTTACTGCTTTCAATATATACAAGAAAAAGAAAATTCTCCCTGAGCATGTCTTTATACTTATAGCTATTTCAGCTTACTTTTTGATGCATTTCCTTAATATAACTCTACTCATGGTGCTGAGATATTATCTGTTCATATTTCCATTCCTAGCTGTACAGATAGCAAGAAGCCTATCAGAAAAACAGCTCAGGTACGCATACGTTGTCACTATGATATTTTTTGTATTTTTTATTTATAGTTTGCAAAATTATCAATGGAATGCTTTTGATGCGCAATTAAAGACTTCGGGGGTGTGTCAGACTATTAAAAATAACGTTGGGAACAATACTGTCTATATAAAGGCCTTTCAAGATTTGTTCATAATATGGGAGTGCGGGCTGACTTATCAGGCAGTTATTGAGAATGAAAGCGTTTGGACGGTTGATTTTTATAATGGAACTATATATAAAACAAATACTACAGGTGTATAAATGGAAATAGAATTTAAAAAAGAGCACATACCAATTGCTTTGTTACTGTTAATAACAGTCATATACTTTTATCTAGCTTCTAATACGGCAATGCTAGGGGAGGATGAAGGAGCATACTTTTTTACAGCACAGCAATTTCTTAGCTTAAAGTTTCCTTCGTTTTTAAGTTCAATACAGCCTTTAAACTATCCACCTTTAATTCCATTGCTATCTGTTCCTTTCTTCGCTATTTTTGGGTCGACCCTAAACCTAGCTAAATTTATAATTGCATTGTTCGGAGCATTAACAGTCTTTTTAATCTATTCAATAGGAAAGAAGACAAGCTGGCTTTTAGGATATATGGCAGCATTCCTTCTACTTTCAATACCACTCTTCACACAGTTTATGTTTTTATATTATGTTGAGGTTCCAATAGCATTCTTTTCACTTTTGTCCTTAGTTATGTTCACTTCGATGGATTCTATGAAGAAAGCAATCTTCACAGGATCAATACTAGGGCTAGCCTTTTATGTTAAATTCAGCGCTATTTTCCTTCCAATAGCACTTTTAGCTTACGCATTTTACAAATACTTTTACAAAAAGGATAAGAATTATTTAAAGTTCTCTATAGTTGCTTGCATAGTCTTCGCAATAATTATTACACCGTTTATAGCAAGGAACTTAATCCTATATGGGTTCCCGTATGTTGATGTATTAAATTTATTCTTTAAGGAACCAAATTTTACACCATCATGGGTTAAAGATGCAGCCAAAATTCTTTCACCTAGCACAGATATTATTTCAGTGTTTGGCTTTTTAGCGTTGATTTTCGGTTTAGAGGGCATTGCTTACTTTTTTGTATCAAAGGATGAGAAATTAGTACTACCGACGTTAGTATTCGTATTATTCATTCTGCTTTATTATGCTAGAGGCATATTAAATCTAGGAATAGCAGAGTCAAGGTACTTTGCAATAGTTTTCCCTCAACTAGCATTGATAGGAGGATACTTTGCAGATAAATTTTATGAAAAAAACAAAAAATATCTGATTATTTTATTTGCCGTAATTGTTTTATGTGCATATCTAAGCTTTTCAATTGCTTTGAGTACATTTGGGTCAACAAGATATCCTCAGAACTATTTGGATGCTTTAAACTGGATTAAGCAAAACACGCCTGCGAATGCGAACATCTTCACTGCCTATGGAGGCAGCCTTGAGATGTTTGCGGATAGAACTAATGTTTGGACTATAGAGGAATTTCCACAATTGATGACTACTCAAGATACTAATTACATCTACAATACACTGGAAAAATACAATGTTAGCTATATTCTCATATGGAGATCTATAGTTGCGCAGGATTACATAGTTCCAGAAAGCAATTTGATTGGAGCATTTACATACAATTTTGTTAACGTTGTAAGCAATGACATTCAAAACAACAACCAAACTCATTTTAACATAACATATCAAAATCAAGACAACTTAATTATCAAGCTGGTTTAATGAAAGTAATGTTTATCAAACCACCGTCAATCCTTCCTGACAACTGGAAAGGTATTTATTCTATTACTCTACCTTTAGGAATTTGTTATCTTAGCTCGATGATTAAAAATGATTATGAGGTCGTTGCATTAGATGCTCTTATTGAAGGCTGGAAAAGTGTAAACGAATTCACTACTCCCAAAGGTAAGAAAGTTAAGATATTGGGATTAAATTTTGATGAAATAGAGAAAAGGATTGAGAAAGAATCTCCAAACGTTGTAGGCATAACAGCTTTGTCGGTTGATGCTCAATCTGCATATAAGGTTGCTGAAATAGCAAAAAGTGTGAATCCAAACATAAGTGTCGTTATGGGCGGGAGTCATGCAACTTGCGCACCCAATCTCGTTTTAGGTAACCCTAATATAGATTATGTTGTAATGGGAGAAGGTGAATATACAATTGTTGAATTCTTAAAAACTTTGGAAGACAAAGACAATATGTCTAAAGTAAAAGGTGTTGCATGGAAGAAAAACAATTCTATTGTTATAAATGAAAGAAGACCTCTAATAACTGAATTGGATAAATTACCTTTTCCTGATAGAAGTATTTTCCCGATTGAAGAGTATTTCAAAGCTTCTAAATATATGCAGGGGTCATGGCAGACACCGAAGAGAGCACTTTCGATTATAACGTCGCGTGGTTGTCCTCATAATTGTCAATTTTGTTCAGTTTATAATGTGACGGGGAGAATTTGGAGACCAAGAAGTCCTGAAAACGTCGTTGATGAGATAGAAAGATTATACAATAAATACAAAATTAAGAGGATAGTTTTTGAAGATGACAATTTAACCTTGGATAGAGAAAGGTTCTTTAAAATATGTTCCTTGATTAAAGAGAGGAAATTGGATTTTGATTGGATTACACCAAATGGCATAAGAGCAGACAGCTTAGATGAGGAGTTAATAAAGAAGATGATTGATGCTGGATGTTTCGAACTTACTTTGTCAGTTGAATCTGGGAGTCAAAGAGTTTTAGATAAAGTCATTCAGAAAAAATTGAATTTAGAAAAAGCTAAAGAAGGAGTTAAACTCTGCAAGAAATTAGGTGTTAAAAAAGTAAGTTGCTATTTCGTATATGGAAGCGTGGGGGAGACAAAGGAAGAAATACAGAAAACTGTAAATCTAGTTAGAGAGTTTAGAGATATGGGAATATTTTGCTATTGTTTTATAGCACTACCATATTATAACTCTAGGTTGTATAATATGGCAAAGGAGAAAGGATATCTTTTATCTAAAGATGGAGAAGATTTAGAGCTTGATGTATTAAATGGAAAAGCATTAATCAAAACCCCAGAATTCAATCCAGAGGACATTTATAAATTCCAAAAGCAACTTGGGAGAGAAGAGATAAGATCATCTATTCAGATTGCTACTCATAATCTGCCTAACTTTTTAAGACTACTTAGTTTACATCCTAAAGAGGTAATAAAATATGGATTAAGTTTAGTGATGAAATGAAATATCCTAAAATAACCATTCTAATGCCAGCATACAAAGAGGAAGAAGTGATAGGAGAAACCCTTAGGCATTTGCTTGAAGAGGTAAAATATCCAAACTTAGAGGTTGTAGTTGCTGTTGACACTGAGGAAGATAAAACTTATAAGATTGTCAAGGAATTCGCTAAAAAACATAAAAAACTAAAGGTAGATTTCTCACCTCAGAGAAGGGGGTTTGCGGTTGCGATAAATAGTGCTTTACAAAATGCTACAGGGGACATAATAGTAAAAAGTGATGCAGAAGTTAGATATCTTAATCCAAACCTTTGCATGTATTCTCTAATCAAATATTTTGAAGATAGAAAAGTTGGAGGTGTCAGATTCAAGTGGAAACCTTATAGCCCAGACCTGATAAAAGAAATGGAGAAAGGATGGTCTGCAAAAGGAGAAATATTTATGAATGAGCTTGTTTCTGATTGGTGGGAGAATAAGAATCCGGTAATAAAAGGAAAATGGAATTATCCGTTGGTATGTAATGCTTTTAGAAGACGTCTTGTACCAAGACTAGATTCGAAAGTCATTTGTGATGATGCTGAATATGGTTACAATGTCCTTAAAAAAAGATATAGAATAGTCTTTGCCAAGGATATAATACATTATTTTGTAGGTGTTCCAGGAGATACAAAAAGATTGTTCTTACAAAAGAGAAGGGGGGCTGTTGGTTGGTTTAAAATGTCAGAATGTAGGAACATAAAGCTATTCGGCTACTACTCCAAATTTTTTTGGTATTATTTAACTCATTTCTTTAAATACAGTTTGGAAGAGGGTATAGCCTTTCTTTACTGGTGTTTGCTATACGTATTCATACTAGTTGCAGCATATTTTAAAAGATATGAAGAGAGCAATGAAATATGGGTAAAATATAAAAGGGATGTTAGATGATAATACTCGATATTGGTTGTGGAAACAAAAAATACAAAAGCAAAAACTCAAAGGACAAAGTAATTGGTATAGACAAAAGAAAAAACACGGAAGCAGACAAAGTTTGCGATATCGAGAAAAAGATACCTCTTCCAAGCAACTATGTGGATAAAGTTATAACAATCCATACACTTGAGCATGTAAGGGATTTAATTAAAGTTATGGAGGAAATATGGAGGGTTTGTAAACCTGGTGCAGAAGTTTTTGTAAATGTTCCATACTGGGTGGCTTCAGGCGCATATTCAGATCCCACTCATGTTAGGTATTTTACCTACAATTCGTTCGACTACTTTAAACCTGATTTCGAGTACGAGCATTACTCAAAAGCCCAATTCAAAATAAAAAAAAGAAAGATAATGTTTTACGGGGAAAATCTGCCTCCAAAATATAAATGGCTAAATCCTATAGGTAGATTGATGACATTTTTCATTAACTTATCGCCTATTCTCTATCAGTCGACGTTTTTAGCTTATCTTTTCCCTGCAAGGGAAATACATTTTTGGCTAGAATGTGTTAAGGGCAAGAAATAATATAATGTTTATTTATAAATAAATCTAATAAGGTTATAAAAGAGGTTTAATATGAAAATAACATTTTTAATACCACCTTCATATCCGCAGAAAAAAGCTCCAGATAGATGCTTTGGTTGTCTAGTCAAGGGTTCTTTGGTTTTAGGCAACCCTTCCGTCGCTCCAATAGAAAATTTAGGTGTAGGAGACAAGGTACTTACTCATGATGGAAGTTACAGAGAGGTATCTTTTGCAAACACGAGAAAAATAGATGAGAATATAGTTAAAATCAAGGTGAAGTATGGGACTCCTAAACTCATAACAAAAGAGCATCCGGTTTTAATATTTAAGGACAACAGAATGGAATGGGTGCCA
>Ga0172363_10005699_pt1 | contig 10066 bp, 11 predicted proteins | sample LakKivs2_kivu2a2_FD_114541 | JGI IMG/M metagenome (GOLD analysis project Ga0172363, IMG submission 114541) | Sediment microbial communities from Lake Kivu, Rwanda - Sediment s2_kivu2a2 | ecosystem: Environmental > Aquatic > Freshwater > Lake > Sediment | place: Rwanda: Western Province, Lake... | reverse complement strand
GGCCGATGCATTTAGGGCATTTTGCCACGATAACTAAACTGATGGATTTTGAAAAAGCAGGGTTTAAAGTGAAAATACTCTTGGCAGATGTTCATGCATTTTTGAACAGAAAAGGAGATGAAAAAGAAATAAAAAAAGAGGTGGAAAACTGGAGAAAGACTGTAAAAGCTATAGGGTTGAAAGCAGAAGTTGTTTTAGGGAGCAGTTTTCAATTTGGAAAAGAGTATATTATGGATGTTATGAGAATGTCACAAGCTTCTACTATTAATAGGGGATTGAGAAGCATGCAGGAAATCGCAAGAGACATAGAAAATGCCACAATATCCCAATTGTTATATCCATTGATGCAGGTCTTGGACATAAAATATCTTAATGTAGATGTTGCAGAAGGAGGATTGGAGCAGAGAAAAGTGCATATGATAGGCAAAGATATGATGAAAATCTTACAACATCCTTTTGTTGCAGTGCATACGCCCCTTATAACTTCATTAAAAGGGCCTGGACAAAAAATGTCAAAGTCAGTTCCTGGAAGCGGAATTTCTGTTATAGATTCTTACGAAGAAATAAAGAAAACTATATACGATGCCTATTGTCCTGAAAAAAGTGCAGAAGAAAACCCAATTTTACAAATTGCAAGGCTTATTATATTTCCAAGAATCACAAAACTTAAAATAGAAAGACCCACAAAATTTGGCGGAAACATTGAAATAAAAAATTATGAAGAGCTTGAAAAGATGTATGTTGATGGTAAGATACACCCTCTTGATTTAAAAAATTCTATAACAGAAGAATTAGAGAAGATCATAAAGCCAATAAGAGATGGCTGGAAGAAATAGCCCTAGAATTAATCCTGAAAACAATTTGGTATATAAGAAAGCTGGTTGTTGGTGGGGGTTCTTGCTTTGATTACTTTCATAAAAATATTTTATAATTAACTCAAAACTGATTTTGGATATATACTGCGGGAAGTTGGCTTAATAATTAATGATAATACAAATGCAAATTTATTCTATTTTTTCAAATCTGCTGAGTTCTAGAAGAGCAAGAATAATAATTGTTGCAGTTATTGCACTTGTGAAAAGGCCAATGCCTATTGCGATGCCTATTGCTGCCGCTGTCCATACAGTTGCTGCTGTTGTCAGGCCTTTTATTTTGCCTTGTGTTGCGATTACTGTGCCTGCGCCGATGAAGCCAACGCCGGTCATTATAGAAGCGGCTATTCTTACAGGGTCTATTGGAAAGTTAAGAATTCCTGCAGCTGTAATAAGCGCTGCGCCGACAGAGACTATTGCATGAGTCCTAAGGCCTGCTGCGCCGTATTCTTTTTGTGCAACCTTTCTTCTTTCTCTTTGCAAGCCTATTGCAAGCCCAAGCAAAGCTGCTATGACAACTCTTATTACAATAATCATCTCATTTTGCGGAATCAAAGCCATAAATCTACCTTGGCAGCCGGGCTTTTATAGTTTTCGCTAATGCAAGAAAACTATAACTTAATTAATAGGAGTTAATGTGAAAATTAAACAAAGAATTAATCATAAATCTTTTTGTATATGAGGGTGGTGTTTGGTTTGTTAATTGATATTTTAATTAAAGAGTTAATAAATGAACGGTTTTTGAATATAGTGTGGGGGTTTTATTGGCTTTGGAAATCATTCAATCAAACCAGAATTCAATGATATCTTTATCTTTTAGAATATGAGATTGGCCGACTTTTTGGTTGGGAAATTTGCTTGATGGGCCTGTAACTCTTGCTTCCCTGATTTTTTCTGCAAGGCCCTTGTGAATCTTTTCTGCAATATCCGAAACAGTAGAATTTTGAGGCATAACTATTGGGAGTGGGCTTGGAGATTTCTTTGGCTCTTTTGTGTAAACTCTTATTACATTAAAGCTTTGGAAGAGTTTATTTTTCAACTCTTGAAGCCCATCTTGTGTTAGAGAAGAGAAAGCCACAAAATTATATTTTTTGGACTGGAGCTGAGCGAGAAACTTGCGCTTTTCGTTTTCTTCTAATAAATCAATTTTATTAAGGACAATAAGCCTTTCACCTACTGCTTTTTCTAGAAAAGGGAAAATTTCATTTAATTCTTGAGGATTTGTTATGACAATAACAAGAGTGTCAGCGGAATTGGCAAGGCCTTGGTCAAAATATTCTGACTCCACAGCAGGCAAATCAACAAGTTGTATCTTGACATGGTCATAATCCAAAGTTCCGAGATTTATTGATTTGGTTGTAAATTTGACTCCAGTTATCTCGGGCTTGCAGTTTGTCAGGCTTGCAAGAATAGAAGACTTTCCTGATTGTGTCAAACCAATAAGAACTGCCTGGAGTTCTGCCTTTTTTAATCCTGGCTTGCCCTTACTTTTTGATTTTTTCTTGGCTGTTTCAATTTTTTCTTTTAGTTTTTTGTATCTTTGCCTTAAATTAGCCCGTATTTTTTCCGCTGACTTATGCTTTGGCATTAATTGTATCATCTCTTCTAATGCTATAATTTTCTCTTCGTCAGTTTTTGCACTTGTATATTTTTTTTCAGCAATTCCAAATTCCGGTGATGCATTCGTAGCCATTTTATCTTACATTCCAAATATATCTTTTACCTTTCCTTTCTTTTTTTATTTTCCCCTTATTTTCTAAGTTATGAAGATGATATAATATTACATCATTTCCGATTCCTACTTTAAATTGTAAATTGGTTGTTGTTACATTCTTGTTTCTTTGAATTTCTTTTAATATCTTCTGCTTTGTCTTTTTTTTATGGAAATTCGCCCCTAAATTAATATATCTATTTGATCTATTAACATGAAACTTTATGCATTTATTTTTATGGCTGTTTGCTAAAGGGCCCGCTAAATTATATATTTCTTTTAAACCCCTCATATTTATTCTGAATTCGTATTGCGGCGACGCATTTATCCCAATTTTTTTACTGAAATCTACTTTGACATTAGCTAACTTTTTATTATTTGTCCACCTCCATTTTTTAGCCACTTTTAGCATAAATTCTAAAAAATCTTTATACTTTTCGCTCATACATAAACCAACCCTCCCTTGTGGAACTCCTCTACACTCTAAATCCATACTAATTATAAAAGCCCCGGCTGCAAGATTTTTATTTTTTAATAATTTATTGAATAAAATTTTATTTTTGTTTATTTGAATTTTACTGTAATATTTTAAATTGTTTATTCTTTTCGTTGCACTTTCAAAAGAGTATTTATTTGGAATTTTTCCACATTTTTGTATTATTAAATTAAGCCAGATAGGACTAAAATAAAAGAAATCTTGATTACTCCAATTTTCTTTTCTTGGATTTGTAAAACTTTTTCCTATCAAATCTTGATTTCTTTCTTCTTCCCATTTTTTTGTTATTGTAAACATTTTTTCAATTACTTCTGGATCTTTCATTTTTAATCTTATTGAATGATAACAATTACAATGGTATATTTTATTTTTATATACTTTAATTTGTGGGTGAGGATTTGGTTTGCTCATTTCTTCTATAAATGCTATAGCAGACATCAAACAATAAGTTTCCCAATCTTTTTCCATCAATTTATAAATAGACATTTGATAGAAATGTTTTTCTACTATTTATATGTTTTGGAGCACTTTTAAAAGTCTGTTTGGGCATAAAAATATTCTTTTTCTGCTGCTCTAAACTCGGGTGATGCATTGACTGCCATATGGCACTAAATAGTAGATTATTTTTAAAATGTTTGTTGAAGCTAAAGAATAAATTAGAATTAATAAAATCTGTAAAAGAGGTGTCAAAGAATTATAAATATATTACATTTAGAGAACCGAGCCGAGCCGCGCGAGGCGAGCAGTATGTCTTTAAACAAATGGGATTTAGTTTAGATTAAGCATCTTTAATGCATTGGAAATCTCATTTTCCATTACATCAAACTTTTTTATGTCAAGAAAGGGCTTTTTCTCCAACTCTATGCTGAGCTTCTTTTTCAGCTCTTCTTTTATCATTTCTTTATCTTGCGAATTCCAGTTTTTACTGCAAACAATTTTTTCTGCCTGCTTAAGCAGGATTTCAGAATCTTTTGCATATTTTTGCGCGTAAATCTCATTTTGGTTCACAATGCTTCCGATTTTGTGCCTTAGCGCTATTGCAAGGATATTTGTCAATTCATGAATTGTTTTTGATCTGTTCATAGTTTTTTTCTTATCTTATTCAGATATTTTTTTATTATTTTTCGCAAAAATTCTATATCATTTTCATTAATCAGCTCATTATTTCTTAATTGGGAACATAAAAAATTTCCAACAAGGACTGATGTTTTTTTGCTAATCTCGACGGGGTTTAGGCTTTTATTCTCCAAAAAATTGCTTAGTGTAACAAGCCTTCTTATATTATCATAAAAAATCCTGCTGTTTGCCTTTATTTTTAATAAGTCTTCTGGCATCATTAAAAGAAACTGCAAATGCTGTTTGTCTATTTTTGTTTCTTGTGAAATCTCAAATTTTTTATTGGAAACAAAGTAATAAAGCATGCTTCTTGTAAGAGGACAGATATTTTGCAGGTTTAAAAAAGAGCTTTCAGGAAAAGAGATTATGTGAAACCTTAACTGGAACTTATCAATCAATTGAGTGTATACTTTTTCCTCTATTCCGTTGATTTTTTTTTCAGTTATGATTAAAAGGTCTATGTCATTATAATCAACTTTTTCAGTTAAAAAAGAGCCTACAGTAAATACCTGTTTTATCTCAGAGAATTTGACAAGAAATGAGAATATTTCTTTAACTAATTTTTCTTTGAACTCGCCAATGTTTTTTAATGCCTTTGAAAAATAAAGGAAGGATTTTTTCTTTAATAGCTTTACCTCCACAATATCGCCTGCTTCAAAGATGTTTTCTGCTTCTTTTGGAATATAAATCTGGTTGTACAAACTACCCTTTGAAACCTGGTGTATAAATTTCATATACGTACTAAATACGTATTATTTATAAATCTATCTATAACAAGGACAAAGGGCAGGCATTATGTATTTAAATTAAAGTTGATTCTTGTTTTAATGAAACTTGGCAAAGATTTTTTTTCAAGAAATGCTGGAGACGTAGCAAGAAAACTACTTGGGAAAGTCTTGTGCAGAAAGAAAAGTGGCAAGATTTTGAAAGCAAAAATAGTTGAGACAGAAGCATATTTTGACGAGAGAGATCCAGCGAGCAGGGCTTGCAAGTCTGGAGACTTGAAAGAGACAATGAAAATGAGAGGCAGTACAATTCTTGTTTATGGGGTGCATAATCAATGGCTTGTGAATTTTGTTACAGGCAAAGAAGGAAAGGCAGAGGCTGTTTTATTAAGAGCATTAGAACCATTAAACTTCAAGAGAAGATGCAACGGGCCCGGCTTACTTACAAAAGCATTAAGCATAAACAAAGAGTTTCATAAAAAAGATATCTGCAAGTGTAATGAGATATGGGTCGAAGACAACAATGAAAAACTTGACATTGTTAAAAGAAAAAGAATAGGCGTGAAGGAAGATTTAAATGAAAAGTTAAGGTTTTATATAAAAGATAATTCATATATAAGTAAAAAATGAAGAAATGCATGGTTTTATTTTCAGGAGGGAAAGACTCTTGCTTGGCTTTGCATAAGGCAATACAAAAAGGATATGAAGTTGAATTTCTTCTTAGTATTCTGCCTGAAGGAGAAGATGCTTGGATGTTTCACACACCTAACTTAAATCTGTTAGAAAGACAGGCTCATGAATCAGGGTTTCCTCTTAGGACAAAAACAACAAAAATTGGAGAGAAACAAGAAATTGAAAATTTGAAAGAACTAATTAACGAGACTAAAAACAAGGCAGAGGTGCTTGTAATAGGGGGAATAGCAAGCAGCTATCAGGCAAAAAGAATAAAAAAAGCAGCTGAAGAGGCAGGGCTTGAAGTAAATGCGCCTTTGTGGAATTATACTGCTGAACAACTTTGGGATGAACTTCTTGAAGAGGGATTTAAAGTTATTTTGACAAAGATTGCATGCGAGGGTTTGCCGAGAGAATTTTTAGGAAAAGTTATTGGAGGAGAAGAGCTTGATGAACTAAAGAAATTAAGCAAGAAATACAAGTTTAGGCTTGATTTTGAGGGAGGAGAGGCAGAAACTGCTGTTCTTTTTATGCCTGAGTTTGAGAAAGAAATAAAAATAGATTTTTCTATTGAAAGCGAAGGAGAGCACAGGCATTTCTTGAGAGTAAAGGAAGTTAGTTAATAATTTAGAGTTAGTAGTAATGTTGTAATAATAAAAAATAGTTGTTATTAATAAGGGTTTTTAGATTAATGGTTAATAAAACTGCTTTAGCAAGAAGAAAGAGGTTTGTTGAATAGCAAAGCGTAATCTTCGAGCAAGAGTATACTTACGCAGAATTAAAATTTTTGCATTAATTCTTTTTGATAAGAATTTAAGCAAGTGGTTTTAATATCCTATTAGTTTGTTGCTCAATAACTGTCCAATAAAGTTTTACAAAAAGTTGCACTTCTTTATTGTCAAGATTCAATTTAAACATTTTTGCTTTGCCTACAATCCTTGTTTTCTTAACAATCCTTCTTTTAACAAACTCTTGCCAGAATTCCTTTAAAGTTGTGTAACCTATTTCAGCATTTTTGGCTATTTCTTTCATGCTATAATCATAATCTTGGAAAGTTATTAAAAATTCCATAACTCTCAATTTTGGATTATCGCCGTATGCTCTCAAAAATAATGATTCTTTCATATTGTACATAAAATTCTTGAGTTTATAAAGTTTTCGAAAATGTCCCTTAAGGGACATTAAAATTTATTAAGTTTATTTTCTGAAGTTAGGTATGAAAATAACAAGAAGCGATTATATTGTTATTTCTAAAGCTATTCTGAGAAAGCTTTATTCTTGCGGTTGTTGGGGCACTGGCTCTTTATACGAAGACAACTTAAAAAAAGGTTTTCCTTCTGAAGAAAAGGGGAAAGTTCTTGCAGTCGTAGATGCGCTTGTCAAACAAGGCATAATCTGTAAAAAAAGAAAACTTTATGGATTTAAGTATTATCTCAACACTGCCAAAAGAGATAAAATAAGACAAATTTTAAGCATTCAATAAAACCTAAACCCCGAACAAAGATGTTTTTAACAAACATTTAAAATACTATTTTCTTTAACTTTGATTATGGCAGAATTTTATAAAAAGATTTTGGACAATGGGGTAACTGTATTATTTGAAAAAAGGAATATTCCCGTGGTGTCTTTGTCTATAAATGTAAACAACGGCGGCGAGTTTGAACATGCTGAAGAAAAAGGCATATCTCATTTTATAGAACATTTTGTTTTTAAAGGAACAAAAAAGAGGACTAGTGAGGAACTTGCAAAAGAGGTAGAGAAAAAAGGAGGGATTCTAAATGCGAGCACTTCTGAAGAAATGACAAGCTTTTTTGCAAAACTGCCGGCAAGGCATTTTAAACAAGGATTTGATATTCTTTCTGATGTTTTTTTTAATCCTGCTTTTTCAAAAGAGACTTTTGAGAAAGAAAAAAAAGTAATTCTTGAAGAAATCAGGATGTTTAATGACAATCCTATGCTGCATGTCGCAGACAAGATAAAGTCTTTGCTTTATGAAAAGCCTTTTGGACTTTCTATTGCAGGCGATTTTAATACTGTAAGAAGCATAAGCAGAGAACAGCTTTTACAAAAATATAACACTTGTTTTAAACATAGGGTTATTATAAGCGGGGTAGGTAAAGGGAATTTCCATGAAATATGTGATTTTGCAAGCAAATTTCCAAAATGCAGTCCGGAGTCTATTGCACAAGAACTAACAAAACTAAATAAAGAAGATTTTGAAAAAAGAAAAGGCATAAACCAGGCACATTTTATATTCGGCTTTCACAGCCCGAGGATTTTTGAGCAAGAGCGCTATTTAAACAGCCTGGTGATGATGTATCTTTCCGGCGGAATGTCCTCTATACTGAACACTGAGATAAGGGAAAAAAGAGGGCTGGCTTATGTAGTGCATCCCGAGATAGAGGCAGAAAGAAATTATGGGTATTCGACAATTTATGTCGGAACTGAAAAAAAGAATCTGAAGAAAGTGAGAGAGCTTATATTAAAAGGGTTCAAGAATCTAAGCAAGATAAAGAAAACAGATTTCGAGCAGACAAAAGAACAGATGATTGGCTTAAAGCAGATAGGAGAAGAAGACTCTTTGAATGTCATGAACAGCCTAGCTATTGAGGAACTTGGGAATAATGTTGAAGATTATTACAAATTTGAAGAAAGAATTAAAGCATTAAAACTTGAAGATGTTAATAACTTTAAACTTAAAAGTTTTTCAAGCTTTAGTTTGGTGCCTGAATAAGCTTTTGGCAATATCAAGAATTAACAACAAATCTTATACTATCACAAGGCGGGTGAGACTGGCAGGGCTTGGGAAAGCTTATTAAATAAAATCTTAGTGTTTTTTTATATGATAATCGTGAAAGTGCCTGGAATCAATGGATTGGGAAAGACAAAAGGATGCAGAAATGCAGGAAATGCTATAATCAAATCACTTGGGGAGATTTACAGCAATGAGAAAGGAAAGGCAATCAAGCAAGAAAGTTACGATCTTGAAGAAATTCATGTTGATAATGAAAATCTGAAAGAACAAGAACAATTAATCTATCAAAATTCTAAAGAGCTTTTTGAAAAACAAGATTTTGTTTATTTTCTTGGAGGAGACCATAGCATAAGCTTTCCGATATGCAGGGCATTTTTTGAAAAATATGGCTGGGATTCATGCCTAATTGTGTTTGATTCCCATCCAGACTGCATGGAGCCAAGCAAGGAAGCAAGCCATGAAGAGTGGCTAAGGGCTTTGATTGAACAAGGTTTTCCGACTGAAAACATTCTGCTTGTCGGATTAAGAAATATAGATCCTGCAGAAGCAGAGTTTTTGAAGAAAAACAAGATCAAAACTATTAAGATGAATGATGTTTTACTGAATTTAGAGGATGTTACTGACACAATTATGGAGTTTTCAAGCGGGAAAAAACTGTATTTAAGCATTGACATTGATTTTATTGACCCTGCATTTGCGCCAAGCACTGGATATCCTGAGCCCGGAGGAGCAAGTGCAAGAGAGGCAATTTATATTTTTTCAAGACTTTCTCTGTTAAAAAACTTAAAAGCGCTGGATATAGTTGAAGTAAACTCTGAGAATGACAAAACTCTTGCAACAACAAAGCTTGCGAGCAAGATTTTGGCTGAGTTTTTGTAATTCATAAAAACTCTTTTGAATTAATATCAAAAAGTTCTTGTGTTTCACCACACCCTAAAGGGTGTGGTTTGTTAGAACTTTTGGATGCTCAGAATTGAAAACGTCTAATTCATAACCACACACTTAAGTGTATGGTTTTCAATTCTGACATAAAAAGGATTTTGAGTAATAATTGCGGGGTTTGCTAATGCTTAATTTATATGTCAGAAAAATAAACTGTCAGATTTTTCTGAGCATCCCAAAAACCAAAGCACAAACTGTCGCCTTTAGGCGACAGTAAACTCAAAGGGTTTTTGATATTTTGGGATGTAAGATTTATATAACCTTTACGGATTATTAATTTATGAATAGAGTGATTTGGCTGCTGATTGTGTCGGACATACTTATATTATCGGCATTTGGGCTGATTTCACCCATATTTGCAATATTTTTAAAAGAAGAAATTGCAGGCGGAAGTATCATGGCTGCTGGGCTTGCATCTACAATCTTTTTTCTTGTTAAATCTGTATCTCAATTGCCATTATCAAGACTAATAGACACAAAAAAAGAAAAATTAGGCTTTCTTATAGCAGGAACTTTTTTGATTGCAGCAACGCCTTTTATTTATGCTTTCTCTCCTAATGTGAAATTTATTTATTTTGCTCAGGTAGTTTATGGATTGGGAGCAGCAATGTCATACCCCGCTTGGTTTACTTTGTTTACAAATTATATCGACAAGAAACACCAGGGATGGGAATGGAGCGTTTGGGGAACTGGAGTAGGATTTGGAACTGCTGGAACTGCTTATATCGGCGCGAAGCTTGCCGGAACTTTTGGATTTAATAAGGTATTTTATTTAGT
>Ga0172363_10005696_pt1 | contig 10071 bp, 9 predicted proteins | sample LakKivs2_kivu2a2_FD_114541 | JGI IMG/M metagenome (GOLD analysis project Ga0172363, IMG submission 114541) | Sediment microbial communities from Lake Kivu, Rwanda - Sediment s2_kivu2a2 | ecosystem: Environmental > Aquatic > Freshwater > Lake > Sediment | place: Rwanda: Western Province, Lake... | reverse complement strand
GGTTCATCAAACGCATGCTAAACTGACCTTGAGAAGCTTGACTATCTGCGACAACAATGCCACGATCAGTACCAGCTTTCATTAAAACGTGACCAGCGTCTTTATTTAGCTTATAAGTAAAACCTGCTTTATAAGCTTCTAACATATCTTGCATAACATCCCAACGAGCGCGTCGAATATAATGCTTACATGCATCAATTGAGTTAGCAATACGATAAGTATGTATGTAGATATCTTCACCACTAACAGTACGATAAGGAATAGCTCCGCACTGTGGGACAGTGTAGGCAGCAAATTCATTTTCAGTACCTGGAGTTAGAAAGTGAATTGGGAAACGAGGCGCAGGATCGTCTGGAGTTGATATTTTATTAAAAACCTTATCAAACAAAACTGGACCATCGAATATACCCTTGCGAATGGGTACTTCTGCAGCTTTGCAGAACATCTGCTTAGCCTGAGCGGCTTCTGATAAATTTTCTGAAACGCTTTGCTTCAGATATTTCATTAACAATTCATGATTTTCCATGATCTATATCACCTCTATATTATTAGTACAATTGAATTCGGATACGAGCAAAACCGTTAACCTTGGCTGATTCGAATGTACCAACTCTTACGCTAGAGGTTGTAGTAGTAAACAAACCACCTGCGGTGAAGTGGGCGGCATTGCCAGGAGCAGGACTTGAACCAGTATGGATCATATCGGTGACAATCCAGCCACCTTTTAAGACTTCAACTTTAGAACCAACTTGAGTTTCCATCTTTGATTGCATTAATGGGCAAGTAGTTAAATCTTTATTGACAACGTCTTGCATAAGAACGCCGCAAGGCTGGCCAGTAGTTCCAGTAGGAACAGTCGCGGTATTAACATCAGTATCCAAACCTGGTTGACCAACAGCACCAGTAGGATATATTAGAACAATACCAGCTTCAGCTACTTCATTTAAGTAGAATGAAACTTCGCTATCACCGCGATTGAAAAAACGATCTCGTTTTAACATTAGTTTTTATCTCCGTCAATATTTACGTTTATTAAACTAGCTATAATTTTTTGTAATTCAGAATATTCATCTTCTTGTGAAGAAGTCGAAGTATCTACGTTAACCTGTGCCTGACTAGTATTTACAACTGGTTCAACACTGGCTAAAACTTGTTGAGGAGTTTGAGCGCTGTTATCAACCACGGTAGAAGTCGAGCTTTTAGCTGCTGCAACTAAGGCTTCTTTTACAGGAACCCATTGCTCGTCAGTTAAATTTATATATAACTTAGCACTTGCTGAAGCCTTATCTTTGCCAAGACCTTCAGATGTAAGTTCTGTTTCGCGTGTGAGTGTTTGATATTCTATTTTTAGATTATCAATTGATGCTTTCAATTCAGTATTTTCTTTTTGGAAAGCTTCTAATTCAGCTTGAGCTTTAATCTTAGTTTCTTCTAAGCTTGCAGCTAAAGCTTCTTTTTCTGACTTTAATGCTTCAAAACTTGCCTGAAGATTGGCAAACTCTTGCTTTAAAGCATCTAAATCAGTTTGAATAGTATCTGACATTGTTTTATTCTCCAATACATGTGCTACTAAAGATTGTACACCGTCTTCATAATCTGATGGTGCTGGGATATTAGTAAAAATAATACTTCTTTTATTGGCTGGATTAGTTGTGAAACCTTTACCAGTAAAAATTATACCTCTTGGTGCTCTACCAACTCTATAATCACCAAACAAGCCATTTCCTCCAAAACAACGTAAATGTTTTGACATTTCAGCTGTTTCTTCAGTTCTTTTAACTACTTTATACTCTTTAGAACTAGATAAAACGTAGTCAAAATCTTCAAATATACATTCCATAGAAACAAACATTTTATTTTCTTCTATAGAATTTATAAGTTCCATTACTTGTGAAGCTTTTTCTTCTTCATACCAAGAAGTATATACTACACTAGCATTAACTAAACTATAAATAGATGGTAAATCTTCTTCTGGAGTATTATCTGGTATAATTTCTCCACTATCATTTACTGCCCATATATCAGTCATATGACCAACTATAATATCTTGATCATGATTTATATTTACAGGATGATGTATTGGGGTATGTCTAGCTTTCCATACCTCATCTTTTAAAAATACATCATCATTTTTATTCCATACAGTTGATACTAGAATGGAAGTTACTGGATATAAATCTTTTGTTAATTTTTTATTAGCTGTCGCAAAATTTTGGACAGCTTCAGTTATAAACTGAGCTTTATTATCATATGTTAATTCAGTACAGTAAGAAATAGATCTACTGTTTAGAATTAGCCCAGCTATATTATGTTCTGCTTTGTAAATTTTCATTATAAATTATAGTATAAATGTCTATTTTTTCTTCTTGAGATAGTTCACGAGATAAAGAAGACGAAATACTAGTTAGTAAATTATTAATTTTTTTAAGAAAATCCCTGTTAATTTTTACACCAAGTAATTTTTTAAACTCTTCATCAGTTAAAATATTTGGATTTGATAAGTTAAAAAACATAGTATTTCTTAAATCATCATAATCATGATATTGAGCAGTAGTTAAATCTCTTAATGTTTTCTTTTTATAGGCTTTTAATACTATTGGTTTTAAAAAAGATCCTATTTTCTCATAGGCTATCTTTGCTTGTAATTTATTACCAAAAGAACCTATTGGATTAAATTTTTGTCTCTGTCTTTGTTGAGAATCTTTTTTATTTTTAGGTCTTCCTGGAATACCTTCTGCCTTATCTGGTTTTGGAAGTGGTTTTAAATTTAAACTATCTATAGTATCAATTCCAGTTTTACTTGGGTTAATAAGACCTTTAGATATTGCATCTCTTAAAACTAATTTTTCAAAATCACCTTCATTATAAGGACCTGGTTTGCGAGCTCTCTTACCTTTATCTCTTTGTTTTTCTTCTTTATTAATTCTAGCTCTTTCTAATTCTGGATTATTATTAAATGCATGTTGTAATAATTCATCAGAAATTAGATTTCTATCAGCTAATTGTATTAATAATGCTTTATAAGCTGTATCATCTGTTAAATTAGAAAAATCAAACTCAACTATAGGTTCTTTTGAAAATCCCATAGCTTGTTGAACTTGTTTTAATTCATTCATCCAAAAATTAGATAATATCATTCTACCATGTTCTAATCTTTGTAATAAAGTTTTTAAACTTATAAAGTTATTAGTTGAGCCTGCACTATTAGTGGCCCCAGCTAAAGTAGATGGTATACCTAGACCTTGATAAATCTTTTCTAAGTGAGGTACATATTTTTCTTTTCCTAGAAATTGATGTACTGTAGTTTTACTTTCTTCTAATTCTATAGCTTCATCCCAAATAATATCTATGGTTCCGCCAGGAGAATGTGATTGTAAAACATCATCTAGTCTTTGAAATAATGCTTCAGTAGGAATTAATTTTTTTTCTACATTGCCAAGTTTAAAAATTCTAATATTTGAGATTGCGCCATCTAAAGCTGTTCTATCTGCTAATTCTAATCTATAAAGCATATCTATATCTCTAAAAACTGAATATAGAATTGGCTTTGCCCATGAGCACCAATCATCTTTGCGATAATGATAAACTAAAGTAGTTTCAGATTCTAAAGGAATTGGCGTGCCTTTTTTTATAGCTTCTCTTATATCTTTTTGCAAATCATTATATTTTGGATTTTTACTATTTCTTGTATCAAAAGCTTGTGGTATAGTTATAATATATTTTTTTTCTTTATAGAAGCAAGAAAGATCTCCACCTTCAACATCTACAATAGCTGGATTAATAAATGTATAAGAATAAGGGATGATTTGACTGGCTGAACTCATGTCTTTACGTTGTTTTTTAGTTATTTTGCCCATGCTTTTTTTAATAACAACATTGGCATATCTATAAAGATAGTTGGCAAATCTTTCTGTTATTTCTTGTCCGTTTATATGCTTATACCAAGCTCTATAAAATCTTTCAATACTTTTAACTGGGTGAGATATCCTTAATCCTTGTCCAGTAAAATCAGCCATTAAATCTATTATATTTCTAATTAATGAACAATCATAATAAACCCAAGAAGCCTTCATCATTATATCAGAATGTTTTACTGGCTGAGTTCCTCTTTGGCTATCCCAGTCAGCTCTATTAAATCCATCGCGTCCAGAGATGTTTCCATCAACACCATGATATGTTTGTCTAAAAGAGCCTAAAGCTTTATTTCTGGCATCAACTGCTTCTTGAGATATTTCATTTCCTTCCCAAGTTATATAATAATCTTTCATTTTTGGCCTTTTTTTGTAATGGTATTATAATATTATTATTACACCACTACCTTCTTATCCTACCATAGAAATCTGGAGAAATATCTGTTAGAGGGCCTGAAGCATATAATTTTTGATTTTTATTAATAGGTTTATGATTTTGTGTACCAGATAAAAATCCAAGAATATTATAAGATGGTGGTGCAATAGTTATTCTACCAGTTTGCCTTGCTCCCATATTAGCCATAACTAATGAGCTATATCTATCTTTTCTCATTCTTGCTTTTTTACCAGTTCCAACTTTTGTTTCTGGAGTATCCCATCTTTCTGAACCAGTCGGTGTTTTAGTATGAACTATACTTGCTAATTCTGATTTTAATTCTTCTATTTCAAACATACAATCTTCTAAAGTATCATATAATCCTATTTTTTCTTCTATATCGCTATATTTAATTCCAGAATCTTCTATTTTCTTTTTATCTTCTTGATGAGCTATAGCTAATGTTACACTATCAAAATCAGGAAATAGTAATAATTTTTGTTCTAAATCATATTTTAAACCATGATTTGCTTCTTGGACCCATTTTTGATTTGCAAATTGACACATTGTTAATATATGAAGTCCGGGCAAATCATCTGTCATCTGAGGATTATTTTCATCTATAACTTGATAAATTGGTGTTGAACCATCTCTTGGTGTTGCTAATGCTTGTTCTAATGTTCTTCCTCCACCTTGAGCATCCATATATATGCCAGCACAAGGAAATACATTCATTAAATCTCTTATTTTTTGCACACAGTATTGAAAATAATCATTTTCTTTTACTACTCCAGCTAAAACTTTTTGCTGATGCTTCTTCCTATTAATTGTCCAACAATTAACAATTCTTGTGTGGTCTTCATGTAGTTCTAGTACTGTGATCGCCATATTATCAACTTCGGATGCAGGATCGACACCAAAGACATACTTTAAATTTTTATCTCCAACTATTTTTGCAGCATAAAGTATTTTTTTACCATTTATTATTATACCATTTTTACTATTTGCTACACAAGATCTAATTAAACTACTTCTAATAAATCCAGCGGAATCTTTACTAAAAACAGCACCATATTCTCTATTGTACGCATCGCTAGTCATACTTGCTCTAGCTCTTGCTACTGTGCTTGCATCCATTATACCTGCAGGAATAAGTTCATACGGTATCCTAACTATAGAATAATCTTTCCAATTAAGTTTATGTATTTCTTCTTCGCCTATAACTCCTTCAAGTTTTTTAAAATCTCCACGACTTTCTATAATGGTTTTATATACTTTCCAATATCTAGCAAAATGTTCAAAATCATAAGTACATGTTCCTGAAAGTATAGATTGATTTCCGCCTTTCGATGCGAAATTTTCTTCCATTTCTGCTGTCCAAGTACCTTCTTTAATCATATATTCTCTTTTAAAGAATAAATTCATATTTTCTATAGGATTTTTTGCTACTGCGCCGAAACCTGAAATAACAACTTCATATATTTCTGGATTAACTGACCCGAATTCGTCCATGATAACTGTGTGTGCTCTTAAACCTCTAATAGTTTGGCCGTCTCCAACAGGAACAAAGTGGGCTTCACTTTTCCCTATAAAGAAAGAGCATTTATCTTGGAAAGTATGTGGTCCGTCATTCCTACCACAAGTTGATCTATAGACATCGCCAGCATCCCACATTTTGTTTGCTTCTTGAAATACGAATTTTGATTGTCTATATGCAGCGCCGCAAACTACTATTTTAGAACCTGGTACGAGCCTAAGTTTTAACATTACATAAAGAGCTAATAAAAAAGTTTTTGAAAAACCTCTACTGCCGATAAGCATTGGGAACGGTCTTTTCCATAATTCTTCTAAAACTAAAGCTTGCATTGGTGATAAAGTGATATTTAATAATATCTTTGCAGCCCACCAAAGATAATTAGATGTTGACATTAATCTGACAACATCGTATGCAGGAATTTTACTAGTTTTTATATCTAATGGGTTAAAAGCTTTTGAAGCCGATATAAGTTGATTAGAATTTAGCCTAGTATAGGCAAAATCCTTCATATCATATATTTCATTAGCTATTTTGAGGATTTTCTTATCCATTCTATCCACATCAATCTCATCATTTGTGTAGTTATATAAGATGCTTTTGAGGCATCTCCAGCATATATTATAGGAATATTCCTAGTAATAACAATATTATTTAACCAACTACTTATAAATGGTCCAGTAACTTTTAATCTTTTTCTTATTTTACTTCCTACTGGAAATTTAATAAGCTCGGCATATGAAAACTCACATATAATTGCTTTATGTTTATAACATTGTAGCCGCATTAATACATTTTCCATTCTTTTTTGAAAAATATTACCAGCTATTTCTTCTATACTTTTTTTTCTTTCAATACAAAAAATATCTTCTAAACCAACTATAGAATAATCGCCAGTTTCTAGCTTTTTCTTAATTGGATCATTACAATATTTTTTATCAAAAGTTAATGGTATTTGTTCACGCGTATCAATTATTGGCGTAAACTTCTGTATCGATTGCGACATGTACTAACTCTTCTATTATATCATTAAATTTAATTTTATTTTCCCAGCCGAGCACTTTTTTTGCTTTGCCTGCATCTCCTTGTAGAAAATCTACTTCTCTAGGTCTATAAAATTTTGGATCTGTCGTCCAATAATTATTATAATCCTTTATATTTATAGCACCAAAAGATATTTCTAATACATCTCTTATAGTATGGCCTTCTCCTGAAGCTAATACAAAATCATCAGCTTTTGAATGATTTAATATTAACCACATTCCTTCAACCATATCGGCCGCATGGCTAAAATCTCTAACTGAATCCACATTTCCAAGTCTAAGTTTAGGATAATCACTTCCATTATCTAATATTATTTTATCAGAGTGAAAATTTATTGGAAGGCATCTATTATCATTACAATGTTTCCAAAATCTTGCTATCCATTTTGCTATTTTCTGCTCAACAAATTGTTCTCCTCTCATAGGAGATGTGTGATTATGTAAAATACCAGAACACGCCCAAATATTATAACTTTCTCTATATAAACGTACTAAGTGATGCGCAGAAAGTTTTGCTATTGCGTATGGAGAATTAGGTGTAAAGGGCGTTGATTCATCTTGATATTTTATTTCTTCATAAGACATTCCTCCATAATCTATAAAATGTTTTTCATTTATACTACTAAAAAGATTAATTTCATTTACTTTAGTAGAATAGTTGGAGCCCCAAAGTTCTGAAGTGCTTGCTTGATAATATTTTGTATTAGGTGAGAATTTCCTGATAGATTCTAAAATATATAGCGGCCCAAGACAATTAACTTCAAAAGATGATATTGGGTGCTCAAAACTATAATGAACATGTGATTTGGCTGCAAGATTATAAAACTCATTAGGTTTAATAGTATTAATAAAATTATTTACAGCAGACGCGTCTGTAATATCTAAGACTGCTAAATTTAAATCTTTTAAATGCTCCCAATTTTTAAATCTTAGATAAATTGGCGTGCTAGAATATGTATGAGTTGCCCATACTTCATATCCTTTAGATAAAAGAAATTTAGTAAGATAATAACTATCTTGTCCTGGTGCTCCTGTTACTACTGCAGTCTTATTTTTCATTTGAAAGCTTGTCCTCGTTTTTGTTTTTTGAATCTAAAATCATAATCGTGTCTGCGTTTAATAATGGGATATCTACTTCGCCATCTACATAAGTATGATACTCCATTAATCTAGCCCTCTCTTTTTCCATAGCGGCGCGAAATATGTTTATTTTTGCGCCTTCTCTCTCTCTAATTAATTCATCTTCTAAAGATTCTATATAAGCGCCAAAAGAACTATTTGCTTCTTGAATATTTTTAGTTCTTTGCTCTCTAGTAATATTTAAATTTTTTCTCATAAGCTCAAGTTTTGATTGTAGCTCAGAAGCTTCTTTTGCAAATGTAGCAAATGCGCTACTGTATGCATTATAAAGCTCATTTAAATTTTTTAATTCTTTTGGATCAGCATCTCCTGATTTTGTTTCTTTATCTATTTTCTGCTTTATTTTTTCCATTTCGTCTAGATGCTCTTTTTGACGCGCCATGCACCTATCTAATAGAATATCATTTCTTATTAAATGCATAAGCTGCATTTTTTCAGTATGTGCTACTTTAGCCGTTCGCTCAAATTGAATTATATGGGCGGCATATTGCTGAATAAAATATTCTAACTCAGCCACACTAAGTTGTTTAACTAATACTGGCCAAAAACTTTCTGCTTGAAGATCTCCTTTAACCATCTTACGACGCTTATCATCTTCATCTGTATTAGAATTTGGTCTAATACCGTGTCTTTCACAGAACTGTCTAACTGCACTCTCAGGCCGCTTAAGAATATCTGCAACGGCCGCGTAACCTAGGTTAATATTTTCTTTAACTATAGATAAATATTCTTTACTTATACGTCCACGTTTATTCATATGATTTACTAGGTGATAAACTTGTGTGTTGCTTATTCTTGATCCGCGCCGAGGTATAGTTGGCGCACGTATTTTATAAAATCTTTACGGTCCTGCTCATTTATGTACTCATCTGCTTGCCAAGCAATCCAGACGCGCCTCATTTTTGGGCTAAGTTTCTTTTCTACTATATTTATAATCTCATTTAACTCAGCTTGTGGCTTATCATATGATAAAAGCGCATTATCTACATGCTCAAAATCGTCGTCCTTGTAATTCACAATTATTGGCACCGCCCTTTTTACTGCTTTTTTTGCTTGCTGTCTTTTAATCCATGCCTCGCGCTTCTCTGGCTCATTTTCTGGTGGTATATCTGCCCGTGAAAGGTTATCACGCTTAAAATTAACTAATCTATTATACACGTGCCGCCATATAAATGTTTTAACTGAGCTTTTTTCCTCATTATATCTTTCTAAACCGTCTAGAATGATAATTGCTATTTCCTGTGAAATATCATCGGAATCGTGTATATCGAACGCAAAGGTGCTTGAAAACTTCTTGCATATTTCCTTATGCAGCTCTTTAAATTCTTCGTCATTTAACTTCATAAAATTACCATAATAAATTAATATGTGCAGCCCGCTATTATAATATAAACGCGCGCGGCTATTTTTTATGTTATTTTTTTACTTTTTTTCTAAAATAATAACAAAAAGGTTGGAGCCCCCATTTATCTTGTGGTATATATAGCTCGTAACCGCATCTTATTAGATTATTAGCACTAGCTATGTTTTCTGGACTAACATAAGTAACAATTGTGTGGACATTTTGTAAGCGGGCAAACTTTTCTCTCACTTTTATAAAGCGTTGTTGAAGTTTTTGGCCTCTATAGTCTTTTTTCACTACTGATCTAGCAAGGAACGCCCAACCTGGGATCCAGATGCTTAAACAGGTTGCGCCTACGAGCGTGCCATGTTTATCAAATGCTCCCCACCAATATGCAGTACTTTTATTATTAATTTTTGAATAAGGCACGTCTAACGGTAGTATTTCTAGTTCGAGCGCTAAAATACTTTCAAGGTTTTTTTCGGAACGTGGAAGTTTTCGTATACTAATCATAAGCGAACTTTGTAGTTAGTAAGAGTATATGATAGATATTATACACCGGGGGAAGGAAGATAGTATAATAGCATTTATTAGCCTTTACAACTCTATGAGTTTCTGTGAGTTTTCGCGCGCACCACCCCCGCCTGCGGCACCTGGTCGCACCCTATCGGGGGGGAAATTAAAATCGGCGGTCGGCGGTCGGCGGTCGGCGGTCGGCGGTCGGC
>Ga0172363_10005695_pt1 | contig 10071 bp, 6 predicted proteins | sample LakKivs2_kivu2a2_FD_114541 | JGI IMG/M metagenome (GOLD analysis project Ga0172363, IMG submission 114541) | Sediment microbial communities from Lake Kivu, Rwanda - Sediment s2_kivu2a2 | ecosystem: Environmental > Aquatic > Freshwater > Lake > Sediment | place: Rwanda: Western Province, Lake... | reverse complement strand
GGTAAGCTCCTGCCCGTTCACCCGATAGGCGGTGCATATCTTGATGGTGGGGAAGCCGTCCAGCACGTCCAGGCGCGTGATCACGAGCGAGGTGAAGCCGTTGACCATGCAGCTGTAGCGCCCTACAACGGCGTCGAACCATCCCACCCTGCGGGGCCTTCCCGTGGTGGCCCCGAACTCCTGTGCCCGCTCCCGTATGGTGCGGCCCACCTCGTCCTCTATCTCTGTGGGGAAGGGGCCGGCGCCGACCCGGGTGCAGTACGCCTTGTATATGCCCGTTATGCTGGTTATGGCGTGGGGCGGGATGCCCAGGCCGGTGCAGGCGCCTCCGATCGAGGGGGAAGAAGAGGTCACGTAGGGATAGGTCCCGTGGTCTACGTCTAGGAGCGTTCCCTGGGCGCCTTCCAGGAGTATCCTCTGCCCCGCCTGGAGGGCATTGTGCAGCATCGCTTCTACGGGCCGGATGTGGGGCCTGAGTGCCTGCGCCCACTCGACCAGGCGCTGGTAGACCTCTTCAGAGGAGATGGGCGTTCCGCCGTACACCTTGGTGATGATGGTGTTCTTCCGTTCCACTATCTCGCGCAGCCTTGGCTTGAGCGCCTCGATGTCAAGGAGCTCCCCGGCGCGTATACCGGTCCGGCCCACTTTGTCCATATATGCCGGGCCGATGCCTTTGCCCGTGGTGCCGATGGCCCCGGTACCGCGGCTCTCCTCGTCCAGCTTGTCCAGCAGGATGTGGTACGGCATGATGAGGTGCGCCCGGTCGCTTATGTAGAGGCGGCTCGTGTCCACGTCCTTTGAGCGGAGCTGCTGCAGCTCGTCCAGCAGCACCGACGGGTCAACCACCACTCCGTTGCCGATGACGCAGTTCGTGTTGGGCCAGAAGATGCCAGCGGGCACTAGGTGGAATGCGAACTTCCCCAGTTCGTTGATCACCGTGTGGCCGGCGTTGTTGCCGCCGGAGAAGCGGACGACGTAGTCGGCGTCGCGTGAGAGGTAGTCCACCACCTTCCCTTTACCCTCGTCACCCCACTGGGCACCTATCACAGCGTATGCAGGCATGAACCTCCTCCTGGGCCCGCCCATCTCTCATCAGGGCCGCGAAACCGACGGAAGTATAACAAAAGCGGGTTGCCGATGCAAAAGATACCCCGGATACCGCGCTCAGGCGGTTTTGTTTGCGACGAGACCACTATGCTATAATGCAAGCTGAGAGTGTGCTCCTCAGGTTACGGGAGTGGCGAGGGAACAGACCTATGGTCGGCATCTGAGAGATAGCGGTTCTTAAGGGGGTTAGATGGCCTCGAACAACTCCTTGAAAGTGTTCACCGGCAACGCTCACATCGAACTCGCCAGAGCCATCTGCAGCTATCTAGAGACCGAGGTCGCCAAAGCCGAAGTCTTCAAGTTCACCAACGATAACACCTTCGTCCGCATCCTGGAGAACGTCCGCCAGCAGGACGTCTTCATCGTGCAGCCTCTCTCCACCCCCGTAAATGATCACGTAATGGAGCTACTCATCATGATCGATGCTGCCAAGAGGGCATCTGCCGGGCGCATCACCGCCGTAGTGCCTTACTATGCCTACGGCAGGACGGACAAGAAGGACCAGCCCCGTGTGCCCATCACCGCGCGGCTCCTGGCCGACCTGATCACGGTGGCGGGTGCCAACCGCCTCCTCACCGTTGACCTGCACGCCGGGCAGATACAGGGGTTCTTCAATATCCCTGTGGATGAGCTGACCGCAGAGCCCATACTGGTGGAGTACTTCCGCGGACGGGTGGACAAGGACTGGGTCGTGGTGGCCGTGGATATAGGCATCAGCAAGCGGGCCCGGGATGCGGCGGCGAGCCTGGAGCTGCCCCTGGCGATCCTGGAGAAGCGCCGTCTGGGCAATACGGACAGGGCGGACACCGTCTCGGTCATAGGGGACGTGAAGGGCAAAACGGCCCTTCTGTTCGACGATGAGGTGGATACAGGCGGTTCGATGATCTCGGGGGCGCACGCCCTGAAGAGGAGCGGTGCCGCAGGGGTATTCGCCTGCTGCACGCATCCCATTCTCTCAGGGGACGCAATCGAGAAGCTGGCGGACAGTCCTATAGAGGAGCTGGTGGTAACGGACACCGTACCTGTGCCCGCGGGGAGGGGAGGAGGGAAGCTGAAGGTGCTCTCTGTAGCCCCTCTCCTGGGCGAGGCGATCTACCGTATACATAATGACCTCTCCGTGGGTGCGATGTTCCAGTCCGGGCTTTGAGGCCACCTCGCGGGGGGTGAGGAAAAGCGGGCCTCTCCAGCGGCCTGCTGGCGCTTAAGGAAGTGATACAGATGCTGAGAATACTCTCCATATTCGGCGATGCGAACGAGCGAGCGTTGAAGAAGCTCCGGCCCATCGTCGAGCGGGTAAACGAGCTTGAACCCTCGGTGCGGGAGCTCACCGACGACCAGCTCCGGTCGAGGAGCGACGATTTCAGGGCCAGGCTGGCCAACGGCGACAGCCTTGACGACATCCTGCCGGAGGCCTTCGCCTGCGTGCGTGAGGCGGCCAGGCGTACGGTGGGAATGCGGCACTTCGACGTCCAGATCCTGGGCGGGATAGTGCTCCACCAGGGGAAGATCGCCGAGATGAAGACCGGCGAAGGCAAGACCCTGGTGGCTACCCTGCCCCTGTACCTCAACGCGCTGACCGGGGAAGGCGCACACCTGGTGACTGTGAACGACTACCTGGCCAAGAGGGACACGGTGTGGATGGGCCCTATCTACCACCTCATGGGGCTGTCGGTCGGCTGCCTGCAGCACGAGTCCGCTTATGTGTATGACCCCACGATGGAGGGGGGCAAGCCGGGCTTCGAGCACCTGCGCCCAGTCTCCCGCGCCGAGGCGTACGGAGCGGACGTGACCTATGGTACGAACAACGAGTTCGGCTTCGATTACCTGCGCGACAATATGGCGGTGGAGCCGGGCCAGACTGTGCAGCGCGGATATCACTACGCCATCGTGGACGAGGTGGACAACATCCTCATCGACGAGGCCCGCACGCCCCTCATCATCAGCGGCCCTGCCGAGGAGCCTGTGCAGCTCTACTACACGTGTGCTCGCCTGGTGCCCCGCCTCCAGCCGGAGACGGACTACACCGTCGATGAGAAGGAGCGCTCGGTATCCCTCACGCCGTCAGGCGTCTCCAAGATGGAGAGGTGGCTGAAGATCGACAACCTCTACTCTCCGAGCAACTACCATCTGGTCCAGTACGTGGAGAACGCCCTGCGGGCGCAAGTGCTCTACAAGCAGGACCGCGACTATGTGGTCCGCAATGGCGAGGTGGTCATCGTCGATGAGTTCACGGGGCGGCTCCAGTTCGGGCGGCGCTGGGCGGACGGCCTGCACCAGGCGGTGGAGGCCAAGGAGGGGGTGCGGGTCCAGCGGGAGAGCATCACTTATGCCACCATCACCCTGCAGAACTACTTCCGCATGTATGAGAAGCTGGCGGGCATGACGGGGACGGCTGCCACCGAGGCCGAGGAGTTCTACAAGATCTACGGGCTCGACGTCGCCGTAGTCCCCACCAACGAGCCGATGATACGGGAGGACCTTCCCGACCTCATCTACAAGTCGGAGGAGGCCAAGTTCAAGGCGGTGGCCAGGGAGATCGCGGAGCACCATAAGAACAAACGGCCCGTGCTCGTGGGCACCACGTCCATCGAGAAGTCGGAGCGGCTCAGCGCCCTTCTCAGCCGCCAGGGCGTGCCACACGAGGTGCTCAACGCCAAGCAACACGAAAAGGAGGCGGGCATCATCGCACAGGCCGGCCGACCGGGGGCGGTCACCGTGGCCACCAACATGGCAGGCCGGGGTGTGGACATCGTTCTGGGCGGGAATCCGGACGGGCTGAACCTCACGCCTGAGGAGTGGCGGCGGGACCACGAGTTGGTGGTCTCTCTCGGGGGCCTGCACGTCATCGGCACGGAGCACCACGAGGCGCGGCGTATCGACAACCAGCTGAGGGGGCGCTCCGGGAGGCAGGGGGACCCGGGGAGCACCTGCTTCTACGCCTCCCTGGAGGACGATATCATGCGCCGCTTTGGCGGAGACCGCATGAAGGGGCTCATGGAGATGGCCGGGCTGGGCGAGGAGGTGCCGATTGGGAGCAGGATGGTCACCAGGGCCCTGGAGCAGTCCCAGGTCCGGGTGGAGGCCTTCCACTTCGACATCAGGAAACACCTCCTGGACTACGACGATGTCTTGAGCACGCACAGGGAGGTCATATACAAGGAGCGGCACAAGGTGCTCTCCGGTGCCGACCTGAAGGCGAATATCCTGAATATGGTGCGGAGATACGTGGAGGCCGAGGCCAGCGACTACCTGGTCGGCAGGGACCCGGAGGGCTGGGACCTGGACGGGCTTCTCTCGGAACTCGGCCAGCTCTTCCCCCTCGCCAACGGCTCGGGGCAGCGGGAGAGGTTCTCTGCGATGGGCCGGGGAGAGCTGGTGGATGCGCTGGTCGAGGCGGCGGAAGATGCGTACGAGCAGCAGGAGCGTGAGATCGGCGCCGACACCATGCGCCATCTGGAGCGGCTGGTGATGCTCAGGGCGATCGACCTCTACTGGGTACAGCACCTGACGGCGATGGAGAACCTCCGCCAGGGGATCGGCCTTCATGCCGTGGGGCAGCGCGACCCGCTGGTGATGTACAGGACCGAGGGGTACAAGATGTTCGAGGCCCTTCTGGAGCGTATAGAGGACGACGTAGTCCGTACCATCTACCACGTGCAGCTCTCGGTGCCCGCCGGGGTTAGAGCCGGGGCCGCCCGTGGTCCGGAGAAGAGCCCCATGGCGAAGGCAGGGGTGCGACGGCGACAGACCCCCGCCGTGGATACCAGGTTCCGCAAGGTGGGGCGCAACGACCCATGCCCCTGCGGCAGCGGTAAGAAGTTCAAGAAGTGCCACGGAGCTAATCTATGAGGAGAAGAAAACGTCCTCCGCAGACGAAGAAAGCCCCGTTGCGGAAAGGCCAGGCGGAGCGCAAGGAGAGCCTGGTCGAGAGGATGGGGCTCCACGCTGGACATACGCTCTGCCTCATAAATCCCCCTGAGGGGGCTTATGCCAGGTTCTCCAACGAGCTTCCTGAGGGCAGCCACCTCTACCTTGGGTTGCCGCCCAGGGCGCCTGCTCACCTTTTCGTGCTCTGGCCTGACGGGTCGCGAAGCCTGGAGAGTTCGCTGTCGTACCTCAAGAGCATGCTCGACCCGGAAGGCACCATCTGGGTGGTTATACCGAGGAGGAAGACAGCCCGTGGAGGGGGGAGCGATGTCACCCCCACCGAGCTGAACGGCGCTGCACAGAGCGTGGGCCTCGTCAGCGGCGAGCGGGTCGCTTTCTCCAGCAGCCGCTACGCGGTCGGGCTGAAGTTCGGAGGGCCGGACAAGAAGAGGCGGCGTGGGAGGTAGCGGGTCCTATGGCCACTAACGCTGAGATCGCCGCCATCTTCGAGGGGTTGGCCATGCTCCTGGAGAGAAAAAAGGACTCGGTATTCAAGATACGTGCCTACAGGCGGGTGGCGCGGGTGATAATGGAGCTCCCCTTCTCGCTCGAGGAACGCGTGGCCCAAGGAGGCGACCTGCGTGATATCCCGGGCATTGGAGAGGCGATAGACAAGAAGGTCCGCGAGTATATCTCTACGGGCAGCGTGCAAACCTACGAAAGGCTCAAGGCCGAGCTGGGCCAGAAGTGAGGCATCCGGACAGCGCGTCCAGGCCCCTTCCGGGTGGGCTGTATCGGGGGCTGGTTCGGCAGGATACACATGAGTAGCGAGTCGCAGAGGCTGCGGGCACGGGAACCCGAAGAGGTCGCCCTGTTCAGGGCTGCTATCCTGAGCGGGAAACCGTGGTATCTGGCCCTCTTGGAGATGATCGGCAGATGGGCCCTCCCCGAGGAGGAGATGGGTGGGCGCAACTACCGTTACCTCCTGCACGGTGAGGCCTTCGACTGGCTGCTGCTGGCCGAGAGGCTCTGTTCCAGTGCCGATGGCTTGATCCCCGAGGATGAGTACGAAAGCCTGGTCTTCCGAGGGTTGCCTCCTGAAAGGGTTGAGAGAGGCGTGTTTCGAAGGCTGGTGGGCAATGCCAAATACAGAGGTATCCTCAACTTCTGGTACGGCGTCGTCGCGGAGGAGGCCCTTCAACTCGTAGTGGAGGACGGGCTGCGCAAAGAGCGGCGGGCGGCGGGCTTTGCCGACGATGAGGGCTTCTCCGAGGAGGAGACCTTCAAACGCTTATACGGGGAAGGCCGGGCCGTGCTTCTCAGGGCTTTTCGTAAGGAGATGGGCTACCCGCAGCGGCGGAGCACGACCCTTACCGAGCTTAAGGAGTTCACCTACTGGCTGTTCAAGCGCAGGGTGAATGGCTGCGAGCCCGCTCGTGTGGCCAGCGATACGCGAAGGGGGCTGACGCGCCTGCGGGAGCTGCGAAGCGAACTTGACCCGTTCTAGCCCCCCAGTTGAGCGATGACCTCTTCCAGGCGGGCCTGTTGCTCGCGCTCGGCCTGCAATCGCTCCTCCTCCCTTTCGACGACCTCCTCGGGGGCCCTGGAGACAAACCTGGGGTTGGCGAGGAGATGCTCCAGTCTGTCCACGTTGCTGCGACACCTCTCCAGCTCGTCGCTCAGCCGTTCCCTCTCCGCCGGCAGGTCGACAACGTCTCCCAGCGGGAGCCGCACGGTAGCCCTGCCCACGACCAGGCTGATCACCCCGTCGGTGGGGACAGCCGCTGCGCTGTCCAGGCGAAGGGGGCTCACGTGGGCGAGGGTGCGCACCGTCTCGCTCTCCGACTGGAAAAGGGCAGGCGGGTCGCAGCAGACGAAGGCCTCGATATAGCGGGCCGGTTCCACCCTGAGCTGGGAGCGGATGTTGCGGATGGCGCGTATGGTGCTGGTCAGCAGGCCCACCTCCTCCTCGGCCTCGCCGTCGAAGCGCGACTCGTCGCCCTCAGGATAGGGCGCGATGGTGACGGATTCCGGCAGCTCTCCCTCGCGCGGCAGGTGCCGGAGGAGGTTCTGCCACAGCTCCTCGGTCACGAAGGGTATGAAGGGATGGAGCAGGCGCAGCACCCGCTCCAGCACGTGCGCCAGGACGGGTAGCGGGGATCGATCGCCGCGCCGGAGCCGGATCTTGGCCATCTCGATGTACCAGTCACAGAACTCGTCCCACGCGAAGTTGTGAAGGGCCTGCTGCGCCTCGCCGAAGCGGTACTCCACCAGGAGCTGTAATACGGCCTGCGCTGTCCTGTTCAGTCGGCTGACAATCCAGCGGTCCTGGCGGTGCTCTAGGAGGGGCAGGGAGTACCACCCCTCTATCCCGCTCGAGGCACCGGCCAGGTTGGCCAGGACGAAGCGGGCGGCGTTCCACAGCTTGTTGGCGAAGTTGCGGCTCGCCTCCAGCTTGCCCTCAGTGAGGCGAGAGTCGTTGCCGGCCGATGTGCCCATGAGGATGGCGAAGCGGAGGGCGTCGGTGCCGTAGCGCTCTATTAGCTGGAGCGGGTCGAGGACGTTCCCGCGCGTCTTGCTCATCTTGACGCCCTCGGCGTCGCGGATGAGCCCGTGCAGGTACACGGTGTGGAAAGGCACCTTCCCCGTGTTGTACAGCCCCATCATGATCATGCGGGCCACCCAGAAGAAGAGGATGTCGTAGGCGGTCTCCATTACGCTGGTGGGGTAGAAGTAACGCAGGTCGTCGCTGTCTTCCGGCCAGCCAAGCGTGGAGTGGGGCCAGAGGCCGGAGGAGAACCAGGTGTCCAGCACATCCGGGTCCTGATGCAGTTTCTTCGACCGGCAGCAGGCGCACTCCTGGGGCTCTTCCACCGCTACCGTGACCTCGCCGCAGTCGTCGCAGTACCAGACCGGCAGACGGTGGCCCCACCAGAGCTGGCGGCTGATGCACCAGTCCCTCAGGTTCTCCATCCAGTTCAGGTACACCCGCACGAACCGCTCGGGTATGACCCGTATTTCGCCTTCCTTCACCGCCTCTACAGCGCGCTCCGCCAGCGGCGCTACCTTCACGAACCACTGCTTGCTTATCAGGGGCTCCACCGTGGTGCCGCAGCGCTGGCAGTGGCCCACCGAGTGGGTGTAAGGCTCGACCTTCTCCAGGAGGCCTTCGCTGCGGAGCTCCTCCAGCACCAGCTTCTGGCACTCGTATCGGTCCTCGCCGGCGTGGCGTCCCGCTGCCTCGGTCATGCGGCCGTCGCTGCCGATGATGTTCACCGTCTCCAGGCCGTGGCGCTGGCCGATGTCGAAGTCCACCGGGTCATGTCCGGGGGTGACTTTGAGGGCGCCGGTGCCGAACTCCGGGTCGATGGCCTCGTCGGGCACTATGGGGATGGTCCTGTTCATGATGGGGAGGACTGCCAGCTTCCCTACCAGGTGCCGGTAACGCTCGTCGTTGGGGGAGACGGCCACCGCCGTATCGCCCAGCATCGTCTCGGGGCGTGTGGTGGCCACCGTGATATGCCCGTCACCGTCGGCGAGGGGATAGCGGATGTAGTAGAGGGCCGCTTTCTCCTCTTCGTGTATTACCTCCAGGTCCGAGAGGGCCGTTTGGCAGCGCGGGCACCAGTTGATGATGCGCTCCCCGCGGTAGATGAGGCCGTCGTTGTACAGGTTGACGAAGGTGGTGCGGACGGCCCTGCTGGGCCCTTCGTCGAGGGTGAACCGTTTCCTTGTCCAGTCGCAGGAGGCCCCGAGCCGTTTGTGCTGCTCGTCGATGGTGTTCCCGTACCTGCGGACCCACTCCCAGACGCGCTCCAGGAACCTCTGCCTGCCGGTCTCCTGGCGGGACGTCCCCTCGGCGTGGAGCTGCTGTTCCACCACCCACTGGGTGGCTATGCCCGCGTGGTCGCTACCGGGAAGCCACAGGGCGACGTCGCCCAGCATGCGGTGCCAGCGGGTGAGGATGTCCTCTATGGTGGCGGTGAGGGCATGGCCCAGGTGCAGCTCCCCGGTGACGTTGGGCGGAGGCATGATGATGACGAAGGGCTTCTTTCGATGGTCGATGCGGGGCGTGAAGTAGCCCTTCTCGGTCCAGTAGGCGTAGAGCCTCTTTTCGACATCGGACGGGGTATAGACCTTGGGCATGTCGTTGTCAGGCGTGATATCCTCTGCCATAGTGGCCTCTATTGTAGTTTAGCTACGAATTAGCGTCAATGAGGGCGGCCTCTCTTACCCACGGTCGCTGGGAAAGTGTAGAATAGGGGGCTTGTTTCGCACGTTTCCCTTCGTGCGGGCTTGGGCCAATGGCGGGGTTTGCCCGTATTCGTCTAGCTCATGAAGTCGTCTCAACAAGGCCACAGCCATACGGAGCTCTGGAGGCGCAACCTGCCTCTGGCATGGGTCGCCATCTTTTGCGGCGTCTTCAGCTTCAGCTTCATCTTCCCCTTTATCCCTCTCTACATAGCCACTCTGGGCGTGAGCGAGCCTGGCAGGGCGGCTCTGTGGTCGGGGTTGATAGGTGGTGCGGGCGGGCTGGGCATGTTCGTTGGTGCTCCTGTCTGGGGTATGGCGGGGGACCGGTACGGCAGGAAGAATAACGTGGTGCGGGCCCTGCTGGGCAGCGGCGTGTCGTTAGCCCTCATGGGATTCTCGACCAACGTGTACCAGCTCCTGGGCTTCCGGCTGCTGGCAGGGTTTATGAGCGGCATCCCACCGACAGCCATGGCGCTGATAGCTTCGCAGGCGCCCAGGTCGAGGACCTCCTTCTGCATGGGCGTGTTACAGATGGCCATGTTTATGGGAAGCACCTTCGGGCCGCTCATAGGGGGCTTCCTCACGGAGGTGTTGGGTTTTCAGAGGACCTTCTTCGCTGCGGGCGGGATCGTGTCGCTTGTGGGGCTCGCGGTGCTCCTCCTGGTGAAGGAGGAGTTCCAGCGCCCGGAGGAGTTAACGGCGGTAGGCCCGCAGAGGCAGCTGCGCCTCTTCTTCGAGGCCGTGACCACCCGGGAGGTGCTGGCGGTGCTCGGCGTCCTGACCATGATCCAGTTCAGCCCGGTCATCATGTTTCCTGTATTACCCCTGTTCCTGGAGGAGCTT
>Ga0172363_10005694_pt1 | contig 10072 bp, 9 predicted proteins | sample LakKivs2_kivu2a2_FD_114541 | JGI IMG/M metagenome (GOLD analysis project Ga0172363, IMG submission 114541) | Sediment microbial communities from Lake Kivu, Rwanda - Sediment s2_kivu2a2 | ecosystem: Environmental > Aquatic > Freshwater > Lake > Sediment | place: Rwanda: Western Province, Lake... | reverse complement strand
ACCCGCAAGAATGTCAACTAGCATCGCTGCACCAATACGTCGAGTATTCCTCCTCCTCGCGCCTCGCCAGCCGGGCGCCTCGACCGCCCAAATTCACACATCTATCTTCTCGCGGGTCCTTAGGGATCGGACCATGCGCTGCCACGCCTGCTGTTCTTGAGTCAACCCGGTCCTGGCAAGCAGCTCTGCGATGCGTCTCACCGACCTTTCTGACCGTGTCATTGCGCCCGTCAGCGCCCTGCCGGAGGTTGCGCCGGCTGCAAGCAGGGCGCATTGTCCAGAGTTCCGTCTGTTCCGACGAACTGCTGAAAGCAGTGAAGGCTGCACCGTTGGTCGGCAAAGAAGTCGTACTGGATGATGTACCTCTCCCGGGCCGCGGCCTGGAACAGCATCGCCTGTTCGCAGACGGCATCGTTGACACGCACGGGCTGGCTGACCACCCGGGTGTCGGGCGTGCTGCGCGAGCAAATACTCTTCCCGCAGGAATAGGATTGGCTGGTCGTGTAGGTTTCGGTGCGGTTGACGATCTGGGTGTGGAAGAAGGCCACGCGGACCGCCCATGAAACCGTCCCGGGCCGCACGAGAACCGGTCGGGTCACGATCCCGTCACCGCCGTGCACCGGTGGTGGTACCTCGCTCAACCTCTGCGCGTCAATCATCACCGACTGATCGAGCCGGGGCCCAGGCCACGCATGGCATACGAGCCGTGCCTTCACCACCGCGTGCGGCTCGTCGTACGCGGGTGGCCGGTACTCCGGCACGCAAGCGGACAAGCTCAGGGCTGACGACGCGAGCAGCGCGCGCCAGATTCTGCACCCTAGCGAGTTGGACACGAACCCACGCATTGACTTGTCCACATCCCACACGTCTGAATCGCGACCGACGTCGCAGCATTGAGCAAGCAGGTGTCATTCTGCTGCTCGCAGTAGTCGAGGCAGCGCAGCCGCTCGGGAGAGGGGCCACAGGCCGAAGGCCCCGCCGCGAGGGCAAAGAGCAGGGTCAGCACTCCCATCTGTCGCCTCATGTTAAGACGACAGGTCGAGGACGAAGGGACGGCAAGCCCTGGAGGGCGGAGGTGACGTAGAACGCCTCAACCGGCGCGGGCCCGGCCTGCCCGCAATATCACCGGTTGCGTCCGAGGAGGCGGAGGAGTCCGTCGAGGATCGTCAGCGGATGTGGCGGGCAGCCGGGAACGTAGAGGTCGATGGGGATGTCGGCGGGGATGCCGAGGCAGGGCTCGCCGCCGGCAAAGGGGCCGCCGCTCGTGGCGCAGGCGCCGAGTGCGATGGCGATCTTGGGCTCAGGCACGGCGGCCCAGGTCTCACGTAGGGCGAGCTGCATGTTGGTGGGGACCGGGCCGGTGATCACGATGCCGTCGGCGTGGCGGGGCGAGGCGACGAACTGGATGCCGAAGCGGCCGAGATCGAAGACCACGATGCCGGTGACGTTGAGGTCGGCCTCGCAGCCGTTGCAGCCGCCGGCCGAGACCTGGCGCAGCTTGAGCGAGCGGCCGAGCAGCCGCTTGAGCTTCTTGCCGAGATCGGTCGCCAGCCTCTGCTGGTGCCCGTCCAATACCAGGTCTGCGCGCGTGCGCGTGGCCAGGCGGAACTCTGGGGTGGAGAGGATGGCCCCGTCCTGGCACGCGGAGGTGCATGCGGGACAGAAGAGGCAAGCGCCGAGATCGAGGCGCAGGGGATCCGTCTTGATGGCGCCGGTCGGGCAGACGTCGGCGCAAAGGCGGCAGCCTGTGCGGCACTTGAGCGGGTCGACCACCGGCCGGCCGCGGAAGCGAGGTGGCAGTTCCAGCGACGCATCCGGGAAAGGGATCGTCCGGTAGCCCTGGCGCAAGCGTTCGAGCAGGCGCTTCACAGGTCGTGCCCCGCGTACGAGAGGTTGAAGCTCTTGTTGCAGAGCGGGAAGTCGGAGATCTGGTTGCCGCGCAGAGCGAGGGCGAGCCCCAGCCAGTTGTGGAAAGACGGGTCCACGATCTTGTACGCCCGGAGCGTCCCGTCGGAGCCGGTGGCGGCCACATGCACGATCTCGCCACGCCAGCCCTCGGTCATGGCGACCGCCAGGTGGTTGGGCCTCGCCGGCGGCAGGGGCGCGACCAGCGCGCCGGCGGTCAGGTCGAGGACGCGCGCCCGCACGAAGGCGAGCGAGGCTCGGCACTCCTGGACGCGGATCTGGGCGCGCGCCATCACGCCGCCCGACGACGCGCTCGCGGGCTCGATGGGGAAACTGCGGTAGGCCCCGAACCGGTGGTCGTGGCGCACATCGCGCGCGCAGCCACTCGCGCGCGCGGCCGGCCCGACCATGCCGATGGCCTCGGCCAGCTCGCGCCCGATCACGCCGGTGCCCTCGAAGCGCGAGGTGACGGCGGGGGAGCCGAAAACCAGATCGAGGATATGCTCGAGGTCGGCCTCGGCGGTGCCGAGGCGGTGAAGGAAGCCGGGTTGCAGCTCGTGCGCCAGATCGAAGCGCACCCCGCCGGCGATGAGCATCCCGTGGCCGAAGCGGCTGCCGCAGATCTCGAGCGACAGGTTGAGGAACTCGCCGCGCAGGCGACCGAGCCACGAGGCCCCGGGGAGATACCCGACGTCGTTGCACAGGGCACCGAGATCGCCGACGTGGTTGGCCAGCCGCTCGAGCTCGAGCGCGATAGCGCGCAGCTCGTCGGCGCGAGCCGGGACCTCAGCGCCCGCGAGCGCCTCGAGCACCGCGCAGTAGGCGAGGCCGTGGCCGATGCTGGTGTCGCCGGCCACGCACTCGGCGATGGCCAGGCGGCGCTCCGGGCGCGAGCGCAGCATGAGGGCCTCCGCGCCGCGGTGCTGGTAGCCGAGCTGGATCTCGAGGTGGAGCACGGTCTCGCCGTGGCACTGGAAGCGGAAATGGCCGGGCTCTATGATGCCGGCGTGCACCGGCCCGACCGCGACTTCGTGGATGCCGGCCCCCTCGACCCGGTAAAATGGGTGGGGATCTTCGCCCACGGCGGGGCCTTCGAGGTCGGCGTGGCGACGCAAGGGCTTGCACCAGGGGTGGCCCGCGAAGCAAATGCCGTGCTGCTCGGCAAGCTCGCGCTCGAACGCCTGCGCCTGGGGCAGCTCGGCGGTGAGGGCGGCAAGCTCGCCGCCGACCGCGGGCAGGTCTGTGCCGACGAGCGCGAGATGCGCGTGCGCGTCTTCGGCGAGCACCGCGAGGAGGGTACGCTCGCCGGCCCGGCCGGGCAGGACGGCCATGGCGGCCAAGCGGGCCCCACTCGTGCAGGCAGCGACGACGGCGCGGTGGAAGCCGGCGGCCTCGAGCACGGGCAAGCGTTGAAGGGGGATGGCCTTGCCGTTGCCGATGCGGCACAGGCCATCGGTCGGGAGCGGCTCCGTCTTGCCGCTGTCGAGGTCCGCCATCACGGCACCGGCCCTATCACCCGCGCGGCCTGCTCGAAGACGTCGCGCAGGGGCGGGGGCATCCACAGTCCGAGGAGGAGAAGCAGCGCGAGCGGCACGAGCACCAGCAGCGCATCGGTCAGGCGGGCGGGCTGCGGCCGGGCGGCGGCGGGCGGGTTGCCCCAGGCGATCGACGTGGCGTGGCCGAAGGCGCCGATGAAGACCACAGAGGCGGCGAGCAGGAAAACCACGAGCGCGGCGATTCTGTGACTGTCCGCCGCCGCCTTCACGATCTGCAGCTCGCTCATGAAGATTGCGAAAGGCACCACGCCGATGAGGGCGAGCAGGCTCAGCAAGAGCCCGGTGCCCCACAGGGGGGAGTGGCGCAGGGTGCCCGGCATGTGCCGCATGTCATGGGTCCCGTACATCTGGCCGAGGCGGCCGGCGCAGAAAAAGCCGAGCGACTTGCACACCGAGTGATTCAAGGTGTGGAACATGGCCGCGAAGGTGCCGAGGCCGCCGAGGCCGAGCGCCAGGGTGATGATACCGAGGTGCTCGACGCTGTGGTAGGCGAGCAGTCGCTTGACGTCGTGCTGGAAAAGAATGAAGGCGGCCGCGACCACCATCGAGGCGAGGCCGAAGAGCGAGAGCAGACGCAGGCAGAAGCCCTGATGGCCGGTCGCCGCCTCGACCACCGGAATGTAGCGCATCAGGCAGTAGAGCGCGGTGTTGAGCATGATGCCCGAGAAGATGGCAGACACCGGGGCAGGCGCCTGGCTGTGGGCATCGGGCAGCCAGGTGTGCATGGGCGCCAGCCCCACCTTGGTGCCATAGCCAACCAGGAGGAATAGGAACGCGATCTTGAGCGGCGCCGGGTCGAGCAGGGCCGCAGACTCGCGCAGGCGCGTCCACAACATGAGGTCGGAAGGCGTTGGCAGCGCCCGAGTGGCCGACGCGCCCACGAGCAAGATGCCCATGAACGCGATGGCGATGCCGACCGAACAGATGACGAGGTACTTCCAGGTCGCCTCGAGGGACTGTTTGGAACGGTGCAAGGAAATGAGGAAGGTCGTGACCAGCGTGGTCGATTCGATCCCGACCCACATCAGGCCGAGGTGATTGGAAACCAGCACCAGGGTCATGGCGCCGAGCGAACCGAGCCAGAGCGCGCCGAAGCGACGGGCGCCGGCGCGGGAGAGCGGCGCCTCGCGGGCGAAGTAGCGGGTCGCGAACACGGAGCTCGAGAGATAGACGAGCTGGAGCACGGCGAGGTGGTAGGCGGAAAGCGCGTCGAGAAAGAACCAGGCCCCGGCCGCGTGCAGCGGCCGGCCCCAGAAGACGGCGGCGCCGAGCACGGCCGACGCGCCCGCGGTGCCGAGCACGCCCAGAACGAGCGTGGCGAATAGGGAACGGATCCCCGGCAGGAGCAGACACAGCCCGCTGCCCAGGAACGGCACGAGTAGCACGAAATAGAGGAGAACGCCTGCGTCCACCGTCATCCCTTGAGCAGGTTGAGCTGATCGACGTCGATGTGATCGAACTCGCGGTTGATCTGGTGGATCACGATGCCCATGACGAACACCGCGACAAGCAAGTCAAGCAGGATGCCAAGCTCGACCAGGAACGGCATCTCGGCCGCCACACTCTGGCCGAAAACGTAGACGCCGTTCTCGACGACCAGGTAGCCGACCACCTGGGTCAGTGCCTTGCGCCGGCTGACCAGCAGGAGAAAGCCGATGAGCATGGTCGAGAACGCGGTCGGTCCGAAGAGCGACGAGCGCCCGACCCCAGGCAGGGCGAGCAGCGAGGCGAGCCAGAAAGAGACTCCGACCAGCGCGCCCGCGAACAGCACCGACAGGTGCGTGCTGACGAATGGTTCGACGTCGCGGCGGGTGGCCACGTCGCGCATGGCACGGAAGAGCAACCAGGGGACGAGGATGGCCTTGAAGAGCAGTGCCCCGCTCGCCATGACCAGCACGTGGACGAGTTCGCTGGCCGCCGGCGTCTCGAGGAAACGCAAGACCGGCAGGAGAGCGAGCGCCACCCCTTGCACGGCGGTCGCCTTCACGCACGCGCCCAGCCGGCTGGTGTAGACGAGGTAGAGGTCCGAGAGCAGGACCACGACGAGAAGGGCGTCGATGTAGCCGCTCATGGCGTCCCCCGGTAGAGCAGCACCGCCAGGCCGAGGGCGGCGATGACCGAGGCGCCGATGAGGAACTGGGGCACGCGCGGCAGGCGGATACGCGCCGTGATCGACTCGACGACCCCGACCGCGACAGCCACTGTGCCAAGGCCCGCCACGAACAGACCGAGGTTCGCCCAGCCGAGCCCGGCGGGAATCGGCAGCAGGATGTGGACGAGGAGGCTGGCGAAGAGGAGAAGCTTGACCGCGCTCCCGTAGAGGATGAAGGCGAAGTCGGGGCCACTGTGGTCAAGCACCATGACCTCGTGAACCATAGTCAGCTCGAGGTGCGTGTTGGGGTCGTCGACCGGGATGCGGGAGTTCTCGGCCAGCAAGACCCCGAAGAGGGTGACAGCGGCGGCGGGCAGTGCCGGATGGTCGGGGCCCCAGGTACCGAAGGGGAGCGCGGCCCAGGCGCTGGCGAACGAGGCCGAGCCCGCCGGGATGCACACGATGGCGAGGGCGAGGAAGAGCGCCGGCTCGGCCAGGGCGGAGAAGGCAGCCTCGCGGCTCGCGCCCATGCCCTCGAAGGCCGAGCCGGTGTCGAGCGCGGCTGCCATGGTAAAGAAACGGCCGAGGCCGAGCAGGTATGCAAAGAGGATGACGTCGCCCGCAAAGCCGAGCGGCGCGCTGGCGGTGGCAAGCGGGGTGACCAGGCCGGCGCACAGGGCGGTCGCCAGGGTGACCACCGGCCCTATCCGGAAGATCCAGGTGGTGGTGCGGCTCATGACCGCGCCTTTGTGCAGGAGGCGCCATATGTCGAGGTAGGGTTGCAGAAGGGGCGGGCCGCGCCGGCCCGCGAACCAGGCCTTGGTGCGGTTGATGATCCCGAGCAGAAGCGGCGGCAGTGCGAGAAGCAGGACGAGGTGAAGCGCGGTGTTGACCATGTCAGCGCCCGATACGTCCCGAAAGCTGCCAGACGACCAAGGCAACCAAGGTGCCCAGAATGTAGACGAGGTAGAGCTGCATGCGGCCGTGTTGGATGGCGCGCAGGCGGCCGGCGGCGTCCAGGAAGCGCCGGCAGGCCGGCACGAGCAGGCGCTCGCCCGCCATGTCGCCGACGTGCCGCTCGTAGCGCACGGGAGCCGGGAAGATCCCCGCGGGCAGCTCGCCCTGGCTGCGAATGTGCAGCGCGGCCGCAAACGGCGCCAGCACCGGATCGGCGAATGAGGTCGCGCTGTACTGCATGCGCGCCGTCGGGTGGGCGTAGCCGCAACCCCACGTCGGCGCCTTGCCCACGCTGCGCCCGCGCAAGAGAAAAGCGCGCACCAAGGCCAGGGCCGCCGACACGACGATGAGCAGGGCCGCCATCGTGGTGACGGCGGAGGGCGGGCCGGCCGCCGCCAGCGAGCGCGGCGCGGCCGCGCCGAGCAGCTCACTCGCAGCCGGGGCCACCAGGGCAAGCACGCCGGCCGGCCACAAGCCGACGAGCAGGCAAAGCCCCGCGCCGATCGCCATCGCCGTGCGCATGGCCAGCCCCGCCTCGTGGGCCTGCGCGGCGCGCGCCGTGCGCGGCTCGCCCAGGAACACCACCCCGAAGGCCTTGACGAAGCAGGCTGCGGCCAGCCCGCCGATGAGCGCCAGGGCGGGCAGCACCAGCACCGCGGCCACCACGGCCCCGCCGGGAAGGGCGCTGCCGCCGCGGAAGGCAGCGAGGTAGATCAGCCATTCGCTGACGAAGCCGTTGAGCGGGGGCAGCCCACAGATGGCGACCGAGCCGACAAGGAAGGCGAGGCCGGTCGTGGGCAAGCGGCGCAGAAGTCCCCCCAAGGACTCCACGTCGCGCGTCCCGGTTGCGTGCAGCACGCGCTGCCCGCGGCGTGAAAGAGCAAGCCCTTGAAGAGCCCGTGGTTGAGCACATGGAGAAGCGCGCCGCCATAGCCGAGCAGCGCGACCGCAATCCGGCCGTGGCTTTGGCCGAGCAGGCCGATGCCGATGCCGAGGGCGATGATGCCGATGTTCTCGACGCTGTGGTAGGCGAGCAGGCGCTTGAGGTCGTGCTGGGCCAGGGCGTGCAGCACGCCGGCCACGCCGGAAACCGCACCCATGACGACCAGGACCGTGCCCCACCACGCGGGCGGCGGACCGAGGAAGGTGAGCACGCGCAAAAGCCCGTAGATGCCCATCTTGATCATCACGCCCGACATCACCGCGGAGACGTGACTCGGGGCCGCGGGGTGCGCGTCGGGCAGCCAGGTGTGCACCGGCCAGAAGCCGGCCTTGGTGCCGAAACCGATGAGGGCGAGCAGAAAACAGAGATCGCGCACCGACGTGCCGCCCAGGTTGGCGCGACCGATCTCCGCGAAGCCGAACCCGCCGGCCACCTGGCCCATAACGCCGAAGAGCAGCATGAGCAGCATCACGCCCAGGTGGGAGGCGATGAGGTAGGTGGTGCCCGCGCGCCGGACGTCATCGCGGTCATTCTCGAAGGTGACCAGGAAGAAGGAGGTGATCGACATCGCCTCCCAGGCCAGCAGAAAAACGGCCGCGTCGCGCGCGAGAACCACGCCCACCATGGCGACGACGAGCAGGTTGAACAGCACCGTGACCGCGGCCAGGCGGCGCTTGCCGAGGTAGGCGCCAAGGTAGCCCGCGCCGTAGAGCGCGCCCAGCCCCGAAACGACGAAGACGCACAAGAGGAAGAATGCGGAGAGCGGGTCGAGGCCGAAGGTCAGATGCCCCACGGCGAGCGGCCAGGGAGCGGCCAGGAGCGGCCGGGCCTCGTCGAAGAGAGCCAAGGCGGCGCCCGCGGCACCCACCCCGCAGCCGAGCACGGCGCCCGTCTTGCCGACGAGAAGGACCGCACGCTCCCGGCGCCAAAGCAGCGCCGAGACCAAGGTGCTGCTTCCGAGCAGGAGCACGGCGGCGAACAGGAGTCTCACAGAACAGACGGGCATTTCTTCGTAAACGGACGTACTTCTACGTCCTAACTCCCCATTGTCAAGGTGCGAAACTCGTCACCCCTGGTGTGTCTTCCTGCCGCGATGATTCGCCCGCTTCTCGTGATGGGGTACACTCTGCGGCGTGCCTGGAACCGGTGTTTCGAGCCGCAGCGCGCGCGGGATTCCCCGACCCGAAGGGCCGTCCGCTCAATCGACTGGTTCGCCCCAGGCGGCGTGCGCCTTGCTCGGTCTGCTGTCGCTGGTGACCTTCGCGCTCGGCAGCGCGTGCGGCAAGAGCGCCACCGCCCGGGACGGCGGCGCGGCCGCTGGCGGTGCCGGAGCCTCCGGCGCGGGGACGGGTGGCGCGACAGGCGCCGGCCCGGGAAGCGGCGGAGCCGGCCAGGGCGGGGCGGGGCCCATGGGCGGCACGGGTGGCGCGAGTGGTTTCGCGCCGGAGGGCGGCCCCGCGGGTACTGGCGGCGGCACGCCTGTCGACGCTGGGGAAGACCCATCCGTTCTTCCGCCGGGCCGAATCATAGACTGGTCGCGCGCGGGCGTGCCAGGAGGCATTCCATCGCGCACCGAGATCTGCGCCACCATCGACGCGAGTCTATATGGGAACGGCACGACCAACGCCGCTTTGGCCATCAACGCCGCCATCGACGCATGTGCCGAGAACAAGGTGGTCGTCCTGCCGGCCGGCAATTACCTGCTGCAGGCGCCCATCAACCTCAAGACCAAGAGCAAGATCACCGTGCGCGGTGCCGGTATCGGCAAGACGGTGCTCAAACCCGCCGACGGGCTGACGGCGGCGTGCAGCAAGACGGCTACCACGGCTCGGTCAGCCACGCGACGTACTTCCGCAACGCCTTCAGCGGCGTCCACGTCGAAGCCCACCGCACCGGAAACATCAAGCTCATCGACCTGTGTCGCTTTTCCTACTACCACAACGTCGTGGGCAACGTGCTCGGCAGCCCTTCGTGGCCGCGCACCACGACCGGCAGGTACGAGATGACCGGGCAGCCTGACTACACGGCGCAGTCCGTGATCTACCGGCTCGGCTATCCCAACATGGGCAACAACGCCTACAGCGCCGTCAACCCGCCGAGCAACGCGGACAGCGGCGGCCTCGACCTCAAGGTCGCGCGCACCCTCTTGCGCTGGGGCAACTTCGACTACCAGAACGACACGACGAGATGGGAGGGAAGCGAAATCCCGCCGGGCGTTCCGGTGCCCGCCACGCACACGCTGCCGCCGTCGCTTCGCTATTCGTCGAAGCCGGCCTGGTGGCCGCGGGACTCGGCGTGGCCGCCCATCGGGCCCGACAAGGCGCCGATGGTCGACAAGATCCCGGCGGAGGCGCGCTTCGAGGCATTGTGAGCGACTCGCTCTCGTGATACGTGCTTACCCGACCGACACGACTGTCGTCGGCGGCTGCGCGGTCGTTTGTACTTTTCAACGCACGCTGCGTGTGTATCATCATTGCGATGTCAACTACGAGCGGGTTAGGACCCGCGAGAAGATAGATGTGTGAATTTGGGCGGTCGAGGCGCCCGGCTGGCGAGGCGCGGTCGGAGTAGGGATCGCGGTTACCCGCGACCCCCTCCACGGATCCGGACAGGCGGATT
>Ga0172363_10005693_pt1 | contig 10072 bp, 8 predicted proteins | sample LakKivs2_kivu2a2_FD_114541 | JGI IMG/M metagenome (GOLD analysis project Ga0172363, IMG submission 114541) | Sediment microbial communities from Lake Kivu, Rwanda - Sediment s2_kivu2a2 | ecosystem: Environmental > Aquatic > Freshwater > Lake > Sediment | place: Rwanda: Western Province, Lake... | reverse complement strand
AGCCTGCAAAATTTTTTCTGTTGTATGAATATTATTAGAGAGCGTTTCTGTAGGATGTTTAAGAACGTTCATCATCCCAACACTGGCTGCTGCGTGATAAATCCTATCACACCAATGAACCGCTTGTTGCAGCGCATCAAAAGAGAGCACATCTGCTGCATCAAACCGAAAATTTTTCTTTTGTAAAAAAGAGGCTATATTGTGCTTGCTACCTGTTGTAAAATTATCAATAGCCCACACTTCATCTCCTTTACAGAGATGATATTCCACAAGGTGAGACCCTATAAAACCTGCTCCTCCTGTTACTAAAATACGCTTCATATACTTCCTATGCTTTGACTACTTTTTCCTTTGTGCCGGCAATGCCAGCTGTTACATTATGAGTATCTACGATAAGAAGACTATGACTTACGATCTTCTTCCAATCATAACTAGAGTGATCTGTGGCAATAACTACAAGGTCATAGTCTTTAAGGCGAGTATAATCGAGTTTTTCTGATTTCATCTGTAGATGGGGATATTTTTCCAAATGAGAAAGCTCCTGTACATACGGATCGTGATAATGCACATCTGCCATCCTTTGTTGCAGCAGCGATAAGATTTTTAAAGAAATAGAATAACGAAGATCATTTACATCTTTTTTGTACCCTACTCCTAGCACCAAAATTTTTGCTTTTTTAATAGATTTTTCATGGCGGCTTAAAGCTTCAATCACTTTATCTATAACATAGTAAGGAATAGTATCATTAACAGCACCAGCTAGCTCTATCAAACTACTTGGGCCATCTGTCTCTTTACCTTTCCACACCAAATAGTAAGGGACAATCGGAATACAATCCCCTCCTACACCAGGCCCTGGATAAAAGGGAGAAAAACCAAAAGGCTTTGTAGCCGCTGCTTCAATCACTTCCCATACATCTATGCCCATCCTGTCAAACAGGATTTTCATCTCATTTACAAGAGAAATATTTACTAAGCGGTAGGTGTTTTGAACAATCTTTGCGGCTTCAGCTACTTTGGTAGAAGGAACTGGAATCACCTTACACCCGATGGTTTGATATAAGCTAGAAACAACGTCTACACACTCTTTTGTAATACCGCTTACAATTCTTGGAACCTCTGTAAAAGAATAGTTTGGATTTCCTATATCAGAAATCTCTGGAACATAAGCTAAGAAAAAATCGCTGCCTACCTTGAATCCTCCCTCTTCCAAAAGAGGAAGCAGCTCTTCTTCTGTGGTTCCCGGATAAGTAGTGCTTTGTAAGATCACAAGCGTCTCTTTTTTCAGATATTGTCTGGCTGTATGAAAAGCCTTTCTCAAACAGGAAAAATCAGGAATCTTATTCTGATCCAAGGAGGTAGGTACACACATGAGGAGAACATCTGCAAACTTCAAGATATCAGGATCTGCTGAAGGAGTAAATTTTCCTTGGTTCATACAAGCAAAGAGATCTTTAAGAGGAAGAAAATTCATTGTACTCTCCCCTGCTTGCAATTTTTCTACTTTCTTAGGATTAGAATCGTAACCTACAAGAGAAAACCCACGTGCAGCAAATACATCTAGCAAAGAAAGTCCCACATACCCCATCCCAATCATGCCAATCACAGCCGTGTGGGATCGTATTTTTTCTTCTAAAGATTTTTTGATCATAGTCTTCCTTGTTTAATAGCTTTTTCCACCCACCTTTTGATCAGGCGACCTTCTTCCCTTACTTTTTTAAACCTCTTGCAAAAATGGATAAAACCTCGAAAACGCCATAAAAGATTCATCTGCCGATACCCTATGTTATCTATAAAATTGTAAAGGAGGAGTTTCACAAGACTTGACAAAGAGGAGTATTTTTTAAAACTCAGCTCCTCGATAAAAAGACAAGCAACGGTGAAGATAAACATAAAAACAAATGTCACACAAAGAAGTAGTACACAAGAGGATATATTGAGAATTCCAAGCCACCACCCTCCAAAAATCACACAAAACCCAAGGATTTCTACGATAGGTTCGATTACCTCTGCTAAAAACCAAAAAGGATAGACAACCATCCCAAAAAAACCATAGCGAGGATTGAGCATCATTCCCTTATGATACCATAGACACTCTGTCATACCCCGATGCCAATTCGATCTTTGTCTTCCAAGAGCTTTAAGAGTCGAAGGCCCTTCTGTCCATGCAATAGGGTCTGGCACATAAAAAATCCTATGAGACATTTTGAGATATTTCATAATTCTTGTAAGACGAATGATAATCTCCATATCTTCAGCAACAGACGGGCAAAAGCCTCCGACCGCAATCATGAGCTCTCTAGGGAAAATAGAAAAAGCTCCAGAGATGACAAAATTGCCTTTTAACATATCCCATCCATCTCTCATGATAAAACATCGTAGATACTCCAGCCCCTGCATAGCAGCCAAATACGTTGCTGGAAATTTTTTGGTAGAAATACGATTAAATGCCATATCGCAACCATTTTTAATACGAACCGATGCACCAACAGCTACCGTATCTGGATGCGTAAGAAGAGGGCGAATTAGAGCTTGAAACCCTTCATCATCAACCCACGTATCTGCATCAGTCACAATAAAAAAGTAGTTGCTCGCTGCATTAAGACCTGCATTGACAGTATCAAATTTTGTGCCATGCTCTTTATCAATGACAAAAAGTTCTGGATGGAGTTTGCTTCGATAGACAGCTCTTACCGGTTTGGTAGGGAGTCTATCTTGATAGATTTTAGGAACAGGCACTAGATCTAGCTGCGTTTTGAGCATATCCATAGTGTGATCTGTTGAACCATCATTGACAAGGATGATTTCTTTATACCGATAGCTAACACTGAGTAAATTAGAAATTTTGCTCTCCATATGGTGAGCTTCATTGTAAAAAGGAGTAATAAAAGAGATTTCTGGAAGGGAATTAGATTGTAAAATAGAGGTAAAGTCTTCAGTGTGCACTTCTTGATAACGCAAGTAGATACGTATAGATCCTAAAATAAGAACTAGTAAAAAAATGATGTTAATAGTTCCGAAGTACCATAAAAAGAAGGGATCTAGCCATAAAAAGAATGTAGAAACATCATAGCGTAGCATCATGCAAGATTAGTCAAACTGCAATACATATTGCGTAAGTAAACGACTCTCCTGATTTCCGTTTAACTCTCTCTCCCTTAAAAGGTCAACACCTTGCTCTCCCATTTTTTTCAAAGTCTTTGCCGCGATGAATGCTATTTGTGGTTCAGAGCCTATCAAAAGCTCTTTAAGAGCAGCAAAAACTTTTGGCTCTCGAAAATGATAAAGACCCGCAATAGCTTCCATTCTTACCTCTTTCTCTAGATCATGGATATGCTCGAGAAAAATATCTGCACTCGCATAATGGGGATTGGTTGCATAGGTTCTTATAGCCATTGTACGAACCGCTGGATCTGGAGAAATCACATCACTTTGTAGAAAAAAAAGAGGATCCATGATCACTCTAGTGGATAAAATCTCTAAAGCAGCAAGATGTATCTTAGGATCTTTATCGGTCATAGCTACACGTATAACCCAAGCAAAAACTCGTAAGGATCCCCTTAACAGAGCATCGCGATAAAAGCAGCGTCTATATCCCCCACTTTCACTCATCTTGCTAATCACCTTAATCACACCCAAGTAACTCTCAGATTCTATGAGCGCTACAGCGGCTTTACTTTGAATTAAAAATACTGGATCTTCCAAAAGCTTAAGAAGGATCTTCTCCTCTTGCTCAGAAGGGTCCATAGCCAAGCTTCTTACAGCAAAATTTCTTTGCATCCAACGTATGCTATATGCTAGTTGTTTGGCTTTCGGAAACAAATACCTACGGGCTAGCGCTGCCCTAAGAACGAGCCACTCTTCTCCTTTGAGTTTCTTATCAAAATCTTCAAGAACAGAAAGCAGCCGTCGTAAAGATCTACAACCTCTATACTGCATGATGGCATCTGATACCATATCGTGCTCTATACAATGCATCAGATAAGCAATCATCTTGCTTCTTTTCCTTGCAGCAAGTACACCAAAAGGATAGGTCATAAGGCGCCTTACAAGAAGAACTGCTACAAGAAGAGCCACAATGAGAATTTCTAAGGCAATCGTTGCAAGAAGAGCGTAATTGGAAAACACCCTTACCTACCCTTGCCTTCTTTTTTCATAAGAGCATTTGCTTGCTGCAAAAGCACAGGAAGACTGAACGGTTTAGCTATATAATCGACAGCGCCTTGTTTTAAACCCGCAATCATATCTTTTTCTGCAGAAAGTACCGATAAAATAAGCACTGGAACATCGGTTTTATGTTGCTCACGGAGCGCAGCAAGCACATCCAACCCATCCATATCTCCTAGCATCCGATCAAGAATGATCAAGCATATCGTAGAAAAATCTGCTTCATGCGTAAAATACTCGATAGCTGATTTGCCATTATTCAGAGCTTTGACTCCAAAATCTTGCGATTGAAAAGCCATGGTAAGTAGTTTGAGCAAATCGGTATCATCATCAACAATCACAACAATATTTTTTTTACTCTCTCGCGCCATACCACGCCTTTCTTTAACTGATCTTAAGGATAGGCAACTTCATGATAAATACAGAGCCTTTACCCTTTATACTTTTTACCTCAATTGTTCCCTTATGCAACTCTAGGAGCTTTTTTGCGATCACAAGACCAAGACCTGTACCCTCTTTCTTTGTTTTTTGCTGATCTTTCCCTCGTACAAAAGGTGTAAACAACTGCTCTATTTCTGCTGCCTCAAGCCCACATCCACTATCAACAACCTGAATCATGAGCTCATTTCCGCTACGCTCTTGAGAAATCTTCACTTCTCCTTGATCAGTGAATTTAATAGCGTTGCTAAGTACATTGATAAACGCCTGAGAAAGATACTGAGGATTGCCCTGAATAAAAACATCCTCTGAAAACCTTTCCATATAGAGCTTGATCCCTTTTTTGCTGGCTAGTGGTTTGAGAAACTCGACACAATTTTGCAAAATAGATCCTACCTGGCAAGATTGCTGCAAATCTTTCGAAAACCCCGCCTGCGCAGAAGCTGCCTCCAAAATAGCCTTTACAAGTTCTAAGAGTTTCTCTGTTGCCGTAGAAATTTTCTGTATCGCTTGTTTTTGCTCAGGATTTAATGTACCTTCCACACCTTCCATAAGAAAATCACTAATTCCTTCAATCACATGCAAAGGGGTTTTGAAATCGTGAGAAATCTCTGCCAGCAAATCTTCTTTGGCTTTAATTTCTAGACTAATACGTGTATTTTCTTTTTCCATAGCCTGCAGCTGTCTTGTCTCGGAAATATCTCTAACAATCCCCACAAAATAATGGTGCCCCATCACCTCAACGTCACTCACCGCGAGGTTAATAGGAAAAAGGGTTCCATCCTTTTTTCTTGCAAACTCTTCTCTGCCGATGCCAATGATCTTTTTTTCACCTGTTGTCAGATAATTCTTGATATACTCATCATGCCGGCTTCTATGAGGCTCCGAAGCCAACATAGAAACGTTGTTTCCCATAGCTTCTTCTCTGCTATAGCCAAACATCTCTGTAGCGGTATCATTAAAGAGCAAGATACGCCCTTCTTCAGAAGCAATAATGATGGCGTCCACGGTATTACTGAGTACAGCCTCTAAACAGGCGCTATCTAGCATAGCCGCTTTTTGAGGAAATAGCCTCTCTTTTACTCTTTGCCAAAAAGATCTATAGATACTATGGTGAAACGGACAAGGCATGGTTCCTCTTATACACTATTACTCTCTATAGCGATTGCTATGAAAAAATGCAATAAACCCAAAATTATAAATAACCTAATCAGATTATGAATCATGAAAATCTTAGTTATAGAAGATGATGAGGATTGCTTATTTCTCTTAGAAAAGATATTAGCTCACCCAGGATATGACCTTATCATTGCAAAAACGGGTGAAGAGGGAATCCTACAAGGTGACAAAGAAATCTATGATCTCGCTCTTGTTGACATCTCACTTCCAGACAAAAACGGTGTTGATGTGGCAAAATACCTTCGCAGGGTTAAGGGAGAGTATTTTCCTATCATAGCGATGACAGGTTACGCGAAAGAGTTTTTCCTTGCAAAACACCTTGAAGCCGCTAATATCTTTACAGATATTTTACTCAAACCTTTTCACAGAAAAGACCTGATGAAGATCCTCCATGAAGATCTCTTCTAGTTTTTCTTATTGACTCTTACGGTTTTTCGTCTAGAGTAACCATAAGAGGGTGTGGAAGATGTGTGGTATTTTCGGTTACATAGGAAACTTAGATGCTTGCGCAGTATGCATCCAAGGTCTAAAGCAGCTAGAGTATAGAGGGTATGATTCTGCCGGTATTGCTGGAACTACACCTCCTACTCTTTTTGTCTGTAAAGAGATTGGCAAAATCTCTTTGCTGGAAGAAAAACTCCAATCCCATAAGGTGCATTTAAGCTGCGCTATTACTCACACAAGGTGGGCAACGCATGGCAATCCTTCTGTAGAAAATGCGCACCCTCTTTTAGATGAAAAAAAGACGGTAGCCGTTGCGCACAATGGTGTCATTGAAAACTACGCTACATTGCGAGATCGCCTCATAAACTCACAGGGCATAAAATTTACTTCTGACACGGATACAGAAGTAATCGCCCAACTTATGGGTCATCTGTATCACAGTGATCTCTTACAAGCGGCTATAAAATGTCATTAAAATGCTCTTTGACTTTTGCTAACTCTCTGTGCTACAGTCGGTCCCAAATTGTTTTCTCGGAGTTTTCCATGTCAGAAGAGCTGCCAAAAGCCTACGATCCTCTTTTAACAGAAGAAACATGGTATACGTTTTGGGAAAAGCATAACCTTTTTCATGCTGACGCCCACTCAAAAAAGCCCTCCTATTGCATCATCCTCCCTCCTCCCAATGTGACAGGCTCCTTACATATGGGTCATGCTCTTGTAGATACCGTCCAAGATGCGCTTATCCGCTGGAAAAGAATGTCAGGCTATGAGGCTCTTTGGGTACCTGGTGTCGATCACGCAGGTATTGCTACACAGACAGTTGTGGAAAGACACCTGATGAAAACCACAGGAAAAAGAAGAAAAGATTTTACAAGAGAAGAATTTCTCTCTCATGTGTGGGCGTGGAAAGAGCTCAATGAAAAAAATATTATTGCCCAGCTGAAAAAAGTAGGATGCTCTTGCGATTGGTCAAGACAAAGATTCACCATGGACGAGATCTCCAATAGAGCCGTCAAGACGATGTTTAAAAAGATGTTTGATCAAGGGCTCATTTACCAAGGAGATTACCTTGTCAACTGGGACCCCATCACACAAACAGCCTTAGCTGATGATGAAGTAGAGCATGAAGAAAAAGAGTCTTTCCTATGGCATATTCGCTACCCTCTTGAAGATAGTAGTGGCTTTATCACCATCGCCACCACACGTCCAGAAACAATGCTTGGAGATGTCGCAGTAGCTGTTTCCCCTAGTGACACTAGATACGCGCATCTGATTGGCAAAACCCTCATTTTACCCCTTGTTGGAAGAAAGATCCCTATCCTCGGCGATGCTTTTGTTGACCCTCAGTTTGGGACAGGCGCTGTAAAAATTACGCCAGCCCATGATTTTAATGATTATGAGATGGGCATCAGACATAGCTTAGAGATGATTAACATCATGACCCCCGATGGACGCATCAATGAAGAAGGAGGAGCTTTTGTAGGGCTTTCTATGATCGAGGCAAGACAGAAAATTCTCTCTGAGCTCAAAAGCAGTGGACACCTTGTCAAATCAGAACCTCATACGCATCGTATTGGCATCTCTTACCGCTCAAAAGGGGTTATCGAACCTTACCTTTCCAAACAGTGGTTTGTGAAGATGGGCCCTTTTAAGGAAAAGCTGATGAAAATGGTAACAAGTGGCGCTGTCAGCATGATCCCCAAACATTGGGAATCCACCTATTTTCATTGGATCAACCATCTACGTGACTGGTGTATTTCAAGACAGTTGTGGTGGGGTCATAGGATCCCCATTTGGTATCATAAAGAGGATCCTACCCGTATGATCTGTCATGACGGAGAAGATGCTCCTGAAGAGGTCCAAAAAAATCCTTCTGATTGGATCCAAGAAGAAGATGTTCTAGATACTTGGTTTTCCTCTGCCCTTTGGCCCTTCAGCACTTTGGGCTGGCCAGAAAAAACAGCTGATCTCAAAAAATTCTATCCCACTTCTACTCTCGTCACAGGTCATGACATCTTGTTTTTCTGGGTAGCTCGCATGATGATGATGGGAGAGTTTGCTATGCATGACATCCCCTTTCATGAAACCTTTTTACATGGCCTTATCTATGGAAAATCGTACTGGAGACATGACGCTTATGGACAAGCTATCTATGTCTCTCAAGAAGAAAGAGTCTCCTATGACCTTGGCAAAACCCCTCCGAGAGATGTGAATTCCAAATGGGAAAAGATGTCAAAAACCAAAGGGAATGTAATTGACCCCTTAGAGATCATTAACACCTATGGCGCCGATGCGATGCGCATGGCTCTTCTTTCTGCTTTAACACATGCAAGACAGATTGATTTAGACAGAAGAAGATTTGAAGAGTTTAAGAATTTTGCTAACAAACTGTGGAATAGCGCTCGTTTTGTGTTTATGAATTTGCAAGAGACAAACTCTTTGCCAGCACTTACCTCTACACTGTTTGAACAAGGGCTCCATGAAAAAAACCTACGGTTAGAAGATAGATGGATCCTCTCCTTACTTAATAAAACCATTGTAGACACAGAAAAGCATCTATGCGCTTATGAATTTGATAAAGCTTCTCAGCTTCTCTATAGTTTCTTTTGGGATAAGTTCTGCGCCTACTATGTAGAGATTGCGAAACCTATTCTCTTTGGTAAAACAGGAACTCCTGTAGAAAGAGAAAACAAACAAAAGATTCTCGCTATTGTTCTTTTGGCATCGATTCGACTGATGCACCCTTTTGTTCCCTTCATTACGGAAGAGATTTTTCAGAAGCTAAAAGCTGCTCTGCCCTCTCTTCAGGCGTCTTCCAAACAAGACACCTATACACAAGAAGCTTGCACAGCCCTTAGCGCTATCTCCTGCATGGTTTCTCCTTACCCGAAAGCTGGGCCAACAAATCCTGTTGCAGAGGAAGATTTTGAGCGGATGAATTCCCTTCTCTATCATATTCGTAATATCCGTGGAGAGATGCAACTCGCTCCAAACGTTGCTTGTGATGTGTACATTGTTGGATCCTCTACAGACCTTATCAAAGACAATGAGGTCATTTTATCCTCTCTTGTCAAACTCAAGCAGATTGTTTTCACAAAGACCGCACCTGACCATCTCTCTTTTGCTGCTAGCGCAAGGGTGGGAGAGTGGCAAATCATCATTCCTCTTCCTGAGGAGATGAAAGAAAAAGAGAGAAACCGCCTGACCACACACCAAGAAAAGCTAGAGATGCAGCTTAAAGAGCTTGAGGCAAAACTTGCTAACAAAGAGTTTACAGAAAGAGCTCCACAGTCCTTTGTAGAAAACACACGAAAAACCCTTACAGAGACGCAAGGAAAACTCCAGGAAATCCAAGAGAAGCTCTCTCAGCTGTAAGCAAAATCCAACCTTCTAAGAAGGCTTTATTTTTTACTTATCAAGCTTCCGATGGATCTTTTTATTTTTTCATAGATTGCAAGAGGAGCTAGTCTCCATTTTAGCCATGTTGATGAATGATCTATTACCTTTACAAAATAATTAGGGTGGATTTTGATAGCAGCCTGCATAAAAGGTAGAGAATTCACCAAAGTAGGACCTAGAGGTACATCGTCTTTACAGAACTTCACAACCTCCCACATAAACTCTGCATCGTTTTTTAATTCATTACTCACATAATGGATCACATTAGAACTTTTACAGATCTCGCATGCCTTCAGTATCAACTCTGCATCGTTCCTTAAGGCTTCACTCGCATACTCGATCACACAACCATTTTGACAAATCTCAAGCGCCTTCAGGATAAACGCTGGATCGTTCTTTAAGGCTTCACTCGCATAATCGATCACATTAGAACTTTTATAAATCT
>Ga0172363_10005688_pt1 | contig 10077 bp, 9 predicted proteins | sample LakKivs2_kivu2a2_FD_114541 | JGI IMG/M metagenome (GOLD analysis project Ga0172363, IMG submission 114541) | Sediment microbial communities from Lake Kivu, Rwanda - Sediment s2_kivu2a2 | ecosystem: Environmental > Aquatic > Freshwater > Lake > Sediment | place: Rwanda: Western Province, Lake... | reverse complement strand
TCCGTCTGCCGGTTGTCCAGTCGGCTTGCACCAACCGGACCCCCTTGACTTGCATGCCTTATCCACGCCGCCAGCGTTCATCCTGAGCCAGGATCAAACTCTCAGATCAAAGAGATATAAATCTCTTCTCTACCTTCGCTTCTGCAAGCAGAAGCTTGGTAAAAAATTAATTTCGGGACAACTCTAAGAAACTGACTCATATTTTATAGGCGAAGAAGATAAATTTTCTTCTTCACCTTCGCTTCCATAATATGGAAGCTCGGTTTTCAAAGTGCTCTCCCAACCTTTCGAAACAAAATCAGGAAGAGACTTCCTGATTTCTTCATTTCTCTCTATCTTCGAAAACCCTTTTGGTTATTCACAGCCACACTTTTTTTTCTTTTTCACTTTCTTTTTGGCCATATTTGTGTCTCTTCTAATTTTAATTTTACTTTTCTAAAAACCTTTGTCAAGACTACAACCCTCCCACCTTCGGTGGGCCCCTAAGCCACCTCGCGGGCTCGAACCGCGAACCTACGGTTTACAAAACCGTTGCTCTTCCATTGAGCTAAGGTGGCATTATTTTTTAGTTGATTTTTTTATCTCTTCCCAATAATTATCACTGAGTTTCTGTTTTCGGGATTTTTCCCTCAATCTTTGAAGCCAACTCGAAGTTTTATTATCGGTTTTCAAGGTCAAAATTCTAATTCGAGAAAGTAATTTTTGCAAAAATATTTCATAGGAAAAGGATTTAAAAGGATTTAAAATTTTGATTTTTTCTTTTAATTTTAAAAAAATACCTCTCCAATTAATTCCTGCTGCTGGAATTCCAGGAAGCTCAACTAAAACCGGAATTTTCCGAAGTATAATCGCTCCCATTCCCAAAAGGCTACCAAATAAAATTATTACCGCTGCCAATTCAGAGTTCATATCTAACAAATCTTTTTATTATAATATTTTCGCCTAACTTGGCAATATATTCTTGAACTAAATCTCGGATAGTTTTAGTTTCGTCTCTTATCCAGGGTTGTCGCATTAATGAAGTTTTTTTAGGGTCCATAGCCGCAATTTGGAGACACAACTCGTGAGCTAATCTTTGAAAATCTTCTGATCTGGCTACAAAATCTGATTCACAATCCAACTCAACCATCGCCCCAATTTTCTTTCCAGGATGAATATAACTCTCAATTATTCCCTCTTTTGTCTCTCTTTTTATTTTTTTCTCAGCTAATTGAGAACCCCATTTTTTTAAAATTTCTTTTGCTTTTCCAACATTACCTTTAGCCTCAACTAAGGCTTTTTTACACTCAATAATTGACACACCTGTTTCTTCTCGAAGTTGTTTAATTTGGTCAATAGTTATCATTTACCAAGTTTTTATTTATAAGTTCGATGAGATAAATCTTATCTCTCGCTTCAGCTAACGTTATCAGCAAATGAAGGTGAAAAAGAAGTTTTAGCTTCTTTGGCTTTAGGTTTTAGCAGGCAAAGAGGACGAAGTCCTCTTCTTCACCTTCGCTTCCACGGGAAGCTTGGTTTTTAATATCGCCTCTTTCACTTTCTCCAAAATGTATTTTACCGAACTTATTGCATCATCGTTGGCTGGAATGGGAAAATCAGCTAAAGTGGGGTCAACATTGGTATCAGCAATTCCAATCACTTTTATTCCTTTCATTTTTGCTTCTTTAACTGCCGCGGCATCTTTTTTTATATCTAAAACAAAAATGGCGTCAGGTAATTTTTCTAAATTTTTAATTCCACCAAATTTTATTTCAAGGTTTCTTAGTTCTCGGTCAATTTTAGCTTTCTCTGTTTTTGGATATTTTTCTAATTCTCCTTCTGTTTTTTTCTTTTCTAAATCTTTAAAATATTCTATCCTTTTTTTAATGACTTCAAAATTGGTAAAAGTCCCCCCGAGCCATCTTTCGACAACATAAGGCAAATTACAATCCTGGGCCGCTTCTTTTACTAAACCTTTAACCTGAATTTTTGTTCCCACCAAAAGCAAAGTTTTTCTGGCCGAGATAAGTTCTTGGATAAATCCTAAAGCTTCTTTAAGTTTCTCAGCCGTCTTTTCTAAATCAATAATATGAACCGCATTTCTTACCCCATATAAATAAGGTTTCATTTTGGGATGAATTTTAGAAGTCCGATGGCCAAAATGAACTCCAGCCCGAGTCATTTCTTCAGAATCAATCTTAAAATCCGCTTTTTTTATCCTCGCCATATAATAAAATTTTACAATACTTCTTGCCGTTTGAAAAGGGTGGTGGGAGGGTTGTAGTCTTGATTTTTCAATAGCCATGGGTTATTATAGTAGTCGATGAAGCTAAAGCTTCATCTCCACCTGCGTTTTTATAAATAAAAACTTGGTATATGAAGAAGAATATTCATCCAAAATATTATCCGGCAGCTAGAGTGCAATGTGCTTGTGGTAATACTTTTACGGTTGGATCAACTAAAGAATCCCTTGAGGTTGAGATTTGTTCAAGATGTCATCCTTTTTATACCGGCAAAGAAAAAATTGTTGATACTATGGGAAGAGTAGAAAAGTTTAGAAAAAGACTGGCTAAGAAAGCAGAGCTGGCGACGAGAAAAAGGCGAAAAAAGTAAGAACTATGGCTGATATTGAGGAATTAAAGAGTGAATACGGAGAACTTCTGGAACAACTCAGTAATCCTGAGTTGATTTCTGATTGGGAAAAGGGCAATGAATCTAAAGGTTCATCTTCACCCTCCGCTGGCGCTCGGGTATTTGAAAGACTGTTGAAAAGAAAAAATTATATTGAGAAAATTATTGAGAAAGAAAAAGAACTGAAGGAAATAAAAAGCAAAATTGAGGAGAACAAAGAAATTTTAAAAATCAAAGAAGATTCAGAGCTTATTTCTTTGGCTGAAACCGAAATTAAACAACTCCAGGAAAAAGAAAAAACTTTAGAAAAAGAAACAAAAAATCTGCTAAGCGGCTTTGATAAAGCCGCGGAACCTCAGGCAGTAATTGTTGAAATCCGAGCCGGAACCGGAGGGCAGGAAGCTTGTTTGTTCACCGGAGACCTTTTCAGAATGTATTCAAAATATGGACAAAGTCAAGGCTGGCAGCAAAAAATTTTGGATTCTCATCCTATAGAATTGGGAGGTTTTAAAGAAATTATTTTTGAATTTAAGAACGGGGATATTTTTTCAAAAATGAAATATGAAGGGGGAGTCCATCGAGTTCAGCGAATTCCGGAAACTGAAAAAGGCGGGAGAGTTCATACCTCTACTTCTTCTGTCGCTATTTTGCAAAAGCCCAAAGGAGCTCAAATAAAAATAAAACCGGGGGAATTGAAAATCGATTTTTATAAGGCTTCAGGCCCTGGTGGTCAGTATGTTAACAAAAGGATGACAGCAGTAAGAATTACCCATTTGCCAAGCGGCCTAGTGGTCACTTCCCAAACCGAAAGAAATCAATTACAAAATAAAGAAAACGCCCTATCTATTTTGGCAGCTAAACTTTTAGAAAGAAAAGAAATAGCTGAAACTGAGCAACTTTCTGGAGAAAGAAAAGCCCAGATTGGTTGGGCTAAAAGGGCAGAAAAAATTAGAACCTATAATTTTCCCCAGGACCGAGTGACTGACCATCGGATTAAAAAAAGCTGGCACAATATCGAAAAAATTATGGCCGGGAATTTAAATCCGATTGTCTCAGCTTTAACTAAAAGCGAAATTTAACCCCCTCTCTCAATAGTTTTGATATCTTCTTCATACTGGCTAGCAATTTTCATCACTGAATCTCCATAAAATCGATATTGCTTATCAGTGGTGCCAGAAAAATAAATCATCGCTGCCTTCCACTCGGCATCGTAAGTTTGTTGGGCTGCCCCATAGTCTGCTAAATACAAGGCGGCGGCCAAAAAAGCATCTTTGATATCCCAGGGATCAGCTGGTTTCCCGATAATTGCTTTTACTTTATCTCTATACAACATCCAGGTAGAGGGTATAAATTGAGCCGGACCCATTGCCCCTCCCCAACCATAGCTCATTGGGCAGGAAACCAGGGTATTGTAAGGATCCCTACCTAATTCTTTGGTTATCGCCAAAAATGGCTGGACGTCTCTAGTCGGCTTCATTACTCTGGCAATTTTTTCTCCGGCATTGGCAACCACTCCTTCCCCAGTTGAGGGATTTTTTAAATAACATTGACCAACATTTTTACCAATATTCGATTCTTGAGTCATAACTGCCAGTAAAAGAGCAGGTCTAACTCCAGTTATCTTTTCAACGTATTTAGCAATATCCAGAGCTTCACCAAAAGTGGGAGCTTTAGGTACCCCGATTAATTCAAAAATCCTAGCTCTAATTTCAGTTGCTCTTTTTTCGGTTTCTTCTTTTTCTTTGAGATATTTTTGGTACTCTGCTTCAGTTAATTTTAGGAAATATTCTTGCTCTTTTTGTGTCTTCGCGCTTTCTTGTTTTTGAAGCATTTGGATTTCTAACATTTTTTCGGTATCCTCTTTTTCTTTGGATAGTAATTGTTCTTCGGATTCAAGGGAAGATTTTAATGATTTGATAGTTCCTAAAAGTTCTTGATTTTTCGAATTCAAGATTTCTAAAGCCATTAAATCATCAAAAAAATCAGAAAGTTCCTTTTCGGAAAATAAAATTTCAATCAAGGATTTCTGGTCTTCCTCATAAATACATTGCAAAATATTGGCTAACTGATATCTGGATTCTTTTATTTTTAAAGAAGTTTTTTCAATCGATGATTCAGTATCTTTAATTTGAACACCGAGGTCTTTAATTGCTAAATTTGATTGGTAAATTTGGAGGTCTAATTTTTCGATTTTTTTTCTCAAAATATAAATTTGATTTTGCAGGGTCTTCTTTTCTTGCTCGGTCTTGGTAATATCTTTTTCATATTGAGCAATCTGCTCTTCCAGCTGTTTTAATTCCTCTTCTAAAGCTTGGCGTTCCTCAATGGGATCCATCGCCAAACTCTGAAAATTAGGCAAAACAAAAGCCAATATCAAAATAAACAGAAAAATTAATTTTGGAATACGAAAAACCATATTAAATTAAGCTACTTTTCTTTTTCCTCCACTTTTTCTTCTACTTTCTCTTCCACTTTTTCTACTTCTTCGACCTTCTCCTCAATTGGTTTTTCCAATTCTTCTTCTACTTTCTCTGGCGGAGAAACTGCAGCCACAATCTCTTTTGGCTCTTTAAGGATTTTTACTTCTTTTGAGACAATTAAATCTTTAATCAAAATATTATCCTCAAAAGTTTTTAGACAATCAATATTTACTTTAATTTCGTGGGGAAGATTTTGAGGTAAGGCTTTTACTTCTACCTCAGAAATATTTTTAACTAAAGTTCCTCCTAAATCCTTTACTGCTTCAGCTTCCCCTTCAAAAACTAAAGGCACCTCAGCTGTTACTTCTTCCTCCAAGCTTGGCTGATAAAAATCAACATGAATAGGTTTTTCAGTTAAGGGATCTAATTTTACCTCATGGATTAAAACTAAAGATTTTTTACCACTAATCTCAAGTGAAATTAAAGAGCTTTCTCCAGCCTCTTTATAAATTTTCTCAAATTCTTTTAAATCAATCCCCAAAGGCCTAGTTTCAATTTTTGGCCCATACAAAACCCCAGGCAAAATGCCCCCTTTTCTTAAATTCTTTACTTTCTTACCAAGGTCTTTTCGAATTTTAGCTGATAAAGATAGCATAATCCCTACGAATTACGAATCTTTACGAATATACGAATTATTTTTTTCTTATTTTAAACCTCTTTTCTAATTCTTTTAAAGTTTCCATTACACCGGTGTATTCTAATTCTGTCATTGGCAACATTGCTGCCCCAGAAAACCCCTGTCTTCTCATTTCTTCTGCCTTTTGAGAAGCTTTATTTCTTACCCAATCCCAATAAGGATGATCGAAAACATCAGCACTCTCAGTTAATTTTCCATTTTTCAGACAAAAAGCTAAGCAATTCACTACTGGTGGGCCATCAAAAAATGAGATAGGAGAATTTTTCTTCACTGGCATCAAGGGACCTACGTGAGAGCCGCGCATAAATCCTGAAACATAATGGGAAATTGTATAGGGAGCTAAAATCTCTCCAGTGGCTGGAAAATCATGCTGGGTTCTAACTAGCATCACTGGATCATCCTTGCCCACATATTTCCCAGCAATGTTGTGCAACCTAGTGGTGCTGGCTGCGACAATTTGTTCGCCAGTGACTCTGGACCAAATACTTTCCACCACAAATCTTCCATTATCTCTTAGTAAAGCAGCAACATCATAACTTTCTTCTGGAGTATTTAATTCAATAATTTTATCTGCCTTGGTATAAGCCACATCCATAATTATCCATTTAAATCCTTTCTTTATTTTGGGAGCCAGGATTAATCCCGCACAATACATTGGGTCCGAAAATCCTAAATAAAGAGGGAGATTATAGGCGCCGGGCTCAGTTTTATCAGCAGCGAACATCAAAAATGGTTCAGCCGGTCTTTCCTCAATTTCCATCTCTGCCACCTGAGGCCCCATTCCTTTAACATTGCCAGAAAAGGCTTCAACCAATAAATCTTGACCTGCTCCATAAAGGCCTTGAGCTTTGGCTACTTTTGTTCCAGCTAAAAAAGCATCCCAACAAAGTTTATGAATTTCTTCATTCAGAATTCCTTTTTTATGAGTCGTCAAAATAGCAATATCATCTCCAGTATGGCCAATATAATAATCAATAATTAATCCCCTACCCTTTTCTTTAACATAACTTTCGACCGCTTCTAAAAGTTTTTGGCTAGGTTTAATATGCCCGCCAATACTTCCAATATCAGCTTTAATTATGCTTAGAGTAATTTTTGCCATTGTTTTTATCTAACTTTATTATAACTTATTTTATTCGACCTTTTAGCAATTTCTCTTTTTTCGCAATATCTAAGGTCGTTTTAATTACGGTATCTGGATTCAATGATATTGATTCTATCCCCTGCTCTACTAAAAATTCAGCAAATTCTGGAAAATCAGAGGGAGCCTGGCCGCAAATCCCTATATATTTTTTCTTTTGCCGACAAATTTTGATTACTTTTTTAATCATTTCTTTAACGGCTTTATTTTTTTCATTTCCAACTTTTTTAAGAGTAGCCGAGTCTCGATCAATTCCCAAGATAAGTTGAGTTAAATCGTTGGAACCAATACTCATTCCATCAAAAATTTTCAAGAATTCTTCAACCAATATTGCATTGGAAGGAATTTCACACATAACAATCACTCTCAAGCCCTTTTTCCTTCTTTCTAATCCCCCTTCCTTCATTATTTTTAATACTTTTTCCCCTTCTTCTAAAGTTCGGCAGAAGGGAACCATGACCCAAATGTTTTTTAAACCGAATTTTTCTCGGGCAATTTTTAAGGCCTGGCATTCAAGTAAAAAGGCCTCTTTGAATTGAGGGTCGTAATAACGGGATGCCCCTCGCCAACCAATCATCGGATTTTCTTCTTCTGGTTCAAAAAGATGGCCTCCTAATAGACTGGCGTATTCGTTGGTCTTAAAATCAGAAAACCTGACAATAACTGGTTCCGGGGAAAAAGCAGCCCCAATTTGACCTATTCCCCGAGCAAGCTCATCGACAAAAAATTGTTTTTTATTTTTATAGCCTGGAGTAATTTCAGCGATTTGTTTCTTTAACTTTTTATCTAATTTTGGGTAATTTATTAGAGCTAAGGGGTGAATTTTAATTTTGGAAGCAATGATAAACTCTTCTCGGGCTAATCCCACCCCTCGATGAGGGAGAAAAGAATTATGAAAAGCAATTTCCGGAGTGCCAATATTTAACATGATTTTAGTTTTGGTTTTGGGAATTTGCTTTAATTTGTGTTCTTTTTCTTCCCATTTCACCTTCCCCTGATAAATCTTACCCGTCTCTCCGCTAGAACAATCGATTGTTATTTCCTGACCATTTTTAAAAATTGAAGTTGCTTTTTTTGTTCCAACCATACAGGGCACCCCTAACTCTCGAGAAACTATTGCCGCATGTGAAGTTCTCCCTCCCAGGTCAGTAATAATGGCTGAAGATATTTTCATTATTGGCTCCCAGTCTGGGTCAGTATTGATAGTAACCAATATTTCTCCTGCCTGAAACTCATTTATCCTTTTTATATCTTTTATTACTCTAACTTTTCCGGCAGCAATTTTCTCTCCAATGGCGATTCCCTCGAGCAACAATTGAGGTTTTTTCTCTTTTAGAATATATTCTTTGAATACCGCTTTCTTTTTACTTACATGAACTGTTTCTGGCCTAGATTGAACTATAAAAATTTTCTTAGTTTTTCCATCTTTGGCCCATTCAATGTCTTGAGGAATTCCATAATGTTTTTCAATTAAGCAAGCCCATTTAGCTAGGGTTAATATTTCTGAATCTGTCAAAGTAAATTGATTTTGGGCTTTCTGAGAGACCGAGACTTCTTTTGTGGCTTTGGCGCCTGCTCCATATACAAGTTTTCTTTTTTTGGTTCCTAAGTTTTTTGAAATTATCGGTTCAAATCCTTGTTTTAAAGTTGGTTTAAAAATCAAAAACTCATCAGGAACAACTTTTCCTTTTACTACGGTTTCTCCCAAGCCCCAAGAACTATTGATTAAGATTATATCTTTAAAACCAGTTTCGGTATCTAAAGTAAACATTACACCAGCTGAAGCTAAATCAGATCTGACCATTTTCTGTACCCCGACACTCAAAGCTATCTTAAAATGATCGAATCCTCGTTTTTCTCGATAAGAAATAGCGCGATTAGTAAATAAAGAAGCGATGCTTTTTTTGACGGCTTCGATCAGGGCTTTTTCTCCTTGGACGTTCAAATAAGTTTCGTGTTGGCCAGCAAAAGAGGCTGAGGGTAAATCTTCAGCCGTCGCTGAAGATCTTACTGCCACATCAGGATTTTTCCCATATCTTTTGCCAAGCTCTCGATAGGCCTTTATAATTTCTCTTTTCAAATCTTCTGGAAACTTAGCTTTTAGAATTAAATTTCGAGCTTCCTTTCCGACCTCTTGTAAGGTTTTAATATTTTTTAAATCTAGTTTTTTAAAAGTCTCTTTTAATTTTGGGAAAAGATTATTTTTTTTGAGGAAATCTCGGTAAGCATAACTAGTAGTAGCAAAACCCTCAGGAATATTTATCCCTTTCGAGGATAATTCCCTTATCATTTCTCCTAAGGAAGCATTTTTCCCCCCAACCAAAGGAATGTCTTTTCTGGAGATCTCTCTAAATGCTAAAATATATTTTTTAGATTTGTTCTTCATTGTAAGGCAAAGAGAATTGCGTTCTCTTTTTCATCTTCGCTTCCACTTCACGGAAGCTTGATATTTAATTATTTTTTGATTATTTTTCTAATTTTCTCAATATTTTCAGGATTGGCCAGGGCTGAAAGGTCGCCTAATTCCTCCTGGGTCCATAATTTTTTTAAAATTCTTCTCATTATTTTCCCACTCCTCGTTTTTGGTAAATCTTCAACTAAATAAACTTCTTTTGGTAAAGCAATGGGGCCAATTTCTTTTCTAACTTGTCCTACAATTTCTTGTTTTAAATCTTCGGCTATTTTTTTTGATTTAGAAATTACAAAGGCTACTGGCACTTCTCCTTTTATTTTATCTGGAATTCCAATTACGGCACACTCGGTAATATCTGGGTGAAGATTAATAGCTGCCTCCAGTTCTCCGGTAGTTAATCTATGACCGGCTACTTTAATTACATCGTCAACTCTTCCCACAATTCTGATTAAGCCATTTTCATCCTTGTAGGCGGCATCAGAAGTAAAATAAATTTTCTTTCCATATTGGCTCCAATAAGTTTCTAAATATTTTTTGGGATTTTTGTAAATCCCTCGAAGCATCCCGGGGGCAAAAGGAGGTAGCATCACTAAATTACCCTCTTTGCCAGGGGGCAAAGATTTTCCTTTTTTATCAAAAATATCGAATTTTGTTCCCGGAAATGGTAATCCCGTAAAGGCCGGTTTAAAAGGTCCTACTCCTGGCAAAGAAGTTATTAAAATGCCACCTGATTCTGTTTGCCACCAGGTATCAACTAAAGGACATTTTTCTTTCCCCACTTCTCTAAAAAACCATT
>Ga0172363_10005687_pt1 | contig 10077 bp, 6 predicted proteins | sample LakKivs2_kivu2a2_FD_114541 | JGI IMG/M metagenome (GOLD analysis project Ga0172363, IMG submission 114541) | Sediment microbial communities from Lake Kivu, Rwanda - Sediment s2_kivu2a2 | ecosystem: Environmental > Aquatic > Freshwater > Lake > Sediment | place: Rwanda: Western Province, Lake... | reverse complement strand
GGATCGGCATCGATGTTGCCAGGGCCCCATGTGATATCGGCTCCATCCTCGAGCGAGACACTTTCGCGCCCCCCGGACACGAGACACTGGCTGAATGCAACGGAACCCAGGTACCAGATACTTATCTCAGGAGCCAGATTCGCCTCATTACCCCAGAATATGCAGTTCCTTGCTTCCAGGAGCCATCCTTCTTCTGGATTTGGCATCGCACGTATTGCTCCGCCCTTCTCGGCCCGGTTCAATACAATAGTGTTCTTGATGAGTAGCGATCCGTCGCGGTCTGCCTCAATGCCGCCTCCAGAGCCCGCGGCAAAATTGCCCGCTATGACATTATTGTAGATCTTCCCATCGTTCTTCTTGAGATACAGACCGCCGCCCCTGCCGGAGGTTGCGTTGCCAATGATAGTGTTTTCTGAAATAACTGCTGAGGAGAGCCAGAATGAGCCTCCTCCTCCTCCTTCATACTCGGCATAGTTGCCAACGATGGTATTGTGGCTGATAGTGCTGACGACCAATGTGGCATCTATCGGACGGACGTGGACCCCGCCGCCGAAGCCGCCACCGTACAACGGCGATATCTCCGACCTGTTTCCCACGATCAGGTTGTTCGTAACAACTGGAGAGAAGTTGGCCCAGCCAAGCCCGCCGCCCTCAAAGCCGACGTTGAGGCTGATCTCGTTATCTGTGGCCACAAATGATGTTCCTCCCCCAAGTATGCCGGCGCCTTTGTTGCCGATGATGCGATTGTTCGTGATCGTGGGGGAGGCCGACAAGGCCCAGATGCCGGGGCCGTCGTTGTTGATGATCTCGTTGTTGATGATGACCGGATTGCAGCCGTAGTAACAGTGAACGGCGGCATGGACGCCCGACAAGCCGGGCCTATCCTCGTAGATATTCTTGTTGTTGCGGAACACGTTGTTGGCGATCAAGGGAGATGAAAAGCCCTCGCACATCAAGGCTGAGCCATCCAGCCCTCTGCAGTCTTCGATCACATTGTTGATGATCGTGGGGGAAGAATATTTGTAGCAGAGCACCGCCGCGTCATAATAGGTATTTGATGTAGCCACTCCTCTGATTGTCAGACCGGACAGAACGCTATCCGGGCCTTCGCCTGCAAGAAACGCAACCGCTTTCGTGGTACCATTTGCGTCTATCACTGTGGCAGCAACGACTGCCGGGTCTTCCGGATCCATGCTGCGCACCGTGACCGCCTTCCCATTAAAGTTGATCCAGTCTGTGTATATCCCGGGACGAAGGATGACAACGTCTCCCTCATGAGCCCTATCGATCGCCTGCTGGATGGGTTCAGCGCCGTCTGGGCTTACGTAGATCTCTTCGGCCCTAGAGTACACTTGGAACGAAAGGGCAAGTAAAAGGGCAACAATTGGTTCAGTCCATGTTAGTCGACACATTGCTTCTCCTTCGATGAGTGATCGCCCTGCCGCCGGAGCAGCGTTGCGGCGACAGGGCTCAAAGGGGATGGCCTTACGCTATGGGCATTTGTTCCCAAGCCGGTTTCGCACAAAGATCAAGTCAAGGATGTTGATCCTTTCATCCCTTTTGACGTTGTACCGCCAACGATCGTCCTGGCTGGGGTCCAGGTTCATGTTGTTGCGAATCTGGATCAGGTCGAGAATGTTGACGTTCTTGTCAAAGTTGACGTCGCCATCGCAGTACCAACTGCTTCCGGAGGCGTAGGGTGTGCCGGCATAGAACCCTTGGTTTACGCGATAGCCGTTGAAGAACGGTTCGTCCGCGTAATAGGTGGTGGGATCTTGGTAGTCGTAGACTTTTCCGGCGTCGATGCAGGGGCTCTTGGCCTCATCGCTCTGCCACTCCCCGGTGGCTTCGTCGTACCGGCCGTAGGGTTGGGTAGTTTCCAGGTGGTAGTCTCCGTCGCCGTCCACCCAGAAGTCGTCGGACGTGTCGCTGGGGGTGTCGTTGTCGTCCCACGACCCTGGCGCATGGAAGAGGGGATCACCATCGATGCAGCCGCCATTGGCCTCGGAAAACTGGATCGTTCCGGCTCCGGCTTCTATGTACTTGCCGTCATCAAGATCCTGCGAGTCGCAGGCAATGAAGGTGATGCCGGCCGGGTAGTACTGGCTGAAGTATCTCAGCGCCACCTGGGAACCGCTCCCGCCGCCCGTCACCTCGTTGCCCCACAGGATACAGCTCTTACCTGAATGCTCGTGTCGTACCCATGGGTCATGCCCCCGCCGTATTTGGCGCGGTTGAACGCTATGGTGTTCTTGGCGAATACCATGGTGCCACGTCCTGCAGGTAGACTCCGCCGCCGTAGCTGGTGCCTGCGTTCTGGGCCTTGTTGCCGACGATCAGGTTGTTCTGGATGTCGGGCGAGCCTTGGTAGCAGTGCATGCCACCGCCCATCAGGGAGGCTCTGTTGCCGATGATCTTGTTGCCTGTCATCACGGGGCTGCTGTGATGGGTGTAGATGGCGCCCCCATACTGGCTGGCCGTATTGTCCGTGAACAGGTTGTTGATGATCTGCGGAGCCGGGTAGCTTCCGCCAGACAAGCCCATGACCCAGATGGCTCCGCCCTCAGTGGCCTCGTTGGCATAGAACACGCAGTTGCTGATCGTTGGCGACGGCGAGGTCCCGCTGATGTAGATGGCTCCGCCGGCAGTGCGCGCGTTGGCATAGAACACGCAGTTGCTGATCGTTGGCGACGGCGCCGTACCGGTAATTCGGATGGCGCTGTTGCCCCCGTTGGTGATGGTGAAGCCGTCGATGATCGCGCTGCTGGTCTCTTCGTTGTGGAAACTGAAGGCACTGTAGCTGCCGCCCGCGTCGATGATGAAGTTCTCCGGGTGGGTTGTGTCGTCGGACGTCAGGGTGATGGACTTGCCGTCGAAATCGAGGTTGTGCTCATCATAGGTGTCTTCATCGCCGGTCTTGACGCGGACTGTGTCGCCGTTGGATGCGTGCGACAATCCCTCGGCTATCGTGTTGTACGGGTAGGTGGAGGAACCGGTTTCGGTTCCCGATGTGTTGTTCACGTCAACCCAGATCGTGGTGCCGCCGTCGAGGAGGCCTTCGCCCTCATCCTGCTCTCCGCCGCCTTCTTCGGGCTCAGAGGCTTCTCCGCCGCCGTCCTCGGACTCTCCGCCACCGCCTTGCATTCCCTCACCCGTGCCCACTGTCACATACAGGGTGGATGGCAAGGTGATCTCGATCTCGTTGGCGTCGTCGTCGCCCAGACAGAACATGGCCGAATCCACGTTGATGGCCACCACGCCATCGTCGTCGGCGTGCAGCGTGAAGATGACGACGTCTCCGCTGCCGCTGATGCAGGTGGGGCTGCTGAGCATTCCGGAGCAGTAATCCGGCGTGGCCGTGCCGCCATCGGTTACGGTGTGTTCGTCGGCAAACCAGCTTCCGTGCGCGGCCGTGCCCGTGGCTGTGGCGGGGCCGCTTATGGTTATCTTGCAGTCATACCCGGCGAAGTCCACCAGGTCGACAGCCCAAAGGACGACCTCGAACTCGTCGTCCACGTCGACGTAGATTTCGGTGTTGCCGTTGATATCGGCAAGGTATGCTGAGCCGGCGGTTGCGTTCAGGCAGAACGCGATTGGCAGGATCAGTGCGATCCCGAATCCGAAGGCTTTCCCGATGCGCCGATGCCCGGCGGGGCGGCTGGGGTGGTTACCCCCCCCGCGCTTGACGGTCCCTCTGCGGCCTCTGCACACTGACATATCGAACTCCCTTTCACAGAAGTGCCCTTTCCTCAACGTTCGCACCACCTTGATGCGAGCGCGGAAATTCCTCCCCGCTCGGTTTCCCCCGTTGAGCGCCAATGGTGATGGCGGGTCGAGAAGTATTGTGTGCTTCTGTGAATAATTATAGCACGGATTTCGCCGTTGTCAAGTCTAGAAAGAGAGATTTTTGGAAAGATTTTTTCGCGATTGGCTGTAAGTCATTGATACACAACGAGAAACAACAATAAAAAAAACTTCGTTTTTCTTGCCGTTAACGGGGATTTCCGACTGTACTGCCGTTCTCCCATGTCAACGCCTGTAACGAACGTTGCGATTTTGTACAAGAAAAATCCGAACTTTTCGCACGCTCAGGCGTCTAAGATAGTGGAAGCCAGGGAACTTCCCTCCCAAAGCCCCAACGGTTCCCTCGCAGTGTGCCCCGTGCCGCCGGTTTTCCGGTTCTCCTTTGCAGACAGCACGGGGCACGTAATTTCAAGGAAAAATTAAAAAGGAAAAATTAAAAAAGCAAGAAGAAGAGGGTCTTCATCCCGTCGTCCCGTCCTCCCGTCCTCCCGTCATCCCGTCATCGCATCCTTCATTCCTCATTCATTCCCCGGCACGATCGCTCCGTGCTGCTTGAGCAGGGCGAGGACGTCGCCGATGGGCAGCTCGGAAACGGCGGTATGCGTGCGTGCGGCGAGTGCGGCCATCGCGCCGGCGGCTTGGCCGGTGGCCATGCACGTGGCCTGCGTGCGCAGGGCGGAGTTGGCGAGCTGGTCGCTCGAGATGCACCGGCCGGCCACGATCACGTTGACGCTTCCGACCGGCAGCATCGCACCGCGCGGGATGGTCGGCACCGCGCCGTCGTCAAGGGCCCTGCCGTTGATCCCCGTGCCGCCGATCGTGTGCAGGTCGATCGGGTAAAAGGAATAGCACACCGCGTCGGGCCAGCGCCGGCCGCTCACGTAATCCTCAAGGGTGATCCGCTCGTTGCCGACGACGGTCACCGTCTCGCGCACGCCGCACTCGGGGGCGATGAAATCGATGGTGAAGTTTTCCAGCCCCGGCTGGCTGCGGAAGAATCGGAACAGCCGCATCATCGCCTGGCGTGCCCGAAGCTCAAGCTGCGTCTTGCGGGGGCTGTCGTGAGCGCTCTCGCCGCCGACGTGTCCGCAGTTTCCGCCGCGCCCGCTCAGCCACTTGCGAACGGACGGCCGCGTGGTGTCCCAACAGCCGTCGGATGCCAGCAGTTTGCCCAGCCGCACCTGCTCGGCGTAGGCGGCGTCGATGGCGGCGAGATCGAGCTTCGCGGGATCGTAGCCCGACGCCCTGCAGACCAGCGTGCCCGGCTGGCATTCTGAGGAAGCCTCCACGTCGCAGCCTGCCAGCGACAGCGCGTTCGCGTCGCCCGTGCAATCGATCAGCACCTTGGCGGCGGCTTCCACCAGCCCGCCCTTCGTGCAGAGCGTCACGCGCTTCTCCTCCGGCTCGTCGGCGTCCACCGCGGCCACCATCGTGTGAAGGAGCAGCTCGACGCCCGCGGCGGCCACCGCCTCATCGCATAGAGCGCCATACACCGGCCAGTTGACGGCCACGCCCTTGCTCCAGAACGGTGCGGAGCCGGTGAAGTCGGGCAGCTTCCCGCCGCATTCGGCCACGCAGCGGCTCACCAATTCCCACCCGATGCCGGCGACCACCTGGCGGCCCCAGGCGTGGAAGAGGCTGGGATAGTTCACCCCGCCAACGGTGATGGTGCCGCCGAGGATGCCGTTCTTCTCGACGAGCAGCGTTTTCGCGCCGGCCCGCCCCGCCTGAACCGCGGCGACTACCCCGGCCGTCCCGCCGCCGATCACGATCACATTGAACGTGCCGAACTTGCGCACATGCAGATCACACACGATAAGCTCCTTTGCGCCCCAAAGCCCAAAGCCTAAAGCCCAAAGCCCTCTTTCAGCGCTTCCGCTGCGGGCTTCGGATCGCCATTGAAATCGAGCACCGACAGATTTGCGGCGCAGGGAAAGCTGTCGTGCCCCATCCAGATGATGATGCCGCCGATCCGGGGGAATCGCTGCCTGCAGCGCGCGATGCCGATGGCGAGTGCCTGCCGCTGGCGCTGCTGGCTCCACCGGACGTATTCGTCGAGGTCGCGCGGCTCGCGGCCGTGCTGCTTGACGAATACGCGCTGCTCGGCCCAGATTCCGCCGGCCCCGCGCCGCCACAGCGGGTTCGGCGCCTCCGCCGGCAGCTCCGCCAGCTCGCCCTTGCTGGCGCGGATGATCGCCACCGGACTGGCGCCGGGGCAGCCGACTTCCGACCGGAACAGCGAGTCGTCGCCCCGCCAGAATTCCTCGAGGTCCGCGAGGTCGCCGTGCGCCTGCCACGGCCCGTGAACGTCCCAGTGCAGCCCCTTGCCGTAATCCTCGGCGGTCGAGTAGAACCGCGGGCCGCTGGCGGACGTCGGCAGGAATCGCCGCGCCTGGTCTTGCCGGGCAACGATCCGCCGCAACGCCGCCATCAGCGGGTGCGTGAGGTCGATCGGTTTGCCCACTCCCACCTTGCCGCCGTCGAGTGCGCCCTGCAACTCGTTGCCTCCGCACCAGATGGCGAGCGAGGCGTGATGCTGGCGGCGGGCAATTGCCGACTCCGCGATAGCGCATAGCTCCCGGATTCGAGGGCGGTCCTCCGGCGGCCAGTTGTCGCACCCGGCCGACGACAGCGGGAACTCCTGCCAGACCATCAGCCCCAGCTCGTCGCAGATGTCGTAGAAGCATTCCTTCTCGATGAACCCGCCGCCCCACACGCGAAGGATGTTGCAGCCGAGGTCGCGGTAGGCCTGCAGCCGCTTGCGATAGTCGGCCTCCGTCACGTCGGCGAAGTTGGGGCGGATGGGCGTCCAGTTCACCCCTTGCAGGAATACGGGCCGGCCGTTGACGAGGCAGACCCACGGATCGGCGCCGGCGGGGGCGTCCTGGCACTGCTCCCAGGTGATGGCCTTGAACCCGACGCGCCGCTCGGCCGAATCGAGCACGGCGCCATTGCCATCGAGCAGCTCGCAACGCATGGTGTAGAGCGGCTGCGCCCCTTGCAGGTTGGGCCACCACAGGTCGACGGGCAGCCGCCGCCACGCGATGCCGCGGGCGAGTTTCGCCGCGTCGCACGTCTGCGTGCGGATCTCGGTGCGGCCGCTCGACAGCGTGATCCGCGCCTGCAGGCCCCGCTGCGCCGGCACCCGTGCCTTCACGCGCAGAATGCCCGCCGCACCCGCCGGATCGGCGTCCGCCGTGCAGCGGACGTCCGCCAGCTCCAGCCCGTCCGACACTTCCACGCGGATCGCGTCCCAGATGCCGGTCTGCACGAGGCGGGCCGTCCAGTCCCACGTGTAGTTGAACCGCGGCTTCCAATCGCGGATGCGCGAGGTGTAGCCCGATTGCCCAAGCCAGCGGGGCGGGCAGTCGAAGACGATCGACAGCACGTTGCCGGCCGTGCCGATGAACGGCGTGAGATCGAACACGTGCGGGACGTGCGTGCCCTTGAACTCGCCGATCTGCTGCTTGTTCAGGTAAACCCAGCCGGAGTAGTCGAGCCCGGCGCAGCACAGGCGGGCGATTGTGCCGCCACGCAGCCAGTCGTCTGGAATCCGCGCCTGATAGATCCAGTGGCGATTTTCGGCCCACTCGCACTGGCGGAAATTCAGCCCCACGTTCCAGTCGGGCAGCAGGCCGGCGTCGCGCAGGCTGATCTGCACCGAGCCTGGCACTTTCGCCGGAATCGGATGCACCTCGGCGTCCGTCAGGTTGCCGCGCGCGAGGAACCCGCCGAACTCCCAGATGTGAGGCATCCAGCCGGTGAGGGACCACTCGAGCCGCGACAGATCGCGTTGGATCTTCATAGTATTTTTGCGACACGAAGGCACGAAGGCACAGAGATGATGATGGGGTGGTGGGGTGGTGGGACGATGGGATGAAATGGCCTCTTCACCCCACCACGCCATCACCCTATCACCCCATCATCTTCGTGCTCCTTCGTGCCTTCGTGTCAAGATGACTCGCTATCCGGCCAACGCTCGTCTCCGCCGGCGCGAATAGATGATCTTCACCACGACGATGCTCGCCTCGTAGAGCACGCACAGCGGAACCGCCATGATCAGCATCGTGATGCCAGACGCATCGGGCGTGAGCACCGCCGAGCCGATTGTGATCAGCAGGATGGCGTACTTGCGGTTGCGCGTCAGCAACTCGGGCGTGACCAGCCCGATCAGTCCCAGGAACGTGATAACGAGCGGCAGCTCGAACGCAAGCCCGAACCCCACCAGCATCATCAGCTCCGTGTGCACGAACCGGTCCAGCGACCAGGCCGGATCGACGCCCATGTCGGTGTTCACCCGCAGGAAGAACGTGAACACGGCCGGCACCACCATGAAATAGCAGAGCGCCACTCCGCCGGCAAACAGCACGACGCCCGAGGCCAGGATCGGCTTCCCCCACCGTAACTCGTCGTCCTTCAGCCCCGGCGACACGAACGCCCAGATTTGATGAACGATGACCGGCGACACGAGCACAGCCGCCGCGATCAGCGACAGCTTCGTCATCACCATGAATCCCTCGAACGGCTCGAGGGTTCGCAAGACGAATTCGGATTGCTGGAAATGGCGGGTAACCGGCGCGATCAGCAGAGCCAAGGTCTGCTTCTTGAACGCGAAGAAGACAGCGAAGACGGCGAAGAACGCCACTCCCGTCGCCACCAGGCAGATGATCACCCGCCTCCGAAGCTCCGTCAGGTGCTCGCCCAGCGTCATGCTTTTGTCGTCAGTGGCCATCGTGGAGGAAATTCAGAATTCAGAATTCAGAATCAAGAAGCAAACAGTCTTCATCTTTCAGAGGCAAGGTCTGATGACCTCCGCATTCTGAATTCCGAATTCGGAATTCTACTCACAGTTCGTTGATGAAGTGTCCTATCCAGAAGTATTCGAACCTGCGTCCCTCGTAGGCTCGGATGGCGGCAATGATGCCGTAGACGGCCGCGGCCAAGCCTAGCACGATCGCCAGCGGAGTGAGGATGCCGGTGAAAAACAGCACGCTGATGGCGGCGGCCACGATCACCTGATAGGCGAGCGCCTGCTTGGCGTTGTCGACAACGAAATCCGACCGGTCGGGGTTGATGCGCTCGATCAGCCAGATGACCAGCGGCCCCTGCACAGCCGGCAGCATCGCCACGATGCACAGGTGCGCGATCGCCGCAAGGAACCGCTCCTCGCGGTTTGGCTCACGTGCCTGCGGCGGGATCGGCGGAGGCTGGGCCGGGCCGGAAGCCGGCGGCTCTTCTATCACCTCCAGCGGTTGCGTGTCGGGATCGGTCATTGCACGGCTCCTCGCGTGTCTATTCGAGTCTAAACGAACCGCCCGCCTTTAGCAAGCATGAAACGCCCGGAAGGCACTGATGAAGCGATGAAGGGATGAAGGGAAAGAATGAAAGAGCCGCTTCATCGGTGCCCACTGAACACGGACTGACACGGACTCACACGGACCTCTTCATCCCGTCGTCCCGTCGTCCCGTCATCCCGTCATCTCTTCATCCCGTCATTGCATCATCGCTCCGCCGTCTCAATCCGCCTCTTCATCCGCGCCATCTTCTTCACCGCGATCAGCTCGGTGATGCGCGCGGCGTTGCGGTCGATGCGATCGATCGATGATTTCGAGAACATGGCGATCCATTCCTTCGGGATGCCGGCGGTGCCATTGAGGGCGCCCGACAGCATAGCGGCGCGGCCGGCGATCGTGTCGGCGTCCCGCCCGATGTTCGTGCCCCCTATGGCCGACTGGCGGACGTCTCCCTTCGAAATCCTGAACATCGCCAGTGCCAGGCCCCACAGCTCGAGCGGATCGATGCAGTGATACAGCAGGCACTTGTCGTACAGCTCCTTGCGGGCGGCGAGCACGTCGTCGTACTTCGCGGCAACGTCGAGGCAGCGACTGAGGTAGTCGTGTGCGTTCTTGAACGGCCGGCGGTCGAACGTCTTCATCGGCGTCCTAGGGGCCACGTCGAGGGCCGCCTGGCAGACGCTCTCGACCGTGGCGTCGGCGCGGAGCGCGTTGGCAACCGTTGCCGCCAGCATGGCGGCCGCCGTCACGTCCAGTCCGCGCTGGTACATGTACGACACCGCCGCAGCGTCGGCCGCCGCCCACGCCGGGTCGCCGATGTTGTAGAGGCCCACCGGCTCCATGCACATCACGGTCGAGCCGGTCACGATGCTCCAGTGCCCGGTGATGCGGGGGTCCCAGCCGCTGCGGATGAGGTCGTAGGCGTTGCCCATGCACAGGGGGAAGAAATGGTCGCGGTTGAGGCGGTCGCGCCAGGTCT
>Ga0172363_10005685_pt1 | contig 10077 bp, 10 predicted proteins | sample LakKivs2_kivu2a2_FD_114541 | JGI IMG/M metagenome (GOLD analysis project Ga0172363, IMG submission 114541) | Sediment microbial communities from Lake Kivu, Rwanda - Sediment s2_kivu2a2 | ecosystem: Environmental > Aquatic > Freshwater > Lake > Sediment | place: Rwanda: Western Province, Lake... | reverse complement strand
GAAAAGGCGGGAATTGGAGCTGGAGATAAATTGGCAGTGGTCATTATGGAAAAAGACCAGGGGATCTGTTGTATTTCCTTGATTAAAGCTAAGGAGCTTGAGCAGATGGTGAAGGGTCTGCTCGGTCCTGTAATGAAAGAGATAATCGCAAGGTGATATCGTTAAATAGATTTGGAGGGAGATTCAGATGAAAGACGAAAAAATAACTAAGTCTGTAAGAGAACGTTATGCCAGAATTGCCAAAAGGAAAGGCTCCTGTTGCGGAGGCAAAGGCTCGGCAAAGCATATCAGCAAGAATATTGGGTATACAGAAGATGACCTTAAGGCGGTTCCAGAAGGAGCAAATTTGGGTTTGGGGTGCGGCAACCCTGTCGCTCTCGCTTCCTTAAAAGAAGGGGAAACCGTGCTTGACCTCGGTTCAGGCGCTGGGTTTGACTGCTTCCTTGCTGGTCAAAGAGTTGGCAAGAAAGGAAGAGTTATCGGAGTGGATATGACGCCCGAGATGGTTGAAAAGGCAAGGCAGAACGCCGCGAAGGCGGATTACAAAAATGTGGAGTTCAGGCTCGGAGAGATCGGAAATCTGCCGGTTGCTGATAATTCTGTTGATGCCATCATATCAAATTGCGTTATCAATCTTTCGCAGGATAAAAAAAGAGTTTTCAAGGAAGCGTTTAGGGTGTTGAAACCAGGCGGCAGGCTGATGGTATCGGATATAGTCTTATTGAAGAAACTTCCAGATTTTTTAAAAAATTCTATTGAAGCCTATGTGGGCTGCCTTGCTGGAGCAATGATGCAGGACGACTATTTGGAAACAATAGAATCATCGGGCTTTGAAGATGTCAGGATCGTTGATAAGACATATTTTCCTGTCGAATACATGGTTAACGATCCAACCGCAAAGGCCATCGCTGAGAGCTTTAAAATATCACCCAAAAAAGCAAAAGAGGCGGTAAAAGAGCTTTCAACTTCGGTCCTGAGCGTAAAAATTCACGGAGTCAAGCCAAACGAGAAAATTTAAGATATCCCTATTTTTGCTGCATTTCGCCATCTTTTTATCACGAACTTGGGGATAAAAGAGTAAGTTTTTGGCAGTTTATTCTAACGAAAGATAAATTTCTTTTCTGTGGCCAATTCTTATGATGATGATAAGAAGGTTTATCTCTTGAAACTTCCTCATCTAAAGTGACGTTATGTCTCACTTGCATTAGTCAATCCTCCTAAAAATATACACAAATTACACACATAAAATCTGCTTTGTCAAGGCGAATAGGGCCGGATGAATGGGTCGAAAGCCCGGAGGTGACATAAAGAGGTCAAAATCCACCAAGACTTCTCTCTCGGGCAAGAAAGAATCATGAAAAATATTCTGCTCAGGCCTCAGCCGCGATCAAAAGTTCGCGAGAAGCCATCCACGCCGGGCGCGCTTTCGCTGCCGTAAAGGTCAATTTGAGGTGGTTGATGATGCGATCGACCGCCTGGTAGTCGGTGATGAAAGCGATGAGCTTCATCGTGCCGCCGCATTGAGGGCATCGGAGCGGGGCGACTAAGGCTCAAATACGATTTTGATGAATCTCGAGCCGAAAAACTTGTCGGTGTCCTTGGTAAACACTTCAAAGCCGTCGATCAAACCATCCCTATCCCGTTTGAACCGTATGAATCCATGATCGAATCCAAAAACATCCTTCTCGAGCGGCACCAGCGTGACGCTCGGTTCCCCCAGAAAGTTGTCGAGCCTGAGATCATTCTGACTGATGTCAAGGTGAAAGGTCTCTTGTAGTTCCAGCACGGTGTAATATCCGCTGAACTCGGAGAGATCGACACGGCCGCGATCGTATCTTTCCGCCTCGTTGAACACGCGACCGTTCCGCGACGCCGAAAGCCGGCTGACCGCACCTTTCTCATTACGTGCAAACGTGCATCTGAAGGAAGTGTTGTGGCTCAGGTAGAACAAATCAGCACTGATCGGTATTAATTCCATCACCCATTGGAGTCCGGCGGGTTTGGCAAAATCTAGATAAAAAAGGCTCGCCCCGTCCTTAATCACTCCCACGTAATTTCCACTCTTGTTCCGATAGAAACCGAGGATCCTCTTGATATCCGGCGCCGATATGTTCGCCGCTGGCGGGGGCGTCCGAGTCAAGGGCGCCTCAGGCCCGACGGCGATTCCCAGGTATCGACGCGTGAAGATATCGCCGATATCGTCCGCGATTCTGGCGACATCGTCGAGGTTGACATTGCTGAGGACGATCACGCAATTGTCGTTTTCGGTTTGCCGTTCGAGGCAGGATACATAGCCGCTGGAACTGCCGTTGAGCATGCTTACGGCCAGCGTTTTCTTGCCGTCCTCATAAGGTATCCTGTAGTGCGGACCCGCCATGGTCATAGGGCTGTCGGCCAGGACCGGCTGGAACAGGATTTTCTTGGAAGCGGCTGTGAGGATTTTGTCGCCCTTCAGGCTTAATATTCTTTGCCAGAGATAGAGGTCATAAGCTGTGCTGACGATGTCGCCCGCGGCCAAGGCCGTCGATTTGTCTTCGCTGTAAGCTTTGACCAAGCCGGAAAGCCCTCGGATATAGCCCGTTGCCAGGTTTGTGTCGGTCGTCCGGTTGTTTTCAACAAAGGTGTCTTTCATCCCCAGAGGCTCGAGGATGTCCTCCCGGAGAAGCTCGGCATATGTTTTCTTCGCGACCTGCTCCAAGATGACGCCGACGATGTAATAGCCCGGGCTGCTGTAGGTGAAGCGTGTCCCCGGCTGGTTCTGGAGCGAGGCGTCCCAAAAGAGGCGAATGAGTTCCCTCGGCGTATGAAAGTAGTGATCGTCCTTGGCAAAATAATCCGGAATAACATCATGGTGATGGGGAATTCCGGACGTGTTGGAGAGCAATTGCCTGATTGTGATCTTTCGGCCGGTTTTCTCCGGATAGTAAGGCAGATAGTCGCTGATGGTTTTGTTAAGGTCGAGCTTCCCCTTTTCGACCAGCTTGAGGGCGAGCATCGAAGTAAAGGCCTTGGTGATCGAACCTATTTGGAAGCGTGTCTCCGGCCCGTTGGGGATGCCGAATTCGCGATTGGCCAGACCGCAGCCTTTGTGGAACAGGATGCGATCGCCGTCGGCCACCAGAATGACCCCGCTGAATTCTTCGCACCGCGGGAAGCTATTTATGTAGTTATCGATCAGAACCCCGAGGGACGGTTGGGGCTTGTCATCTCCCTGGGTGGTTCCGGCCGTGCCCTTGTCATGCACGGGAAATAAGATGAGGCTTAGGGCGAGAAATACAGTCATCGGTACAACCTTCATATTTGACCTCCACAAGTATTCCAGAGATAGCCTTCAGTGTTACTAAAATGATCTTTCAGGAAATTGTTGCATAGAAGGAGTTTGGTTTTCAAGGATGGCGGTACGGTGAGACATTTTGCCGTCATTTTCTCTTCATCCCATCATGAAAGATAATAGGTTGGTCGATCACAATGACAATGTAACAAGATTTATCGCGCTGACATTAAATATGAAGCTCGATGATGTCTTCGTCTTCGAGGATGTGGTTGCGGTTGACCATTTGGCCCTGGTATTTGGTTTTGCTCCAGATGCGGGCATACTTCAGCTTCCGGGCAAAATCCATATGAACGGCCTTGGCCATATCCAAGATCATTGACCCCCGCTTCAGAGTGAATAGTCCCTTTCAGGGCAAAAGCTGGAGCAAGCGGTCATATCCTGCCACAAAAATTCCAGCTCCTTCTTGCTTGAGATAACCGGGGATGCCGATGACCTGAACGGCAGCTGTGACGCCCAACCGTTCTTTGAGATACATAATAGCTGGCGAGAGGGTTTGATCTTTCCATTTGCATTCTATGGCCAGGCATGGTCTGTTTCTTTCGATGATGACAAAATCCATTTCCCGGCCGTCTCTGGTCCGGACATACATCAATTTGTATTCGCCCTTTCCCCACTCATTCCAGGCAGAAACAGCGCGCTGGAGTTGAACGGCAATGAAATTTTCAAACCTCTTTCCCGGGTCCTCATGGATTCCCCAGTCCCAGAAATAAAATTTCTTCTCCTTCAAGACTGACCGTTTTAGCTTCCCTGCGAAAGGCATTACTGAGAAGACCATGTAAACCTTTTCCAGCGCTTCAAGCCAGTTCTTGACCGTGACAGGCGAACACTGGAGAATGTCCTTCATGCTGTTCAGGCTCAGCGGTGCTCCCACTCGCTCTGGCAGAAGAAGAACAAGAGTCTGTTGTTTCTGGATGCTCATGCTGCGGGTGAGATCTCTCAGTTCTTCTCCAGTGACCAGAGAGATGTGATTGTCTTTCCATCTAAGATAAAATTCTCGGGTGCCTACAGAGACAGGCTCGGGAAAGCCACTAATTTCATAAAGGAGGGTGGCAGCCTGGGTGAATGACTTGTCAGGCTCTTCAAAGAAAAGAGTGCCGAGCTTGGGATGCCAGGCCGATGCGAAATCTAACACTTTCCCAGTCAGGTCATTGGGATGGAGAGGATTCATGCGGAAGAGGAAATAGCGTCCGACGAGGCTGTCTCCTGAGCGGCGGAAAAAATCCAGCCGGGCGCTTCCCATGACAAGAAAGCGCAGGCTGTTCTTCCATTCGTCATAATAACCCTTGAGGATGTTCTTCCACTTTGGGTATTTGTGGATCTCATCGAGCACGATCCAAGGACGCTCCTCCAGGTGAAGCTTCTGTGAGGGGCTTATAGAAAAAGCAAGGTCTTCAATGAAAAAATGAGGATTTGCGGCGAACCTTCGTCTTAGAGCAAGGCTGTCCCAATTGTAGTAGTTTCTCGCCTGATTAAGCTGTTCGAGATGCTTTTGGCCCAGAGTAGTCTTGCCGACCTGTCTGGGTCCACAGATGAATGACATCCGGCCATGGAGGAAGTCCTGGTTCAGAGCCCACTGTCGGACAAGATGATCAATCACAACATGACTATTTTACATAATATTAAAAATCTGTCAAGACTAATTTTTAGTATCATATAAATCAGCCAGGTTATAATGGCGAGAATTTCTATTTAGACGAAGTTCTTTAAATTTTGTGGTGGCATCACTTTTCAGCACTTTTGGCTCTGGTTGAGTCTGCTGATGTCATAAAAGAGTGTGTGGCCAGATAATGTTTAAATGTGGAGCTCGATGATATCTTCGTCCTCGAGGATGTGGTCGCGGTTGACCATTTGGCCCTGGTATTTGGTTTTGCTCCAGATGCGGGCATACTTCAGCTTCCGGGCAAAATCCATATGAACAGCTTTGGCCATATCCAGGACCGATGACCCTCGCTTCAGGGTGAATGGAGCCTCGAATTCCGCTTTTTTCCCTGGGGCTTTGCTGTAAACTCGGATGATATGGAGGATGGAGAAGATGCGCTTTTTTAATTGCTCGAGATTGTCACCACGCTTGGCTGAGATGGCGAGAGGAGAAAACTTCGGCTCGAGAGCTTTTTTTAATAGCAAGAAATTTTCCTCTGCACTGCGAAGGTCTGACTTGTTAGCCACGATTAATACTCTTCTTAAAAAGAATGGGCTGTCAGCAAGGATGGATTGTTCCTCGGGAATGAGCTCGATTTTTTTCTCTCTGAGTCTGGCTAAAATGGCCTCCAAGATCCCGGCTGAATCCTGGCTGGCTAAATCCTCGGCGCAAATTTATTTCCGAAAGCATTAAGCAGTTTGCGATTGTACTCCTTTTCCTTCACCTCATCATGAAAAAGGCTATGATATTTTTCAGCAGCCAGGTTGCAAACCTTTCTTGTCTTTTTGTTTATATTGAACCAAGCGTGTCCATGGACCTGCTCTTTTTCGGACCCAACAACGGCCCAGTCCATAGCCTCTACAGCAAGCTGGCCAGCGCGGCGATGATGAAAGCGAGGATGATTATGGGAATCGCCGCTTTGGCGTGACCTTTATAGTGATGGGAGAAGTCCTTGTAGTCTTCCTTGACCGACCCGGGGATGATTACGAACTTCGGCGTGATCTTGCTGACAATGATCCAATCCAGAAGCACAAGGTCCCCCAAAGTGGCAAAGAAGAACATGACAAGCACGTTGAGCAAAGCCGCCAAGAACGGTATCTCCCCTCCGAGCTTGGACTTGAGGGCGAAGGTCGAGAAGGCAGGAAATCCCACAACGAAAACAAACCAAGGGAGGCCGACGATCGCCCCCAGCTTTTTCTCCTTCCTGGTCTGGGCCGGGACTTTTCTCTTCACGATGTCTGGATAGTCCATATAGCCCCAAACGCGAGGGCTGAAGCTAATCATGATAAGGAAAAGATATCCGGTCACGACAAGGCCGTAAAAGAGGCCATGGGTAATAATGTGGGCTGCGATCTTCAAACTCATCTTTTTACCATATCCCGGGCACCAGGCGGCGGCGCACAATTTTGGCGTAATCCCGGTAGCCGGACAGGTCCGCCCGCAGCGTCCGGTCCTCCAGGGCGGTGCGCGCGACGGTCACGATGATGGCCAGGATGGCGGGAATGGCTGCCCAGATTGAACTGAAGAAAACCGGCGAGGCAATCCAGCTCAAGACGTTGCCGGCGTAGCCCGGATGGCGCACGAAGCGGTAAGGCCCGCCGCTGACTACCGTGTGGCCGCGCTCGGACTGGATGCGCATCATGGAGGAAAAGAAGCGGTTGACAATCATCGCCCAGGTGCCGAGCATACTGCCCGCGAACATCAACAACAGGGCGATGAGCTGGATGCCGTCCGGCAGGTCGGGCGACCAACCGAAGCGCTCGTCCAGCCCGCAGACGATCCAGGCCATCACTGGGAGACAGATGGACATAAGCGGCATCAGGATGCGGTCCCACGGCTTGACGTTCTCTTTGCTTCCGGCTTCTGCCCGCTCCTGCGCCAGGTCCGGATTTTTGCGGATAAGAATCGCACGGCTGAAAACGAGGACAATAAAGGCCTGGATAACATACGCCCAGCCTTCCCACCAGTCCAGCTTCCCGGCGGCCAGGAAGAGTACGGCCACTAGAACGAGGCTCATGGCTAAAAAGCGCAGAATGACGATCAAGGTGATCCGTGGCGTTTTATTTAGGGCAAAGGAATTTCGTTTTTGGGCTATTCCAGCACAGTTCGCATTTTTGCTCGAATTTTCTCTTCCGGCCATCGCTGAAGAATGTAAATCATGAGAAGCGTAGGTGTCAAGCTGACCTGGCCTTTCCCATATTCTTTCGGTATTAAGACGAACTAAATATCGAGTCTCACATCCTTAATGAGAACTGTGACCAGATTGTGACCATCCCCGGTATACTTCCGTATACTTTCCCGTACTTTCCTATACCTAGAGATAGTTTGTAAATTGCTGGAAAAATTGACTATTGCTTTGTTTTCAGAAGGCTAGAAGAATAGGCCTCATTGGATCCGGAGACCGTCGCTCTATGCACTGAGCTACAGGGGCGCTATGGCGATAATATTACCCTATCGGGGAACGGGCGTAAATTGACTGAGCATCTGGAGGCTTGACCTTCTCGTCAGCCGATTTTTCGTTTTTTCTTCGCTGTCCTCAGATATGCCAAATCCTCAAGGTCCTTGGGGCGCCGGATGGCTTCTTTGTTTTTTATGAGCTGATCGAGGCCTATAAAATAAACTGAGCAGACTCGCTTTTTGATCTTGACCTCCACGCGAGATCTAGATGACCAAGCATCCCTAAATGGAACTCCAGTGATTAAACTCACAAGATCTATCCTATTTGGGGGAACACCAAATTGAATAATAACACCCGGGGACAGGAGTTCTTGCGCTGATTGCAGACCCGGGATGGAACCTCGCCAAAAGGTTTTGAGGGCTCGATAGAGATTCTGGACGTTTTTGGCAGTGGGCTCGAAAAAGATATCGATGTCTCCGGTCAAGCGGGCAAAACCGTGGTAGATCACGGCCTCGCCCCCAACGATGACGTACCTCACGTGGTTCGCGGACAGCAAACGGAGAAAATCCTGAATGTCCGATGAAAAATGGGAAGCCTTCATCTTCCTTTCAGGCAAAGTCGCACATCTTTCGCGTTCTTGCCAAAGACTCTGCGCCTAAGTTCCTTCGCGGCTTTTTGTCGCTGCTCGTGGCTCATACTGACCTGTTGCCTGATATCCCATCTTTGTGCTTCCTTGAAGCTATAAGACTTATGGACAATCCTTTTCATAAAAATCTCCTCGAGCACAGTCTGATAATAGCGATATTTTTTTATATTCTATCAGAATAAAGACCTGAGGGCAACTCACACAAACGGCCTTCGGCCACAATATAGTCATAAACCGAACAAATGCATTTTGTCATCATTATCCTTTATATATCTCTTATCATTCCCTTTTCCTGAATAAGGTTTGGAATTTAGGAAATATAGCTCCCACTCTCCTTTTGTATTTAGGATATTCCCCACCGAACATGTCTCCCAAATATCTTTCTTCCTCCACGATCAGGACTCTATAGCTGAGATACATAAAGAGGGGGATGGTCAATCCCAGCAAAGAATTTATGATCAAAACTATTCCGGGAACAATAAATACAATCCAGGAGTCGTAAATAGGATGCCTGAGATAAAAATATAAGAATCTCCTTTTTGGCTGTGCCGATGGATCGAGGCTCCTTATGACAATTTGCCCCTCCGGCCATCCTCAGAGAGTGTAAATTATGGCTGCTGGGGTGTCAAATTCAGTTGGGGAATGCTCATGGGATATAAGAGTTTCCTTTTCGGCTGTGAAGGCCAAGTGAGCCTTTTTGTGTCGATTTACCCCTCTAACCATCGTGGGCAAATATAAATCCGAAAGAAAAAATGTCAATGGCACGCCCTGGATTTGATCGAAAACCAGGTGCTCTGCCTTTTCGCCTCTCGTCCGCTTCATCTGCTTGTCTAACCTTGATATCCACTGTCAGCAGCGAATACAATTTTTTCGTGCACGGGAGCAGAGTTTTGCGGCTCAGGGGAAAATATGGCGAATGTGCAAAAAAGGCAGGTTCCTATCTACGATTACATCATTATTTTATCTATCCTTAAGGAGGCAATATGCGGATTATCCATCGCCTCAAAGCGTCTCAATAATCATTTCCTGTAATTACTACTTTATTATAAATCCTGCAGGAACTTGAAATTTTTCAGGGGGAACCTGTGCGTTCTCTTCGACCTTGATAGCTCGTTGGATATTTTGGACACCTCCCGTCTGCAAATCCATGTACAATAAAATCTTATTCCAACCCCCGTAGCGGGTGATATTTCCTTTTCCGTCATTGGCCTCAAACATTTCGCAATTTTTACCGGCTACAGTCATGGGGGGTAGTTTTTTATACTTGCCGGCCTGGCGCTCCTCCTCCGTTCCAAACTCCGTCCACTCCACTCGCAGCTCGGTTCCACGGTAAGCCGAACCCTGCTTGTATGCCGTTTTTTCGTCGTGTCTGACGCGATATAGGTCTTTTCCATTGCTGAAATAACTTTCTTCTAATCGATCCCCGGAATAGGTCTCTTTGCACTCCTTCATTCCGTAATCATCGAAATAAACTATGGTTTTTTCCTTTATCTCCATATCTCCCATCTTCATGATTGACTCGTAGGTTACGATACCGGATTTTATGTCGTATTTTTTAGTGGGTGTCTGGGCTGTGGCATAGACCATAAATACAATCGCTGCCGACAATAACAAAAATAAATTTCTTTTCATTTTTTCCTCCTTTGCAGGGTATATTCGCCCAATTAAGAAATTAAATCTATAATTCCTCTGCTTCGTAAATATAACCCATAACATTTACGAAGCCAGATTTCATAAGAAATACCTTTTTTGCTGCGCTGGATGGATAGGCGTTCATATGCAGAACTTACCTCACTCCATTGTTAAGGATGATAAAGGAGAATGTGCTGGGATGGCAAGAAGGATAAGAGTTTGCTTTTTGGTTGAAGAGGCCGGGCGAGCCTCTTTGTGGCGATTTGCAGCTCTAGCCATCGAAACGAAGCATAGACCAAAAGGGAAATCACTGTCAATGCCGGCTTGGGAGGTCAGGGATATGCGCTCGAGGCCGTCCTGAAGCCCTAAAGCCCCTGAAATCAGATAGACCTCTCCTTTCGTGAAAGGAGAGAATCACGAAGAATATT
>Ga0172363_10005681_pt1 | contig 10078 bp, 6 predicted proteins | sample LakKivs2_kivu2a2_FD_114541 | JGI IMG/M metagenome (GOLD analysis project Ga0172363, IMG submission 114541) | Sediment microbial communities from Lake Kivu, Rwanda - Sediment s2_kivu2a2 | ecosystem: Environmental > Aquatic > Freshwater > Lake > Sediment | place: Rwanda: Western Province, Lake... | reverse complement strand
TTGCGGGGAACCGGATTCTCAAGCGATCGGCCGATGGGCTGGTGAGCGTGTTTCGCGCGGACAGCGGCCGCACGAACGGCAACACCTTCGACGGCGAGGGGCGGCTGATCAGTTGCGAAGGCTCGGAGTTCGGGCCCGGCGGTCGGCGGCGGCTCGTGCGCACCACGATCGAGACCGGCGAAGTCGAGGTGCTCACCGAGCGTTTCGAGGGGAAGCGATACAACGCGCCGAACGACGTCTGCGTCGACACCCGCGGACGGATCTGGTTCACCGATCCTTATTACTGGACTGATCCCGGCAGCCTCGAGCTCGATCATCAGTCGGTTTACTGCCTGGAAGGTGGGCCGGAGTCAAAAGGGGGCAAGCTGAGACGCGTGGCGACGCAGCCCGAGATTGGCCGGCCTAACGGAATTGCGATCTCGCCGGATGCGAAGACGCTGTACCTGGTCGACAATCACAACGGACCGGGGGGCAATCGCAAGATCTGGGCGTTCGACGTCAGCGATGATGGCGTGCTGAGCGGGCAGCGGCTGGTGTTCGACTTTGGACGCGGGCGCGGCGGTGATGGGATGCGGCTCGATCGAGCGGGCAACCTGTGGATTGCCGCCGGCGTGCACAAGATTCGCTCGCAGCACGAGACCGACGAAGTGCAGACCGGTGTGTATGTGGTTTCGCCCGAGGGGAAACTGCTGGGGCGGATCCCGATCTTTGAGGACGTGATTACGAACCTGTGCTTCGGCGGTCCGGAGATGAAGACGCTGTTCGTCACGGCCGGGAAGTTTCTGTTCCGGATCGAGACGAACACCGTGGGGTACGCGCTGTGGCCGCCGCTGGGCAAGTGAGATGCGCCCGGAAGAGTTAACCGCGGAGGTCGCAGAGTGACGCAGAGGTAAGGGCAGAGAGGAAGAGAGAGCAGAGCCAGCGTTTTTGGCCGATTCTCACGGGTTGTTACCCCTGGTTCCGGGCGTGGTAAGATAGTAGGGTTTCGGTAGGAATCTTTGCAGGCCACGTTCGAACTGCCCCCATGGCTCAGGCTGCTAATTCCGATCAACTGCTGGTCGCACGCATTCGCACGGGCGAGCCCGAGGCGTGGAATGAACTGATCGCGCGGTTCGAGGGGCGGCTGCTGGCTTTCGTCGAGGGGCGGCTGGGCCGGCGGAGCGCGGGCGAAGATGTCGTGCAGGAGACATTCCTGGGCTTTCTGAACAGTCTGCCAAACTTCGAGGATTCGCGCCCGCTGGAGAGTTACCTGTTTTCGATCGCGGCGCACAAGCTGACCGATCACTTGCGGCGCGAAGGACGCAGGCCGACGTTGCCGCTGGCCACCAACAGCAGCGGCGGAGATTGGGAACCGCCGGCCGGCGGACGGGCCGTGTCGAGCATCATGCGAAGCGGCGAGCGGAAGGGGCTCGAAGAAGATGCCCTGGTGCAAGCGCTCAGCGAACAGCTCGAACGGCTGCGCGGCAAGCGTGAGTTTCAGAAGCTCGAGTGCCTGGAGCTGTTGTTCGTGCGCGGCTGGGCGAATCGCGACGTGGCCACGCAGCTCTCGATGAGCGAGCAGCAGGTGGCGAACTTCAAGTTCGAATTCATCTCGCGAATGCGCACGCTGGTTCGCAAGCAGGGATTGTCGGAAGACGTGTTTCCCGAATTGACTGACCGCACTTAAGCACCATGGCACACAATTTCACACAAGCTGATTTGGAAGCCTACCTGGACGAAGCTCTGCCGATGGAGCTGATGGCCCAGGTCGAGGGTGCGCTGCGCGATGATCCGAAGCTGGCTCAGCAACTGATGGCGATCAACGGCCGCCGCGACGCGGGGCTGCACTCGCTGGGCGAAATCTGGCGGCGTCATCGCTTGACGTGCCCCTCGCGTGAACAGCTTGGCAGCTTCCTGTTGGAAGTGCTCGAAAAAGACGAACTCGCGCACATCCGTTTTCACCTGGAAGTCTCCGGTTGCCGGACCTGCCAGGCGAACCTCGCCGATTTGAAGACCCGGCGCGTCGAGGATCGCACGATCGTGGACGGCCGGCGGAAGAAGTACTTCCAGTCGAGCGCCGGGCAGCTACGGCGCGGGTAGGGTCGGCTTTGCTGTGGCTTGTCCGGGTGCCACTGTCTGGCTTGTCCAGCAGTGATCTCTTCCTGATCTTGCCTTGCACCTGGAAGTCTCAGGATCGATGCTCGATCGAGGAGGATGCTGCAAGGCAAGAATTAAGAGGGCGGGCACTGCTGGACAAGCCAGACAGTGGCACCCAGAAGTGCAGTCCGATTTAAGGGTAAATTCGTTGGCGTCGTAAAGTGTGGTACCCACGCGCAAGTTGCTTGCTGCACGCTGCGCGGGAGGCGAGAATAAACGGGCTAAATTCCACCGGCCCCGAGATTGCCCCGCCATGTTGCTTCTGTGTCGTTCCGCTGTCTTGTTTATCGTCCTGGCGGCGCTTGCCTGTTTGAATTCTGCGAATGCTGTCGACCTGACCAGTGCGGTGGTGTCGGCTCCGAAGAATCTCTCGCCGCGCGAGCAGAAGGCGGTGACGATGCTGGTCGAGGAAGTGGAGAAGCGAACCGGCGTGCGCTGGGCTGTGGTGCCCGACAAACCGGCGAGCGAATCGTGGATCACGATCGTGCCGGCCAAGGCGGAAGGCTCGCGCAAGGCCGAGTCGTTCGAGCTGACGAGCTATCCCGACGGAGTGAGGATCTCGGGCGCCGACGAACGCGGTACGCTGTTCGGCATCGGCTACCTGCTGCGGCAACTGCGGATGACGCCGGGCAAGATCACGCTGACCGACGATCTAAACGTCGACACCGCGCCGGCCTACCCCATTCGCGGGCATCAGCTCGGCTATCGACCGAAGACCAACAGTTACGACGCCTGGGATCTTCCGCAGTGGGAGCAGTACTATCGCGACCTGGCGGTGTTCGGGTCGAACGCGGTGGAGTTGATTCCGCCGCGGAGCGACGACGCGGCCACGCGCCCGCACTTTCCGCGGCCGCCGCTGGAGATGATGACCGGCATGTCACGGCTGGCCGATGAGTATGGCCTGGACGTGTGGATCTGGTATCCGGCGATGGACAAGGACTATGGCGATCCGGCGACGGTCGAGTTCGCGCTCAAGGAGTGGGAAGAGGTTTACAAGGCGCTGCCGCGGATCGATGCGATCTTTGTGCCCGGCGGCGATCCGGGTCACACGCAGCCGAAGCATTTGTTCACACTGCTCGAGAAGCAGACGGCGCTACTGAAGAAGTATCATCCCCAGGCGCAGATGTGGATGTCTCCGCAGGGGTTCACGGCCGAGTGGATGGAGGAGTATTATGAGTTGATGAAGGCGGAGCCTGAGTGGCTGAGCGGCGTGGTGTTTGGCCCGCAGGTGCGGGTGAGCCTGCCGGAGCTGCGTGCGAACATTCCGGCGAAGTATCCGATTCGCCACTATCCGGACATTACCCATAGCAGGCAGTGCCAGTACCCGGTGCCGGACTGGGATCTGGCGCACGCGGTCACCTCGGCGCGCGAGCCAATCAACCCGCGGCCGACGGGACAGGCGACGATCTTTCGCTTGCTGCAGCCGCAAACCGTCGGGTTTCTCACCTACAGCGAGGGCTGCAACGACGACGTGAACAAGTTCGTGTGGAGCGGCCTGGGGTGGTCGCCGGACGCGAAGGTGAGCGACATCCTGCGCGAGTTCGGCCGGTACTTCATCGGCGAGGAAATGGGCGATGACTTCGCGCAGGGACTGCTCGGCCTGGAACGCAACTGGCAAGATCCGCTGCTGACGAACACGAATGTCGACGTGACGCTCGCGCAGTTTCAGGCCATGGAACGCCGGGCCACGCCAGAGCAGAAGAAGAACTGGCGCTTTCAGCAGGCGCTGTACCGCGCTTACTACGACGCTTATGTCCGGCAGCGGTTGATTCATGAAACGGACCTGGAAGCCCGGGCGCTGGACGCGCTGCGCACGGCGCGGGAGAGCGGTTCGCTGGCGGCGATCGACCGTGCGGCGAAGATTCTGGCCGAGGCCGATCAGCCTGTGGCGCCAGACTTGCGGAAGCGGGTGTTCGAACTGGCGGATGACTTGTTCGCCAGCATCCAGATGCAAACCAGCGTGGGCAAGTACCGGGCGATCTCGATCGATCGCGGAGCGACACTCGATACGGTCGACGTGCCGCTGAACAATCGGGAGTGGCTCGAGCAGCGGTTTGCGGTGCTGAAGGAACTGTCGGTCGACGACGAGCGGCTGGCCGGCATCGACGAGATCGTCAACTGGACGAATCCCGGGCCGGGTGGTTTTTACGACGACCTGGGGAAGGCGGCGAGCCAGACGCATTTGATTCGCGGGCCGGGCTTTGACGAGGACCCCGCGTTTCTGGTTTCAGCGAAGACGGGGTTTGCCGGCTTTGGGCCGATGCGCACGAGCTGGAAAGATCACGGCGAGGCGATGCTGGAGCGGCCGCTGCGGATGCGGTGGGAAGGGCTCGACGGGGCGGCGCGCTACAAGCTGCGCGTGACGTACGGCGGCGACGGGGCGGATAAGCCGGTGCGCTGCGAGGCAGTGCCCGGCATCGAGGTGCATCCGTATTTGGAGAAGCGGAAGCCGGTGGGGCCGGTGGAGTTCGATCTGCCGGCGGAAGCCACGCAGAGCGGCACGCTGGAGCTGGCCTGGCATGGGCCGAAGGGGCGCGGCGGCAACGGACGGAACACGCAAGTCTCTGAAGTGTGGATCATTAAGAAAGAAGGCAAACAGGTGAAGGATGAATAAGTCGCTGCTGCTGCAACTGGTGATTGGGTTAGTGCTTGTCTGTTCGTCCGGCGCATTTGCCGCAGGGCTGCGCGTGGGAGCCGCGGCGGTGAACATCGCGGCGGATGACAACATGGTCATCGGCGGCGGCATCGGGCCCGGCAAAGCCACGGGGCAGGAAGGCGAACTGCGAGCGGTGGCCACGGTTGTCTCGCAGGGCGAAGGCGCGACGGTGGCGATCGTGGCTTGCGATGTGCTGTTCGTCGAACGCGACTTTATCGATCGGGCACTCGCGCGCATCGAGAAACAGACCGGTATTCCGGCGGCCAGCGTGCTGGTGAACGCCACGCATACGCATCATGCTCCGACGACGTCGACCGTGCATGGTTACGAGCGCGAGGTGGAGTTCGTCCGCCGCTTGGAAGACGCAATCGTGCTCGCGGTCGAGACGGCCGCGGCCAACGCGCGCGATAGCGACAACGTGCGGATGCTTTACAAACTGGGCGAAGAGCGCACCGTGGGAGCGAACAGTCGGGTGCTGCTCTCGGACAATACGATTTTCTGGATCGGCGCGATGGACGACGCGGTGCGGCACACCGGGCCGTTCGATCCGCAGCTTCCGGTGCTGGCGTTCCGCAACGGAGCTGACGACAAGCTGCGATCGCTGTTGTTCAACCATTCGACGCATACGATTGGTACCCGGCAGCCGGGCGTGCGCTCACCCAGTTTTTATGGCCTGGCGGCGCAGGAACTGGAAAGCGAGCTGGGCTGCCCTGTCGAGTTCCTGGAAGGAGCGTCGGGTTCGACGCACAACATCCAGCCGGTGCCGGTGGACGAGGCGATCAAGCGGATGAAGGCGGCCGTGCTCCTGGCGCTGGCCGAGGCCGAGCCGCAGGAAGTGACGCGAGTGACGTCGCTCAAGAAGCCATTTGAGTTCAAGGTGCGCACCTTCGACGAGTCGATCGAGGACGAGAAGGTGTCCAGCTACTGTCGCAAGCGTGCGCCCGCGCATGCCGACCCGATTATCGAGGTGTTCCGCAACATGCGGCTGAAGCTGAAGCCCGAGCAGGGCAAGACGCGCGAGACGTTTTTGCAGACGATTGCGATTGGCGACGTGGCGATTGTGGGGGTGCCGGCCGAGTACTTCACGATTTTTGGCGTGGACATCAAGCGGCGTTCGCCTTTCAAGCACACGATCGTCGCCGAACTGGCGAACGACTGGATCGGATACCTGCCGAATCATGAGGCCCATCAGATGGGCGGCTATCAGACCTGGATGGGGCTGCACAGCTATGCCGAGGAAGGAACCGGGGAACGCGTCGCGGATGAAGTGGTGAAGATGCTCAATGAGCTTGCCGGAAAGTAATGCACTTATGCGGTTCGCGGTCGGCTATCTGTTGCTGTTTGTATGCATGGGCATTGCGATTGGCGAGGAGCCCGTCGAGCGAACGAGCCCGCTACCACCCGAGGACGAACTGGCGACGTTTGAGCTGGCCGACAAGCGGCTGACGGTCGACCTGGTGGCGGCGGAGCCGGAAGTCGACAGCCCCGTGGCGATCTGCTGGGATGCCTTGGGCCGGATGTACGTGGCCGAGATGATTGACTATCCGGCTGGTCCGGGCAGCGGGCGCATCCGCCGGCTGGAAGATCGCGACCACGACGGACGCTACGAACATGCGACAGTGTTTGCCGCGGGGCTTAAGTTTCCAAACGGGTTGATCGCCGCGAATGGTGGGCTGTTCGTCACGGCGGCGCCCGACCTGTTGTTTCTCAAGGACACCAATGACGACGGTGTGGCTGACGAGAAGACGGTTGTGTTTACGGGCTTCGGCGAAGGGAACCAGCAACTGCGAGCGAACGGTTTGACGTGGGGGCTCGACAACTGGATCTATGGCGCGAATGGTCGCAGCGACGGGGCGATTCGCCGGCCCGATCAGCCGGTGGAGCAGGCCGTGTCGATTCGCGGCTGCGATTTTCGCTTCACGCCGGATGGGAAACGGTTCAAAGCCACGAGCGGGCAGAGCCAGTTCGGCCAGTCGCACGACGACTGGGGAAACCGATTTCTCTCTTGGAATACGATTCCGGTGCGGCATGCGCTGTTGGATCGGGCTTTCATCGAGCGCAATCCGCGGCTGGCGATGTTCGCGGTGCGGGATATTGCCGATCCAACCGATCCGGGGCGGGTATTTCCATTGAGTCCGCGGCCCAAGACGTTCAATCGCGAGGCGGTGGATTTTTATAACGCACTGGCCGGGATGAGCGTGTATCGCGGCGACGCGCTGGGGAAGGACTACGAGGGGAGCGTGTTTGCGGGCGAATCGCTGACGAACCTGGTGCATCGCCGGGTGCTGACGCCGCAAGGGGCGACGTTTGTTTCGCGCCGGGGCGAACACGACCGCGAATTCCTGGCCGCGCGCGACGGCTGGTTTCATCCGGTGTTTACAACGACCGGGCCGGACGGCGCGCTATACATCGTCGACTTCTATCGCCGCTGGGTGGAGCATCCGGCATTTGTGGCCGAGGCGCTACGTGAGGGTGTTGATTGGCAGGAGGGGTCGGGACACGGGCGAATCTGGAAAGTGAGCCGGCGCGAGAACACCTGGCCGCCGAAGCCGCGAGTGGACCTGGCCGGGATGAAGTCGGTCGAGCTGGTGAAGCAACTGGAGTCGCCCAACGGTTGGCGGCGCGATTGCGCGCAGCGAGTGCTGGTCGAACGGCGAGATGAAACCGCGCTGCCAGCGGTGCGTGCGCTTCTGGCCAGCTCGCACATGCCGCAAGCGAAGCTGCATCTGCTGGGTGTGCTCGACGGAATGGGGCAGCTCGACGACGGGCAGCTCGTGCGGGCGATGGAAGATGGCGACGTGCGCGTGCGGCAGTTCGCGCTTCGCATGGCTACTCCGCGGCTGGCGACTTCCGATTCATTGAGGAAGGCGGCGCTGGCGATGACGGATTTTCCCTCGCCGGCTTTGCGGTTCGAGCTGGCAGCGGCGCTGGCCGGCATTGAAGGGCCAGACAAGATTGCGGCGCTGGTGCGACTGGCCGATTTGGAAACGCGCGACGAGACGATCGGGTTGGCAATTGTCGGCAGCCTGGGAAAATCGGCCGGGCCGTTCCTGCAGGAGCTCGTCGGCAAGCATTCTGAGTGGCGGAAGAAGCCGACCTTCGATCAGTTGCGACTGCTGCAAGAAGCGTCGGCCGCGGTGGCCGCTGCGCGCGACGATCGGCAGCTCGCCGCTTGCTTCGGGTTGATCGCACCGGAGAAGTCAGGCAACGTGCGACCCGGCGACCTGGCGATGCTGGCCGGCTTCGCACAAGGAATTGCCGATCGCGGTTACTCGCTCAAGGCGCTGCTCGCTGATCCGCCCGAGGGACTGAAGCCGCACGTGCCGGCAGTGAACCTGCTGCTCGAAGCGGCCCGCACGCTGGCCGCCGCGGAGGATCGCAAGCCGGAGTATCGGCTGACCGCGATCGACGTGCTGGGCACGATTGACGCGGCGAGCGGCCCGGTATTGGTCAAGCTGATTGGACCGGATCAGCCCGAGCCTTTGCAGACAGCGGCGGCGCGGGCGCTGGCCAATACGGATGCCGCGAGTGCGGAGCAGATGTTCGCTCGGTGGAACGAGCTGACGACGGGTACCCGGCGCGCGCTGGTTGCGGCCTCGTTGCGGTCGCCCCCGACGACCGCGGCGCTGGTGTCGGCGATCGAAGGAGAGCAGATTCTGGCCCGGGAGCTCGAGCCGGCGACGCGTGATGCCCTGCTTGCGGTTCGCGATCCGCAGCTTGAACCGCGAATCAAGAAGCTGCTCGAGTCGCAGGCGGCGGCGCAGAATCGCGACGAGATCGTGCAGAGGTACGCCGCGGCGCTGGAGAAGAATGGCGATCGTAGCCGGGGCGCCGCCCTGTTTGAGAAGCATTGCCTGGTCTGTCACATGGTGCAGACGCGCGGCAGCCGCGTGGGGCCGGACCTGTCGGGCGTGGGCGCGCGGCCGAAGGAGACGATCCTGGTCGATGTGTTCGACCCCAGCCGGCAGGTGACACCCGAGTTCGTGGCTTACACGCTCGTGACGCACGACGGGCAGGTGTTGAGCGGACTGGTGGTTTCCGAGACCGCGGATAGCCTGACGCTGCGGCGGGCCGAAGGAGCGCAGGATTTTGTGCGGCGGGCCGACATCGAGGTGCTGCGCTCGACGGGCAAGTCGCTGATGCCCGAGGGATTGGAAGAGAACCTGAACGAGCAGGACGTGGCGGATTTGCTATCGTTTCTTTCACAGCCGAACGCGGCATTGTTCTCAAAGCCGATGATGCCGGAAAGCGGGAAGCGGTAGGAGTGGCCGCGACCAGTTACTCGCGCTTCCGGGGCTAATATCTGGAGCGGTGTCAGGCCAGGTCCTCTTCGACGCCGACGATTTCGGCCATCGCGGCGCGCAGCTTTTGTGAGGCGCGTTCCAGCCGTTTGCGCACGGCCTCGGGCGTGATTTTGAGCCGCTGGGCGGCGTCGATCGAATTGAGGCCTTGCAATCGGCACAGCGAGAAGGTTTCCCATTCGCCTTCGCTGGCCTGGGCGCGGAACTGGTCGACGGCCGCCTGTAGAATCTCGACCTTCAACTGGCGATCGAGGTCGGCTGCCGGGTCGGCCGCATTGGGATCACGCAAGCCGGAATTGAAGAGACTGCCGGCATCGACCGGGCGATCGAGCCGCGCGCCGCGCCGCCGGGCGTAGTCGATCGCGCGGCGGCGAACGATGATGTACAGCCAGCGGCGAAAACCCCCGCGGGCCCGGTCGTATTCGAATCGTGGCAGTTGTCGAATGACCTCGAACCAGACATCCTGCAGGAGATCTTCGATTTGATCGGCCTGAAAGCTCAGTTTGCGGGCGAAGCGGGTGAGGATTTCCTGGTAGCGCTGGTAGAAGCTGTCCCAGGTGAGCTTGTCGCCAACTTCGTCCACACCGCTTTTGGTCATCGAGCGGGCCAGGTGCCGGCGAACCGAGTCGAGCAGATTGGACGAGGTAGTGTCGCTCATCGCGCGACCTCGGTCGCTGAATCCTGGGCATCCACTTGCCTGGCTTGGAACTGCAGGATGGCGGAGTCTTCGAGTCCGGGTCCCGCGCCGGCGAGGAGCTGTCGGTCGTGTTCGGTAAAGACGAGCCCAGCAACCTGGCTGGCGGGGACTTCCAGCGAGATGGTTTCCTGTTGCGTGGCAATGTTCCACAGGCGAATCAGCGAGGAGCCGCCTTCGGTGCGGTCGCCGCAGGCGGCCGCGATCGTGCGACCGTCGCGCGAGTAGGCGAGGCCGAAGATTTCGTGCGGCTGTCGGCAGAGCGTGACGAGCTCGGCGCCTTGGGCAAAG
>Ga0172363_10005680_pt1 | contig 10079 bp, 4 predicted proteins | sample LakKivs2_kivu2a2_FD_114541 | JGI IMG/M metagenome (GOLD analysis project Ga0172363, IMG submission 114541) | Sediment microbial communities from Lake Kivu, Rwanda - Sediment s2_kivu2a2 | ecosystem: Environmental > Aquatic > Freshwater > Lake > Sediment | place: Rwanda: Western Province, Lake... | reverse complement strand
TCAATAGCCTTATTCATCTCATCCCTGTAAGTCTGTTTGTAGTTGTAAGATGTAAGAACCACATCCCAGATCCCGTCTTCGGCCATGGCTTTTATTACCGCCGGCTCATTCTTGTGCGTTGAAATTCCTATGAACCTGGTCTTTCCTTTCTTCTTCAGGTCAAGCATTGTGTTGACAATTTCCCTGTGCCTTACCATCTCAACACTCTCTGCGCCGTGCATGTAGAGGATATCAACATAGCTCATTTTCAGTCTTGCAAGACTGATATTGAATTTTTCAATGAAATCAGTCGCTTTTGTCTGATCTGACGGGCGCCCGGTACGGCTATCAACACCTTCTGGGTGCACCTTGGTCGTTATTATAAATGAATTACGCGGGACAGTGGAAAAGAATTCTCCCAGCATCTCCTCATTCCGTCCGTTCATATAGCTGTGCGCAGTGTCAAACAGTTTCATGCCTCCTTCATAAGCAGCTTTTACAAGGCCGCTGTTATCAGATCTCATCACGCCGAAGCTCACCACAGGGACCTTCAGTCCGGTTCTGCCAAGGGTTCTGTAAATAATATCTCCCGTTTCGGGGGAGATGCTGCCACCCAGCGCATTCTGGCTGAGAGCCGCAAGTCCAGCCGCTCCTGCAAGGCCTGACTTCAGGAATTTTCTTCTTTTCATACGATTTTTATTTCTAAACTTATTTGAGATCCCTGATACGCACCTCTGTCTTGTTACTGTCAACAAGTGGAAGTAAAAGACGGGCATCAGTATTACCGTAATGATATGGATAAACTATCACCGGATTAAACATTTTTATTGCTGAAGCAACCATTTCCGGAGTCATGGTGTACGGAAGGTTCATCGGCAGAAATGCAACATAAATATCCTTAAGCTGTGACATCTCAGGGATATTCTCAGTATCTCCGGCAATATAGATTTTCCTGCCTCCCATCGTAAGTACGTATCCGTTTCCTTCCCCCTGCGGATGAAAAGGTTTTCCCGGTGAGCTTTCATGCTGTATGTTATAGGCAGGCACCGCTTCAATCGCAATATCCCATTCAGTATCCTTATCCCCGTTCTTCATCACTTTTGCCCCGGGAAGCTGCGATGATGAAAGAGCATTGCATATAATTACCGTGCCGCTTTTCTTTATTTTATCTATTGCTTTCAGATCAAGGTGATCTCCATGCTGATGAGTTATCAGTATCAGATCAGCTGCCGGAAGTTTGCCGTAATCGGCAACAGCGGAATATGGGTCAATATGAATCGTCTTGCCATTAAAGCTGAACATCAGGGTTCCATGTCCCAGGAACCACATCTCAACCGGGCCCTTTCCGGTCATTACAGTGTCCATTTCAATATTCTTCTGTGCCATGGCTTTTGTACCTGTGATTAGTGATGCCACTATTGACAGCGCTGTTAATAAATAACGTGTTTTCATATCAATATACATCTTTCGACAGAAGCCAATATACAAATATTTTATATTATTTTAGTGGAGCTGCCTTGCGGCATTAAAAATCGAAGTCATCATGGGACGTTATATTCACAACCTTATACTGAAGGGTGAGGGGATGAATCTTGACTTCAAATACTGTATTTCTGATCCGCAGAAGATAGCGCGCACCCTCTCAGCTTTCTCCAACAGTGAAGGCGGCAAGTTGCTGATAGGCGTCAGGGACAATGGTTCAATTGCCGGAATACGGTCTGACGAGGAGTATTATATGATTGATGCCGCAGCGAGGCTCTACTGTGATCCGGAGGTAATGATCAGGACAAGAAATTATACCATAAACGGCAAGAGTATACTCGAGGTCGACGTCCCGAAAAGTGAAAAGATTCCCGTAAAGGCAAAGGACGAATCAGGAAGATGGAAAGCCTATTTCAGACAGCGTGACCAGAATTTTCTTGCAGACCGGGTCATCCGCCAGGTATGGCGCCGCAGCGGCAGCAAACGCGGTCTTTTACTCAGATTCGATGAAAAGGAGAACATACTTCTGAATTACCTTCGCGGAGGCGAGAAAATATCAGTGGCAGGTTTCCGGAAGCTGGCGGAAACAGACAGCAAAGTGGCTGAAAAGATTCTGAGTGATTTTATCCTGTGTGGTATAATCGTGTGCGAGGCAAGTGAAAAGGGCCTCTTTTACCGCCTGAGTGACGAATTTGAGATCCGGAAGTAAATCAGATCATTCAGGCTTCATACCCAGGACAAGGATATCATCTATCTGGGAAGATGATCCCATCCAGCTCATGAGCCGCTCTTCAAGTATCTCCTTCTGCTTGCTCATCGGATAATCCTGTATGTCAAGCAACAGTTTCTTGAAATTCTTTTTCATGAATTTTTTCCCGGTCACGCCATTGAACTGGTCAATATAACCGTCAGTGAACAGGTAATATGAGATATCCCTGTCAAGTTCCCACTCGTACTGGGTGAATTCCTCATCAAGCTTTGACGAGATGCCTATAGGCATCCGGCTTCCGTAGACGGTTTCAAGAATATATTTCCCGTTGGCCAGTGAGCCTTCTTCAAGTTCAAGCTCGCCTTTTTCTCATTTTCTAATCTCATGCTCGTTCATTGGCCGCACTTTCAGGCAAGGGTTATAAGCTCCGGCATATTCTACAATCCGCTTCTTGTAATCAATGATCACAAGAGCCAGGTCCATCCCGTCCTTTTGTTCATCTGCCTCTCCGATCTGTTTGAGTGAACCTATGACCTGCTTGCGAAGTTCATCAAGGATATTACCCGCTCCCGTAAAAGAAAGCTTATTGACTATCTCATCAAGGAAAGAGATCCCCAGAAGGCTCATGAATGCACCGGGAACGCCATGTCCGGTGCAATCCGCAACCACAACAAAAAGCCTCTCTTCCCTTCGGGAGATCCAGTAAAAGTCACCACTGACTATATCACGCGGCTTGAAAAGGATAAAATAATTTGATGTTGCATCATATAAGAGCTTTTCCGAAGGAAGCAGCGCCCTCTGGATGCGGCTTGCATAGTGAATGCTCGCTTCAAGTTCTTCCTTCTGCTTCACCACGGTGGCTGTACGCTGCCTAACCAGTTTCTCGAGCCGGATATTCTCCCTTTTGAGACGCCGGGTGTAGAACCTGATGATGGCAAAGATCAGCATGGAGCCAGCCAGAATGTAAAATACTATGGCCGGAACAGTCACATACCATGGTTTTTTCACCGAAAAAGCATATGTCACCTCTTCACTCTCAAGACCCGTGACAATTTTTGATACAAGCCTGAACGTATAATTACCGTACGGAAGATTTGTAAAATCCTTTGAATTACGTTTCTCCCATTTTGACCATTCATGGTCAAATCCCTCGAGCCTGTACCTGTATTCGGTTTTGTCCTCCCCGATATAAGACGTTGTAGTCCAGTTAAATGAAATATCATTATCCGAATACCCCAGTGACGGCCTTGCATCTGCTGGCTGGACTGCCGAAGGTATCCTGATCCCATGTTTTGTCCCGGTGTAAAAGACCCCTTTCATCAGGGTTTGATCACTGCCGGCGACAATACCCGTGAACACAGTCCTGAAAGATCCGTATCCGAAACCCAGTTTTGACTTATCTATTACATAAATGCTGCGACCTTTTACCAGCCATATATTTCCGCCAATAAACTCAATATCAGTGGTGGTAATGTCAGGAAGGAAATCAAATTGTCTTCTGAAGACTACAAATCCCTGCCTTGTTGGTGTCACCAGGGCATCGAAGTGACGCGTATCATAGCCTGCTATGCAGAAATCCCCTTCCGGTGTCTTGAACAGCCTGTCAATCAAAGTATTGTTAAATGAATCTCCAACCAGTATAGTATCCTTCTCAAACCGGTCAGCACCAGGATTATAGCAATATATTCCCTTGCCTGTGCAGACATAGAGTTTATTGTCAATTGAAACGATGTGATTCAGCGTGTCACTTGCCAGTCCTTTTGCCCGGTCATAAGGGATATAGGATGTATCTGAGGGCGAGCATTCGAGCCTGTAAAGTGAATTAGGTCCCAGGGTGAGAACCCACCAGTCACCATTTTGCGACTGTTCAATTTCCATGACAATACCGTGCATCTCATTCCTCTTGCTGCTGCCTGCCTCATACCACTGATGGTCTGAATATTTTATTGTGCGTATTATGCCGTCGTCTGATCCGGCAAGCAGTGTCGCCGGGTTTTTTAAATCAGCCTTCAGGGCCGTAAAATAAATCTTATCAAGGAAATTTGTGATTGTTCCGTCAGTTTCAACCTGGCTGAGACCGTTGAATGTTGCGGCTATCAGCACTTTCCCGTCTGCCGTGAAAGTACTGATCAGGTCAAAGGCCTGGCTCTCCATCTGGTCAAGCCTGGCAAACTCAGTCCTGCCCGAGTTGTCTGTGAAGTTTGTATAAAGACCGGCATCATGTGATACATACACTGATCCGTTGAATTCCCTGATATCCCCGATAGTGGTCCTGATTCCTGAGCCTGATCCAAACTCCGTGACAGGTAATGAAACATAGGCTCTGTTGATGTAACCCATAGTGCAAAACCACAGCTGTGCGTTTGAGGTATAGTCACAGTACATGGCCGTAACCGTTGATTCCTGTAGACTGGTTGTCTCTACTGACAGCTGCTGAAGAAGGATTCCTTCGTGACTGAAAATGTAGACTCCTTCACCGTTGGTCACCCCCACGGCAAACCTGTTACCGGGAATATTTACGGCACTGGAGATGAGATTACCTTTCAGCCTGTCATTGTCAGCCGGTGACAGCAGGCTGCTGATCAGACCAGTCTTGCAGTTGAAAACAAAAAGCCCGTTCTCAAATGTGACTATCAGTATGCTCTCCTTATCATACGGCAGCAACGCCATAAAGCGCACCATCTTAATGGCATCACCTCCCTTCATGGGTTCAATCTTACCATCAATATACCGGAACAATCCTTCCTTGTTGTCTGCAATGATCAGTTTTCCATCCCTGACAAGCAACCTGCCGGCATTCTTCAGGTTTAGATCCCTCGCCATGTCAATCCATGAAAGAGAGTCATTTTTAACGTCGTACCGGTATAATTTCCTGCGGTCAGTGAAATATACATTATTGCTGTCAGAGGCAATTGAATATATCATCTGCACTTCTCTCCTGGTGAGGGAATCCTTCACCCTGTCAGCCAGTGACCTGTATAACAGGTTACCATCGTCATCTGGCTGGAGAAAACCAAAGTCAGTCTCCCCTCCTGCATAGACTATTCCCCTGTAATCAGTTGCCAGGGCATTGACTCGCTGCTGGGTGGTCATCCTGATCAGTCCCCAAGAAAGCCCGTCATAAGTAACTATACCTTTTAACTGGTTACCGAAATACATCACACCCCTGTTATCCATGGTGATGCACCAGTTCTGAAGATCTCCGGGAGTCTCCATGGCATCAAACCAGCTGATTATCGGCGTGCCGGTCCTGTTAATCTGGGAGAATCCTGCGGCAGAAACGAACAGAAGAAGCAGTATTACCAGAGGTCTGTTCTTCATTCCCTTTGTTTTTCCCTGTTTCGTGTGATAAATATACAAATTCATGCTGATATATTCCCCGCCGGTCAATTTGGCATTCAATTTGAGACATTTTTTGTTTATCTTGGCTTGCCTAAAGGAGGTTATGAGGGTAATCTACAGATCAACAGTTCTGCTGAGCGCAGGTTTGATTCTGTTGTGCCATGCTGAGGCACAGGAAGCCCCTTATGCCGGTATCCGGAAACTCACCTATGACATTGACAATCATCCTTCTTCATTATCCTACCAGGGTTCAGATTTTAATGTAAAAAAAATCAGCGATCCGACAGGAGTATATTGCAGGATCACATTGCCGGGCCATCACCTGACTTCAGAAACAGGCAAGCCCGAACTGCCAGTTTACAGCCGCCTGGTTGAGGTTCCTGAAGGAACAAGGGTCATCGTTAACCTGTCAGATATAGTCACCAGGAGGATCATATTCGCAGACTACGGCCTGAAAGGTGCACAGGTCTTTCCTGCGCAGCAGGCAAAAACAAAAAACGAACTCCAGGATGACAGGGTGGTCATAAAAGACAGGAAGACCTATGAAACCAGGGGAACGATAAGCCATGACACTGTCACTGTAGCTCATGAAGGAATATTCAGGGGAAGAGAGCTGGCAAACATTACAGTTTACCCGGCATTTTACAGTCCATCCGACGGCTATGTAGACCTGATCACTTCAATGGATATGAAGATTGATTACCTGCCGTCAGAATCAAAGGGTGATGGTGACAATACCGGGGTATCTGACAAAGGAGGATACAGCTCTGATTCTTATATCCCCGGATATACAGATAAGCCCGTGAACATGATCATCGTAACCGATTCGATGTTCAGGAAGCATCTCCAGCCATTGATATACTGGAAGATGCTGAAGGGCATTAAGACTACGGTGCTTTATAAACGTCCCGGACCTGCCGACACGGTTTACAGTGACCTGAAAAAAAGGATAACAGCCCTCTATAATGAAGATGTTGCAAACGGTATACCGCTTCAGTACCTGATGATAGTTGGCGATCAGACAATCATCCCCACCTCGCGTAGCACGACAAACGTCTCTGATCTGTACTACGGCGAATTTGACGGTGAGGGAGATTATATACCGGAACTCTTCACAGGCCGGCTCCCCGTGTCTGATACCACGCAGCTTAAAGGTATGGTCAGGAAGATCATTGACTATGAGACCCTTAACTATTCACATGACAATAATTTCTGGGCTGGGGCAATAACGACTGCAGGCAACGCTCCGGGATTTGAAAACTACATGAACGGGCAGGTTAATTATATATACAATAATTATTTTAGCCATGACACCTCACTGAATGCTGTCAGATGGTTGTATCCTGATGCCCCGAACAAGGATGACTCACTGAAAATACTGTTCAACGGAGGACTGGCCATCCTGAACTACACAGGCCACGGAGAAGCGACAGGCTTCAGTGATCCTTCATTTAAGACCTCTGCTGTCGGATCTCTGACAAACAACAATAAATATCCGCTTATAATTGCAAATGCATGCCGGACGGCTCAGATCAATGTAAGCAACTGTTTCGGAACTGCAATTGTAAACGTTCCTGATAAAGGTGCTATCGGATATATCGGCTGTACAAATGATTCATACTGGACGGAAGATTTTTTTTATGCCGTGGGTCCTGGCACGCTGGGCCTTGATGCCAGTTATGACAATACTCAGCCGGGAGCCTTTGACAGGCTCTTTCATACACATGGAGAGCCTCCGGGAGGATGGTATTATAACCTGGGACAGATAAATTTCGCGGGAAATATGGCTGTCTCAGCCAGCTCCAGCCCGAGAAAAAAATACTACTGGGAAACCTATATCCTTCTCGGTGATCCGACCCTGATGCCTTTGATCGGGTGTCCTGATACTTTTAATCTTGTTCTGCCTGACACCATTCCGGGGTCTCTTAAAACCCTGAGTTTCTTTGCAACCCCCTTCGCCTATGCCGCACTCACTGATTTCAAAGTGATCCTCGATGCAAAATATGTAAGCCCTTCAGGCAATGTAACGCTCAGCATTCCGGCCGGAACCAGGGATTCATGCCTGCTGGTCATTACCGGGCAGAATATGGTTCCTTACAAAAAAGTCATTCATTTCGGTTCTGTCAGTGGCGTCTTCATCACAGCAGACAGGCCTGTCTTTGATGACTCCGGAGGCAATGGCAATGGCATCCCTGATTACGGTGAGAGGATCAACCTTAAAGTAACCGTCAGAAACCTGGGAAAATCACCGTCGACAAACCTTGCTGCAAACCTGTCGGTGCTGTCAGGGATGATAAGTATTGAAGCAGGCACCGCAAACATCGGGGTAATTAACCCGGGAGATTCCCTTGTAATAAATAACAGTTTCATTTTCAATGTTTCAGATGAAGTAAGTGATGGTGAGCTTGCCTCACTCCTCCTGAAGCTGAGTGATGGAGGCACTGAGTACTCATTCGGAATAGATATGACATTGCATGCTCCAAAGCTGAAAATAGTCTCATCGGTTCATGATGACACGTCTACCGGTAACTCGAACTGGCTGCCTGAAGCCGGGGAAAAGATATTGCTGAATGTCAGGGTGAAGAATGATGGCTCATCAGGTACCAGCGGTACGGTAAAGGTTGTGCCGCACGGACACTGGCTGTCACTGCCTGTCAATGAAGAGTCAACAGGCATACTTGACCCTGGATCGGAAAAAACAGTCAGCTTTGAAGCTTACATAGCCAATGATGCCATCGCAGGGACAATCATTAACTACGATCTCCTTTTTGTTTGCGGAAAATATGAGACGGAGGGATCATGGTCACTGAGTACAGGCAAAACGCGAGAGACATGGGAATTCGAGAGATTTGACGTCTTTCCGTGGATAAGGCTTGGAGAATATCCATGGACCATCACAACATCTTCTGCATTTGAGAACACCCATTCTGCCAAATCAGGACCTATACCCGACAAGACGGAAGCAATACTTGCAATTTATGTCAATATCCCTGTCAGAGACACTATCTCGTTCTGGTCACGCGTCTCCTCTGAACCGATTTATGACAAGATGATATTCAGAATAGACAGCCTTACCAACATGGAGATCTCGGGAGATACACCGTGGGCTTTGAGAAAAGCCATACTTAAGCCGGGTGTTCATTACATTGAATGGGTTTATAAGAAAGACGTGTCACTCTCGGGTGGCCTCGATGCAGCATGGATAGACCAGATTTCATTCCCCGATATTTCATTCCTTGAAGCAGACCTGAGGATCGATTCTGTCTATTCACCTCCGGCTACTGCCGACCTGAGCAAAATAACCGTAAGAGGAAGGGTTATCAACCTCGGCAGGAACACTCTTACAAGCTTCCCCCTGTCATACAGGATCAACAGCCAGGAACCTGTTAATGAGACCTTCTACCTTAAAATTGATCCGGGAGACACTGTTGATGTAGCCTTCTCCAAGACATGCAGCCTGATGCCAAATATCACCAACATCATCAGAATTGTCAGCCTGCTTCCCGAAGACGGGTATTCAGAAAATGATACCGCCTTTACTTCGTTTGTGAAGTCAGGTACCGGGCCCGATCTTACTGATACCAGGATACGAATTATTCCAAATCCGTTCAGTGAGGAGTTTAACCTTGAACTTGAGATCACAGATGAGAAAGAGACGGGTCTGGAGCTTATTGACGCCGGCGGAAGGATTGTTTACAGGTCAACATATGAACTGACTCCGGGCATCAACCGCATTCCGGTAGACTGCCGCCGGCTGGCAAAAGGTGTCTACACGCTGCGCCTTACTTCAGGAGGAAAAACAGTCTCGATGAAGGCTGTCAAAGGAAGGTAGTAGCACGGAGCATGGAGCAAGGAGCATGGAGCAAGGTTTACTTATGAGATATAAAATTCTTTTGACTACAGAATGCGCGGAGTCTATGCAGAGTTACACTGTAAAGCAGAAAGAGAGAACCGTGTCACTCAAGGAATAACTCTGTGGTTAAACTTTTACCTTTAATGATTTAAAAGATTAATGACTATGAAGAGACCAGACCGGGAAGATGCGCTTGCATTATTCAGAAAATACAACAGTTCGGAAAGCCTTTATAAACATGCATTGGCGGTAGAGGGAGTGATGCGTCATATGGCCCGCAAACACGGTGAAGATGAAGAGATGTGGGGCGTTGTAGGATTAATTCATGATCTTGACTATGAAAAGTATCCTGACCAGCACTGCAAAATGACGGAGGTCATAATGAGGGAAGAAGGATGGCCTGAAGAATACATCAGGGCCGTTATCAGTCATGGATACGGTATCTGCTCTGATACAGAGCCAAGGTCGCTGCTTGAAAAGACGCTCTTCGCGATTGATGAACTGACCGGTCTTGTTGTTACAAGCGCACTGGTAAGACCGTCAAAGAGTGTCCTCGACATGGAAGCAAAATCTGTCCGTAAGAAATGGACTGATAAAAGATTTGCTGCCGGCGTTGACCGTGGCGTGATTGAGAAGGGAGCAGCCATGCTTGGTGTTGATCTTAATGATCTGATCACTGACACAATAATGGGCATGCGTGATGTTGCGGAAGAG
>Ga0172363_10005675_pt1 | contig 10084 bp, 9 predicted proteins | sample LakKivs2_kivu2a2_FD_114541 | JGI IMG/M metagenome (GOLD analysis project Ga0172363, IMG submission 114541) | Sediment microbial communities from Lake Kivu, Rwanda - Sediment s2_kivu2a2 | ecosystem: Environmental > Aquatic > Freshwater > Lake > Sediment | place: Rwanda: Western Province, Lake... | reverse complement strand
TAATTCTAGGGATTCTCTCGATTTTCAATTTACTCTATTATTATTGGATAGCGTTCATTTTTGTCTTAAGCGCATTTATGCTTGTGAAAGGTTTTGGAGTTGACAAAGAAGTTAAAAACGTGTACCAATGGATGAAAGAGTATTCTCCGCCACCTGTTCGAGTACAGATCTCAGGTTTCTCTACCGTTGCCGGCGTTTTATGTATAGTTGTTGGTGCTTACTTGGGATTGGCAAGAGTCCCAGCACAGCCAGACGTTCCGAGTTGGATCAGCAACTTACCGCAGATTGCAGGTTTTTTCATTCAAGGTTCCATCGACCTCATAATCATGGGCATTTGTGTAGCCTTATTAGGAAGGGCAATACGTTGCTATCTTGAACGCGACGCTAGATTACTTCGTAACGCAGCCCTAATAGTTTCGATTGCATGGTCTAGACAGATACTGAGTGGAGCTTCTGACCTTTTGATCAACCCGTCCATGAGACCTGAAAAGCTAATTTTTTCCATAGTTGTGGGCGTACTCGTAGGCGTAGCGTCCATTTTAGTTATATTCGTCATTCATAGATCTGCTAGAGAATTTTTTAGGGAAACTGAAGAGCAGGTTGAAGAGTTTGAAGAAGGCTAAAATTGCAGTTATTGGTGGAACGGGCTTTGAAAGGTTGTTTAGAGACGCTGAGCAGCTACTTCTAGAAACACCCTATGGAACTGCTCCACCGCTATCAATCGGAAGAATAAACAGTAGAGAAGTGGTTTTTCTTCCGAGACACGGTCCAAATCATTCGGTTCCTCCGCATATGATAAATTATAGAGCAAACATTTATGCGTTATATGAAGTGGGTGTAGAGCGAATCATAGCTATAAATGCTGTTGGTGCCATAAACCGCGATTTCAAACCGGGTGATATTGTTATCCCTCAGGATTTTGTCGATTTCACAAAGCTTCGTCAAGCAACTTTTTATGATGAGGCTCCAGTAACACACGTTGACATTTCTCAGCCTTATTGCCCTGAAATGCGCAAACTGCTAATTGAAATTGCAAGAAAGTCTGGGTTGCGTGTGTGGGATAGGGCTGTGCTGGTTTGCACAGAAGGACCGCGTTTTGAAACACCAGCAGAAATTGAAATGTTTAGACGGTTAGGCTGCGACGTTGTTGGGATGACTGGGTTTCCAGAAGCCGTGCTTGCAAGAGAACTTGAAATGTGCTATGCAGCTGTTTGTTTTGTTTCAAACATGGCTGCTGGCATACAAGAACAGCTGACCCCCCTCGAAGTTTCCAAAGTTTCCAAACCGATTATGCCTAAATTAGAGCAAATTTTAATTGAAACCCTTAACGTTTTACCCCTAAAACGCGAAGGCAACTGCCCATGTGCTAATGCACTTAGAAACGCGAGGTTTAAACAATGATTAAAACGTTCCTCTCCGTCATCGGAGCATACAAACTCTACGAGAAGTGGCTCTGGCATCAAGTTAAAAACGGCGGGGAAATGGAGCACATAGCAATAGTTTTGGATGGAAACAGAAGATGGGCTTCTGAAAGGTCTCTTGACCTATGGTTTGGTCACGAAAAAGGAGCTGAAAAGGTTGAGCATCTGCTTGATTGGTGCTTGAAACTCAATGTTAAATCCATAACTCTCTATGCCTTTTCTACAGAAAACTTTCGTCGGTCAAAAAACGAGGTTGAAGAAATTATGAAAATTGCTGGAGAAAAGTTTCTAAAAATTCTGACAGATGAGCGTATACATAAAGAAAAAGTGCGCGTCAAAGTCATTGGTAGAACGAATTTGTTGCCTGAAGATTTGCAGCAGCTTATTATGACTGTGGAGAAGGCAACAGAAAATTATGATGAGCATTTCTTGAACATTGCTTTCGCTTATGGTGGAAGAGCAGAAATCGTGGATGCTGCAAAAAAAATTGCGGAGAAAGTGCAGGAAGGGGAACTGAACCCAGAAAAGGTTGATGAACAAATATTTGAGCAGTATCTGTATACGTCGCATATGCCTAAGCAGGAGCCGGATCTAATTATTCGAACTTCAGGAGAGGAAAGGTTAAGCGGCTTTTTATTGTGGCAGTCCGCTTACAGTGAACTTTGCTTCTTGGATGTTTATTGGCCTGATTTCCGTTTGATAGACCTTTTGCGGGCGGTGCGAACTTTTCAAAAGCGTCATAGACGTTTCGGCGAATAATGCGGTTAAGCTCTTTTTTTGGCGCTTACGATTGAGAGGACATCTCTGTCTTTAAGTACGTAGTCTTCTCCAACTCTTTTTCTCTCTCTTGCTTCTACTGCGTAGATGAAGCTTTCACCTAATTCTGTGTGAATTATGTAAGCGAGTTGACGTGCTGTTGTTCCGTAAGGCACAAGGTAGGTGTCTGGCAGAACCCTTCCATTGTGATCTGCCAGATGCTCCAAATCCTCAACTGGGTAGACTGTGATCATGCGTAAAAGTTTGAAGAAAGCCATGTTTATTGCCTCTTGAACGCCTGTTGAACCACATTCTAGCAGAATTTTTTCTCTTATGGTTTCCAATGCTCTAATTTGGCTTTCAGTTAGCTTTTCTGGGTTGTTTATTTTGAAGTTACAGTCTCCAGGTCTGTAATCTATTAGTTTTTTTTCCGCGGCTCTTCTCAAAGCAAGCTCGGCTTCTGCACAACAAGGGACCACGAGATAATTCATTTTTTTCAGTTTTTCCAGGTTTTCTTCGGCTGTTGGTAGGTCTATTTTATTTGCCACTATTAACATTGGTTTGGCAATTTGCCTCACTGTATCTACAAATTTTACGAAGTCATCTTCGCTCCAAGCTGTGGGTTTGTCAGCGTTTAATTCTGCTTTTCTTGTTGCCTCAAAGATGTGGCTTCTTTTTATTGCTAAGCCACTTAATCTTTCTTCTAGCATTGAAAAAAGGTCTTTTGATTCGGCTTCAACTGTTCTGGCGATTTTGGGCCAGTCTCGTTTTAGTATGTTTGCCATCCACATGGTTATTTCGTGTTCTAAAAATTTCACATCTTCTAGCGGGTCATGTTCGCCTGCCTTACATAGTCTTCCTTCACAGTCTGTTCCTCCAGAGGCATCAATTATGTGAATTAAAGCGTCTGCCTTCCTAATTTCGTCTAAAAACTGATTGCCTAGACCTCTGCCTTGCCATGCACCTGGCACAAGTCCTGCGCAATCGATGAATTCTACGGGGATAAGTCTTACTCCGTCTAAGCATAAGGAATTAACAGGGTTGTCGCTGACTTTGAACTCTTCATGGACGCATGGTGTTCGCACGTATCCTATGCCTCTGTTCGGCTTTATTGTTGTGAATGGATAACTCGCAATTTCAGCTGGAGCCAAAGTTGCAGCACTAAAAAATGTTGATTTGCCAGTGTTGGGTTTTCCAACAATGCCTAGGAGTTTTGAATACGACCTTTGCATTTGAACCCTTTCTTGTCTAATATTTTATAGTTAGTGACGCTATATGGTTTATGCTATGGTGCTTTCATTTTTGGTTTGCTGTCGCTTCATAAAAACTGAGGCAATGAGCAGCATGACTGTTGGAATGCTAATGAATATAGCTAAAGTTTTAACAATAAGCACCCAAGCGCTTTGAGAAGCTTTTTCAGCAGTTTCGAGAGCACTAGTAACGTTTGATTGGGCGTTGTGTGGACTGTTTTCCCAGAAATCGATGATGTTTTGTAGGTATATCTGGCTTTCCAGAAGTGTTTGCGTGGTTTTTTCTGTTTCTGACGGAAAAATTACGGCTGTTCCTAAAAATCTTCCAATCAAAAGTGCAAATTTCGACTGTTTTATTTTCTCAGCAGTCTTAATAGTGTTTTCTGCAAAAAAGTCGTTGCTGAAGGCAGGTGAGGAAGATCTGGTTAACTGGACGGTTTGTCCGCCTTCTGGTTCTGGACCTATTGTGTTGTTGAAAGCATAGTTTGCGTATGGTATGACTTCTGGCATGCTTTGAAGTGAGCTGAAATGACTATAGTCCATCTCGTCGAATAGTCGCCACGTAACATCCACGGGTATCCATCCATAATTTTCCAAGTAATACTCAGCCCACATATGTCCATCTTCCAGAGTCTCTTGAATAGAGCGGAACGCAAAGCCTACTTGAACTCTAGCTGGAATCCCAGCAGCCCTGCATAACGCGACGAAGAGGTAAGAATATTCAGAGCAGTCGCCAACTTTGTTTTCTAAAGCCCAGAATGCCCCTCTTTCTTCATCTTGAGCCTCATATCGTAGATGCTCGATTACGAAATTGTATATTCCTAAAACTTTTTCTTGTACATTATTCTTGTTGCTTGTTAGGTTTTGCGCTTTTGAAGTTATATTAAGATTGTTAGATTCTATTAGTTCTTCGGATTGTGTATATTTTTTATATAAATCCGAATTCATATCATAATCAGCTATTAAAGTTGAATTGACTAAGTAGCGGATGTTGAAAGAAAGCAAATAATAGTTTATTTCCACGGTGAAATTCTGCTTTCTGGTAATTGTTATGTCGCCCCAATGAGCGTACGTGTTTCCAGAACCATCACTCAAAATTGTTGGTTGACCTATCGGTGAAGAAATGTTGTAAAGGATGACATAGTGACGTGCGGTTCCATTCTTAATTATTGGGACAACAAGCTTTCCGCCTGCAACTTTACTGTTTGTTGGATTATTGATTTGAATAACATGTTTAAGGTTTCCAACGAACACATCGTTTACTTCATACTTAAGAACACTCAAGTTTTCACTAATTATTGCTGTCGAAGATTGAAAAAAAGTAGAGAGGCATAGAAGGATGATGCAAGCTGAACAAACGAAAGAGAAAACATGCTTATGTCTGTGATTCATAGGCTTTCTTCAGCTATCAAAAATCTTAGAATAATATAAAAGTATCCAGTCTATAAGAAGTAAGCCGACACGTTAAGGGATGGAAAACGGTTGACGCTAAGTCTAACAAAAGAGAAACTTACTGAAATGTATAAAAAAATGCTTGAAATCCGCCTTTTCGAAGAAAAAGTCTTTGAACTTTACGGTCAAAACCTTGTTCCGGGCACAATCCACCTTTACGCTGGAGAAGAGGCCGTAGCAGTAGGCGTATGCAGCAACCTCAGAAAAGAAGATTACATCACAAGCACGCATAGGGGACATGGACACTGCATTGCAAAAGGCGCAGACCTAAAGCGAACTATGGCTGAAATTCTAGGCAAAAAGACGGGTTACTGCAAAGGCAAAGGCGGATCCATGCACATCGCAGACTTCGCTATAGGCATGCTAGGTGCAACAGCAGTAGTCGGTGCGGGACTGCCGATAGCCGTCGGCGCTGGCTTATCCATAAAACTCAGAAAAACCAACCATGTTGTAGCATGCTTCTTCGGCGACGGAGCTTCAAACCAGGGAACATTCCACGAAAGCATAAACATGGCTTCAACATGGAAACTACCGGTAATTTTTGTGTGCGAAAACAATCTTTACGCTATGGGAACACGCCAATCAAGTGTTATGGCTATAGAAAACATAGCTGACAGAGCCGTAGCCTACGGGATTCCAGGCGTTTCTGTGGATGGAAATGACGTTTTAGCTGTTTATGAAGCTGCGCAGAAAGCTGTTAAAAGAGCCAGAAAAGGTGAAGGACCAACACTCATTGAATGTAAAACTTATAGGCATAAAGGACACTCACGTGTTGACCCCGCTAAGTATAGATCAAAAAGAGAAGTTGAAGAATGGCTAAGTAAAGATCCCATTAAACGCTTCAAAGAAAGACTTTTACAAACAAACAGTTTAACAGAAATTGAAATTCAACGAATAGCGAAAGAAGTTTCAACCAAAATCGAAGAAGCAGTTAACTTCGCAAAGGAAAGCCCATATCCTGCTTCAGAAGAAGCCTTAGAAGATATTTACGCCTAAATGGAGGAATAAATGTGCGAAAAATAACATACAGAGATGCACTGCGCGAAGCGTTAAGGGAAGAAATGCACAGAGATCCATCAGTCTTTCTATTAGGCGAAGACATCGGCAGATACTGGGGAGGCGCATTCAAAGTCACAGAAGGCTTAGCAGAAGAATTCGGAGACGAAAGAGTGAGAGACACGCCAATATCTGAATCAGCCATAATTGGAACAGCCGTAGGCGCCGCAATAACTGGCATGCGCCCAATAGCAGAAATAATGTTTGGAGACCTGACTGCCTTAGCCATGGATCAGATTGCAAATCAAGCAGCAAAAATACGTTACATGTTCGGTGGTCAGACAGGATGCCCACTTGTAATTCGAACACCTTTCGGCGCAGGAGTAAACATAGCTTCACATCATTCGCAAAGTCTAGAAGCGTGGTTTATGCATGTTCCAGGTTTGTATGTGGCTGTGCCATCAACACCTTACGATGCTAAAGGACTTTTGAAAACCGCCATCCGCGGCGACAACCCTGCTTTCTTCTGTGAACACAAACTGCTGTATCCAATTGAAGACGAAGTTCCAGAAGAAGAATACACCATTCCTTTTGGAGTGGCTGATATAAAGCGAGAAGGAAAAGACGTGACAATAATCGCTACACTTTTCATGGTTCATAAAGCCCTGAATGCTGCAGAGGAACTTGAAAAGGAAGGTATAAGCGTGGAAGTTGTTGACCCGAGAACACTGACGCCTCTAGATAAACAAGCGATAATAAAATCTGTTAAGAAAACTGGGAGAATAGTCATCGTAAGCGAAGACTGCAAAACCGCTGGTGTAAGCGCCGAAATTGCTGCAGTTGTGGCTGAAGAAGCCGTAGACTATCTGGATGCTCCGGTAAAACGTGTAACTGAGCCAGACACACCAATTCCATTTAGTCCACCGTTAGAGCAATATGTGATTCCAAACGAGAAATCCATAATTAAGGCAGTGAAGGAGATTGCCTAGAATGGTTACGAAAGTTGTTATGCCCCGGCTTAGCCTAACCATGAAAGAAGGCACAGTTGGAAAATGGTACAAGAAAGAAGGCGACGCAGTTGAAAAGGGCGAACCAATCGTAGAAGTTATTTCTGAAAAAGCCACATACGACTTGGAAGCGCCAGCCTCTGGAATACTGCGAAAAATTCTAGTAGACGAAGGTGTTGACGCCTCTGTTAACGCAGTCTTGGCCGCTATAGCAGCTCCTGACGAGGCGTTTTTAGAGCCTGAAATTGCTGCAGAGGCTCCTCAAACAGGTGAGGAGGCTGAAGAGAGAGTTTTGGCTTCGCCAGCTGCAAAGCGTTTAGCAAAAGAACATGGAATAGACCTGTCCCTTGTTAAAGGCAGTGGACCAGAAGGAAGAATTGCGGAAGATGATGTTAAACGATTTATCGAAGAGACTGGTGGAATTCTGCCGAAAGTCAAGGAAGTCATTCCTTTAAGTGGTTTCAGAAAAACCTCTGCAGAGCGGGTTTCATTGAGCTTTAAAACTGCGCCACACAGCACGGTGGTAATGGAAGTTGACGTTTCTAAGGCTGCGGAATTGCATGAGAAGCTTCAAGTGTCTTACACAACTATTCTTGTAGCGGCTGTTGCAAAAGCCCTAAAAGAAAACGCCATAATTAACTCAACGTTGGAAGGAAACCAAATAAAAATTTTTGACGACGTAAATGTGGGCGTGGCTGTTGCAACCAAACATGGCTTAGTTGTCCCCGTCATACACAACGCTGACAGAAAATCCCTGAAAGAGATAGACTTAGCCATTAAGGAGTTGACAGAAAAAGCCAGAGAGGGAAAATTAGCTAAGGAAGAATTGACTGGCGGAACCTTCACGATTACAAACCTAGGCATGTACGGAGTTGAATTTTTCACGCCGATAATTAATCCACCAGAAGCAGCCATACTCGGCGTGGGAAATATCACAGAAAAACCAGTTGCAATCAACGGAAGGGTAGAAGTTAAGCCCAAGACAATGCTGAGCCTTTCGTATGACCACAGAATTGTCGATGGCGCTCCAGCTGCGGAGTTTCTGCGAAAAATCAAAGAAAAAATCGAGAAAACCTTGGATCTAGAAGAATAACTAAGATTTTTTAGTCTTTGTCTTTTCAGCAATCTCCGCAGCTTCGCGAACGCTTTTTCCGACCAGTTTCAGCTTCACGTCTTTTATCATTGTTATACCGCGGCTGGAGATTATGGAGCCTGCCCATACTATAATGATGAAAATGAAGGATATTAGGCAGACATTGCTGAATATCACTATGGATTCTACGGATTCGCCTGTTTCCCCTGCTGGAACTGGAACCAGTTGAGGGATTTGTGTTCCACTCAAGAGAATTGACAGAGCTAGCACCACAGGGATGATTATGAAGATTAATCCAACAGCTAGCAGTACATATCCAGTTGTTTTCTCTATTTTCTGTGCTTTTTCTGGATTCATGGATACAAACTAAATAAACCCCTTATAATTGCTTTATTCCCGAAAAAGAAGGTCGTATTTGGCACAAAGTCTTAAGTGTTTGGCAACAGAGAAACGGCTGAACCGAAATGAAAGTCGCCATGTATTACCGTCAGAAGGACATAAGGATAGAAGAGATGCCCACGCCAGAAATAGGCGAAGATGAAGTTCTGGTGGAGATGAAGGCTTGTGGAGTATGCGGCTCCGATTTGATGGAGTGGTATCTTAAAAAGCGTGCTCCGCTTGTTCTTGGTCATGAACCAGCAGGAATAATCGCCAAGAAGGAAAGCAAAGTTAAAGGCTTCGATGTTGGCGATAGAGTTTTTGTGCATCATCACGTGGCTTGCTTAAAATGCCATTACTGTATGCATGGCGATTACACTTTATGCGAACAATTTCACAAAACACACATCAAGCCTGGTGGATTCGCAGAGTACTTCAAAGTTCCAGCTCCAAACTTGCAGATAGACACTTTGAAAATTCCTGATGCTTTATCCTTTGAAGAAGCTACTTTAATCGAGCCTGTTGGCTGTTGCTTTAGAGCTCTTAAAAAGTGTAACATTCAAAAAGGCGATTTCGTAGCGATAATTGGAGTTGGAGCAACTGGCATAATCCACACAGCCTTATCAAAAATCTTTGGTGCTGCAAAAACTGTTGTAAGCGACCTAATCGACTATCGCTTAAATGCAGCGAAACAGTTTGGAGCAGATGTTACAGTTAACCCAAAAAACGAAGATTTAGCCGAGATTGTTAAAGCCGAAACTGACGGAAGAGGCTCTGACATAGTGGTTGTTACTGCACCAAGTTTAGAAGCGTATAAGGTTGGCTTAAGCGTTTGCCGCAAAGGTGGAAAACTCTGTGTTTTTGCTCCGCTTCCGCCCAGCAAATACTTGCAAATAAGCCCGAAAGAGCTCTTTTTCTCAGAAATCCAGATAATCCCGTCTTATTCAACATCACATTTAGAGACAAGAACCGCCTTGGAGCTCATAAAATCTGGCAAACTTAAAGTGAAAGAGTTAATAACTCACCGTTTTCCCCTTACAAAGACAGCTGAAGCGTTTCAAACAGCGCTAGAAAGTAAAGAAAGCTTGAAAGTAATGGTTTTTAACTAACGCTTCTATTTTCATGCTCCTCGCATTAGTGAATAAAGTTAAATGTTAATGAGTATTAGGTAGCAAAACTCTTAAACTTCATCCACTAGTCTCATTTCATGAATTTAAAGAAAAGAGTATTCGTAATCCCCCATTTTCACTACGATGTTGCATGGATTAGTACAGAAGAGGAATACTTGAAAATAGTCTACAAAATTTTAGGTAAAGTTATGGAAATAATGAAGAAAGACCAGGATTTCACATATGTTGTTGATCAAGCATACTATCTTGAAAAGATGAAAAAAGAAAAGCCAAAATTATTCCATCAAGTAGCTGAGAGAATTCTTGAAGGTAGAATAGAGGTAGTTAACGCAGGATACGTAATGCCAGATCTCAATCTAATTTCTCCATCTTCAATAAAAAAGAATTATGAAATCATGAACGATTTTGCTAAAGAAGAATTTAACACAAGACCCCAAGTTGCCTGGATGATCGATTGCTTTGGGCATCCAGGGATTATGCCCAAAATAGCGAGAGAAGCAAACCTCAAACATTATGTTTTTTGGAGAGGCATGAATAAACTTGAATTTACTCAGGAATTTTTTTGGAGTGGAACAGATGGAAGCACTGTTCTTACCCATTG
>Ga0172363_10005674_pt1 | contig 10084 bp, 4 predicted proteins | sample LakKivs2_kivu2a2_FD_114541 | JGI IMG/M metagenome (GOLD analysis project Ga0172363, IMG submission 114541) | Sediment microbial communities from Lake Kivu, Rwanda - Sediment s2_kivu2a2 | ecosystem: Environmental > Aquatic > Freshwater > Lake > Sediment | place: Rwanda: Western Province, Lake... | reverse complement strand
CAGACCACGACTGCCCTCAGGAACCTCAGAAGTGACAAGAGAAGTAACATTTCTGTTGTTCAAAATACTCATAATACGGCGAATATGAACACGAGTAGCAGGAACAGAACCAACAGGATAACCTTTAGTATCCTTACTTTCTTCAGAAGGGAAAATCTCATGGACACCACTAACCCAAACAGGAACCTCAGCAACAGGCGTCAGAGAATCTAACACTATACGAGAGTAACCGCCATTTTTAACCTCTTCATCAATCTCCCTATGAATAGTATTTTTATCTAGATCCATGTAAACAAACTTAAGCTGCCCGTTGTTAACAGCAGGCTGAAAATCAAAACCAATCTCCTTAGCCTGTTTAAGGATATTCTCGACACGCTCATCAGAAGTAAGATAAAGACATTTTTCGCCTTTTTTCAAACCATCAGCGATATAATGGTAACATAAAATCGTTTTACCACTACCAGGCGTACCAGAAACCAAAGTAAAACTATTACGTGGTAAACCACCTGATAAAAGCTCGTCAAGCCTGTTTATACCGGTGCTAACCCTACTTAAAAGCGTCTTCTCAAAACTCATACCAATTTTACCAAACTCTTCCATAAATTCACATCCTCTTTTAGATAACCAATCCAAGAGCTATATATCAGATAATATTTTAAATAACTTTGCAAAAAAAGAAAAAAATTATAATAAAAAAATAAAAAAATTTAGTTGTCCCGTCTGTTATAACTTATATAAAATAGTTCACGGTCAACTAGTTCTAGTTCACCAAAATTATGGCTAACTAACTGTCTGTTTTTTAAATTCAGCATAAGTTTTTTGCTCTCCCCAAAACACCCTAACAACAAAACCCTATATTTAAAATCTTCCATTTTTTAAGCTTAATTAGAGGGGATAGTAAAATGAATGGTTACGCCCCTATCCTTACCGGAGCTCTCAGCCCAGATATGACCACCATGTTTTTCAACAATACGTTTACATATACTGAGACCAAGACCTGTAGAATCCAGTTTATGCCTAGACTCATCAGCCTTGTAGAACTCATCGAAAATACGACTAATCTGATCGCCAGACAAACCAATACCTGTGTCGCTAACAGATATTTGTACAAAAGAACCGGTTTTCTTAGCTACCTTTTGAGCTGTGAAACTTAATACACCACCATTTAGCATACTGTTAACAGCATTTGATGTGACATGATCAAAAACTTTCAACAACCTATCCTTCTCAGTTTTAACAAAAACATCCTGCGGTATAAGGTTTTCAACCTTTATGTTACAGCTTTTGAAAACAATATCATACTTTTCTATGAGAACCCTTAATATTTCAGAGAGATTCTCTCTTTTTAGATAAAAATCAGTGGTGTTAAGCTCAGCTATCTCCTGGGTGTTTTTAACGACGTGTTTTATGTACTCAGCGCTGCGTATGCATGTTTCTATAAGCTCTTTAGTTTTAGTATCTGTAACATCCTCTTTTATTAAAGGTAAAAGTGAAATAAGAGGTGTTATTGGTGTGCCAAGATCATGGCTAAGGTGATCTATGAACTTGTTTATGTGTAAAAGTAGTCTGTTAATCTCAACTGTTCTCTCTATAACTTTTTGTTCAAGATTCCTGTTAAGCTCATTTAATTGGTTCTCAGTTTCAGACAAACGTTTTTTAAGTTCTTCTATCTCCTTATTTTTTGTATTAATTTCTTCTTCAAGTTTTTTTTGATATTCAGTTGCACTTAACATAAACCCATCATCTAAATATTTTTTTTATTAGTTAGATTGTATCTCTTATTTGTTTTTAAAAACTTTCATGGTCTCAAACCGTTTTTTATCAAAAACAATAACTTTTAATATACAATAAATAATATAATAATTTGTATTTTATGGCATCCAGAGAAGATTTCAAATCATTTATACCAGCTGAAAAAGATATACCAGAGCTAACAGCAAGAGCAATTTTAGTAGGAATATTCCTCGCAGTTGTACTAGGGGCAGCAAACGCCTACCTTGGACTTTATGCTGGTATGACTGTATCAGCTGTTATACCTGGGGCAGTGATGGCTCTCGCGTTTCTAAGACCATTCAAAGGAACAATTTTGGAGGTTAACCTAGCAACAATGGGTGCCTCAGCCGGGGAATGCATAGCAGCAGGTATAATATTTACAATTCCTGCCCTAATCTTACTAGGAGTTTGGACTGAGATCAACTACATTGAAACAACTCTCATTGCTTTATTCGGCGGTTTCATAGGAGTTCTATGGATGGTTCCACTTAGAAGAGCTCTTGTTGTTAAAACTGATTTACCATTCCCTGAGGGTGTTGCAGTAGCCGCAGTTCTCACAAGCACTGTAGGCGGAGAAAGGGCATCTAAGAAAAATGGAGTGAGTGGAATATGGCTTGCTCTAGGTGCAATAATCGCAGGACTGTTTACATTTGGGCAACTATCATTAAACGTTTTTAGAGGAACTATAGAATCTATCATCAGTATTGGTAAATACAAAATCGGAGAGAATGTTAACAACGGATGGATATACGGTGGAATGACAGCTTCTCCAGCTCTTCTCGGTGTAGGGTGGATTATAGGCTCAAGGGTTTCTTCTTACATACTAGTTGGGGGACTTTTAGGCTGGGTAATTATCGCGCCTATACTAGCTCTGGCAAATGGGCTACCAGTTCCATCACCAGACTTTGCAGATTTAGGCAATGAACTTGGTGGGTTTTACACACTATGGGCAAACCAAGTTAGGTTCGTAGGCGTAGGTGCAATGCTAGTAGGTGGCCTATGGGCTGTATGGGCTATAAGAAGCAATCTTGCTGGTAGTATAAAAGAGGCGATAATCGGGATAAAAGGCGGCCAGGTAGCAGCTAAAAAAAGGACAGACCAAGACCTGAACTTCAAACTAGTGTTTATACTAATTGTTTTGATGGTCATCCCAATATTTTTCTTGTATCTATGGCTTTCTAACATGTTAGCAATCTCTCTTCTTATGGCAGTTATTACGATTCTCTTTGCTTTTCTAGCAAGTGCTCTAGCAGGGTATCTCACTGGTTTGGTTGGTTCCTCAAACATGCCAATATCTGGGGTAGCTGTAATGGTTCTTCTCCTGGTATGCCTTATAATGCTAGGGCTTGGTATTACTGGACCAGGTGGTATTGCTATAGCAATCTTTATAATAGCGGTTATAGCAGCTGGAGGCTCTATCTCAGGGGATTTACTACAATCTATGGCCTGCGGTCAGATGCTAGGCGCAACACCAAAGAGACTACAGATCTCTATGACATTTGGAGTTATAGCTGTCTCAGGCGTAGTTGGAATAGTCATAGGTCTGCTTCATCAAGCATTTAAGATTGGTAGCACAAAACTAATTGCACCACAAGCAGGTCTTATGGCTAGCGTAGTAAAAGGAGTCCTCGGGGGAGAAATGCTCTGGCCATTTATCTTAGCAGGTATGATACTAGCAGTAGTTCTAATAATAATAGACTTACCAATCCTGCCTGTAGCAATTGGGATATACCTACCATTCACATTATGCATTCCGATATTCACAGGTGGCGCAATAAGGTATATGACGGATAGGTATTTTAAAAAGAAATTTGGAAGCGCAGATATAGAAGAAGTTAGCGACTGGGAACTAGCAATTAAACAAACCGGTGTAAAACCAAAAGAAAAAGCGATTAGAACAGGCTTACTATTCACAGCAGGACTAGTAGCAGGAGAGGCATTAACAGGGGTGTTAATCGCAATACTAATAGTTGCTGGTATACATCTATCGCTCATCCAAAACACACCACCATGGTGGCCAGGTTTACTAATATGGATATACATAGCAATATTACTAGCATATATACCAATAAGAGAGATAATCAAAAAACAATAAAAAATTAAAGTTTTTTTCTCAGAAAATCTTTATAAGTTGATAAACGATAAAAAATAATAGTTATTAGTGTGGAGAACAGTGGGATAAAACAAATGGCGAGGATAGATCTAGGAGAGGGAAACAAATTCATAATAACAAAAACACACGAAGAAATAGCAACATTGTTAGAGGAAATCAGGGGATTAGAAGAAAAATACCCGGCTTTTGAGATAAAAGAAATAAAACTACCAGAGAGTGAAGAAAAAGATGCGCTACTTGACATAGAAAAAACAGAGCCGAAAACCAAGAAAACAAAAAAAAGAATAAGGATAAAAAGAAAAACAAAAAAACAACCAGAAAAAACCTTTTCAGACGATGGACCTGAGTTCATAGAACTAGAAAACGAACAAAAACAAAATATTACAGAAATAACAAAAGAACCAGAACAAACAGTTTATGAAAATCTCACAGAATGGGAAGAAGTACAACCAGAAAAGACGATACAAACAGAAACAACAATTGAAAAACCTGACAATCTAGAAATTGAAACATCCACTCCAACAGAGGAAATAGAACCAGAGGTCTCAGAGATTAAAAAACATAGAGTTAGAATCATCCCTAGCACTAACATAAAATTGATAATAGATGAAGAAGGAAACTTGGTAATGGCAGATAAACCAAAGACCATTATAAAGAAAAAAATAAAAACAGAGACTGAGAAAGAAGAAAAAACAAAGAAAACAAGAAAAATAAGATTTAAAACTATTAACTTAAAAAAGGTTATACCTAATAAAAATAAGAAAGAAGAAACAAAAGAATAGAAGATAACTAAATGTTTTCTTATAGGATGTTTGTTCTATAAAATTAAAATACTAGAAAATATCAACAATTATATAGTAGAAGCGATATATATATAATATGTATATAAAAGGATACAAAGATTTATTAGTATTAGCATAATAAGTTTTCGCAATACTAATAAAAATTTAAGGGGGTAGAAGAAGAACATGAAGAGGTTAGGCATTGTATTAATTATAAGCTGTTTTTTACTACTTTCAAACGCAACAATAGCAATAGGATCTATATCAGTCTCAAAAATTAGCATAAAAACTCCATCAACAACCATAGAAAACACAGATAAACCTTTGATAGAAGAAACCGTGACTGCAGAACCTAATGAACAAAGCGAAATTACAAATGAAGAGGAAAACAATGAACAAGAGATAGTTTCTGAAAAACAGATGATTGTTGTAAAAACTAAGGAACAAACCATTCCTGGGCAGGAACAAGCATTTTTATACCCAGCAAACGCCCATGGACCATATTCTGGTTCTGTTGGACAACCAATTCAATTTTCCGGATCAAGCCAATATTTGTTTTTTAATGGAGTCACTTATAGCTGGGATTTTGAAAACGATGGAATCTATGATTGGAGCTCAACATACAGTGGTGTAACAACACACACTTATTCAAAGCCAGGTAGATACCTCGCTACATTTAAAGTTACAAGAAATGATGGAAAAACCTATATTGACATGGCACCTGTTGATGTTGGCATTGCCGGTACAGATATCACTAATAGCCATCTACAGCCATATGGAGGATGTTGTTACTATGGAACAGTTGGCAAACCTATTCTTTTTGATGCATCACAATCCACAAGCACAGGTTCGACCATAAAAAGCTATAAGTGGTATTTTGGTGATGGAACAATTGGGTACGGAAAAAAAGTATATCACACATACAATGAATCAATTCCTTACCTTGTACAATTAGAAATAACTGATAGAGCTGGAAACAAAAGAATCGATGTTCTTCATGCGGATATAGGTTGTAAACTATCAACATACGATGATTTTCTAACCACTTCAAACCAAGCAATTCAGGACATCTTATCCTATATTAAAGATTTTATACAAAATCGATTATTCTTTTATCTATTAAATGTAAAAGTTATAACAATCCATAATGGATACCAAACTACAACTGATGTCCCAAATGGTTATGTTCTTCCGCAAATAGATGTAGACAACGATGGCGACTATGATATCCAAGTTACAGATATCTCATTTTTTACCCTTGAAAACCCAAATCCTTCTGATTTTACTGGTCTATACACTTATTCTTGGAAATCAAGTTTTTCTGCAAAAGTAATACCCAGGCCACCAGGTTATGAAGGTATCAAACAAAGCGATAACTTCACAATATTATTACAATTCACCTTTGGGTCTGTAATAACAGACTTTCTAGATATTGAAGAACCAGTGATACAAATAGGGTACACATCAAAAGCTGGAGAAGAAAAAACCAGTGAATTCATAATATCACACAGATTTAGACCATATCTTTTAGAGCGTCTTGGATTAAGTGGAAACTCACAAAACAATCAAAACGAGGAATATAATGAATACAATCAAAATATAAACGAACAAACAATCTACTATACCACTAATACCCAGACCTGTCCTGCTCAACAGACACAGCCCTACAACAATTACGAACCTACCCCAGCACCAATTGAAAATACTGAGATAGAAGAAAGTTCATCAGAACAATCCACACAAGCACAACCAATTACAATTAAACACATGGCAACAAACGGAGATCTTGTTGATCCAAATGATCTCTACCCTGAGCAAGAAGCAAACATCGGAGGTGTAGATGTAGAAAAATTTTCATTTGTCATTGCATGTGCAAATAGTAATAATCCTTCTTACCCCAGCTATATTAGAACAGAACTACAGTTATCATTCAATCACTTTGTCGATTCAACTCTTAAATCCAAGAGATTCCACGATGTTGGTTTTAATGGATATCAACAAAGTGGTGATGCAAGTTTGACATTAACTATTTCAAGGCAGAAAAATGGACGAAAAGCAACACTTGGGTTAATAATTGATCCGATTCAGAACTTTATTACAGATGTTGATTATACTAAAAACGCAGATGGAGTTTGTACTCTATCATTCAATATAGACAATCCACCAGAAAATCTAGTATTATTTGCAGAAAGCGAAGACTCATTTGGAGAATACAAATCAAATTATTTCTATTTAGAGAATATACCCTCCAGTCTAACGCTTAATCTCCTACCAAAATTAGAGAACGGATACATATCAGTTGAAAGAGAAACGAATGGTGACTTCAAAGTTGGTATAAAAAATGATCTCAAAGAGCCAAGTATAAACATCTATGTGATTCATCCTTCGTTAAAGCAGACGAGGGTTGATTGGCAGCTTTTATCACAACCACATTCTATCAAGTTGAGTAGCAATACAAATGGTCTAAGTCTCAATGCCGAAATCAGGGATCTCACACAACAAGATCAAAACATAGAATTCCATGGAATTCTGCAAAATGACCTAGAAGTTGAAATTGAGTGGAGTTTTATTGATGGGTATCTCGCAGTAAGAAAAAGTGTAACAACAATAGATTTTGATTTCTCTTATACTCAAAATGATATCAATTTGATGGTTGAAGGTAGCTATACAGGGAGTACTGGGAATGGTCTCACCATTGATTTTGATAGATATGGTGAAAAAGGAATAATAGAAATAGACACCGGAAGAGCGATTTTCTTGCATGTATATGGTAAAAAGTCAACTGCTACTCTTAGTACAGACATAGATTTTAGTACAAATGGTCATATGAAATTAGAATGGGACCAAGCTGCTTTTCTTAGTTTTGATGCTACTCATTCATTAACATTCAGTAATTTAGATTTTGATGCTGCCCCAGATTTTACAATAAAAGCTGCGAATATTTTATTCGCAAGTTCATCAAGCTTCAAACTAGATTTAACAGGTAATAATCAGTTACAAATCGGAGGGAACAATCAAATAACACTATCCGATGTGGAATTAAGTACCAAGCATTGGTCAGGTGCAATTGGTTATGCAAAATCTGTAGGGAGTTTCAATATTGACTTAGAACCATCTATTAAATATTATAGCTTAAACATGAATCAGTTACTAATTTTAGAAAACTTTAGTTTGATTTTTGATAGTTACGACAACCAATATGATACTGAGTTTGAGATAGAAGATCTAAATTTAATCAACAGCGGCATTGTTTGGTTTGATTTTAATTCACCTACATTAAAATTTGAGATGTCAACGCAGTACCAAACAAGCACATTAAGCCTTGAGAACTTGCATCTTGCAATTGGTCCACAAAACAGCAGAAACATTGATTTCACTATATCCTCTTTTAATGTAAACAGTGGAGGCATAGTTCACTCAGAATTTAATAGCCAACACTTTTACGTAGCAGCGAGCATAGCTTTCAACTGGAATATTGATGTAACCACTTTGAGTTATGGTAACTGGAAGATAGAGGGTACATATTCTGGTTTTGGAACAATGGATATCACAGAATGGCAGCCAGGTGTAAGAGGTCAAGTTGCCATAGGTGTTGTCACACCTATCCACCATAGTCTAAAAATTATCCATGATCAGCTAGAATTAGAACTTGGTGATTTGACTTTAAGTCAGGGCTCATCTACTATAAAATGGAAACGTGAGCAGCCAGGCTCAAATGGCTACTTTAATATTACAAGCGGAGTCTCTGGATCGTTAACATTATGTAAACTATTTTATAACGATTCACAAAACCCTGTTGAATTTTCGATAGATAATTTACAGATACAACCAGTTAAATTAAACGTTAGTTGGCAAAAACAATCAGATATTAAAATGTTACATATAAACAACAACCGCACCATAAACCTTGGTCTTATCAAACTGAAATGGTCTGATAAAACTTTAACAGTTGGTAATATAGGTCTCAAATCAGGTCAATTCCACATAGTATACGATTCTGCAAACAAAATAATAACCTTGAACAACGGTATGAACGCTTTTGGCCCATTATGCACATATGAAGATGCAGATAGAAAACTGTCAGTTGATCTACTCAACCTTGTGAACGACTACTCAAAAACCATGACATTGAAATGGTATCAAGATGCAAACAATAAAATAACAGGAGTATACCTTGACACAGACAACACCCAGCTAGTAGACTGGATAACATTCACATCAATAAGATATGGCTCGACACCTACAGGTAGACGTATAGCATTAGGCGGTTTCAAAGCAGATGATTTCAATATAAATAAAACAGTAAACGATAAAACAGAGATAACAGGTAAGCTCTACATTGCAAATCATATCACATACTCAAGACTAGTCAACTTACAAACAGACCAATGGGAAGACTTAGACATAGAGTGGGATTTACAGAGCGAACTTAAAATGATCAAATTTGAAAGCGAATTTGATTTAACGATCAAACTACTATCCTTTGAAATAGGTGGTATACAATTTACCTCAGAACTGGACTTAACAGACTATATGGAAGTTAAATGGAAACTGGCAGGTGGTCCAACAGTACAAAAAGAGTTCTATTTTGATACAAACGGACAAACTATCTCAAGCTTGAGCTTCAGATTACTAGGTCCAGATAACAGGGGAATAGAAATCATAGGCGGAGGAGTATACGCAGAAAACTTCTACGTCAAATGGAAACTATGGCCACCATTACAAGCGGATATACAATGGGGTGGAACAATAGGCTATGACACGGCTGAAGTTTACGGAACACAAGATGGAAATACATGGATACAAATCTGGCCTTTCGCTAGTGGATCACAGCATACAACAGGATAAAAAATATTTTCTTTCTTTTTATTTTTTCAGATTACAGTTAAAATAAAATAGAATAATATTGCTTACCTCCAGTTAAATGAACAACGCGAAGAAAATCAAAGTATTTATTCTTGACACATCAGTTATTCTATCAGGAAAACCAATTAACTTAGATGTAAACATAGTCACAACATCTAGCGTTTCAAAAGAATTTTCACCAGGTGGCAGAGATTATCAAAACTTCCAATTTCTAATAGAAAGAGGGTTAAAGATACAGGATCCAACAAAAGAATCAATGAAACAAATAAAAGATGTTTCAACTAAAACAGGTGACATAGAAAGACTATCAGACACAGATAAAGAGATACTGGCACTGGCAGTGGATCTAAATAAAAACGATGAAGCAATTATTTTAACAGATGATTACTCTATACAAAACGTGGCACAAGCCCTGAAAATAAAATTTGAAACTATATCACAAAGAGGCATAACAAAAAAGTTTAAATGGACTTATCAATGTCGAGGTTGCGGTAAAAAATTCAAAGAGAATATAAACACTTGCCCTATATGTGGGTCTTCAATAAAGTAT
>Ga0172363_10005673_pt1 | contig 10084 bp, 9 predicted proteins | sample LakKivs2_kivu2a2_FD_114541 | JGI IMG/M metagenome (GOLD analysis project Ga0172363, IMG submission 114541) | Sediment microbial communities from Lake Kivu, Rwanda - Sediment s2_kivu2a2 | ecosystem: Environmental > Aquatic > Freshwater > Lake > Sediment | place: Rwanda: Western Province, Lake... | reverse complement strand
GTTCTATTAGGATTGCGATGATGAGCGTGATGACTAGCAAAGAGAGCAAGGTACTGGAGACGGAAGTCAAATGCCTCTACGATGAGGTCGTAACTCTTAAGACGGCAATTGAGGAAGCGATAATAAAGGGGCAGAAGTCTCTGGACCTCCTCAGTGATATTCCTGAGTCGGACGTGGTCTTCGACGAAGACTTCGCCTTGACCTACGCGGATGCAGGTCCTGGGGTTGTCGGCTGGGTCGACGATTTCTAAGCCCAGACGCGAGGTTCACTCAGCGGGATGGGGCTTTCTGCAGGAACCCGTACTTCGGACAACGTGTCCAACAGGCAGCGCTTCATGACGACAGGGAACGCGAGTTACACCATTGCCTGCTACAAGTTCACGCATGAGTTCGCGTCAGGCTGACGGCAGGCAACAGACAGACTGGAAGGCCGCTACCTCCAGTATGGAGAAGACTGTGCCGGCAAGCATGTAGTTACAGGGCCGAAGCCCCGTTTTTGGACGTGGCTCTAGACAGCGTTGTATCCTGCGTCCAATGCTTGTTCGTTTACCGCTATGACTTTGGCGCTATCCTTGTGACCAAGCATTTTAGCCATCGTGCTCTTTATTAATTCGAGCGAAACTACCTGTGTGGCCTTAACAATCGCCCCAAGCGCCACCATGTTGGCTGCTCGGGGATTGGCCAGTGACACGGCGACATCATTTGCTGGCACGTTTAGCACATACACATCGTTGCGTTGTGCGGAACGGGCGATAAGGGACGAGTTGACCAGTATCGTGCCCCCCTTAGCCACGGTCTTCTCAAATCTGTCGAGAGAAGGCAGATTCATGGCGACGAGCGCGGTCGGGTTGTCCACCACAGGGGAGCCGATTGGTTCATCAGACAGGACCACGGTGCAATTGGCTGTGCCTCCTCTCATCTCAGGTCCGTACGAGGGAAGCCAGGTCACCTGCAGCCCGTAGTCTACACCTGCCTGGGCAAGGAGCTTCCCTGCCAAAATGACTCCCTGTCCACCGAAGCCGGCAAATATGAATGATTTCTCCATGCTAGACTCTGTCCACAAGGTCGCCGAGTGGGAACGTCTTGACTACCTCATTCATCAGGCGGCTGTTGGTCTCAACCGGACTCATCCGCCAGTTGGTAGGGCAATTGGTGAGCATTTCCACCAGCGAGTATCCCTTGCCCTCAACTTGGCACTGGAAAGCCTTCTTGATCGCCCGGCTTGCCGACATGATTCGCTTTTGATCGTAGAGTGCCTGGCGGGTGACATAGACCGGGGCATTGAGTTGGGCAATCATCTCAGCGAAGCGAATTGGATATCCGGCGAGCTCGGCATTTCTACCATCGGGACAACTGGTTGCCCACTGCCCGACGAGGGTGGTGGGCGCCATCTGTCCGCCCGTCATTCCGTAGATCTGGTTGTTGATGAAGATCACAGTGATATTCTCACCGCGGTTGGCGGCATGGATTGATTCTGCCGTCCCGATAGCGGCCAGGTCACCGTCACCCTGGTAAGTGAAAACGATCAGGTTCGGGTTGACCCTTTTGATTCCGGTGGCCACGGCAGAGGCCCGGCCATGGGCAGCCTGGGCGCCGTCGCAACGGAACCATTCGTACATACTGACCGAACAGCCGACCGAGGCTACGATTACGGCGCGCTCTTGGATGCCGAGTTCGTCTATTGTCTGGGCGATGATTCGGGCCACAACTCCGTGATGGCAACCAGGGCAATAACTGAACTGGGCATCGGTAAGGCTCCGTGGCCGTTCGAAAACCTTGACCATGTTGTCCATGTTAACGGACATTGTGCATCACCTCCCTGAGGATGTCCTTGGGCGTAGGCACCAGTCCGCCCAGTTCACCGTAGAATGGTGTGTCGGCCCGATCAGCCACTGCCAGGCGCACATCCTCTACCATCTGGCCTGCGCTCATCTCCACGGTGAGGATTGTGCTGACCCGACTGGATAGCGCACGAAGCGGCGCATACGGGAATGGCCATAGCGTGATCGGTTGCACCAGCCCTAGCTTGATACCCTGGCTCCTTGCCATTTTGACCGTCGTTCTGGCGATGCGGGCCACTGTGCCATAGGCAACCACGATAATAGTGGCGTCAGAAGTCTCGGTTTCCCGGTAACGTACCTCGTTCTCTTCTATCTGGCGGTAGCGGCCTTGGCGCTCGGTGTTGATCCGGCTCAAGTCCACAGGGTCCATGGCGAAACTCGTAACTGCGTTCGGGCCGCGACCCCTGGCACCGGTGAGCGCCCACGGCCTACCCGGCAGAGAGTCAAGGGAAATATGTTCCGGGAGCACAACGGGCTCCATCATCTGACCGAGCATCCCATCGGACAGCACCATCGCCGGAACGCGATATTTGTCCGCCAAGTCGAATGCTAGCATAACGAGTTCAACGGCCTCTGCAATGGAGGCAGGGCCGAGGACAATCATGCGATAGTCGCCATGTCCTCCTCCCTTGGTTGCCTGGAAGTAATCTCCCTGAGCTGGAGCTATGTTGCCTAGACCTGGGCCGCCGCGCGCGACATTGATAATCACACAGGGCAAATCGGCAGCGGCAAGATAGGATATTCCCTCCATTTTGAGGCTTATGCCCGGACTGGAGGATGAAGTCATCGTACGTACGCCGGCTGCTGATGCTCCATAACACATATTGATTGCTGCCACTTCGCTCTCTGCCTGGACGAAAGCGCCGCCCGCCGCCGGCATGTGGGCTGCCATGTATTCAAGCAACTCCGTCTGAGGGGTGATGGGATAGCCGAAGTAGGCCCGGCAGCCTGCGCAAATAGCCGCCTCAGCCATAGCTTCATTTCCTGTAATAAGGATCTTGTCTATGGTATCACTTCCTTTGCGGCGCTTTCTTCTGTCGATAGACTTCAATCGCTACCTCAGGACAGGTCTGGGCACAGAAGGCACATCCGATACAACGTTCAGGCTCTTTCATGTGAACAACGTTATACCCGCTTTGGTTATGGTTGGCCGAATAAGCCAGCACAGCCTCTGGGCAGGAAACGAGACACAGTCCGCAACCCTTACACCGCTCTCGGTCAATTACTACGGTTCCTTTTGCCATGTGTGTGCCCTGTGTGAGACCATGCGGATGGTCTGTCGCAGCTGCAAGGCTTCGGACAGATGATCGCTCACAGGCGGCACGATGAGTCGTCTCTGGCGTTCTGTCAACGTTGTCTGCCCTGCCATTGCATGTGTCTCCCGCTCGCATACCCCTACTACTTGGTTCTAAAGGCCGAGTGACGTGCCTATCCTCAGCCTGATTGTTGCCCAAGCTAGGCCAGATTCCATAAGCGCCTACGGATTAGGCTACATGAATGGTACTCGCACAGCTGATGGTCTCTGTCTTGGATCATTTACGTGTTGCCAGACAGCCTGTTCTCTTAGGCTTCCGAATCCTATCTTCAGCCAGCCTGATAGCGACAGCGTAGGGGGGTGTGTTTTCCTTCCGCGAGATGTCGATTATCGTCTTGCCCCGGTCATAGATCCTCTTCACATCTGCAGAGGCTCGTTCCTCAGAATATCCTCTCGGATGGAACTCATGAGCAACGTTTATTACTCCTCCGCCGTTAATCCAGAACGAAGGGGCATGTAAGATCCCTTTATCCTGCAGCATTCGAGAATGTCTGACAGTGTCCCACAATTGATTGTTCGCAGCCCCAGCAGTGATACGACACTTCAGTTTAGGGATGGTGTGGTCATTAAGCACCCCACCCAGAGCGCAGGCCGAGAACACATCACATTGCTGTTCATATATTTCATCCGGCGGAACCAGCTTGGCACCCACTTCTTTGGCGATTTTCTGAGCCACTGATTGCTTCACGGTTTCTGAGCCAATAAGCATGGCTCCCTGGCGAGCCAAATCCCTGGCCAGGATACTACCCACTTTTCCGGCAATGCCTTGAATGGCGATTGTTCTATCTCTAAAAGAGTCACTGTCATACACAGCTTCCAGACAGGCCCTGAGCCCCCAGACAACCCCGCGGGCTGTCCATGGTGAAGCGTCCCCGCTGCCTCCCATTTCCTTCGGTAGCCCGGCCACCCATCTGGTTACCTCCTTCATTGTCACCACATCTTCTGCGAAAGTCCCTACATCCACTGCGGTCAAGAAGCCACCTGCCAGAGTGTTTACGAGTGCTGCATAAGCTCGCAGCTGCTCCTTTCTCTTGTCTTTGTCTACTGTTGACTGGCCTCGAATCACTGCCTTAGCACCGCCGAAACTAACGCCGGCTTTTGCCAGTTCGGTATCGTCGCCCACGGCTAGCGCCAGCTTATAGGTCATGCCTTCCGCCAGTCGCAGATTATCAACGATGGCTTCCGCTCTGGTAGAAAAAGGATACCATCTAGTTCCTCCCAGACCCGGACCCAGTGTCGTATCGTGAATAACAATGCTAACTTCAAGTCCTGTTTTCTCATCATTCCAGATGAGCATCCTCTCAAACGCCTGTCTGGATTCGACACATTCCAAGAGTGTTTTTCCGAAATCAGTCATTCATTTCCTCCTTCTATATGTCACAGAGCAGATAGTCTGTAGATTTGGAGGCTGCTTGGGTGGGTCATGGTCCGGACGAAAGGTCGCCTCGCCTCGGAGGTCTAGTATGAAAAGATAGGCTCCTTCGACGGAGTCTCGTGCCAAGGAGTAGGCATGCCTCTCGGGTTTCCCGTGACAGCACATTAACTCTAGTCTATATTGTAACTCGTTTCTGGAAGTTTGTCACCATCTCGTTGGCTTGCCTACCCAGCGAGGGGACACTGGCTGCATCGTCCCTCACGGCAATAGCTTCTGAATATGTGAATGAGGCCCTGCTGGTGACAGGCAGTAAAATCAGGGAGCTCTTCAAGGCAAAGCTGTCTGGCCATGTGGCGAGTTATGCAATTGCCAGCTATTCCGGGGTAGTTGCGGTAGATATCTATGGCGTGCTCCATTAGCTTCGCCTCATCGGCCGATTCCCCCCAAGCGGAAGCGAAGGGCAATATCACGTTGACGGCAATTTCACTTGCCTTGCTATGTCCTAGAAGGGAGGATATCCTTGTTTTGCTTGTGATGCCAAAATCGAAGTGGTCTCTCCAGTAGCCGTAACTGGCCACAGTCAACCCATTCTCCAGCACCCTGTGTCCGCCGGACAAAGGTGTGTCCTTCACCAGCTGCAATATGCCCGGTAATAGTCTTTCTTTGCGGTAGCGCTCCAGAAGGTAGCTCTGGGCAATAATGCGCCGCACTGGCGAATTGTTGGGATATATGTGTGCGAGGCTCCAGTCGCTTTCCCTCATGGCGTTCACTTGGCCAGCGGCCGACAACCACATTTGGTCCAATTCCCCGACCTCTTTTCCATCAACAGACCCACCCTGCCATCTCTGAGACGGCAGTAACCCAGCTGTGCCTAACAGTAAGGCTTGCTTCAAGGTCAGTCCCTCTCTGGACTGAATGGAGGAGAGGGACATTCTGTCAGCAAGCTCTTCGAAGGGCTTTGTGTTCTTGGCATAGCCCAGGGCCCTCATCATGCCCCGGTAGAGCACCTGTCCAGCACCCGGTTCACTGAGTGGTGGACGCAACATCTGAGACTGGAATTGTGTTGCCTTCTGCTTGAACCTCTCTTCGCCGGCAGCAGTCAGTATCTTTTCTAGAATTGGCCCATCCATGTGGTCCAGTATCCGGAAGCAGGGAAGAGTGTACGGCAGCAAATAAGATTGGTGCTTCAATGCCTTGGCCAGACATAGCAGGGGAATTTGTCTGCCGCTCTGCAGTAAGGTGGCCGAACTACAGTCATGCCACATGACAACGTGAAGGATCACGTTATTGTAAGCAGCATCAGCATCGTGCCCGTGGCGATACCAATCGCTCGATCTGACATGGACTTCTACGTCCCCTTTCGTCAAACGGAGCCCATTTAGAATGACTGCATCCCGAAAATCGGGGCCGTTGTCACTGTTGATTCTGCCGGGGTAGATTGGATTGACCGGCTCGTCTTCCGTGGAAACTAGCTCGGTCCCTACTGCTTGTTGCCATATTAGTGCCGCTTGCTTTTCCGATAGTTTTATCCGATTACGTGTAATCATGTGAAAAAAATTACCTATTGCATTGGTCCATTTCGACCCTCTCTGGCTTTGTAAGCAAAACCGCTACGCTCAGCGACTATGCTGAGCAGGGTAGCTGATGCTCCGCGAGGCCGGTACATTCCGTTCTCCCATTCGCTGATTGTTTGCTGCCGCGTGCCCAGCTCTTCAGCCAGTCTGGCTTGAGTGAAGTTGAGATGTTGCCTCAGTGCCCGAACCTGTTCCCCGTTCCACTGGCGTTTGCCTTTTTTTCGTTGCTCCATTGGTCAAACATTATACACGGTTTAGTGTAACAATTCAAGAAAAATTTGGCGGATTTCGGTAAAAGTCTCTTGCTTTTTCGGTTTTTCTTGGTATAATAGAGACTTAGCAATCTCAAGGGTCGAGTGCTAAAATAGATTCAAAAAGGAGGGAATATGGCTAAACTTGAGCCTTTGGGAGACAGGGTAGTGATAAGACCCACGCCCAAAGAAGAGGTAAGCAAAGGAGGGATAGTCTTACCGGATACAGCCAAGGAGAAGCCCCAGGAGGGGAAAATCATTGCTGTCGGTCCAGGCAGGTTGACCGAAGAAGGCAACCGTATCGCCATGGAGGTGAAGAAGGGGGACAAGGTTCTGTACTCCAAATATGCTGGCACCGAGTTTAAGCTGGATGGAGAAGAGCTGATTGTCATGCGTGAAGGCGATATTCTGGCCAAGATGAGTTAACAAAAGGAGGTAATCGAATGGCAAAACAAATAATCTTCGGAGAAGAAGCAAGGAAGGCTTTAAAGAACGGCGTAGACGTTCTAACAAATGCCATCAGGGTGACTCTGGGGCCGCGAGGGCGGCCGGTAGCATTGGACAAGAAATGGGGCGCTCCCTCGGTTCTCAATGACGGCGTTTCTATAGCTAAGGAAATAGAGCTGCCTGACCCATTTGAGAACATGGGCGTGCAGCTAGTGAAGCAAGCAGCCACCAAGACCAATGACCAATGTGGCGATGGTACCAGTACATCTACTATCGTAGCTCAGGCGATCATTAGTGAGGGCTTCAAGAACATCGCAGCTGGTGCTGATGCTATGGCTCTGAAACATGGAATCGAGAAAGGGGTGGAAGCCATAGTCGGGGAGCTCAAGAAAATGTCCATACCCGTGGCTGGCAGGGAACAGGTAGCTCAGGTAGCTGCTATATCGGCTATTGATCAGGAAATCGGCAACCTGATCGCCGATGTCATGGAGAAGGTAGGCAAGGACGGTGTTATCACCGTCGAAGAAGGCAAGGGACTGCAATTCGAGACTGAATATGTTGAGGGTATGAAGTTCGACCGGGGCTACATCAGCCCTTATTTCATCACTAACGCGGAACAGATGAGAGCAGAACTGGAAGACCCGTATATCCTCATCACCGATAAGAAGATTTCGGCAATAAATGACATATTGCCGGCTCTGGAGAAGATTGTTCAAGTATCCAAGAATCTAGTTATTATCGCTGAAGATATCGAAGGCGAGTCCCTGGCTACGCTGGTAGTTAATAAGCTGAGGGGCACTCTGTCTCCGCTAGCGGTGAAGGCACCTGGCTTTGGGGACAGGAGAAAGGCCATGCTTCAGGACATAGCCGTTCTCACCGGGGGCACTGTCATATCTGAGGAAATCGGCAGGAAATTGGATTCGGTGACGGTGCAGGACTTGGGGCAGGCCAGAAAAGTGATTTCGGACAAAGATAACACCACCATTGTTGAAGGCAAGGGAAAGACAAAAGACATTGAGGCTCGAATCAAACAGATCAGGTCCGAGATTGATATCAGCACGTCGGACTATGACAAGGAGAAACTACAGGAAAGACTGGCCAAATTGGCAGGGGGCGTGGCAGTAATAAAAGTAGGTGGAGCCACGGAAACAGAGCTTAAAGAGAAGAAACACCGTGTAGAAGATGCCTTGTCGGCGACCCGGGCCGCCGTGGAGGAAGGCATCCTGCCCGGTGGCGGTGTTGCCCTGCTCAATGCCTTGTCGGCCCTGAAGAAGGTCAAGTTGGAGGGGGATGAGGCTACTGGCGTGAATCTCTTGAGACGAGCTCTGGAAGAGCCCCTGAGGTGCATCGCTACAAACAGTGGCAGAGAAGCATCGGTAGTAATAAATAGTGTGAAGGAAAGCAAGCCTGGCATAGGCTATGATGCTCTCAAAGACGAACTGGGCGTAAACATGGTAGAGAGAGGCATTGTTGACCCGCTGAAGGTCACCAGAAGTGCTCTACAGAACGGTGCCAGCATTGCCACCATGATTCTAACTACAGAGTCTTTGGTCACTGACATTCCTGAGAAGGAGAAGGCGCCGGCAATGCCACCGGGCGGATATCCAGAATACTAAGCACACGATTGTTCTAGTAACAACAGAAAGGACCCCGATTTATCGGGGTCCTTTCTTTACGACGTCAAAGCCTAAGCAATTGCCTTAGAGTGCTTTCCTTGACCAGACTATTTTCTTTAATTGGTCCCGTGACAGCCAGATTAATCCCGCCATCCGTCAGAATCTTCTGAGCCACTCCTTGCACCTCATCTATGGTGATGGCATCCACAATAGAGATGACATCGTCTATGTCCAGTATTTCCCGCAGCAGTATTTCCTGGCTGCCATACCACAAGGCCACGTTCTGGCTATCCTCGAATCGTAAATACAGTCTTCCCTTTGACAATTCTTTAGCTCTGGTGAGCTCGCTGGCCGCAATCTCCTGTTTGATTTTGGATAACTCCTCGAGGATGGCCGCCACAGCAGTCTCTGCCTTGTCAGGGTCAACGCCAGCGTAAATACCAAATGACCCCGAATTCAGAAAGTGCTCGGTATAGCTGTGGATATCATAGGCTAGCCCCTTCCGCTCTCGTATCTCCATAAACAGGCGGCTGCTCATGCCGCCGCCCAGAACTGTGTTAAGCAGGTCAACAGTAAAACGCTGAGGATGTGATTGGGAAAAGCCGTGAACCGCCAGACAAAGATGCGCTTGCTCGATATCTTTGGGCTCAATATGCAACCTGGGTTCTGTTTGATTGTCGTTAGTCGGGTAGCCGGCAGTCAGCTTCCCGGCAGCCCATTTATTGAACAAAGGCTCGATTTGAGCCATCGCTTCTTCATGTTGTATGTTGCCGGCAATGCTGAGCACGGTGTTATTGGGCATATATCTGCGGGCAAGGTAGTCTAGTAATTGCTCCCTCCTTAACGAGGACACAGTATCCTTGTACCCGGTTACCTCCAGGCCCAGCGGTTGCTCAGGCCATAGCAGCTCGTCTATCAGCATGCTTACCCTCTGTTGAGGCGTGTCCAGGTTCATATTGATTTCCTCCATGATGACACTTCGTTCTTTTTCGATATCTGTGCTGTCAAAGCGGGAATTGAGCAATAGGTCAGATAGCACGTCCAGCGCGATGGAGAAGTGAGGACTGGCGACTTTACACCAATAGACTGTTATCTCCTTGTCTGTGCCGCCGTTGATTATGCCGCCAATACCTTCAATATCTTGAGTGATTTCCCTGGATGTAGGTCGGCGCTGTGTGCCTTTAAAGAATAAATGCTCGGCGAAGTGGGAGACGCCGGTCTCTTCTTTGCGTTCGTAACAGGAGCCGGTGCCCACCAGGACCGCGAGGCATACCGAGCGGCTGTGAGGCATAGTGCTGGTGACGACCCTCAAGCCATTGTCGAGCACAACCCTCTTGTACATTACCGTGAATTCTACTTCTACCTTCTGTCGGCGGTCAATGAGGTTCCAATGGCTGCCGATGTCAGTCTTTTTATGCTGAGATACCGCGCACTTGCCAGTTTGTGTGAATGTTCAGCTTGGCCTTCGGATTGGGCTGGCCTGGTTCCATCCCGAGGAACGTTAGGCTATTCTTTCTTGATGAACTGTTGAGCAGCTTCGCCCATGGTGGTGCCACTACCTGAGCTCAGGCATATGTCGGTCTCCATGCGCAGCCCGACGTCGAGCGGGGTCGACGTGGCAATATTGACCGCTCTCTTGGCGCCCTGAATAAGGTGAGGATTGAT
>Ga0172363_10005672_pt1 | contig 10085 bp, 12 predicted proteins | sample LakKivs2_kivu2a2_FD_114541 | JGI IMG/M metagenome (GOLD analysis project Ga0172363, IMG submission 114541) | Sediment microbial communities from Lake Kivu, Rwanda - Sediment s2_kivu2a2 | ecosystem: Environmental > Aquatic > Freshwater > Lake > Sediment | place: Rwanda: Western Province, Lake... | reverse complement strand
CTGGTATTACTATTCAGGCAAACGTGCCATCTGGTGCTAAGTTAGTTGGTACATTACTAAGAGTAGATTCAGAAATTGGAGCAACTACAGGAACGGCGTGGTCAGCTTCATATACTGGTGGTAATACTCAATCAATAGCGTCTGGATTAGCTTTTGCTAAAAATACCAAGGCAAATAGATTATTTGACCCATACATACAATCTCCAATTACTTCAGGAGAAACAGATATTTCAATCTTAGTAAATTCTGGTATATTCCTAAGTGGTATTGTTCACACACAAGTATTTTATGAATACCTTGAAAATTTAGGTAATGCTCCATAACCATAATAAGAGAAAATAAACATGGCAAATGACATCGCAAATTCGGTAAATTCAACCACGGTAATTAACAACGGCTCTATTATAGTTGGTCAAGCCGGAAATCCATTTTACCAACTTGTAGATGATGAAAATCCAGCAGTAAACATACCAACTATTGCTAATATACAAGCAAAATATACGGATAAATTTGACGATACAACCTACTATTCATAAATTTCGTAAAGGAGAATATAACAAATGTCTTTCACTAATTATTTAGCCGGAAAAGTTCTAGATCAGCTTTTTGGGGCTCAAGCATATACCGCCAGTGGAACGCTATATGTGGGATTAAGCACCACTACACCAGCGGAAAATGGTACCAACTTTACTGAGCCAGCTACCGCTAGTGGTTATTATAGAGTACCTGTGTCTAACAATAAATCTAATTGGTCTGCTGCTACTAATGCTGATCCAAGTGTTTTAGACAATCGTACAACCATTACATTTGATCAGGCAAGTGGAAACTGGGGCAATGGTAACCTAACGTATTTTGGCATTTTTGATAACCAAGAAGGTGGTAATTTGCTAGCCGCTGGTGCTTTAACTGTTCCAAAACCCATCACTACGAATGATACCGCATCGTTTGCAAGTGGAGCAATTGAGATAACATTAACATAATACCACTATAAAATAACAAAATGACCAATCCCTTTAGTGGAATAATTAGTTCAGCTTTTAAGCAGTCTTTTAATGACGCGATAGACGCCCTATTGGAAAATACCGCGTGTACGGTTCCCTGCACTTTCATAAGTGGAGATACCAAATTTACTGACTGTCCAAATTGCCAATATTCTCCTACAACTGGGCGGTCGTCAAATAAGTATACGGCTGGCGGTCCAATTCCATTTTCTTTTGGTGTCTGTCCATACTGTCATGGGGACGGTCGTATACCTACGGAGGAAAGTTCGACAATTTATTTAGCACTTATTTGGAACTACAAAGATTGGATTGGTTGGTTAGATGCTCAGGCACGCACATTGTCTGAAAAGGGTTTTGTTCAATCAATGTCTATTTTAGCCGATAGTTATACACAGATTAAGGGTTGTAAATCCATTTTATTGAATACCAATATTGATGTGTATAAACACCGGAAATTCCAGAGATACGGCGAACCTAATCCTATTGGCTTGGGTGATGACCGCTATTTATTAACAATGTGGGAGCCGGTAGGATAATGGCTGTATTTGGTTCTATTCCTATTGGCACGCTAAACGCTCAATTAACAACAAATGACCGCTCCTTCAATAAAGCCGTGAGAGAGGCGATTGTTGCCAAATATAGAAATATGTTCAAAAATGCTGAAGCACCTATAAAAAATAGAATTACACCGATTTTTGCTAAAGCTATTACAAATACAAATATAGTTCAAGAGTTATTGTCGAACGGTCCTTTAATGGGTCATCTTGGATTGGAAGACGCAGGAGATTTAGTCGATATAATCTTGCAATGGACCTTAAACGAAATAATTGTTAAGTCAACATTAGTTAGAAGTGTGGGAGATAAAATTCAAGGACATATATATGTTGGTATGATTTATGCTGATTATCAAGATGTTTTTCAAAATCCTAGTGCTAGTTTTGAGTCAGAACATGGTTTTAAAATTCCGTGGTTGCCCTGGCTGATTGATAGTGCTGGTGTTGACGCTTATACAATAGAATATGGAATCAAATTCGGCGAGGGTTTGGGTAGAACAGGTCAGGCGGTTATGATAAAAAACGCCAGACAACCCTGGACTTTACCTTTTCAGTATTTAGGTTCTCCAGAAGACAATTTTGTAACACAAGCGTTGGACTCTATTGAAGACCAAGTATTAGAAATTATGATACAAGAAATAGAGAAACAAATATAATGGCGTGTGAAGATTATTTGAAATTTAAGGGAATTACTAACATTGGTAATGTCCTATTAATGAATGAACTGGAAAATAATCTCAAGTCATTTTTTGATTGGGCGATGTTACAGGGAGTTGGTGCGTGGCAAGATGTTGATATGTCTGTTAGTGATGTGTATACCGGCGATTTTAGTGTGTTAAGGGCTGTAAAAGACGGTTCTTATACAGATGGTCAGGTATGGCAAGGAGCAAGAAAAGATTGGGTATGGGAAACAGGTGTAAATTATGTGGTCCCCAAAGAGACCGGCGAAGTTTATCAAGTTAGTTGGTTCGCTGGTGGCTATCACCAAATTAATATGACGACAGACCCCAGCCTGATTGTTCAGTCGGGTGATGTTTTACGGATTGCCGGAACCTCAAATACTGGATTAAATACAGATTATTCTGTCTTTAATGTTGTTCAAACCGGTGTTTATAACGCTTATAGTAATGCTACCAGTGGTGTAGATGCTGGTGGCGGCACTTATCAAGTTCTCAAAAATCCACAGCCAGTTCAGGTAAAAGTTGATGGAGTTGTAAATACCGAATACTATATTAATTATCCATTAGGACAGGTTGTTTTTAATACGCCAGTGGCTACAAGTTCTACCGTTCAGGCGTCTTATAGTTATCGCTATGTTCAAATATACAACGCCGACTCTCTACCTTGGTGGCAAGAACTGCAATTTACCTCTTTACGAGCAGACGATACACACTTTACTCAAACTGGTGATTATGGGGAGTGGTCTATAGGGGGACAGCATAGAATACAACTTCCGGCAATAATAATTGAGGCAATTCCTCGTGGAACCTCCAAAGGCTATCAATTAGGCGATGGAGCCCTCGTTGTCAATCAAGATGTATTATTTCACGTTTTAGCAGAAGATAGATTTACTAGAAATAATTTACTAGACGCATGTAGATTACAAAACCACAAGACAATTTGGTTATACAATAGTAATAATGTGTCGGCGGCAAACGGATTTCCGCTAGATTATAGAGGTATGAAAGTGGGGAATAATATGTATCCTGACCTAGTTGATAGTGACGGATACCGGTGGGAAAAGTGTTATTTTAATAATGCCGTAGTTTCAGCGATGGAGACACCAAATCCTAAATTGTATGCTGGAGTAGTAAGAATTACGACCGAGATTATATTTCGTGAATAATGCTTAATTGTTGGTGTATAATAAACTAGATAATTCACGATAAATTATATACATTGTGTAAAAAAAACCACAAAAAAACAAATAAAATGGGAGACAGTTAATGGCAAATAATCGTCTTTTTTATGCTATCCAACAGTTAGGGTTTGACGGTGTAGTTGATGTTGATGGTTATACCGCAGCCCACGGCGTTCAGTCTGTTGGTATGACAACCAACTTTAGTTTAGACCAGGTGTTTGAACTAGGTCAGTTGGCTATTTAAAAACGTCGAAAACATTCCAGAAGTTCAAATTACGGCGTCAAAAGTTCTTGATGGTTATCCATTACTTTTCCATTTAGCCACAAAAGATGCCACAAGTCCAACACTCATTGGACGTTCAGCCGCCCGTTGTAGGGTGGCAATGTCCATTTTTAAGGACACAGATGAGTCTTCTGCTGGTACTCCTGCACAGATTGTTGAGAGTTCCGGTCTATATATTTCTTCTGTTAGTTATAATTTTTCAGTAGACGGAAGTTTTACAGAAGACATTACTCTTGTAGGTAATGACCGATTGTGGAAAAATGATGCTCGTGTTCTTAATACGGACGCTAAAGCACGACAAACGGCTATGAGCTTTGATGGTGTATTTACTACCAATGATGACGCCCCTGTTGGTTTGGGTGGCGCTAATAGACGAGAAAACCTAATTTTTGATGGTTCTGCCGACTGTACTTTATTGCCGACTGAAATTCCTGGTATTGGTGCTAATGGTGTTAATACACTAACCAGTGCTAGTCACGCTCGTATCTCCAACATTTCTGTAAGTGCTAATATGGGTCGTGAAGACATTAACGAACTAGGACGTAAAACTCCTTACTTCCGCTATCTTACTCTACCTGTTGAAGTTACTTGTGAGATTGGTGTCGCTTCAACGAGTGGTGACTTAATTTCCGTCACAGAAGAGGGTATTCTATCTACTGGTGGTGTGTGTGCGGATGCCGGAAACTTAATTGGCCAAGTTATTCGTATTGCTACCTGTGAGGGAACTCGTATCTATCTTGGAAGTAATAACAAACTATCATCCGTTAACTACGGAGGAGGTGATGCTGGTGGTGGTAACGTAGCTGTAACCTATTCTTATTCTACATTTAATGATTTTACTGTTTTACATAGTGGCGAAGTGTTAACGCACGCCTCTGGTGCAAGCTGGTGGACAAATCGTTCTGACTGGTTGACTGATTAGTATTGTAAAAACAAGGTAATTATATCTTATGTCAACATATATGATTGCCGTTTCTGGTTCTAATAGTAATATATCAGAAACGCTAAATACACGTTTTAAAAACTACACACCATCATTATTGGGACAAACATTAGACGCCAATGGTAATACTATCAGCGGCGTCTCTTCATTAATATTAGATGGTGGTTTGTCATATGGGGTAGCAGAAGATAGTGTATTATGTTTGGGAGAGTCTGTTGATCTGAATGTTCAAGTGCCAAGAGGATCTAAGATTATTGGCTCTCAATTGCGTGTTGATGAAGTAATTTCTGGAGCAACCACATGGAGTGCTGATTATACTGAAGGTGTGGCGGAAAGATATATTTGTTCGTCAAAAGATGTAGCAGTTAATACAAAAAATTCATCTTCGTATGATCCAAAATCACAACCACAAATTATTCGTCGTAGATTATATGACAACGATTTAAATGATGACATTAACAATGTAAATGCTACACTAACAAGAAATTCGATTGCGTTTTTACCAAACAAAACTAATGCTACGGCAATGGTTGAATATCCTGCCAACACACCACGATTTGGCACGTTAAAAAGGGCTTCTATCAGTGATGGCAAAATTATTAAGGATGAGGCGATTGTTGGTGGCGGAACAGACTCAATGGAAGTATGGTTTTCTGTGGGCGGTTATGTTTATGCTATTGGTGTAACTACAGATGACATATATCGTTCTGAGACAGGAGAGGCTCCCTGGACTAGAATGCAAACCGGATCATTTTATTCTTTATTTAAAATGCCAGATGATAGCATTTTAGTTATAGATAAGAAGGTTTCATCTGCTCAAAAAGTATTTCGCAGTATAGATGGTTGTACTACATTAGTAAGATCAAAACTCTCTGGGGTAGATATGACACTTACTACTAATACCACTATAGATTTCTGGGGAGTTCATGTTGGTAGTAATGGAACCGTTATAATGACTGAATACACAACAGCATCCAATGCTGAAACTTGTAGTGTATATAGATCGGTTGATAATGGTAAAAGTTGGACTAGAGTATTTATCAAGGATAGTAAAGATCCTGGTAGAGAGATTTATCATTGGCATACTTCTGGTTATCATTCTGCTACTAAAAAGTGGTTATTGGTGAATGGAGATGAAACACTAAGGGCTTTATGGGAATCTACTGATGATGGTTTAACCTGGAATTATTTTAGTGCATGGACCGCTAGACCTAATCAAGCTCCATTTCAACCTGTATATTTTTATGATTATGGAGATGCTACAAAAATTTTAGCCGGATCAGATTCACAAGGACAGATAGAGTGTTTAGATGTAGTAACCGGTAGATTATCTTCATTATATAAAGATGTAGATTTACGTGTAAACGCTGGATATTATTGGTTAGTAACGAAAATTGGTGATTTATATTATGCTTGTAACTATCCAACACATACTTTACCTCGTTATTCAAACATTATTGTTTCAGACGATTTAGAGACATGGGTGCCTTGGCACCAGTTTTACGTTACTAGAACGGGAGTGAGTGGTCTTACATCTTTATTTGAACATAATAATAAAATACATGGAAAACAGGGAGAGGCTGGTCATTTTATTGCCTCTGTTCCAAGTGTTAGAGAGATAAAGGCGTTAGCCCTTGATCCTCCAACCACAAATATGTTATCTCTAAATCACTCAAGTATTGACGATAGCATAGTGGGATATACTATATATGATGGATCTCCGTCTGTTTATCGAAATGAAACATTTTTTAGTTCTGGTTGTCTTTATGCCGGAAGAGTAGGAGTCGGTACAGCGTTATATGGACCAAATACACCCGTAATTAGTGGTCAATACATTTATGGTTCCATGTGGATGAAGACATCTGGAGATTTAATGTATGGTGATAATAGAAGTGAATGGAGAAGAAAAGTAAATAATGATAGCGTTTTAAGTACGTATATGCTGTGTGATAATGGATATTGGCGAGAGAGCCATTTTCCCGTTATTGCTATAACAGGTAATGAAACTGGAATAGCACAATGGTCAACTATGTCTAGTCATAGTGGTAATAACACCAACATGCTTGCTGATTGTTTTCAAATTTCTCAAAGTCCTGGCAGATGGCAAATTGGTGGAACGCCAAATTCTGGAGATGTTGTTCAATGGACAGACACCATGCCAACAGAATGGACTCATTATTTAACTGTATTTAGCGATAGAATAGCAGATGACTATATATATTATGATGGATATATTGCTAGTTGGAAGTCTGACGCTAATAATTATGCTGAACTATATTTTGATGGTAGTGAGAAAAAGTTGGTTTTTCAACAAACTCTTGGTGGTGTTGCTCAACCGGCAGTAACGGGTCAACCCATAGTATTTCATAAAAAACAACCTTTACGTTTGGTTACACAATTTACAAATACGGCAACTAATCTTAATTATAATTTATGTGGGTTGACTGGATTAATTGCTAACGCCCCTATGCCTAGTTTGCTTGGTAGTGGAATTACATTCCTGTTCGGTAATCATAATGGAGCAAATTTATTGCCAATGTGGGTTAGCGATGAAGTAATTGTAAATAATGCTAATGATATAGATACTTTAGCCGTTCCACAATTAGAACATGTAGCAAATCAGAATATAAATATAAGAATCAAAGGTGATGCTGATTTTACAGCGGGCAAAATTAGTGGTAGAGTTTATTATTCTAATTTATCTGAAATGGAAGATTTTTAATTTGAATATATGTCGTGTGCGGCGTTAGCCCAATTTTTCCTATAAAACCCTGGCGGGCAAGTCAAACACGACTTTTATAAATACAAAAAGACAAAAAGACAAAAAGACAAAATTATTAAACGGACAAAAAGGAGGACTGTGTGGACGAACAAATTACTATAGATGACCTAAATCAAATTATTGGTTCTTTATACACAAAACTATATATATCTTCACGAATAGTCGATGGTCTTAAAAATCAATTACGAATAAAAGACCAGTCGATTATGGAACTTACATTAAAGTACAATCTACAAACCCAAAGATTGGAAAATGTAATGACACAAGCCGGTTATACATTACCGCTGGATAATTCTACAAATGAAGCCGTCACAGAGACACAGCCTAGTTCAACGACTACTTAGTAATTATCGTATTTGTAATATAGATAATACTAATTATGTTATAAAAAATCCTTCATTAGACATTATTTATCGGTCGCACGTTATATATGAAGATATATTACGCCAAACAAGATTTGAGCCGTGGATTAGAGAGGAGAGATGCGAGAGAATACTTATTGGTAGAAGATTGTGGTCTAATGAAGACAATGTGGCTATCGAGCGAATTGAAAAGTCTTTAGACAATTATAAAGTTGAGTTATATCAAAACTCTTTTAGGACGGAAGAGGTTAAACGAATTAGAAAAAGTATTACAAATTTGAACAAACAATTAGAAGAGTTATATAACCGAAAATCTATTTTGGATACTTATACATGGGAAGAATTTGCTCAGTTCACGAAGACCGGTTTTGTTCTTATGTATACCCTTTATGATACTAATAACAACCTCATATTTGAAAACGAGAACAATATAGATTATTTCTTCCTTCACAAAATTATTTTACAATTACACCAGCAAAAATTACCTATATCACAATACCGCGAAATTGCTCGTAATGAACCTTGGTCAACATACTGGAGAATTGGAAAGCCAAATCCGTTTAGTTGTAGTGTGGCGGAATTAAATGAAGAACAGAGAACGATGATTGTTTATAGTAATTTATACGACAATATATCACAACACAATGAAAAGCCGTCAGATTTAGTTATTAATGATGATGATATGTTAGACGGCTGGTTAATTTTACAGAGAATTGAGAGAGAGAAAGAATTGGCTGGAAAACAAATAGATAAACAATTAGGCGGAAGACACGGGGACGCTCAGGAAATTTTTATTCCAGTGAGAAGTTTAGATGAGGCGCGTAACATTCAACTTATGAACGATCCTCAATCGTTAGCGGTCAAAAAACAAAGAGAAAAACTTATAGATAGAAAAGGACAAGTAAAAGATGCTGAATTTTTAGACAGAAAGTTAGAATTACAACAACAAAGAAATGAAGCTATGAAGGGTAACAAATAATGGACCATTATGCAATGAAAAAACTTCACGAGACCGTGAAGAAGCAAAACGAAGAGAAATATAAGGATAATTCTAAAAGACGGTTAATGGCTAATATAGGAAAGAAATTTCAAACTACTATGATTGGAGCCATTGCGAAATTTGAGGACGAATTTGGCTATTTATGGGGAAATGATAAAGAAGACGAAGAAAGAACCCAAAAGGAAGCCATAATGTTTGAAAAATGGCAGGATGTAAGAACCGCCATACTTAATAACGGCAATAATCAGTCAAGGGCGGCAATGGACGAAATGAATCAATACACGATTAGCTGGAATAAATTTCATACAGAGTTTATAGTAAAATCAGTTTAGTTACAAGTTACAAATAAATAATAAATAATAAATAAAAAAGGACAATGAAGATGACACAGACACGACCATCGGTTGAATTTACAATGGATGACAAGACCTATAAGGTGTATCGCCCAAACATGGCAGATACTCGGGCGTCTCATAAAATTCGTAATAGTGCGTTTGCGGACGCTCTAAATTCCGGGGCTATGCTACGAGCACAGATTAACGACGTTCTTCGTAAGCGGAATTTATGGAATGACGAGGCGGAAGCTAAACTCCGTCAGCTACAAAGCGACATTCTACGGGCTGAAAGACGGTTGGAAGAAGGTGGTTTCTATCTTGAGGAAGCCCGTGAAGTTGCTATTAAGATAAAGAAACTGCGTGCGGACATTCGTGAAATGTTAATGGAGCGAAGTTTACTGGAAAATGAGACGGCGGAAGGTCAGGCAGATAACGCCTCCTTTAATTATCTTGTCTCTGCCTGCACGTTTTTGGTGTATAATGATAAAGAGGAGCCTGCTTTTTCGTCTTATGAGGACTATTTGAATAGGTCATATGAGCCGTTTGCTTTTATGGCAGCCCAAAAGTTGTCTGGGCTAACTATGGGAGTTGGTGAAGATATGGAGAAGCAGTATCCAGAAAATCAGTTTTTGTTGGAGCATAAGTTTGTCAATGATAATTTACAATATATTGATACCAACGGGCATTTGGTTAGCGAAAAAGGTGAACTTATTAACGAGTTGGGACAGCGAATTGATAGCGAAGGTAATGTTATTGACATCAATGGTAATATAGTAAATGATGACGGTCATTACAAGGTAGAGAAAAAGCCCTTCCTTGATAAAGACGGTAATCCAATTGAGATTACACCAAAAGTAGTAGTTGAAGAAGTCAAAGTGGATAGTGAGTCAGCCGGATAGTGCTATTTGTAGTGTCGTTATATTTTAAATAACAATAAAGCAGTAAGAAACCCAAAAATTTTATG
>Ga0172363_10005671_pt1 | contig 10086 bp, 8 predicted proteins | sample LakKivs2_kivu2a2_FD_114541 | JGI IMG/M metagenome (GOLD analysis project Ga0172363, IMG submission 114541) | Sediment microbial communities from Lake Kivu, Rwanda - Sediment s2_kivu2a2 | ecosystem: Environmental > Aquatic > Freshwater > Lake > Sediment | place: Rwanda: Western Province, Lake... | reverse complement strand
TACGGCCTACGCGACGAGGAGTACCTACGGCTCAAGATCCTCACGACCATGTTGCCGCCCATTTAGATTGACGAAACTTGAAGCAATCTACCCACACGAAGACGCGAAGACCCCAAATTGTTCTACTGGAGGATCTCCGATGGCGCGCCTGCTCCTCGCAGTGCTGTTTTTCGGCTCTTCGTCGCTTTGAGTGCCTCGATCTGACGGCCTGAACGGGGTCGTCGAGCTTGACTGGCGCGGGGCAGCGAGCCCCGCGAGCCGTCGGGCAGCGATGCACGCCACGTGCATCGGGATCGGGGTGCGACCCCACTCGCCACCGGACCACCCGGGGTGTTCTCTCTTGGAAGCACGACCAACCAAGGGAGGACCGCCGAGTGGGGTCGCGAAGCGAGCTTACCAGCATCGTCGGGTTTCCGAACTACCGCATCGCCTCGGTCGACTTCGAGGACGACAGCGCGAGCAGCCGCGCCTGGGTGCGCATGGAGCGTTCCGGCCGGAGTGCGCCCGTGTGCTCCGGCTGCAAGCGGCCGACGTCGAAGCGGCGCGACTGGAAGATCCGCTCGTGGGAAGACCTGCCGTGGGCGGGGCACGCGGTGACGCTGATGTGTCAGGTCTGGCGCCTGCGCTGCCCGCGCTGCGGGATCCGCACCGAGCAGGTCCCGTTTGCCGAGCCGAAGGCGCGTGTCACGCGTCGCCTGCAGACGCGCATCGGCCTCGACTGCCAGTCCATGCCGACGAGTCACGCTGCGGTCCGTCACGGCGTGAGCTGGGGCAAGGCTCGGCGAGCAGAGAAGGCCTTTCTCGAAGGCTGGGATCGGTCGCGACCACGTCGCCGCCCACGCCATCTCGGTGTCGACGAGATCCAGCGCGGGAGGGGTCAGCGCTACTGGACCGTGCTCTCCGACCTGGACCGTGGCGAGGTGATCGGACTTGCTCGCGACCGCACCCAAGCCTCGCTGGAGGGCCTGCTCGACGGTGCGCTCGACGCACGTCAGCGCGCAGCGGTCGAAGCCGTGTGCACCGACATGCACCGGCCCTACGTGAACGCGGTCGCGAACAAGCTGCCGCACGCCGAGGTGGTCTACGACAAGTTCCACGTCCTGCAGCACGCGTCGCGCGCGATCGACGAGGTGCGCCGCAACGAGTTCTTCCGCGCTGGCGCGATCATGCGCGAGTACGGCCGCGGCAAGCGCTGGCTCCTGCTGCGTCGCTGGAGGAACCTCCCGCGCGACAAGCGCCGTGAGCTGCGAGACCTCTTCGCCGTCAACCGCCGCCTCTTCAAGGCCTACATCCTGCGCGAGGAACTCGATCGCCTCTGGACCTACGCCACCCCGGAAGGCGTGAAGAACTTCCTCAGCGGCTGGATCAAGGCGCTCCGCTGGCAGCGGCTGCCCGAGATGCAGAAGCTCGCCGCGTTCCTGCTCCGTCACCTCGACGGCATCATGGCCTACTGCCGCCATCGTGTTCGCTTCGGTGTCGTCGAAAGCCTCAACACCACGATCAAGGCCATCCTCCGCCGGGCTCGCGGCATGCGTGACGAGAAGCTTCTCCTGCTCAAGCTTCGATGGGCAACGGCACATCCGATCCGTACCGCATCCGATCTCGCCAGATTCCTGCATCAGGACGTGCACTCAAATCGGTGAAGAGCCTGTTTTTCCTACCAACCGTCGCCTCGGCCAAGACCGTGTGCGTGAACACCACGGGTACGGGCGGGTGCTTCGCGACGATCCAACAAGGGGTCGACGCAGCCGTCTCCGGTGACACGGTCGACGTGGCGGCGGGCATCTACGTCGAGCGCGTGGTCGTTGCCAAACGCAAGCGCCTGCGGCTGCAAGGGGCCGGCCCGGCGGCGACCGTCATCGACGGCAACGGCGCCGGGACGGTCCTCAAGATCAAGGGCCCCAACCCCAACATGGTGGTGACCGCGCTCGGCATCCGGAACGGCGACCGTGGGCTCGTGTTCGGGGAACGAGTCAAGATCAACGTCTCCGACTGTGCGATCACTGGTAACGTCGGGGGAGGCGGCATCAGCGGCAACGCAGCCGGATCGAGTGCATCCGTGACGAGATGCACGATCAGCGGTAACTCAAGCGACCTGAATGGCGGTGGCATCGACATCCAAGCCCCGCCCTTCCCCCCACTCGTACGGGTGAAGGTGGTCTCGAGCACCATTCGCGGGAACGTCGCGGCCCATCGTGGTGGCGGTATCCGGGTCGACGGAGGCAAGCTCACGCTGATCGGTACCGCGGTCGAGGACAACTCTGCGGAATTTTCCGGCGGAGTCGTTGCCGATGATCTCACGGTTACCGCAAGCACCATCGCCCGGAACGCGAGCCTCGGTGGTTCTGGCGGTGGAATCACCGCTGACACTGCTGTTGTCCGGAACAGCACGATCACCGGCAACGCGACGGCTGGAGCAGGTGGTGGCGTGAACGCGGAGGGCCTTCGCCTCGAGCACGCCACGATCGCGAGCAACACGGCAGCCATCGAAGGCGGAGGAATCTACGCCGGTCGCACGACGCTGAGAGCCTCACTCATCGGTGACAACTCCGCACCGAGCGGCGGCGACTGCAGCAGCGACGAAGCCCGAGGGGTCGGCGTAAACCTGATCGAGGACACCACGTCGTGCAATTTGAGTACGCCGGGTGAGAGTGTCGTGCTCAGCGCCGACCCGAAGCTCGGCCCGCTGCAGAACAACGGCGGCACGACCGAGACGCAGGCTCTTCTCGCCGGCAGCCCGGCGATCGGCGTGGTGACGACGAAGGCCCAGTGCAAGGCGCCCGACCAGCGCGGCGAGCCGCGCACCGTGCCGTGCGATCTCGGCGCTTACGAGGCGTCCTGAGCGCGACCGAGGCGGCTGTCTTGTCTCCCCGAGCGCTACTGGAGGATCTCCGATGACGGTTCTGCTCCTCGCTCTCCTGTTGTGCCTGCCAACCGTCGCGTCGGCTGCCACGGTATGCGTCAACACGGCCGGCACGGGCGGGTGCTTCACGACGATCCAGCAAGGGGTCGACGCCGCCGTATCCGGTGATACGGTCGACGTGGCGGCGGGGACCTACTTCGAGCGTGTCGTGGTCGCCAAGAACAAGCGCATCCGGCTGCAAGGAGCTGGCCCGGCCGAGACCATCATCGACGGCAACGGCGTCGGGACGGTGCTCAAGATCAAGAGTCCGAACCCCAAGATGACGGTGGCCGGGATAGGCATCCAGAACGGTCGGCGTGGGTTGGCGTTCGGCAAGCGAGTCAAGCTCAGCGTGTCCGATTGTGCGATCACCGGCAACGTCGGGGAAGGCGGCATCAGCGGCGATGGCGCTGGATCGAACGTAACCGTGACGAGATGCACGATCACCGGCAACTCGAACACGGCAGCCGGCGGTGGGATCCGCATCGTCTCCTCTTCTCTCAAAGTGAAAGCGCGGGTGAAGGTGGTCTCGAGCGCGATTCGCGGAAATGCATCGGCCATTTTCGGCGGCGGCATCGACGTGGAGGGCAAGCTCACACTGATCGGCAGCTCGGTAGATGACAACTCAGCAGGACACAGCGGCGGAGGGATCTTTGCCAACGATCTTACCGTGGTGGCTAGCACGATCAGTCGAAACATGACGCTCGGCGGCGGCCAGGTCATTACTGGCGGCGGGGGGATTGGCGCAGGCAGTGCCACGATCCGGAACAGCACGATCAGTGGCAACGCCGCGATCGGCAGCGAGGGAGTCGGGGGCGGTGTGGCCGCCGGACACCTCCGACTCGAGCACGCGACGATTGCGAACAACACGGCCGAAGCCGAAGGCGGAGGAATCTCCGCCCGTCGCATGACGCTGAGAGCCTCCCTCATCGGCGACAACTCGGCACCGAGCGGTAGCGACTGCAGTAGCGACGAAGCTCGAGGGATCGGCGTCAACCTGATCGAGGACGCCACATCGTGCGACGTGACCACGTCCGGAGAGAGTGTCGTGCTCAACGCCGACCCGAAGCTCGGCCCGCTGCAGAACAACGGCGGCACGACCGAGACGCAGGCTCTTCTCGCCGGCAGCCCGGCGATCGGCGTGGTGACGACGGCGGCCCAGTGCAAGGCGCCAGACCAGCGCGGGGAGCCGCGCACCGTGCCGTGCGATCTCGGCGCTTACGAGTTGCAGTGAGCGGGCCAGACGGTCATCGGCGGTCGCCCAGCGATGCCCAATGCGCTGTGGTGACGAGCGTGAAGTCGCTGCTCTCGGTTTCGCGATGATGCGCCTGCTCGTTGTTCTGCTGTCGTTCCTGCCCGCGGCCGCGTCGGCCGCCACGGTGTGTGTGAACCCGACCGGGGCGGGCGGGTGCTTCCCGACGATCCAGCAAGGGGTGGACGCCGCCGTGTCCGGCGACGTGGTCGACGTGGCGGCGGGCGTTTACGTCGAGCGCGTGGTCGTCGCCAAGCAAAAGCGCATCCGGCTGCAGGGAGCCGGTCCGGCCGCGACGATCATCGACGGCCGCGGGCGCGGCACGGTGCTCAAGATCAAGAGTCCGAACCAGAGGATCACCGTGACCGGGATCGGCATCCGCAACGGCCGGCGCGGGCTGGCGTTCGGCGAGCTCGTCAAGATCGACATCGCCGATTGCGCGATCACCGGCAACGCGAAGGGCGGCGGCATCAACGGTGACGGTGCCGGATCGATCACGACGGTGACGAGGTGCACCATCGCCGGCAACTCGAGCAGAGGATCCGGCGGCGGGATCCGCATCGTCTCTTCCGGGTCGAGCTCGCTGCCGCGGGCACGGCTCGAGATGGTCTCGAGCGCGGTTCGTGGCAACTCGGCTGCCGGTGTCGGCGGCGGGATCTACGTCGATGGCAAGGCCATGCTGACCGACAGCTCGGTCGACGACAACTCTGCGCGCGACAGCGGCGGAGGAGTTTCTGTGTCGGGGAATCTGACCGTCGTCGGCAGCACGATCAGTCGAAACAGGACCCTCGGCGGCGACGCGGCCGTCACCGGGGGTGGCGGAATCGACGCAGGGAAGCACGTCGTCACCATCCGCAACAGCACGATCAGCGGCAACTCGACGATCAGCGGCGTCGATCCTCCGAGTACCAGGGGCCTCGGTGGCGGACTGCTCGCCCAGGGGCGCGTGGAACTCGAGCACGTCACCGTGGCGAACAACACATCAGACAACCGCGGCGGAGGGATCTTCGCGGGTCCCGTCAGCCTGAAGGCCTCGCTGATCGGCGACAACGCCGCACCGAGCGGGCGCGACTGCGATACCCTCGACCCGTCCGGTAGCGTCACTGCGTTGGGTGCGAATCTGATGGAGGACGCCACCTCGTGCGACGTGCGTGGCGGTGTCCTGATCGGAGGCGACCCGATGCTCGGTCTCCTGCAGGACAACGGCGGCACAACCGAGACTCAGGCGCTGCTCGCGGGCAGCCCGGCGATCGGCGTGGTGACGACCGCGGCTCTGTGCCAGGCGCCAGACCAGCGCGGAATCACCCGCGCCGTACCGTGCGATCTCGGCTCCTACGAGGCGCCCTGAGCGGGCCGGGCGGGCAATCCGGCTCCAGCATCTGCTGCGAATGGGGCGGGCTGGAACCAGTCCACCACGACGAGGGGAAACGCGGCGGCCACCTCGACGTACGTCGACGACGTCGTTGCGGCCGCGGCCCGGGGTGCCGACCGGGCCGCTGAGCCGCTCGCCGCCAACGACCTCGCGTGCCGAGCAAGGCGCCGCCGCGAAACGCTTGACGTTGCGCCATGCCGCGGATACGCCCCGGGCGTCCGGGACGACGCCGAAGGAGGTGCCTCGTGATGCAGGATCCGCTCGCCGACCAGAGGCTGGTGCTCGCCACGCTGCGGCGCTCGATGCTCGACCCTGCGCTGTCGGGCGGCTGTCCGTTGCTCGGCGAGCTGTTCGCGGTGATCGCGTCCGACCCGGTGGCTGCGGACCTGATGCTCGCGACGCCGGCGTGGAAGATTCCTGGTCTCCTGCTGTCGGCGGCGCTCGTGCACCAGGCGAGCCGCGACCCGCAGCACCCGCTCGCGCGGCACCTGCCGGGCCGCGACGTACCGCTCGACGACGGCTTCCCGGCTGCGGTGCACGAGGCGCTCGTGCGCGACCGCGAGACGCTGGCCGCCCTGATGGCGCGCCACACGTATCAGTGCAACCCGCCGCGGCGGCTCGCGGTGTCGGCGATCGCGCTCGCCGAGGCGACGGCGGATTGGCCGCGGCGTGCCGCGCTGCACGTCGACGTCGGCACGGCGTCCGGGCTCGGCCTGCTGCTCGCCGACGTCGCCGCACGCGCGGGCGGCGTCCGCGTCGGCGGTGCGGCCGCGCTGCTCGAGATGGACGTCGACCTGCGCGGGGCACCGCTCGATCCGCGCGCGCTCGCGGTGCCGCCGATCGAGCGCGCCGTCGGCATCGATCTCGACCCGCCCGACCTGCGCGATCCCGCGTGCCGCGCGTGGCTGAAGGCGTGCCAGTTCACGCTGCCGGCGGAGTGGGCGGCCTTCGATCGCGCGATCGACCTGGTGCTCGAGCGGCGGCCGCGCATCGAGCGCGGCTCCGCGACGGAGCTGCTGCCGCAGCTCGCGCGCGAGATGCCGCCGGGGCAGCCGCTCGTCGTGACCGACACCTACGTCGCGGTCTTCATGTCGGAGGACGAGCGCGAGCAGCTGCGCTGCGAGCTCGACGCGATCGCGGCCGAGCGCCCGGTGGTCTGGCTGTCGAACGACCCGGCGGTCCCCATCGGGCGCGATCCCGAGCGCACCGCGGCGGGCGTCGCGATCCAGCCCGCGCTGATCGCGCGGACGCGCGAGGAGATGTTCGGGCTGGTCAGCACCACCACGTGGCCGGGGGGCGTCCGCACGCCGCGGCTCGTCGGGGTGACGCACCCCGGCGGCTTCTGGCTCGAGTGGCACGGATGACGGGCACACCGCGGAGCGACGCTGCCCCGTCCTGCAGGACGAACGCATCGACAGGGGCGCCGACAGCGGCCAGCTGACCGATCAGGAGAAGGCCAGGCTCGAGCAGCAGCGGGACGCGATCGGCCCGGCGCGCGACAAGGCGATCGCGAACGACGGCAACATCGGCGCCGGCGAGGCGCGGCGCCGCACGCGCGCGGAGAGCGAGTCCAGCAAGCGCCTCCACGAGCTGAAGCGCAACGACCAGGCCGCGACCCCGCCGGCGCAGTGATCCCGCCCGGGACGGTACGGGGCCGCGGTCTCGCGCCGCCCCGGTCCGCGTTCCTGTAGCGGCACTACACGAGGGCGTCCTGCTGAACTTTAGATCGGCCATTTTTCGGGCCGGGTTGACTCGTCTGGTGTAACGCCGCTATACGGACCGCATGGCGCGAGACGGAGCCGTCGGGCCGCGCGCGGCCGGGTCCGAGGCGACCCGACGGGCGATCCTCGACGCGGCCGCCGGGCTGCTGGCGAGCGCGGGCGAGGACGGTCTCTCGATCCGGGAGCTGTGCCTCGCGGCGGGCGTCACCCCGCCGACCGTCTACCACCACTTCGGCGACAAGGCCGCGCTGGTCGATCGCGTGGTCGACGAGTGCTTCGCCGCATTCGACGTCGCCTTCGAGGAGCGCACGCCCCCGACCGATCCGGTCGAGCGTCTGCGCTGGGGCTTCGACGCGTATGTCGCGTACGGCGTCGCGCACCCGGTCCCCTACCGGCTGATGTTCCTGCGGTCGCAGGGCAGGCCGACACCTGCGGGGCTCGCATCCTACGACCGGCTGCGGCGCATGGTGCGCGCGGTCGACGACGCGGGTCGCCTGCTGGCTCCGCTCGAGGACGTGGCCGCGGCGATCTGGTCGTCCGTGCACGGTGTGACGTCGCTGGTCATCGCCGGCTTCCTGCCGCCCGACGCGGCGGCAATCGGGCTCGTGCGCGACGCGATGCTGGCGCAGCTCGCCGCGCCGGCGCACCCGCGCGGTGCGCGTGCTGCCCGGCCCGCGTCCCGCACCCGGACGCGACGCACGAGGAGCCCGCAACGGACGAGTCTTCGCGGCACGAAGAGCGAAAGGAAACGCCATGGAAGTACGTGAGTCGTCGGTGAACCCGTTCCTGCAGGGGAACTTCGCGCCGTGGCGCATGGAGGGCGACGCGCCGGACCTGGAGGTCGTCGGCGAGCTGCCGCGCGAGCTGCGCGGCACGTACTTCCGCAACGGTCCCAACTCGGCGTTCGAGCCGATCGGCCGGTACCACTGGTTCGACGGTGACGGGATGGTCCATGCGATCCGCATCGCCGACGGTCGCGCGCGCTACCGGAACCGCTGGGTCGCGAGCGACGGACTGAAGGAGGAGCGCGAGGCGGGACGCGCGCTCTATCCGGGGCTGCTCGAGTTCGGGCGCATGGAAGTCCCGCGCTTCAAGATCACGGGCAACACCAACGTGGTGTTCCACGCGGACCGGCTCCTCGCGCTGGTCGAGAGCTCGTTGCCGACCGAGCTCGACGCGCGCACGCTGCAGACCAGGGGCCTGCACGACTTCGCCGGCAAGCTCGCGGGTCCGATGACCGCGCACCCGAAGCTCGACCCGAACAACGGCGAGATGTTGTTCTTCGGCTACTCGCCGTTCCCGCCGTACGCGCAGTACTACGTCGCCGATCGCAGCGGCGCGATCGTGCACGCGACGCCGATCGACCTCGAGTGGCCGACGATGATGCACGACTTCGCGGTCACCGAGCGGCACGTGGTGTTCCTGCTGTGCCCGATCGTGTTCGACCTCGAGAACGCCGCGAAGGGCGGGTCCGTCTTCAGCTGGCAGCCCGAGCGCGGCACCCGTATCGGCGTCCTGCCGCGACGCGGGACGAGCAGCGACGTGCGCTGGTTCGAGACCGACCCCTGCTACGTCTTCCACCCGCTGAACGCATACGACGACGGTGACTCGGTCGTCGTGGACGTGCAGCGCTACGAGCAGCTGCTGTTCATGAACCCGGATGCGGCGCGCAGCGCGGGGCGGCGCGACTCGCAGGTCGCGCGTCTGCACCGCTTCGCGATGAACCTGGCGACCGGCGCGCTGCACGCGCAGGCGCTCGACGACCACGAGGGCGAGTTCCCGCGCGTCGACGAGCGGCGCGTCGGGCGAAGGCACCGCTTCGGCTACTTCGCGGCGACCGGCCCCGAGGGCAACCCGAGCCTGCTGCCGCTGTTCACGGCGGTCGCGAAGATCGACCTCGACCGCGGCTCGCGCGTGGAGCTGAGGCCGCACGGTGCGAACAACGGCTGCGGCGAGCCGGTGTTCGTGCCACGCCACGACGCCGCCGACGAGGACGAAGGCTGGGTGCTCTACCTCGCCTACGACTCGGCACGAAACGCGAGCGAGCTGGTCGTCGTGCCGTCGCGAGACTTCACCGGAGATCCGGTGGCGCGCGTGCTGCTGCCGCACCGCGTGCCGTACGGATTCCACGGCAACTGGGTCGCCGATCTCGTCTGAGGAGGACGCCATGTCCACCCTGCAGGTTCTTTTCGCCTACGCGACGGCCTTCGAGCAGACCTACGACGACGACGACTGGTCGCGCGTCGAATCGTTCTTCGCCCCGGACGCCGTCTACGAGGTGCGGAACTCCGCGCTCGCCTGCCGGCTCGAGGGCCGCGGCGCGGTCCTCGCCGGCATCAAGCGGTCGCTCGACGGCTTCGATCGCCGCCTGCCCAAGCGCGCGCTCGAGGTGGTCGACGGGCCGCACGAGGACGGGGACGCGGTCACGATGGGCTGGACGGCGACGTACCGGGTTTCCGGGTCGGCGCCACTGGTCCTCCGCGGACGGTCGACCGCGCGCTGCCGGGACGGCCTGATCGTCGAGCTGATCGACGAGTACCCCGACGGGATGGACGCCGAGGTCGGGGTCTGGCTCGCCGAGCACGATCCCAGTGCGAACCCCGCCTACACCTGAGTAAGGGTGCTGGATGGACAGGCTCTCGCTCCGCGTCAGACTCTGGACCGATTTGAACGATCTCTATTCGGCGCGCAGTGCGCAGCGGCGAGCCGGCGCGGGCACGTACGTGCGTCGGCACTGATCGCCCCGGGTAGGTGCTGTGTCACGTGTGATCGCGGATCTTGATCGGGTCGAGATCTTGCGTAGAGCTGCCGCTCTCCGTCGGCAGTACCCGGGCGCGAC
>Ga0172363_10005670_pt1 | contig 10086 bp, 13 predicted proteins | sample LakKivs2_kivu2a2_FD_114541 | JGI IMG/M metagenome (GOLD analysis project Ga0172363, IMG submission 114541) | Sediment microbial communities from Lake Kivu, Rwanda - Sediment s2_kivu2a2 | ecosystem: Environmental > Aquatic > Freshwater > Lake > Sediment | place: Rwanda: Western Province, Lake... | reverse complement strand
TCACATCAAGTAACTTCAAGAAAGCTTGATCGCGATATTCCGCGTAATCATCATTCTTCAGAGGTGAAAACCATTGAATGTGTTCTTTCTCTGAGAAATTGAGCGTGCTACAAATCTGTGAGTTCAAAATTTCGGGCTTGTCATTGATGAGTTTCTGAATCCATTTCTGACTTCCTTTCTTTGCTTGAGTTTGAGGAAATCGAGCCATTTTAACCCATCTTCGATGTATGTTAGTACGACATTATCTGCTTTTCCATGAGTTATCTGAGCAGTGAGAATTAGAATCCAAATGGGTTCAAGTCCAACACCTTTCTCCATCCAAGTTTCAGCTCCATCAATGCAGACAGAACTCAGTGAAGATTATGATACTCACATAGCTTTTTGAAAACCATGCTCTCAACGTGATTCTCCAAGAGAGGTAGCTAGATGACTTAAGTTCTTATCACAAAAGTTAACTTTGTTTCTCGGCATAATAAACTTATGAACGTTCTTGAAACTCTTAAGAAATATGGACAGACTACAAAAAGAGATGATTCCTATGAGCTTATACTTGATGTCACACCAACTCGTATGTTTGCTACGATTCGCGTGAAGAAACATAAATCAGTTTTCTTTGCGATTCTTCTCTTATTCTTGGCGATCGTTTTCTTAGGGCAGATGATTCTACCATGCCTTTGTTATGATTTTTCTTTTAGGAGACCAGCGCTTGGAACGAAAAGGGTTGCAGCAATTGCAGTCCAGTTCCTAGACATGCCTCAATCCTCAGCAATTGTCGATCTTAAGTGCCGCATCTTTGATGAAATGAACTCTTACTATCAAAACGTGTCTTATGGAAAAATGAACATCACGGGCGACATCGTCAATACGTGGATTCTTTTGCCCCACAATATGTCTTACTACGGCAATTATAACGGCACGAACGCTCATTCTGAAGGCTCGCAGACTCTGATTAGAGATGCGCTAACGAACAGCGATGGGCGCATGAACTTTTCCCTGTGTGACTACGTGCTTGTTGTTCACGCAGGCAGGGATGAGGCGACCTCGGGGAATCTTTCCGATATTTGGAGTTGGGGATTCTGGGATGGGCTATCAGCTTTCACCAAGGAAGGAAAAATATTCAACCAAGGTGCCGTGGTTTCAGAATTCGACGAACTTGGCACTTTTTGTCATGAATTTGGCCATATTCTTGGTCTACCAGACCTCTACAATTATGACAAAAATTCTTCGAAGGTTTTCATGGGGAATTGGGATCTAATGGATGCTGGAAACTACAATGGTAATCCATCCGGATCACACCCTGCTCACATTTCGTCTTGGGATAAGATTTTCTTAGGCTGGATCAATGACACGCAGGTAACTAAGGTCAAATTGGGCACAACAGCAAACCTGACGATCGAGCCTTTGGAAACAAATTCAGAAGGGATCAAAGCGATTAATATCTCTATAGCACCCAAGTTATACTACTTGATTGAAGCAAGAGTTGATACCAATCTACCGGATCAAGGGATACTAGTGACTCTTGTAAATGAAACGAAGAATAGTGGAGAGGGCATAGTCGAAGTTATTGATTCAAAAAACTCGACTCTCGGACTCAGCGATGCTGCCTTACACGTGGGCGATTGTTTTGAGGAAACCCAGCATATGTTCACAGTGAAGGTGCTAAAGTCTGATAACTCATCTTCAACAGTGCAAATCTCGAACAAGTTGGTTCCGCATTCTACAGTAGTTATTCCTAGTAAAGCTGAAGCATACGAAGACGCAAGAATAGAAGCGCGAATAGTCGCCTACAATGGGACACCTCTGCAAGGGCTTGTCACGACTTTGTTCATCAATGGAGAAAAGCAACAGAGTCTGGTAACCGATGCAAACGGGGCGGTTGTCTATGTTATCAATTTCGACTTGCTTTCTATGGGCAAAAAGTATATCACGATCACCGTAACCGGCGGAGACTTTTTCTTGGACAGTCAAACTGATTCGACATTAGAGGTCACTTTTCCAATCTGGTTGCTTATGATGTTAGCTATTGTCATTCCGATTATTGTTGGTGCAATTGTCTTGTATGTTAGGTCTCGTCTGATTTATCGAATTAACCATGCGTGAGCGCGCGCTAATATCTAAAATAGTGGTTTTCCAATGAACACTCATTATTTGCCTTCTTTTCTTCCTTGCTTAAGAGCCGTTTTGGAAATGGCAACGCGATTCTTGTAGTGGGGTCAAGAGTGGGGTATCGGGCAAATACTGATCGTCCAGAGAGCATTTCTCCGGAGGTTTTTTAGGTTCCCCTGAAGGAACTCGTATCCTTTGAAACAGCGTGCAGCCAATAAAGCTAAGGCGACGGCAACAGTCTGAGCCGTTCTTCGTTCAGCATTTGCTTTTCTCCTCGATTCAAACACGCCTAATTGCCTCTAGCTTTTTAGTTTATCCGAACTTGCGTAAGTGCGCTAATACGGTCAAACTATCGGGACTCCGCTGTGGAGCTTTCGGGATTGCTCTGGCTTTGCGACAAAAACATTCGTCCCGAGTCTTATGTGCACTCTTCCTTCATACTGATAGACATCCTTTCTGTTCCAGGCAGGGATGCGAATTAGGATAATCTTATGTCCGAGAACATCCTTTTCAGCAATGTCTATTACGAGAGAAGGTAGAATGCTGTTCCTAACGGAATTTTGGAGAGGTTGATCTAGTTCTTGACGCCGTCTGTCTGTGCCTGTGATTGTTCCATCATTTTCGACTCCGTAAAGAATCAATCCGCCAAGTTTCGTATTTGCGAACGCTGCAATCTCTTTTGTCAGCCTCTGAACATCTATGCCTGCAGCCTTGAACTCATGAATCTGATCTTCACCATCTCTACAAATGTCAAGTATTTCAGTCTCATTTGGCATGTGCAAACTTCGCGTAGCTTGAGTTTTCATTTTCCCACTTAATTCTCTACTCTTCGCTTCCTCTTTCGCAATTTTAGTAGCATCAGTGAAATAGGAGATAGAAATGTGGCGTATCAAGGGAACTTTTTCATAGACGATTGATTTGTCTTTTTTCAATACCTTGCCGTTCTTGTCAATCCTTGGAGATATCAATTCAAGGTCTTTCATTTTTCGTAAGTCATGAAGTGTTGGAACGAGAGGTTTGCCAGATTTCCTTGAAATCTCTTTTGCGCTTCTTTTGCCATTGACTAGTTTGAACACTTCCAATCTCTTCGGCGCGTCGGAGAACAATATTCTTGCACGAGAAACAAGCTCTTGAATTTCCAATCAATCACTATGTTCTTTCTTTTTTGGATACAGATATGGCGCAACGTCAGTTGCAGATTTCTTGCCCAATATTTTAGCTATTTCCGTTGGTGTTAGGCCTGCGGACTTGAGAATGCGCGCCGCTGTCGCTTCAGAGAATTTTTCTTTGCCTTTGGGCTTATTCATTTCTATGAATAACCTAATTAATGCATCAAGCCTGTTTGCTATCGGGTCATTTTCTGTCTTCTTTCTCGATTGTTTATTGCTCACTGTTTGTCCTCCTTCTGTTTCTTGATTTCTTTCATTGGGAATTTGTTCCTTATTGTCTTCTCTGGGATTCCAGTTGCTGTTTCAACGATTTTTGGGTCTACGCCGTCTTTGAGAAGGCTTACTATCAAAAGATTCTTTATTGCCTCCTCATCGCCAATGGCACTTTTCTTCTGCGTCCGCTTCATTTCTTAAGCCCTCATTTACGCATTTCCGAAAGTCTAACGTTGACGACGTTTGACGTAGTGCCAATTATGTCGGCGATTTCTTTAGGAGGGAATCCTGCCTGATGAAGCATGGATATGCTCTCTGTTGAAGTAAGACCTTTCGTACTTGAAAGTGCAACTATCCGAATCAGCTTGTCAAGTCTGTCTCTTATTTCTTCGAATTGTTTGTCTTCCATAAAATCACCTTGTCTTAACATAATACTTCTCTTTGCCTCTTCTTACTTCCTTAACAAGACCAGCATTCTGAAGAACAGCAATATTGTTGCTTACTTGCTGTATCGATTTCTCTGAAAGACGCGCTATTTCCCGTACAGGGTGCTTTCCATCACATAGATTATATATCTTCTTTCTCAATGAGGAACCTGCAAGGACTTGCCTTTGCGTAGCCTCAATTGCCTCTTTATGTCCCACTTTCAGGACTTCCGCGATTTCCTTCAATCTGTCTTCTATATTGTGCAAAACCAACAATATTTCGGTTTTTTCATCGTCGCTCATATTACTCATTAAAGTGTAATGTATGTTAATTTATTTAAATCTTTGCTTTTACGTACGTGCATTAGAATAGAATGAAAGCCCTTTCTACATTAGATTAGCAGATTGCGACCTGATAAGCATGCTACTAAAACGGCATCATCATGAGAAACGTATTAAAGAACGTTTGATCGTAGAATAGATCGTGCTTTGAGGGATAGTGGCAAGGACACGCTTTTCCTCCTAGCCCCCTAGGACGGGTGTCGCAACGTTATAGCGTATGGGTTCCTTCACCACTATCCTTTCTCACCGTGTGTTGTCGATGGTTTCTTGACGAGGGTTTCGGATATTGCGTCGATTATCCTCTTCGCCATCAAAATCTCCTTCATTTTTTCTTTCCTTGCTTCTTCGCCGCTTGCAAGAGCGTCAACAAGATTTGAAAGAATTCTTTCAGGCGTAAGAAAGTCTCGAGGAACTATCTTCTTGATGTCTGTGAAGTGCTCATCAAACTGGTCTATATAGAAGGAGCCATCTGACTCCAGGAAGATGTCGATAGGCATTTCAGTTTCGTATTGCTTGCCTTGGCTATCCATTGAGACCACCGTATCTACGCACCCAGCAATTTTCACGTTACAATCGAATTCTTTCAACAGAAGAAGGATAGAGTCAAATAATTGCCGATACGCGTCGTGCAAGCTACCGTTCGGCTTCTCAGCAGACGTGTAGCCTCTTAACACTTTTTCTGTGATGTCGGAGATGTTGACTCCTAAACTCTTTGCTTTTTTGACGACCTCTTTGTCTACGCTCAACGTGAGTTTTTCTTTAACCATTTAGACCACGTTCAATACGTATAATAATACGTGTCATATACTTAAGCCTTACGTATTTTCGTACGTGTCCAACCATTATTGACTATCAATCTTCTGTGCTATCACAGCATATCATTTTGTCTTATCACCCATGTCCTAAGTCTCCTGACACGTCCAACAGCGTCTCCTTCCGCTGGAAAAAGTACTAAGAGCGGGCGACCTGCTGCCGATAGGTCGTGGAGCGTCGCTTCTGTTCCAAAATTTTTACGGATGGCGTCTCGGATGCTTCGTGAGACTTGGGACGTGCAGAACGATAGAAATAGTCTGGAGAGTCCTGTTTTATTTTTTATAATTATTAATTAACAGCGTATCCCTTGCGCTTTTAACCATGGTGGTGACGATTAAGAATATTACTGACTTCAAAGAGTGTGTTAGACTTATTCAAGGTTCAGATGCCGTGGTCTTTCGGATAAATGCAACAAAAGACCAAAAATACATCACATATTTCTTCCCATATCAAGGCTATCTCATAACGTATTTTGAACCTCAAGTATAGGAGACATTCAACATGGATAGGTTAGAGAACCTAATAGACTGAAGTCATGAGGTTTGTTGAGGTTAAGCGTCAGAACTGGGTTTTTCTCAATCCGATTCCAGTCTATAAGACGCTAATTGTTGATGAGCTTAATCAAAAAAGTATTTGGCAATTGGTCTCAGATAACTTGGTATCAACGTTTTAACGAGTTCGGAAACAATAGCGGACAAAAAACCAGAAATTAACCAAATTATCACCCCTTCAGTTATGCCGTGTTCTGAAATCGCAGTTAGAAATGCTATGAGATTAGATAACCAATGCCAAAGTGCAATCAGTTCCCTAACTTCTTTTAATAGACCTTTTAGTTCTTGAGCTATACCCTGTCAACCCTTAATCTTTTATTCCTTGAGATTAGGATAGAAGATTTCTCCTTAAATTATTAATATAAGGGAAATATAGGTTATTTCATGACTGGTAATGATGTATTCACATTAGAAAAGATTCCTAAGAATGGCAGACTCGATAAATATGACAGGGAGCTATCAACATTCGTTAATGAAAAAGATGTTTCAAAACTTGAAGCTTTCATGTTTAAGCTTTTTTCTGACTGTATGAATTATTTGAAAAAAGTCTTGGATGTTGATTTTCCCAACATAATGCTGAAAATTATCTATAAAAAGGAAGAATACGATGAACTATGCAGAAAGCTTGACCGAGTTCTACCTAAACCTCGCACAAAGGCAATTACTGTCATCTGTGGTTCACAAGCTTTTATCTACATAGACTTTCAAAGCCATTTCAAAAATAAACCACTAGATTTCATAACAAACCTTTCCGTCAGCTATCTTGAGGAACTTGTTCATGTGGTCAATCCTAACAAATCAGAAACAGAAATCCAAGAACTTGTCTGTTCAGTAATTGAGGGATTTCTTGAAATCAAATTGCCAGATGAAGTCAAACAAGAAAGACTAAAACGAGCAAGAATATTCAATGGGCACTAAAGATTTTCCTAGAACAACCTTCTCTAGAGCCTAAAAGCTAAGGTTATGATTCCTATGTATGAGCCGCTGCAAGTTTCTAAGTGTGTAAAGTGCGGAAAAGTTTTAGCAGAACCAAAAGAATTAATCAGAATTAAGAAGGGTCAGAAATAAGCATAGAGGAAAAGGCATTTTTACCGATAGATAGCAATTGGAGTAACAATAATTGCAGGATATCCTATTTGGAAGTTCTCGATACTCAAGCTGTTCCCGAAAATACTTTTGGATTCGGATGGCATGTTTTCAAAGTTTTTCATCAATTCGCTGATATTCTTATCGTTTAACTTGACTGGAAGTTTAAGAAGGTCATAGGTCTCCACATTTTTCAGAACTTTCTTTACTCTAAAAAAAATGGAATAATCATCTGCCAATTCAGGGTAGGGTTTCCTCAACTTGTCTCTTTGAAGAGAAGCTATGACGCTCAAATTTGCCATACTTTTTGAGTATTGGTGATGGAATGGGACAATTCTTAAATTCAGAGGACTTATGGCTCTGAACCTGTTAATCATTTGTAAATTTCTCCATGCTTGAGGGTTTTGGTTTCGAAAAGCTTCCCAATAAGGACCTAACTGGTCGCAAAGAAGATTTAACGCTGTTTCTAAGGCGGGGAGCTCCACTCTTCCTTCTATTTCAAGGATGTCCTTGGGCACGACATCTTCATTTATGTTTCTTTTTATAAGATGATTTTCCTCTAACTTGGCATACAATGCTTGAAATAACCCTGCCTCTTCCATTACGCCGCTCTCTTCGGTTTCTGTTTCTACTCCTCCCTTTTCACCCTCAACTTGAGCAAATGGGAATCCTACTTTTGCACCAAGCTTCTTTTCTCTTTTAGTTAGAGCTTTTCTGGTTTGGATTGGAAGGCTAGTTTGAATGCTCGACAGAAAGTCAACAATAATCTGTTTGTCTATGTAGGCAAATTCTCGCAATGTAAAACTCATCTTACACTCGCCTTGAGATTGTTTACTAAAAGGATAACAAATAAGTTTCGCATTCTATTTCCAATAAGTAAACATACAAGCATCTAAATGTGACAAATGTGGTAAGGTTATAGCAGAGCTTAAAGAATTGATTAGAATAATCAGGAGCAAGGGCATATGATCTCTGAGAAATCTTACTGGTTTCTTCTGATTTTGGGATTTATTGTATTTGCTCTATTAATTTGGTTTTGGCTTATACCTTATGGGATTGTTGAATATAGCTTAGGTGTAAATCTTTTCACTAGTTCAATATTCATGGTTCTAACTGTAATCTTCTTGTCTTACCTGATTGCATTGAGGGAAAAGAGAGAATGGAGGACAGTAGAAACATGGGTTAAAAAAATGATAGGAAGACAGCTTTATCATGTATTCAACACTCTTGCAAGATTCATTTATTCTGAGCCATTTAGTCCTGCACCTTCTAAAGACGAAATTTTGAAAATACTAGAGGATCTGAACGAAATGCAAAAACCTTCTTTAACCGATTATGCCTTTAACTACTACTTACCTAAACCATCAGATCGGCTCTCCTTTTATGAACTTGAAGCTTTATTTAAATTAAGAGGTTACTTGAATGAGCTTGAAATCAAATATTTCCGTTTTATGGAACCAGAGATTTGCATCCCATTAAGTGAGATTCAGAATGAGCTTGATGCCATCGAATCAGATTTCAACTTGCTGAAGGCAGATGAAATGGCAGAAGATGCTATTGAAAAACCAATGGCTAATTCAGTTCTTAAGATAATGAAAGAAATATACAAGCTACATAAAATAGGAATCCCAATCTATCGAAAATAGATTCACTTTTAGTTCTGAAAAGGTGGGCAATTAAGGTGTGTGGGGGTAAAGTTTTATCCAACCAACCACTCTCACTCACTCAATCCTACTCTACCGTACTCTACCACCACCACCCTATACAAACCACACACTCGCACTCAGTGAGTGTGTACATATGAAGAGAAGCGCGCTTTGCAGGAAGTGTTTTTAAGGCTATACGTAGTCTGGAAAATCTTCCGTTAGCTCTCTATGATAGTTTCTCTTCTTTTGGTTCAGCTATAACTTTTATGTCTTAGGTTAATGGTGCTCCACAGCTAACACATCTAGATTGGTTTATCTTGTTTCTAGCACCACAATATTCACATATTTTAACTGGAGCTTCTTTTGCCAACCGCTTCTGTTCCATTCCGAATTTTTGGATTTGCTTCGACAGCTCGTTGTGACTTGGATTCTGAACAACACTGGAATCCTCTGTTCCACATAGGTCAAATCCATATTCATAACCATCTACAGTCACTACACCGATTGCATAGTGGTCTTTATATGTAAAACAACCCATTCCGCCAAGCTGGTCAAGTGGAACTACCAACCTTAAATAATCCTCTTGCTGTATGAAAATCAAGTTGATGTTGGTGAACACTAACAACCCTTTTTTAAGCGTTTTCATTTTACTTGAATCGATGGAGCCGTTTATGAACCCCTGAAAAAGATGTTCCAGTTCACTTCCATCACCACGTCCAATTATGACCTCCTCAATGAGGTATTCCAGTTCTTTCTTTTCTCCTTCAAGTAATCCAAGATTGTCCATGCAAGCTCTATATTCAGAATCTTTCAATCCTTCCATCAATGTCACTAAAAAAGGTCACGTTTAGCAATTAAAAAAAGCTTATGAATTCTCCTTTTTGTTTTTAAGTATTGATTAGATGTTAGCTCTGCTCGTCTGCGCGCGCTCTTCACTTGCAGTTTCAGCTTGTAATAAGCGAGATATTGTTGTAGGATTTCACGATTAGATGTTTCGCGCATTGTTTAGTCTAGGTTAGTCGTTCATTTTTCCTAGTTATAATGTGGAGACTTGCATGCGCACGCACTGAATTATTAAGGACTATCAACAATAAGGATAACGGTGAGATGATGAAAAGAGATGAACTTGGCGGTTTTCCATACGAGGTGGAGAAGATCGGTGATTTAGTAATAATACGATTCTATCCTAGACCTAGAGCCAAATATCCTGATCAAAGTGTACTCACCTTAAAGATAGACAGGAAAAGCAAGGAGAAACTGCTAAGAATTCTCACCTAAAGCTAGCAGCGCGCGCTTTCGCTTGTCTTTGCGCATCATGCACGATCAAGTCTGCTAAAGGTCAAATCACATTCATAGAGTTCAAAACCATTCTTTTCTGCTGCAGATCTACATTCGGGAGTTATTTTGAAAGCCAATGTTCATACCACACTTCGAACGTCCCTGTGCTAAGGTGCCACTTATGATCCTCTCCGTTACGAATCCTTCATATGACAGGCGCCGTCTGCTATCCGCCCTTTACCGTGATCAACCAGCACGATTTCGCGCGCGTGTATTCTTGGAGATTTTGGGTGAGATGCTTTAATCCTCTCTTTGACGTACCCTATTTTTCATATCGACACGCCATAATCCGATTCCAGATTTACTTAACAGATTCTTAATGCCGCGTGCTGACACGTATGGACAACCATACGCACTCTCATCAACAGCTATGTAATCTCTGTAACAGTTGCAATGT
>Ga0172363_10005669_pt1 | contig 10087 bp, 9 predicted proteins | sample LakKivs2_kivu2a2_FD_114541 | JGI IMG/M metagenome (GOLD analysis project Ga0172363, IMG submission 114541) | Sediment microbial communities from Lake Kivu, Rwanda - Sediment s2_kivu2a2 | ecosystem: Environmental > Aquatic > Freshwater > Lake > Sediment | place: Rwanda: Western Province, Lake... | reverse complement strand
CAGGTAAACCCTTATAGAAAATAGTGCCCAATATGAAAAGAAGTACCCCAAGTATAAGCAGGGCAGCGATCACCATCACAACTTTAAAGACCTTCTCTTCGAGATACTTCATATTAACAATCAATTAGGATCAGGAAAATTGAAATCGTTTTTCGACCTGGTTAAGTATGAATCTTGAAATCCCGTTAAACAGTACAACTATTATGAAAAGAAGAAATGCTGCAAACATTAATGCTGATTCGTAATTGGGCATAGAAAGCATTTCACCATAATTGTTAGCGATGAGTGCGGGCAGGGGATAACAGGCATCAAAAAATGAATGAGGAATTTCGGGAATATTACCACAAACCATAAGAACGGCCATGGTTTCTCCGAAAGCACGTGATAAGGCAAGTACTGTTGCTGCTATAATACCGGAAAAAGATCTTCTGAGAATAACTTTTTTAACCGTTTGCCATTTTGTTGCTCCCAGTGAAAGAGAGGCATCAGTCATTTCTCCGGGAATGGACCCGAAGATCTCCACCATTATGCCGATCAGCAACGGAATGATCATGACAGCAAGTACTATCCCTCCTGCAAGAGTAGTATACCCTGTCGAGAATTCAACAAATCCCGGAGCTATTTTATTGGATATCAGAGGAACAATGGCAAGTGTTCCCCATACACCATAGATAACCGGCGGTATTCCCGAAAGAAGGTCTACGACTGGTTCAAAGAACCTTTTGATGCTTCTTGTAGCATAGGAGCTGAGATAAATACTGATAAGGATTGAAATTGGAAGTGCCAATACTATGGCAATCAATGAAACATACAAAGTGCTTATTATAAACGGAAAAAATCCAAAGTTTCCCTTAAATGGACTCCAGTCAATAGAAGAGACCAATGTCCAGAGGTTTTTCTCTTCCATAATAGGTAAGGCCTTGAAAAGAAGAGAAAATCCTATTATAAGCAAGAACAGTACTGTAAAAACAGCAATACCAAGCATCAGATGCCTGGCTGCCTTATCCTTTAATACTCTTACTTTTTTCATAAATCCTTACTGCACCTTCACAATTTCTTTTGAAAGAGCATCCTTTGACAGGGTTACATAACCAGCTTCATTAACAAATTTCTGACCATCGGTCAAAACCCATATCAGGAACTTTCTTACAACTTCTTTCTGTGGTTTACCGTTTGTGACAAAGTAAAGCTCCCTGGCGGGCGGCGATGGATATTTTCCGGAAGCAATTGCATTAATTAAATCATCCATGGAATTATAGAAGTCTTCGTCAGATGCTATTTTCCCATCGCCATTAATATCAAGGGGAACGATTAGGAGGCCTGGCAGTTGTCTTTTTGACTCATTGTCATAAGCAAAGCCAATATTATTATATCCTATTCCAAGCTGGTCTTTCTTAACTGCCAGGGCAAGCCCGGGATCTCCATATACACCACTTCCGAGAAGGTCTTCCTGCTTTTTGTTATAAAATTTTGCCCAGACTTCAGCTGCCCCGCAGGCATCTGATCTTGTATACACATGTATTGATGATTTTCCTTCTACTCCAAAAGCTTGCGACCAGGTCTTATACATACCTGTTATCCAGATATTGTTTCCGGTTTCTTTCTTCAGACCTTTTGCAAGTATGGCTTCCAGTGACGGGTTAGATGCATTAATTACAGGAACAACGGCATCTTTGGTGACAGCAATTCCAAATGCACCTTTCCTGGTTTCTTCCGGATAAATTTCCCTTGAAACCATCCCAATATCCACCATATTGTTAAGCACGTCAGTAATACCTTTCCCCGCTCCCCCGGCAGAAATATCTATCCGTACCTCAGGATAAATCTTTCTGAATTCCTCTGACCACCGAACTGCCATAGGATAAAGCGCCCAGGCACCTGATAGCGTGATTGTTCCCTTTGTCTCTTCCTGAGCTTTCACGGGCATTTGTCTTGTATTCAGAACCAGCGTTAATACAATAAGATAGAATACTATTTTTCTCATGATGAGTTTTATTTAAAATTAAGTCCGAGCAGTTGTGGTTTAAAAGTAAGGCTCAGGTAAATCCATGTCAAATTATACTTACTATCCCCGTTTTTCTTTACGACCTGTAAACCTTCCTTTGGTAACATATATGAAATTCCTAAATCAACTTTTGTAATTGTGTTAGGTTTCCAAGTGAAAAGAAAATCATTCTCAAAGCCGAGATACCTGTTAATCTTTTCATCATTCAAGATATAATCATTTTGAAGATAAAAGGTGTGAAAGTCTGCCCTGAGGTCAAATTTTGTTGAAACAGGTTGGATCAGAAACAGGTAGGGGTTTATTAAACCTGTACCACCGACATCATTCGGAAATTTGGTTATCAGATCCATTGATCCGTTAAACCTGTGAGATGACCCATATAATGGAATAAATGAATGATCGGTTTTTGAAGCAGGGCTATTTTCATTACCGCTGAATATTTCTGCCCCCAGACGTGCGATCATTCCCATTGAAGACGAATAACGTATCTCCGGCTGAATATACCACGCTGATAATACTTTGCCTGAAGGATTCTTCCCTCCCTGGTAATAAGCAGCAACAGTTGAATAAAAACCGGAAGTTTCGGTTTCAATCCTTCCACCAAGAGTGTACCTGAAATTCATTTTTTCTGAATTGCCAGCTTGCTGGAATGCATCCGTACTGTTCAGTGCAGTTAATGTCAGAAAATTATTTATCCTATATCTCAAATAATTTACGGACAGGAATTTGTAATTTGTAAAACCTGACGGAGTATAATCCGTTCCGAAAAACTTCTCTGAAGATTGATTAAATGCAAAAACAAGTTCTGAACTTACTTTTTGTGTATTTAGCCTGAAATTAATTGCATCATGTACAGCCGCTGACAATCTCCAGTCACTTTCTGAAAACAATCTCTGATTATCATATGAAAGTCGCTGCCGCCCAATCCTGAGAGATAACTTATCAGTAAGAAGTGGTTCAACCCATCCTTCATAAACCTGTAAGGTCGATGCCGTTGATTTTGGATCCTGTTGACCCCACACTCTAAGATCCTGAACGGAAAACTGAACAACGAACCTGTTATCATAGACGTAGCTGGCACCGATTCTGAATCTCTGATTGACAAAGAAAGCAGCAGTGGTTGTATCATTTCGTAATTGCTGATACCCGTTCCTGTATTCTGCCCTTGGTCTGTACTCTGCATCAATTCTTAATTTTTTGTCAGAGAGCACGCTTTGCTGTTTAATTGAATACTCTGCTCTTAATGAATCTGCAACTTCTTGTTTAACATAGTTTTGCTCAACAAGAACATTAAGTATATCATTTACAGTTTGTGAAAATGTATTAACCGATATACTTAATAAAATAATGTGTAAAAATTTAAATCTCATAATGTCTATCGATTTTGTGAACAAAACTAATAATTAATTAATATCATTGTATTCGTATAAATGCTGAAATTGATTGGGTAATAATACTTAATTTTATATCAAATTAAATTGTCATGATCCTTTCAAAGAAAACACGATATGCGATGGTTGCACTTGCCAGGCTTGCAAAGGAGTATGGTAAAGGGCCAATACAGATAAGAGAGATTTCTGCCAGTGAGAACATTCCTCAGAGTTTTCTTGAAAATATTCTTCTTGAGTTAAAAAAGATGGGAATTCTAGGAAGTCAGCTCGGGAAAGCCGGGGGATATTTCCTGCTCAGGAAACCCAATGAAGTGAATCTTGCTAATATAATTGATCATTTTGAAGGAACATTATCCCTACTTTATTGTGTTTCGGAGAAGGCCTATCGCCCATGTGAGTTTTGCAAGGATGAAAAGACGTGCAAAATCAGAAAAGTATTTAAAGAAATTCTTGAAAACACAAACAATACTCTTAAAAAAGCGACTTTGGAAACACTTATACAACAATAATAAACATTCTGATCCCCGTAATTTTTAGAGAAATGAATGAATGAGTTAAAACCAATCAAAATGAAAATAGGTAATTCTCCCACAAATAATACAATCGTATCCTGCCCTTTTTAATTTGACTTGATAATGTTACAATTTTTATCAGATCTTTTAATATAAACTTCAGCGAACCACCTGCCGGCAAATTGCTACACATTATCATGGCCGGTTATTTGATTTTTTTCAGAATAATCTTCCCATTATTCTCATTAACCTGAACATCAGTCAGTGTCTTTGATTCCAACAATTCAATTCCGTCCTTAAGCTAATAAACCGATTCTATTTTCCTGTTTATCATTAATTCGTGACCATAATACCAGGCTTCAGTGTTCCTGTTGAGGTAGGTACATAAGCCAAAGTTATCTTCCTCTGTTTTTATTTCTGTCTCTTCCGACGGGAAAGTGATCCTTGCATTTTCGTTCAGCTGCTGCGGCTTGTAGAACGCTTCCAGGATGTTCTTTGCTTTTTCGCTGTTCCCAAGGCTTATAAAAGCCTGGGCTGCCCAGCCCGGCGGACAATAAAGCCAGAAGACGGAGCGGTAAAATACCTCGGCGTATTTTGAATCGGGCAGGATCAAAACACCGGTATTATGCCAGAGACTGATCCACGCATCATGGTTATTCCTGTACAGTGTGTCATAGTTGCCGGAGTGTACTCACTGTTTTCATCCTGTGTGGAAAGTGAATAAATAATAACAAGACTATCCCCGGCAGGTATGGAAACATCATAGGTGCCGTCGCAGGAGGGGAAATCATTGGTGCGTTTCCCGGTAGTACCGTATGCCATATCTAAATAACCTGATGAATAAAATATTCTTTGGTTGCTGCTTAATTTCCAGTAAGCGGGTGTAAACGCATTCTCATTGTTTTGGGCTTTAATGACATAGCCCGTCCTGAGGAAACATCTGAAATTATTGACCGGTAATCTCAGCTGGGTGAGAAGGCTTTAATCACCTCGGCAAGCCCACCACTTTCCGAGTTTCCCATCAGCGGCGGCAGGTTATCTTTTTTATACCTGTCGGTATGTATTCTGTACTTATCCAGCTGAACCATCAGTTTTTCATAACCTGTAGCATTCAACGATCCGGCCGTTTCGCCGGTCCGGGCTGTTAATGACGTACCTGTCAGAACCAGCCCGCAAATGATCAGGAAAAATTTATTTTTCATGGTTTAACTAAACTATTTTTTACAAGAAATTGCTCCTCTTCCTGCTTTGGAGTCAACCTTGCTGCTTTGGGGTGCAACCCCAAAGCAGCAAGGGGAGAGCGAGCAATTCCCGGTTTCCATTGCCGGGGGTGTGTCACATGCCCCTGCAACTTCTTTTTTTGCTTACTTCTCAGGTCATAAGTATACTCACACTCGTTATTCTCACCACTCCACTCTCCCTGCTCATTTCCCATCGGATGGCCCAAAGCCATCCGATGGGTTGCAGAAATCTTCTTACCAGCGCAACTCTCTCCTGTGGGTTGTGTCACAACCCCAGTCATGGACGTGATTTGCTTCTTATTGATAAACATTACCGACAGAAAACCAACCACTGCAGAATGGATGTAACTTCTATTGTTTTCAAGGGTTTATCTCAGCAAGATCATTTTCCTGGTTTGCACAAAATCCCTTACTTTGATGGTATAGTAATAAATGCCTCCCGGTAAATGAGAAGCATCGAAATTAACGGAATGTGTGCCGGGAAGGAACTCTTTCCCTGCCAGCTCGATTATCTCCTCACCGATGAGATTGAACACTTTCAGATTAACGAAAGATTTTTCAGGAATTCCGAAACTAATGATCGTTGATGAACTGAAAGGATTCGGATAGTTTTGAGACAGGGTAAAACCATTTGAAGCGAAACCTGATTTTTCGATCAGACCAGTCGGACCGACGAACATACCAACAACAAACGGACCAAGATCCGTAATACCTCCTCTCGCGACGGTATAAGGTGATTTGATGAATTGTGTTGTATAATCGCCTGTTCCTGTCTCTGTTGTATCTGTCAGGTTATAAATTTTTGCCTTGTTCACACGATCATTCCTGAAAGCAGTGTTCTCCACTGCCGGCATCCAGCCAAACTGAATGGTATAGTCCCCACCGCCGGAGATATCCTCACTGATATTCCATTTCAATTTCACTCTCCCCTCATACTGAGATTCATCCGGGTCTTTTAATACACCCGCACTGATCCGGTCGACGGTACCTGCGTTTGTGATCCAGACAGGTGAATAGGTTGAAGTCCCGATAGGGTACAGTACCTGCGATGTGCCGACCGAGGTATATGCCAAAGCTCCCCCATCAGTTGTAATAATATAAACGTTTATACCTATGTTGGAAATCGAGCTGACAGTTAATGTGTTCGGCCCTGATCCCAGTTTATAGTTAAGATCAAGATCGCTTATTGTCCGGGAAGCATGCAGTGTTACACCTTTGAAATTTGCGATAATCAGTCTGGGAGGTCCGTCTAAGGAAGGGAATTCCGCATCTGCGGTTGTCTGAGCAGATTTTCCTGAATATTTAAGCGCTGCATTTATCCCATAGGATAGTGTACTGCCATTTAAAGTTAAAAAACCATTCTCCAGGTCGGTTGTTCCGTTTACAACCAAAGAAGCTGAAAGCGTGAGGCCAAGAGGATTATTTATTATAAAATTATTGACCGTATCAGGCAATAAGCTTCCTGTCACCTGTGCTGAGGAACCGTTGAACCCGAAGCTTGATGCTTTATCGAAGGTCTTTGGTCCTGTGCTTGCGATGGAACCATTAATTCCATCTATGTTAGCAGTCATGAGTGTGGCGCCGGCTTTCAGATTAAAGCTCCCGTCACCCTCTAAGATACCTGTTCCGATATCCAGAGTTGCACCACTGTCCACTTCAACAGGGAATCCACCGCTGCCAAATGTCACCCCGGACAATGCAAGCAGCTGTGATCCTCCGACTTTTGTAAAAACAAACGTTGCACCATCCGGATTTGAATTCTGGGTGCTGGCATTCGTCAGCGACACAATCCCGTGAAGATTCCATATGGTTGTTCCGCTCCCTCCCTGTGAGCCCCTGCTGACCGAGAAATTACCACCGGTTACATCAATATTTCCATAATGGTTTATGGTAATATTTGTACCGGCGTTACTGCTGCCATTGGATGTGAACTGTCCGCCCGATTGAATGATATCACCGTTTATATTTACAACAGCCTCAGCACCCGCAGCCGGATCACACATTTGCAATATTGCGGTGCCGGTATTTTGAATCACAATATTCCCATCAATAGTATTTCCATTCCACAGCAGGCTCAGGTTAGCTGTTTGCCCGGTGCAATTCCATGACAGGTTGTAAAAATCCTGGTTGCTGTTAGAAGGAACATTCGTTTTTATACTATCAAAGGAAACAGTCGAACTGGGTCTCCAGATTGCTTCTGGAATTGAACCACCATCTTGTATATGTTCGTAAATACCATTGCCGGCAAAACTTATTGTTGCCAGTGAATCACTGGTAACAGTACCAAAATTCCTCAGGGTGCCCTCAATCATCAGATCTGTTTCAATCCCGTTTTTAACATGAAATGTTTTGTCATTTGCGATCACAAGAATCCCTCCGCTGGCAACTGTCAACTGGTCAACCGAGTCAGTTGCTGTTACTGTGATGGTGTGTCCGTCAAGAATGGTGGTTGGCCCATCGGAAAAAGAAGGAATATTTGATACAGGATGTATCCAACTTGTGCCATCATATTGTGCCCAGGTGTTTACATCATTCCAGCTTCCGGATTGATAAGAGTGAATTTCACCGACAGGACGGTAATAATCTGTCCCGTTATCAAAAGCTTTGATGCTGAAATAATATTCAACACCATGATTTAAACTGTGAATGGCAACAGTGTCTGCATCATATACCATGTAGTTATTGTATAATTTATCAGGTGCGATCCCATAGTTTACAATATAACCATCTGCATTTGCGACGGGTGTCCATCGAATGACAGCGTCCCTGCCATCCGCAGTATCTCTTTCAATTGTATAATCACTGACCGTTGTGAAAACAGCCAGGTCTGAATTTCCAAAGATTCTCAGATCACGGACAGCGAAATTTCCGCCACCAGGTGTAAATACATTTGTCAGTTTTATATATCGTGCGGTTACCGGTTGGTCTAATTCAATATAATCATGTGGAATATCCTGAATATTCCGGCTTTTATCAACGAGAACGGACCAGCTCATCCCGTCTGTTGATTTTTCTAAAATATACTGTTCATATAATAACTTATCCCGACCCCGTACACTATCAGGATTGGTATTATGTTCTGCAAAATTGACCTGGACGGCTTCAATGCTGCATTCCTTACCCAGATCAATCATCATCCATTCATCTGTCCTTCCGGTTTGAGCACACCAATAAGTGCGTACATCCTCGTCGACGGCATACTCAATGCCATGATCTTCCAGTGAAGAAGAAGCCATTGCATATTTTTTATGGGATAAAAGCATCATGCCTGCAAAATTGCTATCGGCAGGATCATTCATTATCCCCGGGAAATACTGGGGATAATCACCCCAGGTTGTGTTACAATGTATATGTCCATCTCCATCAAATGCCACCGGGGCAAGTCCCAACCTGCGTTCAAACATATGCTTGACGGAGATGGTCATTGTACCAATATGCCAGTAATTACCATCTTTATCCTTAAATGTGCTGCCATGGCCGGCACCCGTGATAAATCCGGTCGGCTCAAAGGAAAAAGGACTGTAAGGTGCATATTCATAAGGCCCCAGCGGCGATTCGGCAACGTAAATACCATCTGCATATGTTTTGAATTCGGTTCCCGGGGCCGCATAATGCAGGTAGTATTTATTATTCGATTTTATCAACCAGGAGCCTTCAATCCATGGTTGTTCATCCAACAGATTATCATCGCCGCGTCTTTCCCAGCCATGTACCGAAGCTTGCGGGAAAACAATATCCACCTTTGAACCAATTTCCTCAAAGGTTACAGGGTTAAGTTCGACGACACTGATCGGATTAACATTTGAGACTCCAAAAGATACATACAGCCTTTCATCGTCATCAAGTAATAATGCAGGATCACCATAGTTTTTTATTGACGGACCACGCTCCCATATCCCCGATTTCGGATCGCCGGTCTTATAAACCCAAGTACCACCTGGGGGTACATAAAACAATGTATCCCTCATCGCCACAACTGCCGGTGCATAACTTTCAATGTCTATGCCTTGCGGGATGATGAGCGTCCAGGTATGAAGATCCGGTGAAGTCCAGTAGCCGCCCGACCGTGAAGCAAACAAATAATAATCATCCCTGAACAAAACAATGACGGGATCGGCTGCCTCACGTGCATCAACAGCGTCAACCATAAACCTGTAACTAAGATTAAGCGGGTTGCAAAATGTCTGCGGTTCCATTACAGGCTGCGCCAGAACAGATTGGCATTGAAATAATATCAGGATAAACAGCAACTGACCAATTTTAGTGAACTGCATAATAATCTCCTCCTGTATTTGTGTTGGTTTATACTATACTAATTTAAAACATATTCAGGAAAGATAAGGGATTGGGCAAGAGTTACTTTTTTGACAGCAATGTATTATTAGTTAAAATAAAATGGTTTTAAAACCCAGAGCAGCGCCTCCGCTGAGTAGCTTTCACCGGCGGCCGAAGCCTTTGGCGAAGGACTCAGCGCTCGCGGAAGCTCTGGACTCTCTTTTTCGCAGCAAGCTGCGAGGAATTTTACCATGCCTGCCTGACCGCCTTCTGGCGGTTCCGCCAACCGGCGGATTAAACAGGACTAATTCTCAGAAATACTTTCAGCTATGACCTTCAAATGAAAAAACCACCTTGTCGAGGTTCAATCCTGAGTTTGCCTGATCCAGCACAACTTTTAAAACATGGGTGCCTTTATTCAGAGAAACGTTGGTTGTAAATGCCTTCCAGTTCTGGTAGCCTCCTGTATCGGGTAATGAAAGGGTATCGGTGCTGATCTTGTCATTGAATTCAAGATGCATCCTGCTGCTCCCGGAAACCGTAGCCACATAAATATCAACCCTGTAATTGCCGGCCTTTTTAACGTTGACGGTATAAGCCATCCATTCCCCTGTGTTTGCCCATCCCGTATTGAACCCTCCTGCTGCACAGGCCTCAATATCT
>Ga0172363_10005665_pt1 | contig 10092 bp, 8 predicted proteins | sample LakKivs2_kivu2a2_FD_114541 | JGI IMG/M metagenome (GOLD analysis project Ga0172363, IMG submission 114541) | Sediment microbial communities from Lake Kivu, Rwanda - Sediment s2_kivu2a2 | ecosystem: Environmental > Aquatic > Freshwater > Lake > Sediment | place: Rwanda: Western Province, Lake... | reverse complement strand
GGCTCTATTCCAAAAGTTGTGGAAAAGAGATAAGGTGGTAAGAACCCCAGAGAAAGAAAGGAGGACTTACCACCATGGCCAAAGGCCAGGAAAATGGTACCACAATTCTGTTGGGGCTTGAAGGGTACGAAGTGGGAATGGTGACTAAAAGTGAGGGGAAGATAGTAGTGGAGGTAAGGACTAAGGAAAGGAAACCTGTTTGTCCTTACTGTAATTCGGTGCAGTTGTATCGCCATGGTTCGGGCAGAAGAAGGAGGGTGCTTCACAGCTGGACGAATGGTAAGAAGGTTTACCTCGAGTTATATCGACAGCGCTGGCGCTGCCGGGACTGTGGTCACTCCTTTAATGACGGGGCAGAACTAGTGCGTGCTTATTGCAGGATGACCAAACAAGCGGAACAAGAAGCCTTGTGGCAACTTAAGGACCGGAGCTTTAGCCAGGTCACAAGAGAGCTGGGAGTGAGTTACACCAGCCTGCGCCGGCTTCTGGAGAGGGAAATAGATGGCGCAGTATCGAGCTCTTTACCTCTGGCAGAGGAGATATTTCTGGGCATTGATGAGCATAGCTTTAAACATCAAGAGCTGGTACATATAGTAACTGAGGTTAAGAAAAGGCAAGTATTGAGGATCTTGAAGGATGACCGCATAGCCACCTTGAAGGATTTCCTGATCAGGATTCCTAAAGACAAGGTCAAAGAAGTATGTATTGACATGAAGGAAGGCCTGCGGAAAGCGGCTGAGACAGTATTTCCTGATGCTAAAGTAGTGGTCGATCCCTTTCATGTGATTGCCGACTCTAACAGGAGAGTGGATGAAGCCAGGAGAATAGAGCAAGATGTCCAGCTGAAAAGGAGAGTCCAGATACCAAAGAAAATATTCCTAATAGGAGGGGAGAAACTAAGTGAAGAGGCAAAGAGTAAATTGGCTATGCTTCTGGACAAATACCCCAGCCTTAAAGGTTTCTATTGGGCTAAGGAAAAGGTAAGGGAACTCTACCGGCAGGAGGGCCGGGAGGAGGCAGCTAGAATCCTGGATAATGTCATCCTCAACCTTAGATCAGCCGATGATGGTGAGCTCATAAGATGGGGTAATACCCTGAAGCATTGGCGAGACCCAATATTGAATCACTTTGAAAACTGGACAAGTAACGGCTTTACTGAGGGCTGTAATACCAAGATCAAGATGCTGAAACGCGTTTCTTATGGTCTGAAAAACGTCGAGGTCTATTGGAGGAAAATGCTCCTGGGGTTTGTACCATGCCGAACCTGTTTCCACAACATTTGACAAGGAGCCGAGCGGGACTTGACAACTGGCCATGGATGTGCTAATATGCACAATGTCCCGAGTAGCCAAGCGGGGACCTGATACAGAAGTCGGGCGAGTGGAGGCTGAGGGGTGTCGGCGGCGGCCGGTACGTGGTAGGCTGAGGACGAGGCCTGATGATGGCAGGCGAAGGAAGTGAGGTTACTCGGGGCATTCTATTTCTTGCGGACTAATCGTCCTTGTCCCCGTTGGAAATGACCCGGTAAATAGCCCTTTTGGTCACCTGGCTGTCGGCCTGTTCAAGTTCGAGTGTCACGCACAGCGTAGCATCTCTGGCTTTGATTTCAGTCCGATTGTATGACCTGGCATTCTGCGGGTATAATAGCTGAGATGGAGCACCCCAGTCCGTAGGGTGTCCGTGGAATTCCCGAAGGGCGAGAGAAGTGTAATCACAATCTGAGAGATGAATGCAAGACCCTGCACGCGGTGACAGTTAAGACGCCTGGCTCATACAGGCTTCGTATTCATAGCACCGTGTAGATGTTGTACTCGACGCCCGCCGGTGTCAGGTTCCCCACCCCGACTGCAACAATGCGATTGAGCCACTCATATTTCTTGGAACCGGTTTCAATCGTGGCTGTAACCCGGAAGTAGTATTTCGATGAATCGATAGATTGACCAGTGATTGCCTTGATCCCAACCTCAGCAGTCATCTCGTTAATGCCTCTGAGACGGCAGTATAACAGCTGATTGTCGTCGGTGCGTAAGACACAGCGGACATCCACTTCTACCATCTGGTCAGCCCGGCGAACAAACCAATCGCCTCCTCCAGGAACTACAACTCCTTTGATTCTTGGGCCTTCGAATGTACCGCCTTTTATGTATATTACCTGCCGTATGCCATGCGGCGTGATTCCCAAATCTATGACGTTGCGCCAGTCAACATAGGCAACTACAGTGCACAGGAGTTCGGTCTTTAAATCCGACATTCTTCCCTCCTATCAGTGATAGAAACACGCTGTGCGGCAGTAATAGAGAGCGGAATTTTCCGTCGCTGGTGTGACAGATTATATCACTTTAAAACTACGAGGACAGGACTGGTCGTGGCAATCACATCTACTGGATACATCACACCTCGATAACGTTGCCATTGACCAATGTATTGGGTATTCGGGAGACGTAGTACGTCATTCATAGCAGGCCTGATCCTTCACAAGGTGAAGGACGGCGTCCCCGGCGTTGCTGGTTCACAAAAGGTTGGTACTAACCTCCCAGTACGAAGGGAAACTTGACAAGGGCCTGGGTTATGTGGTAACATACAAAATGTCCCGAGTAGCCAAGCGGGGATCACCACAAGAGTCGGGCTTAGCGGAAACTGGAAGGTGCCGGGGGTGACCGGTACAAGGTAGGCTGAAGACAGGACCCGGTGAAGGCAGGTGAAGGAAGTGAGGTTATTCGGGGCATTCTATTTTCTACCGGCTGATTTCCGCCTTTGATTTCAATCCGATCCTGCCAGGCAATACTCTCGCGGCAAAATGCTTGATTTGTAGTAGGCCTGATTGATGCGGAGTTCGTGGAACTACGAAGTCAGTAATCGCGGTCGAGAGGCTGCACTTCTTCCTCAAAATAACGGTGAAAGGGGCGGGGTACGTCATGGTAATCGAGGCCGGATATGTCATCTGAGAAATCCCTTGAGTTCAGAGTGTTCCAGAACAAGACCGCTTTACCTCGCAAGCCGCCATTTTTTGCGTCGTGCTTAAGCGCTGCTAAGGCTTTGCCTGTATAGGTGCCATCCAGCTTGATTCCTTCGCGCTCTCTCATCAGGGACACTGCCTCCATCCCCTCGTCCGTAAAGAGCGCGTATCGTTGGCCGGCATGATCGTGTGTAATATCGACGTCTGTTGCAGATAACTCGAATCTGGGGAAAGAAGCATCCAGAGAACAAAGTAAAGAGTTCGTCCTATTGATGAGTTCAATCATTGCTCTGGTATTAGTAACCTTTTCACTGGCCACTGCTACCGAGACTACGCGGCCGCGGAGTTTCGCTACCTTAAGGCCGAGAGTCAGTCCGGCTGCCGTGCCCATTGAACCGCAAGCGACATAGATATACTCTGGCTCCGGCATTTGTCCACTCGCGATTTGTCCTCTCAACTCGAGCGCTGCGTTAACAAAACCGGTAGCGCCAAGGGGCGACGACCCACCAGGAGGGATGAAGTAGGGAAGGCGGCCTTTTTTCACCCTGTGCCGCAGAAGCTGATAGATGGTTGCAGGGTAAACCAACGGCATATTTCGTACAGATTCTAACCCGGTCCCGCACAAGTGCAACTCTGCACCGCAGTGGTGGCTCATGAGTAGATTGTGGCGAACATACCGGGCATTCGGTTGAGGGATTAACATCGAGATGCTCTTCAGACCGACCTGCCGTGCATATATGGCGGTAGCCAGAGCGTGGTTCGACCCGGCACCGCCAAAGGTTATAACCTCCTTCGCCTTAGAGCGCAGAGCGTCGCCCAGAGTGAACTCCAACTTTCGAGGCTTGTTACCGCCGTAGAGTCTCCCGCTCAGGTCATCGCGCTTTATATAGAGTTGGCTGACCCCTAACTCAGCTCCCAGTTGTTCGAGCTTTTGCACCGGGGTAGGAAATTCGCCCAGGGGTACATAGGCAAGCTTCTCGCGCAACAGCGAGTACTGCTCAAATAGCGGAATCACTTCTATTCTGTCCCTATGTTAACAATACTTGTGCAGCTCAACCGCAGGAGTAGTGCTTTTGTAGCGACCATGATGGGATATTATCATCGGTGGCTACTGTTATCAATTTGGTGATAACGACGATACGAAGCCGCCGACGGCGGGTCTGTATTCTGGGGACATGGCACCTGATTTGTGGCTGGCCTGGTCAAGATGGCCTCCCTGGAGTTCAGAAGCTCCGGGACTAAGGAGTTTCTTAGATATAGGCCAAAGGCGCGTTTCACACGACCATGGAATAGACTACCAGCCGATCAACGCCAAATCCAGAATGCTCAACCAGACCAAGCAAGCTCTTGTCTCGGTAGTCTACTCCTATGCGTATCACCTTTATGCCTTGTGACCGATACTTATCAGCCAGAGCGCGGACAAGTCTGCTGCCAATGCCTCTCCGTTGGTAGGCTGGATGGACGCCTATCATTTGGATTATGCCTACTTCAGTGGCGCTCTCACGCACCCGTGCTACCTGGCCTAAGATGAAGCCACGGACCTGGCCATTGACTTCTGCTACAAAGCTCAGGTTCAGCAATGGTGCTGCATCTCCGGTCAGCGACCGCATGTAACTGGCCGGGCTTTGCCGAGGAGGTGTTCCTCGCCCGGCGGACAATATATATTCAGCGGTCAGGTTACGATAGGTAACAACATTTCCCGCCGCCCTTATCTCCTTGTCAATAGAAAGTATGGCGTCGATGTCTTCAGGTCTGATGGGTCTGACCTCTATCTTATCTCGTTCGCTCACGCTGGCCCCTCCATCCGAGCTCCCCCGAATAGCTGCTATTATAGCATGTAGCCTTAAGAGCCTGTAGAAAATGCAAATAGCGACATTGGTGGACACAACACCTGGTTGTAGCAGGTCTGATTGAGATTATGTCCCTGGAATTGGGAGAGTTTAGACAGGCACGAAGTCCTCAGACCTCAGGCAGGCGATGCTGCCAGGAATACCGGCGAAGCAGGCCAAGCAGCCAAAACACAAGGCGAGAGACGCTCTGCCTGGGAAGTCCAGTATATGCCCGGATGTTTCCCCGTTTTTTCTCTTCCTGAACTCATCGGGCATACCCTGCAGAATGATTGTTGACAATAGTATTAGGCGTGCACATAATGGGTGTTCTGTAAATGACGCAGCAACTATTCGTAATCTTGAACCTCTCGCTGGTTTCGGGCTTCGTCATACTGGGTATCAGTATCATTTCACCTGTTCTTCCCCAGTACGCGCTTTCATTCTCTATTCCGGTAGCCCTTGTTGGATGGGCGGTATCGGCGTTTGCCCTGGCACGAGTGGTGCTCGACATACCGGCAGGCTTTCTGGCAGACCGTTTCGGCAAGAAAAGAAACATGATGTTCGGGTTAGTATTGATAATCCTGTCGTCAATCGCAGCCGCCACAGCTGGCAATTATGCCTGGCTAATCTCCGCACGCATTGTAGGAGGGATAGGCTCGGCTCTGTACATGACCTCGTCAACAACATGGGTTGCGCTGGTAAGTGCCGGCAAGTCCAGGGGTCGATACATGTCATTGTATTCTGGGCTTGTATTCGCGGGCACTGCTTTTGGACCCGCTGTCGGTGGCTATACTGCTGCTCATTTTGGCCTTCGTGCACCCTTTTTTGCGTACGCCGTTTTCGGCCTTGCCGGCCTGATTGCCACGTTGCCTCTGAAGGAGACGGCAGATTCTTCACAGACAACGCGGTCGGAAACACATGTGATGGACGTTCTCAGTATCCTGTCGAATGGACCGTTCATGCTCGTGAACACCGCGGTACTGGCATTGTTTTTCCTCGCGACCGGTGTTCGTGCGACGCTCGTTCCGCTCTATGCCTCTCTTAACCTGGGCCTGCCGGACCACAAAATCGGAATCCTGCTGACGGTGGCGGCTATTGGCACCGCTATCTCTACTTTCCCTTCAGGCTGGCTGTCAGATAGGGTGGGTAGAAAAATACCTATGATGGCCTGCCTTTTTCTGACTGGTATTGCTTCGTTGCTGATCCCGATGCAGCAAAGCCTGGCCGGCCTTACGGGTGTCCTGGCTTTCTACGGTCTTGCTATGGGCCTCCACGGTTCCATCGCTGCCTGGCCTGCCGATATCGCACCCAAAGGCAAACTGGGCACATCTATGGGAGTGTACCGTATCATGGGAGATATTGGAATGGTTCTTGGTCCCATAACTGTGACTTATATAGCTGATTACACAGGGAACGGGGCAGTGATATTCATTCCTTTCCTGGTCCCGGCGGTTATCTGTTTTGTGGTGGGCCTGTTGATGATACGGGCCAAAGACCCGGCTGCCCCAAGGCATTTCGGCGAGTTCATAGCTGAGTGAGGCAGCAATATCACAGGTCTGCTCACTCAGCAGGCAAGTTCGGGTGAGTGCTACATCCTTGCTTATACTTCGGAACAAGCTCCGAAATCCCGGAGATTGCCACGCCCCGACGAGTCGGGGCTGGCAATGACACGGGGTGTCTATGCCATTAAAAACAGCGGCAAAATCAAGTATAATTGCTCAAGCCAGGACTTTAAGAAGCAGCAAAGGTGCGACGCTTTGACTAAGAAGCAGCCCATATTCTACGGATGGTGGGTAGTTGCGGGGCTGTTTACCACAGATATCGTGGCATCTCTGGGCAGATACAATCTGGCTGCTTTTCTGCCCTTCATCATGGCTGATCCCGACCTGCACTGGGGGCGGGAGACGATAAGCCTGGCCCAGAGCATCGCCATTTGGCTGTACGCCGCGTTCGTGGTGCTGGCAGGCGTACTGGTTGACAGAATCGGAAGTCGCAAGACCTTCCTAATCGGCGGCGCCATCACCATCCTGGGCTGGGTCCTGTTCTCTATTGTCCAGGCACCCTGGCACCTGTATCTATGTTACGGAGTGCTCCTGGCGCTGGCGGTGGGCATGACCCATTACGTCCCGGTCATGGCGACGGCCCGCAAGTGGTTCAGAAAGCGGGCGGGAATGGTGGCGGGCGTCACAGGCAGCGCCTGGGCTCTGGGCACCGCCATATTCATGCCGGTGATGACGGGGATGGCTGCTTCCCAGGGCTGGCGTCACGCCTCCCTGGCTTTGGGCATCTGTTTCGGCGCGATCATCATACTCTGTGCGCTGTTCATCATCCGCGATACTCCCGAGTCTATGGGGCTACATCCTGATGGTGTGGTATCTCCGCCCGCTGCTGATCCTGCGATATCGGTAGAGATATCCTGGGAGGTGAAACGCGCCCTGAAAACATCGCAGTTCCTGCTACTATTCATGGCATACTCTGTATACAACATCGGCCTTAATGGCATGGTTGCCCATTCAGTGACCTGGGGCACAGAGCTGGGCAGTCCGCTAGCAACGGCAGGAATCTTTTCCACAGCCTTTGCGGCGGCGTGGATGGTCGGGAGCATTGCGGGCGGCTGGCTGGGCGATAGATATGGCAAGAGTAACATGATACCGATAGGGCTTATTATCGCCACGGCAGCAATGCTTTACGGAGGGTTGGCAGTCCGCACGCAGCCAGGCTTGATAACGCTGTCCATTGGCGTGGGCTTAGGGACAGGGTTACAGGTTCCCTTGTACGCTCCACTGCTGGGCGACCTTTTTGGCAGAGCGCGAGTGGGCTCCCTTTTCGGCATTCTCACCTTTGGCTATGGCCTGGTTGGGGGCTTCGGGCCTTTGATCTGGGCCAGGCTGCGTGAAACAACCGGTTCTTATAACGACGCGGCACTGGTGTCTACGATATGCTATGCTATAGCTGCAGTGGCTCTTTTGTTGATCCGACCCACGAAAGCGGCAAGGAGCGATTAGGTCCATGACAAAGCCCTCCCAGAATCTGAGCAGAACTGATAAGCAAGCCCGGGACTATGCGGCGTCTATTCCTTTTGACCGGCGGTTGTACCGCCAGGACATCGAGGGAAGCATCGCTCACGCCCGGATGCTGGCCAAGCAGGAAATAATAGCCGAGAGCGAAGCCAAGACAATAGTCAAAGGGCTCAACTCTATTCGAAAGGAAATCGAACGGGGGAAGTTCCAGTTCAAAATAGAGCTTGAGGATATACACATGAACATTGAGGCGCGGTTGTTTGACAAGATAGGCGAGCTGGCTGGAAAGCTCCATACCGCGCGCTCCCGGAACGACCAGATGGCTCTGGACCTGCGCCTGTTCGTGAAGGAGGAAATCGGGAAGACGATTGACAAAATAAGGGACCTACAAGCCTCGCTGGTGAAGCTAGCCGAGAGGAACAAAGACGTCATCATGCCCGGCTATACCCATCTGCAGCAAGCCCAGCCCGTCCTGCTGGCACACCACTCGCTGGCTTATTTCGAAATGCTCCAGAGAGATAAGGAACGATTTGAGGATTGCCTGGGGCGCACCAGTGTCCTGCCCCTGGGCAGCGGCGCCTTAGCGGGCGTCCCTTATCCCACAGACCGGGAATTCCTGGCGCGGCAGCTGGGTTTCAGCAAGGTCAGCAGCAACAGTCTGGACGCCGTTTCCGACAGGGACTTCATCATAGAGTACGAGGCAGCGGCGGCCATCGCCATGATGCACCTTTCTCGATTGGCTGAGGAGCTTATCCTCTGGTCATCGAGCGAGTTCGGCTTCGTAGAGATTGACGAAGCCTTTACTACAGGCAGCAGCATAATGCCTCAGAAGAAAAACCCCGATGTGGCTGAGCTGGCGAGGGGGAAAACAGGGCGGGTATATGGCCACCTCATGGGCATGTTGGCCACTATGAAGTCCCTGCCTTTGGCCTACAATCGCGACATGCAGGAGGACAAGGAAGGGCTTTTCGATAGTGTGGATACATTGCAGGCTAGCCTGGGAGCATTTGCCGGAATGATAGGAACGCTGAAGGTAAACACCGACCGCATTGCTCAGGCAATGAAGACAGACTACATTCTGGCTACGGACTTGGCCGATTATCTGGTGAAGAAGGGCATGCCGTTTCGGAAAGCCCACGGCGTGGTGGCCAGACTCAGCGAGTATGCCCTGGGCAGAAGCAAGAACTTCCGGGAGCTGGGACGGAAGGAATATCGCGAGTTCTCCGTGCTCTTCACAGGCGATGTCTATGATATAACTCCAGAATCATCGGTAGCCGCGCGAAATGCGGTTGGCGGCACCTCCCCCCAACAGGTGGCGAAGGCGCTGAGAAGAGCCAGGAGGCTGACCAAGAAATGATTAAGCTGGCGCCCTCGATCCTCTCGGCTGATTTTGCCCGTCTTGGCGAGCAGATTGGTGAAGCGGTCAGGGCAGGGGCTGATTATATCCATGTAGACGTCATGGATGGGCATTTCGTGCCCAATATTACCATCGGGGCTCCGGTGGTGGCTTCAGTCCGGCGAGTGACTACTCTGCCCCTGGATGTCCACCTGATGATAGAGCACCCGGAGCGATACATCTCACAGTTTGCCGAGGCAGGGGCCGATATTATCACCGTGCATGTGGAAGCCTCTCCCCACCTCCACGCCACCATCCGGTTGATAAAAGAGCTGGGGGCCAGGGCTGGAGTATCCCTCAATCCGCCTACCCCGCTGGGCGTAGTGGAGGAGTTTCTGCCTCATGTGGATCTGGTGCTTGTTATGAGTGTTAATCCGGGGTTCGGGGGACAGTACTTCATCCCGGACACATTGCCTAGGATAGTAAGCGTACGCAGAATACTCAATGATAGGAAGCTCCATGCCGAGCTCGAAGTTGACGGAGGCATTAATGCGGACAATGCCCCCGACATAGTTAAAGCCGGTGCCAACGTGCTGGTGGCGGGGAGCAGCATATTCAAGGCACAGGAGGGGATAAGCGGGGCGATGCGAAGGCTAAGGGAAGTAACGTCATAGAAGTCCCAAACAATATCAAGAATCAAAGGCAAAAGACAAAAATGGCAAGTCAAAATGCGGAAATGGCATAGGGTCAAATATCAAAGCCCGAATGACAAATGAAGTTCAGAATTCAAAGGACAATGAGAAATGAAGGATATTGTCATTAGGGAAGCCAGGAAATCGGACTTGCCGGCGATCCAGAGATTGCTGGCCGAGCTCGTGAACGTCATGGATGATACTGAAGGCATTGACATCGGAATTGCGACCAGAACCTGCGGACATCTTATGAAGGATG
>Ga0172363_10005662_pt1 | contig 10094 bp, 10 predicted proteins | sample LakKivs2_kivu2a2_FD_114541 | JGI IMG/M metagenome (GOLD analysis project Ga0172363, IMG submission 114541) | Sediment microbial communities from Lake Kivu, Rwanda - Sediment s2_kivu2a2 | ecosystem: Environmental > Aquatic > Freshwater > Lake > Sediment | place: Rwanda: Western Province, Lake... | reverse complement strand
TTTGTACTTCAGCAGCGCTTGAGTCATCTTTTCCGAAGCTAATGAGTTCACCAGCACTACCTCCGGATGCTCCTGCCTGGCAATGATACCCTCCAGTATCGTGACTATGTGCTCACTCCAGCCGCAGATTATGGTGTGCTCACTGCTCCTTACTTTCTCTAATCCTCTTTCCTCTCTCAACTGCCGCGCAACCATATATGCGGCTATTCTTGCAGTGATTAACGGAACAACGCAGAGACCCATGACAATCACTATAATAGTGACAGCCCGTCCTTCCGCAGTTTTTGGGACAAGCCCTGTGTATCCAGGTACTTTGGTTAAAACCACAAATAGCCACCAGAAAGCATCCCATATAGAGCCAAATCCTGCTGTAACAGAGTGCTCGATGAAGAATACTGCTGTGGAAGTAGCAAGCCCTATTATGACTATGCCTATGACGAGCTTTAAAACAAAGTTTCTCGATACTCTCCGGTACGGTCTTCGTAGAGCAGCGGTCACACTGCCATAAGTGTTCCTTAGCATTACCCGGTAACTTTTATCCAGAGCTTTTGTTTTCACTTTTCCTCAACCTGTCCCCTAAATAAACCCAACAGTGGACATATTATAACCTGACTTTAACAGCCTGCTTATCTCTCTCTGCTCGGCTTCATCTGTTACAGGCTCTATCTCAGATAGAGCCTCGCCCTTTTCGTTTGTGCCGTACTTCCACCTCACTACATAGCCTTTCACGTTGATGCTCCCCAGGTGGCAAGCATAGCTACGGTCACAGAAGGAAACCGCTGCAGCCTCCGATTTTAAATACAAAATCTTCCGCCCCTGATAATCCAGTAGCTCCTCGGCTACTCTATAGGATCTTCCCTCGAAACCGATATCCTCATCCTCGGCCACATGGACATAAACCCGCTTCATGACCAATAACCTTCGCATATAAAAATTTGGGCCGCGAGAATTTCCATTTTTAGTAGACCCATTTTACGTTAAGGGCTCTCCGCATACAAGGGAGGCCAAGATATTATACTACTACAAATTTTACACGCTCATAGAGAAGATAACCGGCCTAATATGTCTTTTATCTCCTGATTCGTTAAACCCTGTATAGCTACAACCTTACTCCTGCCGGACTGCCCTCGAATAATATTAACAGCACTTTTGGGTATTCTTAGTGTCTGAGCCATCAGCTCTACCAGCGCTTTGTTGGCCTGACCTTTCTGAGGCAGCGACGTCACTTTGGCGTAGAGAATACCCTCCCTGAAGCCAACTAACCCACTTTTTTTAGCCCCGGGCTGTAAATGAATCTCAATCGTTGCTTTCTTATCGGAGATACTTTTCATGAATTTATTCCCTGTTTCCGTCAGGGTAACGGATAATAAAACTAAGCCAGGACAATGCCACAAATAGACACGAAGGAAGTTCCCTGCTCATCAGCGGGACACTGAGCATAGCCGGTAATATCGCCGCTGGCCTTCCCCAAAAGCCGCAGCGCCAGATATATTGCGGACAGGCCGCAGATCCGTCTCCGGTCCCCCTCTCTTTTCACTTGCTGGAACACCTCTTCGGCATCTCCCCTGGCAATGGCAGACATCAACTCGCTGTCGGCTGATGAAACCCTGGCTTTCTCAAGGATATTTATAGGGTAGCGGTCCCCGAAAGCAGGCCCTACGTGAGCCAGGTCACCGGCAGCTACTATGAGGGTGCGCTTATCGGCAGTTGCGTTTCTCAATGTCTCAACAAAGCGAGCGACCTCATCATCGTCACCCGGCTTTCCATATCCTTCTATAAACCTCTGGAAGGAGCCGCAGAGAACAGGCACAAGCTCACAGCCTTTATCCTTAACCAGGTAGTGCAGCCAGACAGCAGCCGCCTCCACAGAATGCTCGTTGCGATGATTGAACTCCTCGGCGAAAACCTCCTCCTCACCGAGAGCAGAAGCCACAGCGTCAACCACATCACCGGCCGTTGCCAGCACACCCCAGGGGGTAGCATAGCTCTGCCTCGTTAGGGTAATCAGCTTCTTGCCACCGAAGTGGTTAGTGCCCAAAATAATAGCAACCTCTGTATCCCGCGCTGCTTTGGCTGCCCGGTGCCATACCCCAGCGTAAACAGTTCCTCCACGCTGATAATCAATGTGGGGGCTCACCAGCCCACGTACCTCATCAGCTTTGGCCTGATCGTCCGCATCCGGGAGTATAGCATCAAAGTATCCACACAGTACCTGCTCCAATAAATCCGACTTAGACGGATATACTCTGTCCGCCATAGCGGGCGGACGCGAGGGCGCAGCCCTGAACTTCTCTACAGCTTCCCGGTATACCCGGGCAAAGTGCTCATTATCTATCAGGAGCGCTCTATCAAGGGCAGCGAACATCTTTTCCAGATAATCCGGCCCCACCCGCAATCCGGTTCTCAACTCCAGAACAGTCCTCAAAGCAGCGATATCGCGAGTTCCATCACAGAGTTCCAGTACCGGAGCTAAGCTTGCCGGGAGAACCATAGCGCAATCGCTGAGCCCGCACGGGTCGGAGAGGATAAGCACCTGCTGACCATACTCCTCGCCACGGCTGACCTGCACAGACCTCAATTTGGGCCTCATTACGCCTGTCATATCTTTCTCACCGTAAAAGGGCTACATAGCTATTCAGAGCTACGCCCAGTGAGTCAGCCACCGGCTTGCACTTAGCCTTGAGGAGATAGAACACCTTGTCCTGTGGAGGCAGCTCCGAGAGGGTTTCCCAGTAGCCCATACCCTTTGCCAGCACGAGGTCAGCAGCCTCAAATTCTGCCTTGAACTCCTGGGAGGCCATAGCCATATCCACCCCCGGAGTATCGGTGCCGGTAGTGATTACTCTGGATAACTTTTCTGCCAGACCGAACCTTTCCAAATCATCAAAAGTAATATCATTCTGGACCGGCGCATCTTTTACTACATAAGTAAGAGAGGCGAAATCCTCCAGACCCTCCACGAGAGGCAAATCAAAAAATACTTCACCGGCGTTATCCGCCAGGTAGAGGATATTTTCAGCCTTCTCTAACTTTCTCTCCAGCTTCGGTATATCGTCGATGGCAAACTCAACAGGCGTTCGCAAGCCTTCCTTAATCTGCTTCAAATCTTTGAAAAAATCTATATTGTTTCCCCTGACTGCCAATATAATGCGGTTTCTCAGGCTCCTGTCATGGTTGATATGCCACCCTCGACGCAGGCTCTTGGCCAGACCAACTTCCGCTTCCTTCATCCGGCTATAAGGGTCAGCATTCCGGGTTACCTCTCTCACCACACGATGCAGCAAGGTGGCAACAGCGATTGAGGTATTGTCAGTAGAGAATTTACGGCCGAGGAGCTTCAATCCCTGGTCTATTGCTTCCACTCTCAGCCTATAATCATCAGTGGCCAGCTCGGCAGCCTGCCGCACCAGATTAGCAAGACAAGGGTAGCACTCCCTTGTAGCTTTCATTTATATCTATCGCCCTTGATATTATATCGGTGCCTCAACCGTTACCGTGGTGCCCTTTCCGGGCTGTGACTCAACCTTCAAGATACCGTTCAGCAACTGGATCCTCTCCTGCATCCCAGCCAAGCCCAGCCTGCCTCCTTTAACCAGATCGCCCGTTGTCCCGGGGAGAGTAAAACCTTTACCATTATCCCTGACCGTTATCCTGGTTTTCTTGTCCTCGAACTCCACTTTAACCTCGGCCTCGGTCGCCTGAGAATGCCGCCGGACATTGCTCAACGCCTCCTGGGCGATGCGGAACAATACCAGTTCCACTTCAGCAGGAAGTCTCTTTTCGGTCCCATATGCCTTAACCTCAATATTCATACCCGCAGGCACCTGAGAGGCCAGCCATTCCAGCGCCGGAAGCAGACCCAGCCTGTCCAGGGTAGCGGGCCGGAGATCGTGGCTCAAGCGTCGCACGCCTTCCAGTATGCCGGTGGTCTGCTGCCTCAAGTTCTCCAGCTTCGCTTTTTCCTCATCGGACATCGCCTTACTGCTGTAGGCAAGCTCATCCAATTCACGCGCAAGAACAACGAGATACTGCATGGTATCATCATGAAGCTCACGGGCAATGCGTTTCCTCTCTTCTTCTTGGGCCCTGGTAATCTGCAGGAGGTAGAAGTGCAGGTTTTCCCTCATTCGCTTCTCTTCAGTCACATCTCGGGCAATATGCTGGAAGGCTACAGGCTTGCCGGCCTCTGACACCAGGTTGGTAGTCATCATCAGTATTGCCTCTGTGCCATCACCCCTGGTTATGCGCTGCTCATACGGCTGTATCAGAGGTTCATTGGCCAGTAACTTGCGCCTTATCTCCTTGGCCAGACTGAGTCCCTCACCGTTAAGAAATACACTTACATTCAATTTACCAGTTTGCCCCAGTTCGTCCAGAGTATAGCCTGTGAGCTTCTCGCTAGCCTTATTGGCAGCTATGATATTGCCTTCCAAATCATGAACCCAGATGCCATCGTTAGCGCTCTCGAACAGCTCGCGGTATCGCTCTTCAGAAGCGCGCAACTGCTCAGTGAATCCCCGCTGCTGCTGATACAATCGCACGTTTTCTATGGCGACTCCAATCTGATTACCGATGTTTGTAAGCAATTCAACCTCATCCTGGTTGAATTTACGGTACCCCCGCATGCTCACACAAAGCGTGCCCATGACTTTCTCTTTAGACTTCAGAGGAACAATGAGCATTGAGCCAATGTGGTCCTCTTTTAATACCGTCCTGGTCAACCTGGGATCGGTAGAGGCGTCTTCAACATAGGTTGGCACGCCGGTCTGTGCTACCAGTCCATTCAGACCTTCTCCTATTTTTAACCGATCAACGCCCTGCGCAAATTTTCGAGATACACCCTTGTAATCAGCCAATGTGAGGTCACCAACTTTCTCATCGACAAGAAATACCTGCGCAATATCGACTTTCATCACTTCGACAACGCTGTCAATGCTGCTTTTCAGAACGGGTTCCAATTCCAGGGACTGGGAAACTACGAGAGCGGTCTGGTTGAGCGCATCAACTTGCATGCGCCGCTTTCGCTCCTTCTGCAAAGATGTGAATGTGAAGCCCACAAGAATGCCCACGAGAAAAACAGTGCCCGATTCGAACAAGGCGTCAGCAGGGTGTGGCGAGATAAGAACAGCGCGAGGTACCATGCAACCCAGAGCAATGACCGAAGCTGTATAAGCTCCTCTGGACCCGAACAGGAAGCCGGATATAATTATTGGTACGATATACAGTGTCCGCTCAAAGGAAAGTCTATCTATGGCCAGGGAGTTGAAAATACGCTGCACGAAAGGCGGATGGAGTGCCTCATAATAGTACGGAATTGAGATAGCGATGAGCAGGACAACAACGAGCCAGAAACCAGGCTTACGTGCATTTCTTACCAGCGAGTTTATCGAGCTTTCGAGGAGTCTAAGCACCATAACTGAACCCAACTGACGCCAGTGTGACAACCATCACGGAATATCCTCGAGGGTTACCCAGCCTTCCTTCAGTGCGCGAACTACAGCCTCTGTCCGTGACCCCACCCCAATTTTGCTAAAGATACTTCCCACATGACCTTGAACTGTACGCAGGCTTAAAAAAAGCTCGTCGGCAATCTCCTTATTGCTGAGACCTCTTGTAACCAGCTTAAGGATATCCATCTCTCGCTGAGTAAGTATTTCTAACGGCTTCTGCTTTTTGATTTTACCAGAAGATGACACAAAATGGTTCAACACCTTGCGGGTAACTAATGGATGAAGCACAGATTCACCAGCGTATATGGCTCGAACGCCGTTGACCAGTTCCTCACCTCGCACGCTCTTCAGCAGATATCCAGCCGCTCCAGCTTCCAAAAGGTCAAAAATGAACTGATCATCGTCATAGGCACTGAGTATCAGCACTGCTATTTGGGGACAGGATGCTTTGATTCGCCTTGTGACTTCAATGCCGTCGAGCTTGGGCATAGCGATGTCGATAATAGCCACATCAGGAACCAGGCTGGTAGCCAGTTTCACGGCTTCCTCACCATCGCCAGCCTCAGCGATTACCTGGATGTCTTCTTCTGTCTCCAGGATCCGCCGAGTGCCCTCGCGCACCAGCGCATGGTCATCAGCAATCAGCACCTTGATTCGGTTCATGACGCTCCTATTGCACTTTAAGGTATTATAGCATAACTCATTCCGTAGTGCTTGTTAATTATAGAAATTAGCCACACATGCCACAATGAAGTGAAGAGTAAAGACAAAAAAACCTCTCTAAGCTAGCAGGACGCAGGAATTTTCACAACAGCATTACGGTCTGAGACATGAACCTGCGTTGTCCCGTCGAGCTTCGGCGAGGGGCAAGGCATTTTGGCTATTGGTTTGTGGGGCGCGTTTTACTTGTTGTCCTTCATTATGGCCATAAAACTGAAGGGTAGCATCTGCTTTATTTTCAAACCCAGGCCCTCGAGGATGTTCATAAGGGCAAAACCGTACCACACTGTATAAGCTATGTAAAAAACCAATGAAAATATTACAATACCAGCTTTGTCCCCTATATTTTCGGCTTTTATACCGTAGTAGTTGTATGCAGTCTCAATCGCTCGCTGCTGCGCTTCCTCTACAATATTAGCCTGGTCAAATAAGCCTTCGTCCTTAAGGTAGGTGTCCAATCCTTTAAACGATTGCCACCAATTGTAGAGTACCTGCTTCCCGTCGTAGCCGTATTTCGCCGCTATCTGCTCCCCCTCGTCATGATACATCAAATCTGCATCGCTGAGGCTGGCTTCAATGATTTTCCCCAAATCCCCGTTGATCGTCAGCTTGGTTCCCGAGGCAATCGCCTCCGCTCCACTATCCTGATACAATAGAGCGGTTTGATCTGCCTGTTCTGCAGTCTTCATATTGATAGTAGCAACCAATGGAGTGCCTACAAATTCGGCACTGTCTTTCTGAACATTCGGTATATAGTAGGCTGAGCCTTTTGATATTGAATTATAAAGCTCATCTACATATCGCATCCCATTCTTACCGTCGAAGACCGGCGAGAACATTATCGCCAATACGCCCGCAAAAAGCACCAACATCCCCACACCGGTATAGAACTTGATCTTGTCGGGGATCATGTTTCCACCTCTATTCCTTTAAGCTTTCTTATGCTTCTTACAAACGTTCCAATCACCCAGATCGCGAAAATGCCGAGGACAACAAAGAACACCACTACTCCTATGTCAGCAAGCAAGTTGCCTGTGCTACTAGACAATGAAACTACACCCAGTGAACCCAGCTTGCCCGGTAATGCGAATATGCGATTGGCGAAACCCGCAAGAACGGCCATCGCATAGAAGCCGCGTAGGTGCGTGCTCGGCACGACTCTGGTGACCAGTGCTCCTATCTGTATGCCTATCAGCGAACCCAGCAGCATACCCATAGCCAGCGTATAGAATATGAAGCCGTATATTGCATACTGCACTATCGCTGAGTAACCGCCCGTGAATATTATCTGAAAAATGTCAGTCCCTACTGTGGTTGTGGATGATATGCCCAGTGTGAAAACAAATACGGGGAAGGTGAGGAAACCACCTCCGACCCCCATAATACTGGCAACGAAACCGACCAGAAGGCCAGTGAGGGCGATGAAAACCCACGATATCCTGCGTCCGCCCGGCGTGATATGGCGATCGAACGTTATCATGGGCGGGATTTTAATTGACTGCACCTTCTGAGGCAGCGTCCCTATCTCTTCAACATCACCGCCGCCTTCCGCGGAAATGCCCCCCCCAGCTTTCCGGCCCTTAAAGAACTGCCTGAGAGCGTAAAATCCCAGAAATCCCAGCATGACCGAGTAAATTGAGGTAATGAACGCATCGCTTAGAACAGGGTTCCTTTCATAAAGTGCCCTGTTAATCATACCGCCTACTGTTGCTCCTATTAGAGAACCAACCCCGAAGGCTATAGCTATTCTTACCGCCACATTGCCCAGTTTTCTATGAATTACCGCCCCCATGATAGCCTTAGCAAAGATGTGAAAGAGGTCCGTTCCTACAGCCAGGATACCTTTGATTCCGAAGCTCATCAGAGCCGGTGTAATAATAAAACCCCCTCCGGCACCGATGCAGCCGGTAATCAGCCCGGCGATAAGCCCCACAAGAATTGCCGCCAGAAATATGCCTACGGTGTATGTAGCCGGAGTATAAGCCGAGCTTCCTCCCAACGTATCCGGAAGCGAACCCTGTGCAAAGGCATAGCAGGTAAATATGCCAATCAATACAGAAGCCACGAGCACCGCCAGAAAGAAAAGTCGCTTCCGGTCCCGAAATATAGTATTGGATATATTAGTCTCCCACTTGGCCTGGGCAGTAGCGCCGGCCATCAAATACCTGCCGCATTCATTTAAAAACCGCATTCTACTCTTATTCCTTTCTACAAAACATAGACGCGATTTTCGACTTCATCGCCAATTCGCAGGATTAAAATTTGATTCACCTGTCAATTTATAATTTCATCTCACAATAAAGTCGTCGGCTTATAGTGTTACCCTATCGAACGCCTGCTTACATTTACCCGGCGTCGATTTCCTGCGGGGCTTTTGCCAGGTGACTTACGACCTCATGAACTTCCGGCTGACGAGCAAGGAACTCTCGGAGTTTGTCAGCATCATCCTGCGAGTGCACCACTCCCTTGACATTAAGAACGCCCTCATTGACCTCAACCTCTATTTCATCATCTACGATATTTGCCTCCATTGCTATCCTGGCTCTCAACTGCGCAGCGCGTGTCAAATTCTCGATGACCTTCTTTGATTTAGGGGTTGGTTGAAACTGCGGAAGCGAAATAGTAGCATATATCATCTCATAGGCATCGGGGATACTTTTGTGGCTCAAATCAATGGTCATATCAAAGGCTGAGGCATCGTTTCCATCTGTTTGATAAAGGAATTTTGACCATCTTTCCCTTCGCTCATCGATTCTGTGGATTATGTCTATCGCTTCCTTTTGATCTATCGCGTACTCATTGCGCTCCCTGACAGCCTTTATGCGGTATTTCATGTCCGCAATAACTTTAATGCTAAGTATATGTGGAAAGCCGCGAAGCGCTGCCTGTCCGTTATTGCCGTGATAGACCAACGCTTCATCTTGCACTTCTTTACTAAGCACAGCCCGCAGACAAGCAACATAGTGAATCCATTCCAGATTCATGCGCTGCAGCATGCCCAGTTGTTTTTGGCGAACCCTGTCCAGCTTTTCATCTACCCACCCGTACTCCACCAGCTTGTCGATAATTGTTTCCCTGGACAATAGTTTGTACCCGAGCTTCTGCGCCAAGTATTGGCCCAGGTCCTTCGCGCCGCTATATGTTCCCCTGGTCAGGGTGATAATTGCCATTTTGTCCTCCTCCTCTTCTATCAGTTCATTTGCATTATCTACCTCATACCCATACGCTGTCATCACACATTATGCTCAATTATGCATAGGCATTACTGCCCTTTTCCCGAATCTCGCACGACGCTAATTGCGCAGATGTGCAACGGTATAAATGCCTGTTTATTTGCGAGATGAATTGTGGCCGTATCAACTGAAGAATGCCCATCAAACGTTTATAAAAAGGGGGAGCCGCGGACTACAAGTCACGTTCTCCCCCACCTCAGGACGCACAGCCAATCAATGCTTTTTATTCAGTCCTAACCCTGTCCTCTTATATATCTTTATAATATTCCTTAATATATCTTATCTTTTTATGACCAGAGATAAGGCCAATTGCGATCCATAAAAATCGCGTCTTTGTCATAGGTCACATATTTCTTTACTGACCAGACAGTTTTCCAGATACTCCTAAGAAAATCCGTTATCCCCTTCTTTTTGGTCACCTCTGTTTCCAAGTAAGCCTCTTTCACAACCAAATCCAAATATGCTTGCATTACATCCTCCTTAGTCCCTCTATCTTCTCTGGCTCAAAACTTTTCTGTGCCTTGGAGAGCCAGCGTGGTGGCCTGGCCCTTTACCACATCCTTATTTTTTGTCAGACCACAGATAGGGCCAGTTCGGGTCTTTGAAAATGGCGTCATTGTCAAAGACTACGTACTTCGATATGGCATTCCAGATTTTCTCCGCGCACCTCTTCATTGCCAGCACATCCCCA
>Ga0172363_10005660_pt1 | contig 10096 bp, 7 predicted proteins | sample LakKivs2_kivu2a2_FD_114541 | JGI IMG/M metagenome (GOLD analysis project Ga0172363, IMG submission 114541) | Sediment microbial communities from Lake Kivu, Rwanda - Sediment s2_kivu2a2 | ecosystem: Environmental > Aquatic > Freshwater > Lake > Sediment | place: Rwanda: Western Province, Lake... | reverse complement strand
GGATAAAAAATTCGTCCTGAAAAATTATCGTACCGCCGATAATTTGGAAATGTGTCTGGGTTTCGACTACCGGATCTCGGCGGTTGAGGTCGACACGCGGATGGAGTACTACTATCAGGGTTCCGGTGCTAAAAATAAAAAAGACTACAATCTTATGACAATCCTGTCCGGTGAGAAACTGGTCAACGCCCGCAATTATTCGTTCCTGATGTTGGAAAAAACGGTTAAGGATTTCCATAAATTCAACCTGGCTTTCTTTACTAATCTGGACGACGGCAGTTTTGCGGTCCTGCCGGGTTACAGTTACTCGCCCTATAACAATTTTGACATCACCGTAGGGGCTTTCATTTTAGGAGGCTCACGCGGTTCCGAGTTCGACGGCCGCTACACGCTGTACGGAGTCAAGGAAATTGACCTGATGGAGAATCTCTGGCCGTACCTGCTTTTGAAAATCAGCTTTTAGGCTCCGCCGCCGAGCCACTTTTGCAGAATTGACCACAGGGGACGCTGAAATCGTTAAATCTCCATGAGATGTCACCAGAGGGTACGCGACCCATTTTTGATTTTCCTGGTTCATCCAGTAATTTACTCCTGTTAAATTTGCACTTGACGATCATTATATGAAAAATTCCTGGAAACCGCCGGCCAACGTCTTTTTTAAGAACATCGGCTATACCATTTTCGCTATGCACTATCTTTCTGCTCTGGTATACGCGCAGATGCTCGACTCGAATCAGCCACCGCCGGGCATTCACTGGCGTCAACTGCAAACTCAGCATTATGCAATAGTTTTTCCGGCTGAAATCGAATCCGAAGCCCAGCGGGTCGCCAACACTCTCGAATATTTGCATCAACCTTTGCGCAAGACCCTGCGAGTCGAAAGTCGCCGGTGGCCGGTCGTGCTTTCTAATCGGAGCGCCGTCGCCAATGGCTATGTCAGTCTGGCACCGCGGAAAAGTGAGTGGTTTGCCACGCCTCCGCAGGATAATTTCTCCGGCACGGAAGAATGGTACAACCTGCTCGCGGTGCATGAAGGGCGGCACATGGCACAGTTCGATTATCATGAGCGGGGTTTCACTCGCCTGGCGAGTTTTTTATTTGGCGACGTCGGACGCGTGCTCAGTTTCTGGCAGACTCCGGCCTGGTTCTGGGAAGGTGACGCGGTGGGAATCGAAACCGCGCTCTCTCGCAGTGGTCGTGGCCGTTTACCGGAATTTGATATTGGCGTAAGAGCGGTAGAGCTTTCGGGATTCCGTTATTCGTATTACAAGGCTTTCTTAAACTCTTATCGCGACTATTACCCGAATCATTATACCTTAGGATACTTGATGACGACGCATGTCCGGCGATGCTATGGTGCTGATGCCTGGGCGCGGATCATAACTCGCTCTGCCCAGCGTAGTTACAGTCCTTTTGCTTTCAGCCGGATGGCAAAGCGTATTATCGGGAAAAATTCACGCCAGATCTATCAGGCGACGATGAATGAGCTGGACTCTCTTTGGCAATGGCAATCGGCTAATTTGATCTTCGAAGAAGTTACGCCGCTGAATAAGAAACCGAAAAAAGTCTGGACCCAGTACCGCTGGCCACAATGGTCTGCGGACGGTGCACTCTGGGTCACCATTTCCGGGATGGCCGATATTCCGACGCTGGTTCGAATTCAGGCTGACGGGCGGGAAAAACCCCTGACTTTTGTATCAGGACCGGGGCGGGTCGCCATCAATGGACAGTTAGCGACCTGGAGTGTCTACAACACCGACAGGTTTTGGGGAAGTCAAATAGCCTCGGATGTCGCGGTCTGTGACCTGCAGACCGGACGTGTGCAGGAAATTACCAGCGGCGGACGGTACTTTGCCCCGGCACCCGCGCCAGACGGGAAAAATATCGCCGCGATTGAATTCACACCGGAACGTCGTTGTGCGATAGTTTTACTTGATCCTCGAACCGGGGCAACAATCAAGCGCTTTCCGGCACCTGCCAATTCTTTTCTTAAGGAACCGTCATGGTCTCCGGACGGGAAGTTTTTAATTATGACCCGCCAGCAATTTAATGGTAAGACACTGACTAGGCTCGATTGTCACAGCGGAGAGTTCCGCGACCTCCTGCCGGAAAGTGACGAAAATGTATCCAATCCTATCCAGGCAGGCGACTATATTTTCTACAGCTCTTCGTACTCCGGGATTGACAATATCTATGCCCTCGACCTGATGAACGGTCGTCGGTATCAGGTAATTTCCAGTCGTTTTGGGGCATTTTCGCCGATGGTAAAAGGGAACCAGTTGGTTTACAGCGATTACGCGGTTAAAGGATTGGACATCAAATGCACGACGTTGGATACGGTCAACTGGCGAGCGTTGGAAACGGTTGCCCGGCGTCCGATTGATTATTTTGCACCTATTATGGAGCAAGAAAATCCGCAAAATCCGCTAATGCCGGAGAAAATACCTGATATAATTTATCCCTCGACAGAATACAGTCCCCGCGCCCACCTGATCAATATTCACAGCTGGTACTTCATTCCGGTCTCGGGATTTTTAGCGGCCGGTTGTTTTTCTACTGATCTTTTAAACACCTTTCAATTCAACCCAGCCCTGCTCTATTACGCCAGCGAGAAAGCGCTGTTCGTCAATGCCACCTGCAGTTATGCCGGTATCCGTCCGATTGTTGACGTCAGCAGTGGTTGCGGAAGAAGATTTGCCCTGATCAATAATGGGAGGCGAACGGTGACCGATGTCTGGACAGAGCGTAACCTGGCATTGAATCTGCGGCTTCCCTGTGATCTTTCGAGCGGAGTCTATTCGCGACGCCTGGAGCTCAACGCCGGTTTTGGCATTACCTCGCTGAAAGGAAAAGAACAACCTAAAAGCTACGTGAATAATGACGGCAGTTTCTGCCCGTTCCATTACCAGGTCATCTACCAGAAGTATCGGAGTAAAGCCCTGCGCGATTTACGACCGGTTGCCGGTATTGATGGGCAATTAACATTGCGGCATACGCCGTTTAAGATGGATTATCAGGGTCGGCAGTTAGTCGGCGAGGGTAATCTCTATTTCCCGGGGCTAGCGCGCCATCATAGCCTGGTGATCGGAGGCGCGGTCGAGATTCAGGATCCAACCAATTATCGTTTTGTAAGTCCGGTATCGTTTGTTCGCGGTTATGCCTATACCTACTACGATCATTTCCGACGCGCTTCGTTGGATTATGCCTTTCCGCTGTTTTATCCGGATTTCGCCCTGGGTGCCCTGTTTAATTGTAAACGTATCTGGAGCAATCTGTTCGGCGACCGGGCATCTGGGAAAACAGGATCACGGTCTGTGCTTTACGACGCGTTCGGTATTGAATTGCAGTGCGATTTTAATCTTTTTACCATGCCGGTTGATTTGACCGGTGGAGTACGCTACACCTACCGTGTACATGAACGCGACACCCGAATGGAGCTGGTTTTGGCCGGAATTGCCTTGTGAGGAAGCGGTTGCGGTTCTGATATTCCTTGACCAGAAACAAAGATCCGGTAACCTATTGCCCGACGTAGACTCCAACGAGTAAATGAAAATAAATGGAATCTCCAATGGCTAAAATAAATGTCGCTGTCAAAATTGGCGGAATGCATTGTGCGGCATGCGTCAGGACGGTTGAGAAGACGCTCAGCGCGGTGCCGGACGTTATCAGCGCCACAGTTAATCTGGCAACGGAAAAGGCGTGGTTGACCGTAAATCGCCTGCCTGACTTTGCCCTGATACGGAAAGCTCTCAGCGGCGCCGGGTATGAGCTGATCGGAGTCGAAGGCGAGCCGGAATTTGCCGGGGCTGAAATGCTACGGCGCAGTCAGCGCAAGCAATTCTGGCGGATTGTTGTCGGTTTCGTCACCGGTGTCTTGCTGATGTCAGCCATGCTGGTCGGAAACGCGCTACGCGTGAATCTGCATTTTGTGCAATTACTGATTGCCACTCCGGTTTTTATATTTTTAGGTTGGCCGATATTCCGTTCTGCGGGCATTGCTCTGACGCATCGTCAGCTGAATATGGATGTGATGTATGCCTTGGGCATCGGCGTTGCATACCTTGCCAGCCTTATGGGCACTTTTGAAATCGTCCTGACGCATGAATTCATGTTCTACGAGACGGCGATTTTCTTGGCGACCTTTCTAAGCCTCGGGCGCTATTTGGAAGCCCGGGCGAAGGGCAAAACTTCGGCAGCTTTGCAACGTCTTTTAGATCTGCAACCGAAAACCGCCTGGGTTGTGCGCGACGATAAGACCGAAGAAATTCCGGTGGCCGATGTTATTGTCGGTGATCTTGTGCTGATCAAACCGGGCAGTCAGGTACCGGTTGACGGAACTATCGTCGCCGGCTCCAGCTGGTTGGACGAAGCCTTGCTGACCGGAGAATCGCTCCCGGTTTTTAAAGAGGTTAATGACAAAGTGATTGGCGGAACGCTGAACAAAAACGGTGTTTTACAAGTACGGGCGGAGCAAATCGGACAGGCAACGGTTTTGGCCAGCATTATTCGACTCGTGGAATCCGCGCAGAGCAGTAAACCTCCGATACAGAGGTTAGCTGACGCCGTGGTGACTTATTTTTTTCCAGTGGTACTCGTGATCGCGCTCCTGACTTTTTTGTTTTGGTACTTTATTGCCGGAGAGACGCTCTTGTTCGCGCTATCGGCGCTGATTGCAGTACTGGTTATCGCCTGTCCCTGTGCCCTAGGACTGGCTACTCCGACGGTTATCACCGTTGGCGTCGGGCGCGGTGCTGAGTTGGGAATTCTCATCAAAGATGGTGCGGCGCTGGAGGTAGCTTCCCGCGTCGGCACGGTCATATTTGATAAAACCGGCACTTTGACGACGGGAAAGCCGGAAGTTGTCGAAATTTACAGTCCGCAGTTATCTACTGATGCTCTGCTTCGATACGCCGCCGCCGTGGAGCGCAACTCAGAGCATCCCTTGGGCAAAGCAATTGTCCACATGGCGGAGGAACGCCATATTGAATTACCTGAAGCGACAGACTTTTCTGCCTCCGGCGGTCAGGGGGTGAGTGCGATAATCGAAGGTCATTCGGTTGTCATTGGCAACCGACGCTTTTGCGATGAACGCCGAGTAATGATACCGGAAGATTTACGCTTACGTATGCAACAATTTTCGGACGCAGGTCGGACCGTCGTTAGCGTCGCTCTCGACGATCAAACGGTAGGACTGATTGCCATCGCAGACCGCTTGAAAAACACAGCCCGGGAGGCTGTTGCCGCTCTACAGACCGAAGGCTACCAAGTGGCTTTAATAAGCGGGGATAATATGCAGACGGCACAGGCGATAGCGGCCCGGGCAGGGATCAAAGAAGTACTGGCAGAAGTTATGCCTGCCCGCAAAGCGGAGAAAGTCGTCGACCTGCAGAAGCAAGGTGTAAAAGTGGCTTTTGTAGGCGATGGTATCAATGATGCGCCCGCCTTAGCCCAGGCGGATATCGGCATCGTGATCGGTTCTGGCACCGACGTCGCGCTGGAAAGTGGAGCGATTGTACTGATGCGTGAAGACCTGCGCGGCGTCGTCGCGGCATTGCAGTTGAGTCGGCAGGTGATGCGAAAAATTCGGCAGAATCTGTTCTGGGCCTTTGCTTATAATATTGCGCTGATACCGGTCGCCGCTGGTCTGCTCAAGCCGCTATTCGGGATCACCTTCCGACCGGAGCTGGGAGGACTGGCAATGGCCCTGAGCTCGGTCACGGTGATTTCGCTCGCCCTGCTACTGAAACGCTATACACCACCCGTCCTGCGTAGTTAAGTAGTCAGTTCTCGATTTTCGCCGAGATAGTCTGGAGCAGTGCGTCGTGATTGGCAGTCGTAACTGTCAAGACCTGAGGAGGGGCTAAACGCGGTCGCCAAAAATCCAGCGCTCGTTGCTGAACAACGACCAACCAGCAGGTTGATCGATTCAATATCTCCGTCGCGTAGTCGCAGAACCGACCAGCACTTTGTTCCATCACTCCCATTTCGTCAATCAGAAACGGCTTACCGGTAGCGGCGCAGCGAGTCAGCAATTCAATGCCGAAAGTGTCGAATACTGCGGGTTTGACCCCAAATTGCTCGAAGCGTACCTGAGTCTTAAATGCGATGTGGGCGAAAGTGCGGCTCCTTCCCCCGATCTCGTGAATTTTATACCCCACAATCCGGTTCTGGGCACTGACTTTTTCGGTAAAAAAACCAACCGCCGGCCATGCCGATCGACGCAGGAGTTCACGCACCAGGGTACTTTTCCCGCTACCCTTCGCACCCGTCAGAATGATTTTCAAATCAGGCGATATGGTTGAATAAATGACCGGTTCAGAGCCGGACCAGAACAGCGATTATAATAGCGGTCAGGCTAAGTCCCTGCAACGCATATTTTATTGCAGGTCGGAAGGAATTTTCCAGTTGTAAGCTGGTGTGCAAACCGAGTGCGAGACCAAGCGGAAATGCACCACCAGCGATCAATATCGCCAACGGAGCATAGTAGAGGCAGAGCGGAATACTAGTACCGCTGACGACGCAGGCAGGCACGCCGGTGAAGTATTTAACCATTGGGAAAAATATCACGGCCAGAATCGCATACAGGGCCCCGGCGCCAATTTGGTATACATAACGCTGTTTCTCATACGGCTTTGATACCGCGACGACTCCCGCCAGGGCGCATACTTCCAGGAGCATGGCAAAAACGGGATTGCCGATCGAGCCGTGCATAGCCGGCAGGTGCAACATCCAGGCATCAAGTGCTTTGAAAATGATGACAATCGTCAGCGGAATTGCGAGGTATGGGAGTCGCCGGCTGACAGTCTGACCGAAAATCAGTAGAAATCCGACCAGCCCCGTCATAATCGAACCGGTCAGGAAATAAATACTTGTCTGGCGCAATGCCATACCCAATAATGTCTCCATCAGTCCCCAGACAGTACCGATTGCGATCATGAACCAGATTTTATCACTTTTTGCTACCATGTTCACCTCATGCAAATATAATCGAAAATTAAGAAAATCGGAACGATGATTTGTCTGCCTATTGATATAAATAATATTGTTTACTACGGGTGATAAAGTTTTGCAATTCGGTATACCAGGCGGCGATTAAATCGTCGGGTCGCCTACCATCCCAGATCGCCCGCCTGATTTTATCGGTGCCGAAAGCCTTGTCACACATATCCGTTCTGGGCGTGGCAAAGAGCTCGCGCTCAGGGTAAAGTTTATGAAGAGCATGGAGGATATGTATCTGAGTGCGCACCGGCTGGAATTTTTTTGGATCGGTCACATGCAACTGGACCCCATGCAAAGCTACTTTCTGCCGATCGCCATAGTAAGGTCGGTAATGAAGTGGGCGAAAAATAACTCCAGGGAGTTTACGCTGGTTCAACTCGCGGGCTAAACTATCGGCGTTGATCCACTCTTCGCCGACAAATTCGAACGGTGCCGTATAACCGACGCCGACGTTGATCGTATTCAGCTCGCCCAATGCACCGGTGGCGGCGCAGTACAGAGGAGTCTCGGCATGCGGAATATGGGGTGAGGTCGGAATCCAGGCCAATCCGGTTTCGGTGTATAACATCGTGCGCTTCCAGCCTTTCATCGGGACGACGGTCAGATTGCATTTGATATCGAGTTCGACGTTGAAGTAACGCGCCAGCTCACCCGTCGTCAATCCATAGATATAAGGAATCGGATACAGGCCGATGAAGGAACTGAATTGTGGATCGAGTATGGGGCCTTCGACCAGTTTGCCACCTAACGGATTGGGACGATCTAACACTATAAACGGAATGCCTTTTTCCTTTGCGGCGGTCATCGCTAAGGCCATGGTGTAAATGTAGGTATAGGTCCGATTGCCGATATCCTGAATGTCATAGAGCAGAACATCCACGTTTTTGAGCATTTCGGCAGTCGGTTGGCGGGTCTTGCCGTAAAGACTGAAGACCGGGATACCGGTGGCTTTATCATAGACGGTTTCGACTTTTTCTCCGGCATAGGCATCGCCACGTACTCCGTGCTCCGGACCAAACAATGCCACAAGTCGCACACCGGGCGTACGATGCAGAAGATTAACGGTAGATTCCAAACGTGAATCAACGCCGGTCGGATTAGTGATCAGTCCGACCCCCTTGTTCATGATAAGGTCGAGCCGCTCTTCGAGCAGAACCTCTATACCGGGCTTGACTTGTTGAGCAAGACTCAACATCGGGATGAGGAGGCCAAGGACTAACAGCGAGCCATTAATCAGGTTATTTTTCATCAATATTCCCGCTAACATTCGTATACATTTCAGGGTGAAACTTAAGCAAAATTATCCAGAGATGAAATTGAATCAGCAGTAAAAGATGGCGGTATCACCGGCGCTGGTTTCCGGAATAATTGGTGAATGCTTTGCGCTCCCGATTATGGGTACGGATTGCCAGCCGTGAATTTCTTTAACTCACCCTTTGAATGTTTTGCACTTTGCGCTATTTTATACCGTGAATTTATCCAGTCCGCCAGTGCGGCCAAAGTGCTTATGAAGGGAAAACACCATGATTGATCTGACTATTAACGAGAAGCAGGTGCGGCGCAACGCCCGGCAGTGCCGCGAGCGTAACATTATCATTCCGACTTTTAAAGAACAAAAACATCCGGAGCAAATTCCTCCGCAGATTACCGCGGAATTGCGCGATGTCGGTCTCTGGGAAGTCAATCCACGCAATTTGTTCCGTATCACCTGGAAAAATGCACCACAAAAAAATGGCGGCCTGTTTGGCAAAGTGAATTTTATCGAACTGCCTACAGCACTGACCGGTGTAGCGGCGCGCATCATTATGTTGATTGGCAAATGGTTCCCGACCGGAGCTCACAAAGTCGGGGCCACCTTTGGTTGTCTGGTGCCGCGGCTCATCACCGGTCAATTTGATCCAGCGAACCAGAAAGCCGTCTGGCCGTCCACGGGCAACTACTGTCGGGGCGGGGCTTATAATTCCGCTCTACTTGGTTGCCAGTCGATCGCCATCTTACCGGAAGGCATGAGCCAGGAGCGCTTCGAGTGGTTGAAATCGGTGGCCGGTGAAATCATTGCGACTCCCGGGTGTGAGAGCAACGTGAAGGAAATTTATGATAAATGCTGGGAGTTACGGCAGACCCGTTCGGATGTGGTTATTTTCAATCAGTTTGATGAGTTTGGGAATTATCTCTGGCATTATGAGGTTACCGGGGCGGCAATGGAGGAAGTCGTGCACCAGATTGCCAGACCGGATGACAACCTGGCGGGTGTGGTTTTAACGACTGGATCAGCGGGTACGATCGCCTGCGGAGATTACCTGAAGGAAAAATTTCCCGGTGTGCGGATCGCGGCGGCAGAAGCCTGGCAGTGCCCAACACTGCTCTTGAACGGGTACGGTGGTCACCGGATCGAAGGCATTGGCGACAAACATGTGCCGTGGATTCATAATATCCGTAACACGGACTGTGCTATTGCTATTGATGATGATGATCCGATGCAACTGCTGGCTCTTTTCAATACCGAAGCGGGCAGGAATTACCTGACACGAACCGGCGTGGATTCGGCAATCGCAGGTCAATTGGATTTGCTGGGAATTTCCGGAATTGCCAATCTGCTCAGCGCCATCAAGTTTGCGAAATATTATGAATTGACCAGCGGGGATATCGTGCTGACCGTCGCAACCGATTCCATGGAAATGTACCAGTCGCGCTTGCAGGAATATCTCAAAGTAAACGGGCAGTATACATCCGCAAGAGCCGAACGTGACTTTCACAGCTGCCTGCTTGGTCAGAGGACCGACCACATGCAGGAACTGAATTACTACGATCGGAAGCGTATCCACAATTTGAAGTATTTTACCTGGGTGGAACAGCAGGGTAAAAATGTTGAGGAATTAAATGCCCAATGGTACGACGCCGGAAATTATTGGCGACAGGTGCATGGTTTGGCACAGAAAATTGATGTCCTGATCGAGCAATTTAATGCACTCCTCACAGAATCAGAGTGAAAAGCTAGGTTGAGGGTGAACTTTTTGCCTCAGAGCAGTTGGCCGGCAACAAAGATTCTTTTCCGGAATGCAAAAATGGCGACTGCAGAAGCAGATGCGGCCGTTAT
>Ga0172363_10005659_pt1 | contig 10096 bp, 17 predicted proteins | sample LakKivs2_kivu2a2_FD_114541 | JGI IMG/M metagenome (GOLD analysis project Ga0172363, IMG submission 114541) | Sediment microbial communities from Lake Kivu, Rwanda - Sediment s2_kivu2a2 | ecosystem: Environmental > Aquatic > Freshwater > Lake > Sediment | place: Rwanda: Western Province, Lake... | reverse complement strand
CCTGTTCTCCAAGCGGCCATTCCACGATTGTAAACTTCTCTTAGAATCGATACGGGAATCCCGGTGGCTTTTGCGACCTTCGCCGGACTTCCGCCGGCATCTTTGCCATATACATTGTGATACATCATCGTATAATTCGATGGTATAGTGATTGCCCCCTTATCAGTAGAGAATGGCTTATAAGCGTAAGGGTCTTTATGCGAGGTCTTTGACCTCGAAACAATCTCTGCGACCCTTTTTATTTTCTGCTGCTTCGATAGCCCAGCTAAATACTTTTCTGGGACGCTCTCGCTCTTATAAGGATTTCTTTTGAAAAACTGTACCTGACGCTCACGATTTATCGCGTCGGCTTTATATTGATAGGGTCCACCTAAATTTTTACTACCATCACTTGATAATAAATACCAATCCGAAGCTTTCCCCGGTAAAGCTTTACCAAGAAAACCTTCGGCAGCTTTTCTTTTTAAAATCATTTGTTGAGATTATATATATAATGGATTGTCCAATGATCATCTTTTTTGGGTTTATATTTTCCTGATTTAACTAATAGTATTTTTTTATCAATATCTTCTGATGAGGGTTTATCATCATCATCATCATCTAAATCTATATTGGCGGCGATTCTCCTACCAAAATTCCTAGATCTACCGCTTTTATATATATCATCGAAATCAGGGAATTCAGTATCACCCTTAGTTTCTTCATTATCTTCATCATCATCTAGGATTGTCTTTCTGTACCATCTTTTCATTTCTTAAGCTTTATCTCCTTCTCAACATTATTTAAAAGCTTATTCAATACAACAGTATTGCTGATCCCCGAAGGGGTGTCAAGCTTAACATTCTTATTATATAATCTATAGAGCGTCTCGCGCTCTTTCTCTAAAGAATTTAATGAAAGATTCTTAAGATTATTTGTATAGAGCTTCATCTGCTCATCTGCGCTGAGCGGATTTTTAGAAATTTTTCTAGAGGTTTTTTTAGAGAGCTTCTTAGAAACTTTTTTAGAAGTTTTTCTTTTCATTGGATTCACAGATGTATCTTGGATTCTTGTCTTATTAATTGCATTGCTAAATTGATTTATATCTTCATCCATCTGCATCATTACAACAGGGTCTATCTGTATCTTTCTGAGGCTCTTTAGTTTATTTAGCGCCTTATTAGCGACATCAATATCTACAAATACTCCTTCGGGGGAGTTTAATGATGATACATATATTAATTTCAATGAAGATGGTTTAGGTGATTTCAGATCAATATAATCTGATAATCTTCTACCAAGATATCCGGGGATTTTTACTATCATGGTTTTGTCGGATACTTTGAATAAGAATTTGGATTTTTAACTCTATCACTAATTTCTATTAAGGCTCTATCAAAATCTTTTTTATTAAAATCTTCAATATTCTTTGCTATCAAAGCTTCAAAAATTATTAATTCTTTAAAAATATTTTCAACAATACGATTTGATCCAGAAAAAATATCTTTTAATTCAGTGACTCCATTTTTTAATGCTATATTTGATAATAATTTTACGATAGAAATATGATAAAACGCACTCGCAAGCAGTCCTAAATCCACATCAGATTCAGATTCAACGTCTGCTGAAAATTTTCCATATTCTTTATTGTGCATTTCAATATGATAGTTTATTGTATTAATTATCTTATTAATATCTAATGATAATTTACCCATATTATTTTTTCCTTGAGGGGTATTTATCGTAAAGTTTAGGATTCATTCTCCTGTAATTTATATTTCTAATTATACTTTCATTTAAATTTTTTTTGCCGTATTTTTCATATTTTTCTATAGCTTCCCACGCTTCTATTATTTTTCTAAATTTTTCCTCAGAGCCAGGTGAAGTATTTCTATCGGGATGATACTCCTTAGCTTTTTCTCTATAGGCATTTTTTATCTTTTCTAAAGGAGTATCTTTTTTTACTCCAAGTATTTGATAACACTCATCCATAGATTTTCCGCCATACACTTTAAAAAATACTATATCCATAATTATAGAAAAATCTTTTACCATAGCATTATTAAGAGATACGACTTTTTTAATCCGCTCACGATCACTGGAGATCAGCTTTATAATAATCTCAGCGACGGCGGCATGATATATACCGCTCATCGCGAGCGGAAGATTTATATCTTTTTTATTTCTAAAATCTGCTTTGAATTTATTATAATCTTCTTTGGCCCTTTTAAAGTTAAAATCAAATGACTTTGATAGCGAGGCGGAATCTACATCCATTATTATTTCCTGAAATTAGATGTAGAGGCCCTATGAATAAGATGATTGAATTCTCTCTCGCAGGCTTTGATGCCGGCGTTTGCTTGCCTCAATACCTTACTATCTCTAATATATTTTCCTTCACGTCTTGCATTTATTAATGCCTCATAACAATTCATAAGATCTCCCTTCTTTGGTTTCTTGATATATCTCTCCCAAAGCATCTCAGATTTCTTAAGATAGTTGTAGGCATTCTTCTTATGAGAGGCTAATGGGGGATTTATTTCGCCTCTTCTGATCTTCTCTCGATCGGCGGGAGATATCGCAGGCATCATTGATACTATAAATAATATAGTCTCGTTCTTAGCTTTAGATACGCTTGCGAATAGATTTTTTTCAAATTCTTTTGTAGCACTGTATTTATGTAATATATCATTATAAATTTTAGGTGAATAACCTCTCTCGGTCTTAATTACATTAAATTCTACATTTAAATGATCAAAGTTTCTATTCGAAATCGGCCCTAAATCAGAATCTTCAAATATGTCTTCTGATGAAGCTTCTTTGATCGGGCGCTTTATTTTACCCGCTCTTATATATTTTAATTCCTCTTCAGTCAGCCTGCCATCTCTAATAGTCTTATCGATAAATCTTATTGCGGCTGACTCTGCATCTTTCATTGTAGAAAAATAATTTTTCTCAAATGTATCTACAACCTTCTTTCTAAATCTCTTAAGCGGATCATTATCTATAACTACAAAATAACCAAGAGGTTTCTTTATAATACGGTAATTGACATCTAAATGTTCACGTATTTTGATTTTAGGCTTAACCTCTTTCTCCGAGTCCCCGCTTCTTATTCTTACTCCAGAGCCCTTAGAGGATCTTGCTTTAATACCACTCTTAAATTCTTCTCTTCTCATTCCCAATCTTGATTCTTTATATTTATCTTCAATTCTATCAATAGTTTTAATAACCGACTCCACCGCTTCTTCAAGTGTTTTGTACATTCTATCTACGACAGAGGTGGATCTTACCGATAAATCGGCATCCATCATTTCCCTTGGTTCGTATACAATATCAATTTTGAATCCTTCACCAATTTCCTCATATATTCTAAATTTAACACCGCGATGAGTAAAATCATATACAGGCGCATCAACGGTCTGGATAGATCTAAGCCGCATGCCTGGAGGTTTGCTGCCTACAGCCCGGCGCGGGCGTTGGGGTATTTTGTATCTTCTGGAATACTCGCTCCTAAGCCGGGCTCTTAAATCTGAAATCTCTCTATCAAAATCTTTTTCTAATTGATTGGATAAATATTTTTCAAGTCTTGAGGGGTAATCTCTAAAGCGGCGATTGGCATCAGATATCAATCTTTTTCTGATATTATCTGATTCTTTTTTAATTTTATTTTCAATCTCTTCTTCAGCATCGGCGGTTATAGCGCCTGACAAACTTCTTGCAGCGTCTTCCCCTTCGGCAATAATTCTTGATTTTATTTCTTCAAATTCTCTATCAACATCTCTCTCTAATTCGTAATCTAAATACTCTTTTAAAATTTTTGGGCGACTCCCTAATTGCTTTCTCGCTTTTTCAACAAGCTCTCTCTTAAGCTTATCCTTGGCTAACGAAAGCTTGCGCTGAGTTACTTTGTCAGCGGTTATTCTAGGAAGGTCGCCTCTTCTTAAGAATGTTTCACGAGTTTCTTCAAATCTAGATAGGGCGTCTGATACCGCGCCTCTGATTGATTTTAGTTTCAATTCTTTTATAGATGTAATTCTATTACGAAGATTTGAAACGATGCTGCCAATTTTATCCTCGCGCTCTTCCGGGGGTAGCGAAGATAACCTTGAATCGAGGTCTGATAACTTATCTATGCTAAGAGAGGCTTTAAAGGATTCAGCCTCTGTTGGGGAAATTTTTCTAAGCTGTTCGAGCATTCGCCCGAGTTCAATACGGTTATTCATATTCCTAAGTAATCCTTTCCGTCCTTAGAGCGTTTTTTAATCGAATTTATTAAATCAGATCCTACGCCAGATGGATTGAATAGTCTTTCTTTAATGTCCTCATCGGAAACGCCACGTCGCGCCATATCTGCTATCTCAGATATGAGTGCGGCGGTTTTAATTAAAATATCTACGCTTTCCATTTTTTAATCCTTACTTCAAAGCTCTTTTAAGTCCGCCGAAAAATTCGGGAGGGAGGTCTTTTAGTATCGGGATTACATCCTCATATATTATTTCGCGGAGATCTTTTGAATCAGCATTTGCAGCGTAAGCTGCCCAAAAAGACCGCAATGCAGCAACGGATATTTCTATAGTCTTCTCGATCTTAATATTATTATCATATGTATCACCAAAGCAGGCTTCAGCCTCTGGTGTTTTGGGGGGAGCTACTTTCTTACATTCCTCAAGCTTTTGATTATAAAAATCATCCCAAGCTTGATCACCAGCCCTTAGCCCGTTCTCAATATAAATCGCGCCTCTCGCATAGGTCGATGAGCAGCCTGTTGTAAAGGTTAGCGCTGTAATTGCAATCAAGAATTTTTTAGATAAATTATGAGAGAGCATCTGAGCCGGCAGCTTTCTTTAAGTAGCTTGTGGGATCTATCATGTTTGATGGCTTAGGCTTGCCTTTGCACCAAACAGCGTTCTTCTTTGTACCTTTTTTATATAATTCAAAATGGAGCATTTGAGAGCCGCCGGAATAGGTTCCTATTCTGGCAATTCTCTGGCCACGTTTAACTTTGGAGCCGACCCCGACATTAAACTCTTTCCATGAATTAGGCGCGACGGCGCCATATAATAAAACATTATTTGCAGTTTCCAGTAAAATAGCTTTAGCATTATCACCGTCCCAGCCTTGCGTTACGACTATAATACCATCTTCCATCGCGACACATATATCACCTTTCACCGCGGATAAATCTACCCCGCCGTGTACTCTATCGCATTGATGCATATTTGAATAAGGTCTTCCTGCCCCAAATCCTCTTCCTAAATATTGAGGGCTTGGGGAGGGGATATTTTTAGAGGAGTTATTCCTGAGCGGCCAGGTAGGAGATCCAGAAATAGAAGTTCCGAAGGAAGATTTTTTTCCAGACCCGGATAATAGGGCCGCTATAGCTATCGCCAGAATCGGAGCCGGGATTGCCATGTCAAGTCTATTTTATTTTATTGAGAGCTAGAAGTCAAATAGAATCACCATTCCCCGTCATTTTTTACTGGAGTTTTAAATAAAAAAAGGGGAGCGTTCTCCCCTTCAAATCTTACTATAATTTTTTTATCAAAATGCTCAACGGCCTCATCATAAGAAAAGCAAAATTTTTCTTGTATGATAGCTACAGCGAGCCTTGCATCGTAGACTGCAATAGGTTTGCAGTCGGCCTTAAAGCCAAACCCTACTAAAGCTTTTTCTAATATCTGATGAGTATCTGCATCAATATTTGCCTGGAAGAGCGAATCTAAAGTATTTTTGTAATCTAGCTCTTCTTTTTTTGAATTATCCGCTCCGGCAATAAATGCGGATTTACATATTTCCATTAACTGAGAATGCTCTTGAGGGAACCCTCCAATCTCTTTCAGCCACCATTCGTTAAAGTTCATTTTTCCTCTTTTCCATCATTTCTGCAACGCTTCTGCAAGACTTTAATTCATCAATGAATTTCTCATCGATTCTATATTTTAATTTTATTGGCGGATTGCAGAAAAGCTTGAGTTTGATAGATAATTCTTTTTCGCTCATTTTATTTATCTCCAATAGATTTGTAGCTAAATCTTAGATTAATATTCCGTAGGCGAGCATCCCGAATCTTATATCATCATCAGTCTCGCCTTTTTTAAATAATTCTTCATTGCCCATAATGTCAATTAATTTAAAGCCGTTTGGAATGCTATTATACCACTCGCCTGGCAGTAACCACAATACGCGGCCATTATGGTAATCGGGGTCATCTCCAGCTTTATTCCAAGGTCTTAGACCAAGCTCTCTTAAAGTTTTTCCATCCATCTTCCACAAATCTTCAAAAGCTTTCCGATTTGAAGACGGCGAGGCGGGCTTGCCGTCTTTTGGATCACGATAAAATACAGGTGTGACAATGATTGTTTTTTTCATTATAGCCAGAAACTTCTTTAACTATTGTTCTTGATTTCTTTTGAAATAGAATTTAACAAAATTATCTAATTCTAATTCGGCTTCGCTTGAGACTTTATTTAAATGGGCTAATTCAATTAATATATTATGAAATTCTTTATAAAAATCATTGAAAGCTATTTCAATGATTTTATCTACATTTTTTTCTAGGATTATTTTTAGTAGAAATAGAGAATCAACTGAAGAATCTTTTTCTATAGGCTTATCTTTAAAATACAAATTAATTGAATTATTATCTTCATCGATTTGTAGCTTGAAAAAATTACTAAACTTAGTCATCGGTGACTCCTTTCAGCGCCTTTATAACATTCTCTTTTTGGGTGAGGTGTAATGACGGCTGTATTTTATCATATAGCGTCTGCCCGTCAAAATCTTCTATCCACGGGAAGAATATTTGAGAGGGGCTTAATATTTTCTCTTCTACTGCTATAAATAGCGCCTTAAGTAAATTAAATAATGCCCTATATTCTTTATTGCCTAATTCATTCTTTAATCTATTATATTTTTTATCAGAGAATTTCCCGGTTCTATTATCTTTTGACTGATCGGTTAAATCATCTTCCGATGGGATTGATATTACAAATTTACTTATAAGTAAGGGAGAATCAGAATTTTCTTGCCACCTAAATCTTAATACTGATACCCCGATATTAAATTCCTCTGACCATGAGATGTTTTCTACACCCCATTTCCTGAGAAGCTTTTCAATCTTATATTTATAATTAGCCGGAGTTTTATTAGGATTTTTTAAGTAAATTTTAGGCATAAGAATTGCGGGCTCTTCCCCCGCTCGGCTTATTAAGCGTTTCTCAAAAGTATTAGCTGGAAAGCTTTTCGATGGCTTTGTTCAGCACCGCGAGGGTGTTGTTCAGCGTCTTAAGAATTCTTTTGAGATCGGAAGGTTGGGCCGCGGCGTCGATGGGCGGCAGCGCCACCGTGCCGGTGGCGTCATTAGCCTTATTTTTCTTTTTCTTCTTCTTATCCTTAGACTTGCTCTTTATAATGTTGTTGATGATCTCTTCATCATCAGGAATCCCGTCATCGCCGTTTGATATCTTGAATTCAGCCTTTAGGTTCTTGAGCGCGCTGGCTGAAATCCTATATTTCTTCAGGGTCTTTGCCCAGCCGTTGTTGATCTCATAATTTACAATTCTTTCGTGAAATTTATTTAATTGTGAGTTTGTCATTCCGTCTATCTTATCAATATAAGGGACCGTATCTTTGTTCGTCATTTCATTCTCTCCTTTATTCAAGGATGTTCATCTGTATACCAGGGATTTGTCTCTGCGCAAGTGATTTTTCGGCTTCTCTCAAACATTCAGCATCATTGAAGTATCCGGTGTAGTCATACCCTGAGTCGCGCAAGGCTATCGGTAGATAAGCCGAGGGGTCATCGGAGTGAAACTGAAAAGTATCCGCTGCATATTTAGATAGTATATATTTAATTATATTTCCGTTTCTTATAAACGAATTATCATGACCGCTGAACACTAATGTTTGCGGGCTGCGTTTTATCATGAAGCTATCAACATATATAAATATGTGTTCGCAGGTATTATAATCTTGATTCTTATTTTTATAATAAATTAAATGTTCTATACAGTTCTTACTTTTCATAAATTTATTAGTATGATACATTTGATATAATATGCTTGAGTTGCTTATAACATATATTCTGTGATCGCTATTTTTAAATATTTTGTAATAATTTACAAGGTTTGTTACTGCAAATTCTTCATCAATAAATATTAGTTGATGTTTATCTGATATTAAATTATCATACTTATCCGAAGAATTTTCTTCGTATTTTTTAAGTTCTATTTTATTATGCATAATGTTAAAAGCTGTGAGGTGATAAGTATAATGAGTATTATTATTAAGGTTTTTATAACTAAAGATTCACGCATTTTTTTATTTTATTTTTCTAAAGAATTTCCTAGATAATAATCAACAAGGGACTTCGCTTCATCGTACCAAGCATCGCTTATCCAATAGCATCTTTTAAATTGATTCCATTTTATTTCATCTTGCGGTATTATGCTTTTTAATTCATCGATGAAATCGATATTATAATCACAATACAGATAGTAGCCCCAATCAGCTTTTTCAAATGAAAAGTTCATGAAAGCTTATTCTTCAATTTTACAAGAAGATTTACATAATCTTCTTTCTCATATTTAGCTCCGTCGGGTATTTCAATATTTCCAACCTCTTTCATTATTTCTCTTATTGAGGATTTCTTGTTAGAAACTTCTCTGCCATATGCTTGAATAAGAGTTATGACCCACGATCTAACTAAATTTACATCGGCACTTTCATATTCTTTTGAATTTACTTTTGAGATAATATCTCGCTCGCTTTCATGAATATTAATCGCAGGTTTATGATTGCTATGTGGCGCGGGGGCGGGCGCGGGGGCGGGTGTTAAATGCTGCTCAGCATTTTGTGTATTCTTTAAGACTTTGCCCCCAGACTTCTTCGCAATAAAAACCCCGTTATCATCTAGCTTAATTTGATCATCATTTATTAATAATAGGATCCATATTTTTTCTTTTTCATAGAATTTAGATTTTACTACCTTAATATGCTCATAGTGATCTCCTGGCGACCAGCTAGATTTTTTATCTAAATTTTCTTTCGGTAAAGTTTCTGATTGAAAAATTGAAGAATGATTTGAATTAAAATATTCTTCAATTATTTTTTCATCATTCTCTATGATAGGGGAGTAAACGTCATCTATAACCTTGCTATCAATATCTTCAATAGAAGGGGATTCAGGGTGTAGCTCTATTTTACCTGCCGAATAGTCAAGGCCGGCTTTTCTTAATGCTTGACGCTCAGCGCATACGCTAAGCTGGTTCAGCGGCTGATCGTTCCATTGCCTGTTTGGCCTTTTCTTCCCGGTTCTTTTGCCGCTGTAATCAAACTCGTCCACCATCTGAACAAACTCATCGTAATACGCAATGCCTATAAATGGTCCAAGCGCATCAGATTTATTCTTTGATGCTGGATTCAGTTTCCAAACTGATATTTCACAGGAATAAAGTTTATCACCTTTATATTCAAATTTAGGCTTGCTTATTTCAGATAAACCATTCCTGTTAGCCAAAACTCTGTATCCATCAATTGATTTTTCCCAAGTAATTTTTCTTATATATTCACTGCCACGCTTTACTTTTCTAGGGATCGGGTATATGTGCCCGTGAAAAAATGAGAGCCCTTCCCGTTGCTCAGTAATAATGCACATTGTTATTTGATCTTCAGTTAATTCTATATCATGGTCATTCTTGACCTTAAGAAATATATCAGAGCGGTACTTTTTGTTATCTGTCATATCCATATGATCTCTCCAATTTAGAACTCTTACTAATCCTTCGTAACTATTTGCGCCAAATAAAACTTTTTTTTTGTAGAAGACTATATACTTTATAGGTCCTGTCGTAGATTTTTTTACTATTTTGTATTTGCCAAGCTTAAGCGGCTTATTTAATTTAGGCGCTCTGCTAGTTATATACTTAAACAGTTTTCTTTTGTGATGATATATTTCATATATTTCATTCAGAGTCATCTACGCCGCCATCATCTTCATCTTCATCTTCATCTTCATCTTCATCTTCATCTTCATCTTCATCTTCATCTTCATCTTCATCTTCATCTTCATCTTCATCTTCATCTTCATCTTCATCCTCATCCTCATCCTCATCCT
>Ga0172363_10005657_pt1 | contig 10097 bp, 8 predicted proteins | sample LakKivs2_kivu2a2_FD_114541 | JGI IMG/M metagenome (GOLD analysis project Ga0172363, IMG submission 114541) | Sediment microbial communities from Lake Kivu, Rwanda - Sediment s2_kivu2a2 | ecosystem: Environmental > Aquatic > Freshwater > Lake > Sediment | place: Rwanda: Western Province, Lake... | reverse complement strand
ATCTGATAATCCACTATGCCCTTTACAGAAGTTGCCTAGTTGTGAGGGCCGGGGCCGGGATTTGAACCCGGGCGCTAGGCTCCACAGGCCTATAGGCTACCAGGCTACCTCACCCCGGCCACTTTCGATTTTGGTTACTTCTGAAACGTGTTATTGCTTATTTATGTTTTCTAATTTGCTGATTGTCACAGAAACCGTTATTGATGAGTTAGTTTATAAGTCAAGGTAAAATTTGCGGATGGATGCCCTTGGAGCAGTCGGCGAAAAAGAATAGTTATTTGGCGTTGTTGGGAGCAGCCCATTCACTTAACCATTCCCTGTTTGCCATCACGCCGCCTCTGCTGACTATAATAATGACTAGTTTGAGCGTGTCAAAATCCGAAATAGGCTTTGTGTCGATGGCTGCATCGCTGATATATGGTGTTGGCGCACTTGTAGGCGGACCATTAGGCGATAGGATTGGCGAGGCAAAAACAATCACTTTATTTCTTGCTTTTTCTGGGCTTTCCACGTTTATCATGCTCGGTGCAGGAGCCACGGGGGCAATTCATGTTTTTGCTTTGGCACTGATTTTAATGGCTGCTTGGGCAAGCCTTTATCATCCAACTGCGAACTCGTTAATTTCAAAGGCTTTCAAAGGCAGAGTCTCCGAAGCTATGGGGCTGCATGGCGTAGGCGGAACAATAGGCGTTGTACTGACTCCTACAATTGCATGGTTTATAGGCGCAACTTTCGGATGGCCTTGGGCATTCATCACCTTCGGCGTCTTTTGCATCTTACTCGCCTTATTTTTCGTCACTGGCCACGCACGCCTTCGGTTGGCAGCATTCTTTCTATGCTTTCTAACCTTCAGTTTATTCTACTATGAGTTACTACAGTACCGACTATCTACAACGATCATTCTTGTGTGGCTTCTTGCAATCTGCTTCATCCTTTTCTTATGGCTAGAAAAAGGAACGAATTTTACACATACAAGACAAAATAGAAACAAAAGCGGCAGGATAATTGACGCTTTGAAAATCCGTGAACTCTGGATACTTCTAATTTTCAACGTAGCAATAGGCCTATTCATGAAAGGAGTAGAGCTGTTCTTTCCAACGTATCTCAAAGAAAATAGAATGATTGACCCAATGTGGGCCTCAATAGCCTACACAATGGTTTTGGCTGCTGGGGTACCTGCACAGTGGGTTGGAGGTAAAGCAGCTGACAAGGCTGGCTCTAAAAAGGTTTTGATAGCCACTTCTGCAGGCGTTTGCATAAGCTTAGTTTCTCTTTTGCTCTTTCCAGTTTACATTGTTGGAATAGCTCTTTTCATTGTTTTGTATGGCGTGTCCTTCTATGCACATCAACCAGCATTAAACTCTTTGACAGGTTTTCTGTCTCCGCAAAACCAGAGGGGAGCAGTTTATGGCATATTCTTCTTCACATCATTTGGAATAGGCTCTCTTTCGCAGTTTATAGCGGGATATGTGGCTGACCTTTATGGTTTAGACGCTGCGTTCTACATATTAACGGCTTTCGCCTTGGCTGCATTGCTTCTATCTTTTAAACTCCCAGAGAAGAGAGAAAGCAAATAATTTCAAGAATCATTTGACGATCAGGTTGGCATCAATATTGATAGAAGCCTGTAGGCTATTCCTCCTAAGAAAAGTGCTAGAACTATGTCAATAACTACTATTGCTAATGCCTTTTTCCATCCAAACTCCTTTTTGCATGCGGCAATCGTTGCTAAGCAGGGAATATAAATCATGGTCACCAGTGAGAAAACAATCATTTGCACCGCAGTCAAGGATTGCAGGGGAATCAGTTCTGCCAGTAAAATAAGCGTCAATTCTTTACGTAAAATCCCGAAAATTAATGGAATCCCCGCTACTGTAGGGAGCCCAAGCCAGCCGTTAATCAGCGAACTTGCATTTTCAACCACATACTGCATTAACCCTGACAGCGATAGGGCTTCTATGGCTATGCTTCCAGCAATAATTATTGGAAAGGCTATGTAAACAAAATCTTTTGTTCTATTCCAAGTTTTCAGTGCAATGGTCTTAATTGAAGGCTTTTTGTAAGACGGTATTTCCATAATCAAGCCGACAGGTTCTCCTGGCAATACTTTGAAGGCGATTCTGCCCAAAATAAAAACGAGAACTAAATCAAAAGCGTAGAGCGCTAGAGCTGCAGGTAACCCTACAAATCTTCCAACCAACCCGAGAATTATTACCGTTCTGGCTGCGCATGGAATTAAAACAACTACGAAGGCAGCTAAGAAACGTTCTCGCTCAGTTTCCATAATTCTGCAGCCAATACACGCGGGAACGCTGCAGCCGTAGCCGAGCATTAAGGGTATGAAAGCTTTACCATGTAAACCTATTTTGTGCATTAGATTATCCATCAGAAAAGCGGCGCGCGGTAGATAGCCACTATCCTCTAACAGCGCTAAGAGTATGTAAAATGGCACAATATATGGCAACGCTATGGTTATTCCAGCAATTATTCCAGACAAAATTCCATTACTGATTAGATCAACGGCGATTTCAGGCAAGAACGAAGATAAAATGCTTTCAGCATAAGCTGTGAAAATGCCAAAAACATAGTCCAAACCTGCAGAGAAGAAGTTCCCGCCCACAAAAATTAAAGCAAACATGGATGCCAAGACAGTGGCAAGAATGGGATATCCTAAAAACCTATGCGTAGTCAACGCATCTAGTTTTTGTTCTAAGCTTATTTTTGGAGGCGCCTCAACAATCGTCACAGCCTTAGCTATCTTAGTTGCAATCCCATATCTTTCAGACGTTATTATGACTGGCGATGATTCTCCGTGAATTTTTTCTAATTCACTGGCTGATTTTTCTGCGTAATCTAAAACTTCTTTTCCATTCTTGTAGTTTTTGAGTTTTCCAGCAACATCTGTATCTCTTTCTAGAAGTTTGATTGCGATCCATCTTGCTGGATAAACCGTACAAAGCTGTTGAAGTTTAGCCTTGACTAGTTTTTCAATGGTTTGCACTCTTTTCTCAATTTCTTTGCCATACCTCACTCTTAACGGCTTAAGCCTGTTTTTTCCGCTTGTCACCGCTACAACTGTTGAGAGAAGCTCGTTTATTCCACTTCCAGTAATCGCAACTGTTGGAACGACTGGCACTCCTAATGCTTCAGAAAGCTTCTCAACATCAATTCTCAAGCCCTTCTTTGCCGCAAAATCAACCTGATTTAAATCCAATATAATTGGAGCTTCAAGTTCTAACAGTTGCAGCGTGAAATACAGGTTGCGTTCAAGTGTTGAAGCATCAACAACATTGATTAAAATATCAGGTTTCTCGATCGCTATGTAATCGCGTGAAACAATTTCTTCTATGGAAAACGTGGAAAGTGAGTATATCCCGGGTAAGTCAATTATGCGAATTGTGTAGCCTTTGAAATAGAGGGTTCCCTCAGCTCTTTCAACGGTTTTTCCAGGCCAATTTCCAACAATCTGATTCAAACCTGTAAGCTGGTTAAAAATCACGCTTTTTCCAACGTTTGCGTTTCCAGCTAGAGCTATTCTTAGCTGTTTAGCCATTTGCTTCGGCCTTCACTGGTTTAACGAAAACTTTTGAAGCTACGCCGTAGCCGAGGGCAAGTGTTGCTCCTCTGACCTCAAGTTGTACAGGCCCACGGAAAGGGCATTTTCTGAGAAGTTTAACTTCGACGCCTGGGGTTAATCCCATTTCAGCTAGTCTTCGGACAAGTCCAAAGCCTCCGAGGGCTTTTATTATGACCCCCTTTTCTCCTTCGTGAAGGCTTGTCAGAGAAGTTACTTCTTCATTGGATCGCGCATTTTGTCTTCGAAAGTGTTTTCTATGTCTGAATCTCAGGTTTGTTCCTCCTGGCAATTTTGACCCATACGCTTGAAGCATCATCGTAACTCAAAATGGACTCTTTTCCAGCGACATGCAAAACCATGTGGGACGGTTTCCTTTCAACCACGTGAACGGTAACATTAGGTTTTATTCCTTTACTGGCTAATGTAATCAGTTTTTCCCTTTTTCCATTAGTTATTTTTACCACCCTGCAAGTTTCATTTAAGTCTACTTCCGCTATTGGATAGCATTCTTCCTCTTCCATCTCACCTTTTTCTGTTGGTATAGGATTCCCATGTGGGCAAAATTTTGGATGCCCAAGACGTTTTTCTAACAGCGCAATTATGTCTTTGGTTAGGGCATGTTCAAGCTTGCAAGCACTTTCGTGGACATTGCTCCATTCAACATTTAAAATATCAGTAAGCAGTCTTTCCGCGAGCCTATGCCTTCTGAGAATGTCTAGGGCAATCTTTTTGCCCTTTGCCGTTAGCTTCACACCCTTGTAGGGCTCATGCTTTACCAAACCATGCTTTTCCAAAAGTTTTACAGTGTTTGTAATAGATCCTGGCACGACTTGCAGTTCCTCTGATAGCTCTTTTGTTTTGGCGACGCCACGTCGTCTTTGAAGTCTATAAATTGCTTCAATGTATTCTTCAGCTTCATAGGAAAGTTCTGTTTCCAACGGGGTCACCTAAATTTACGAGCTCTCGTAACTTTTTATTGAAAGCAGACCCATAAACCTTTCGGACGAATCGAACATGAACGAACCTTATAAATATACAAATTTTGCACTCAACATACTGGCGCTAGAGATAGTTTTGCAATAAAATGTAACAAAAAGCATTAAGGGAAGCATCGAAGAAAAATGAAAAAGCTTGGAAGACCATGCATCGGTCTTAAGGAAATAACAAGAACCACATCATTTCTAAGTATGCGAAAAATGACCGAATGCACGCGATTTTCAACAAAAGTCTAAAAAATACACGACCTAACAAAGAAAAAAGCTTCAAAGCTTTAAATCTAATCATAGTTCAATTCGCTTCTGGAATAAAGGAAATGCGAAGTGAAGCCTTTCTAAGCAAGCCATGACAAATATACTAAAAATATTGCTTGTATGAAATCCTTGGTTAGAGTATGTATACCTTGTTTTTGATTGCAGATAAGGTAATAACTATGAATTTTGTATCGCAAGAAGCTTGTCAGTGTTCGCCCATGACTTGCATTATGATTGTTCTTCTTCTTGGGTGAACATCTGTTTCTACAAAGATAAGCGATTGCCAAGTTCCAAACTCTACTCGACCGTCAATTACTGGTAGGGTCTTGTCTGGTGGTAAGAGCATTGATCTCAAATGCGCGTGTGCGTTGGAAGGATGACTATAGGCGCCTTGCTTTGGGATTAGTTTTTCAAGAAGAGCCTTAATGTCATTTAGCAAACCGTATTCGTTTTCTGTTAGGACGAGTATGCCTGTAGCGTGGGGAGCGAAAACGTGAACTATGCCGTTTTTTATGCCGGATGTGGAAACTGCCTCTTGAACTTTGTCTGTTAGGTCTATAAATTCTATTTCGCCTTTGGTTGAGAAGTTGTGGCTTGTGTCGAAAACTTTGAAGTTTGACATGGTGTGTTTTACTCCAGCAGCTTAGTCAGTATTATTTCGTCTATGTACTTGCCTTCTTTAAAACGCTTTTTTGGAATGGCCCCAGTCTGCAAAAACCCGACTTTCTCGTAGACATGAATTGCACGTTTGTTGGTCGCAAAAGCCGTGAGATATAAAACCTTCAAACCCATTTCTTGAGCTTGCTTCACTAAAGTCTTCATCATTTCGGTTCCAATTCCCATTTCCCTGAAACCGCTTCTTATTGCTATACCTATCACGCCAACATGTTTTTCGTAACCGCTTTTTTTGTTAACCTCAGAAACTGCAATGACTTTTCCGCCCACTTCCGCAACCAAGTAAAATGTCTCATCCTTTTCTAAACGGCTGAGCACCTTAGACAGCCAGTCAATTTCTTCTTCTCTGGAAACCCGTTCAGCTCGGGCAATGTCCGCCTTCTCCTCTACAAGCGAGTTAACAAGCTCAAGCAGATCGTCTAGGTCTTCCCACTTAGGCGTCCTCAAAATCAGTTTACGCCTGTCCTTAGCAGTAAAGCTTCGAATGGTTTTTCCAGACTTCATAACTCACTACTAAAGCCATAAACACTTTAATAGAGTTGTGATTCTTCAGCCAGCAAAGGCCTAAAACGTGGAACTGCGTTGATGCTTTTGTATACGGCAGAGTAAGCTTATGCCTCTGGAGAACTCTGGTGAAACATAAGAACGCCAAGTAATACCTACCTCACCAAAGTCACCAAACAGTAAAAACCTCATCTGAAAAAGCCAAAAATATCAATCACTTAGCCTACAGTAGAAGGAACAAATATGCCCATTCATAAAAAATAAGCCAGAAATAAGCTTTTTCCCTGACCCAAAGCCACAAGAAAAAACTTGGTGAAAACCTTCTAGGCAGTGAAATCGTATACAAAAGCATCCACAAAACTCACAAACAAGGGACCCATTTCAAAAGTCAGAATCAAGATTCTATGAAAAATGCAATCAAAAAGTAGGATACTGAAAGCCTGTAACAGACATTCAGAAGCAGTGCGTATGGTGCATGGCTCACGCTTCCATAAGATTCAAATAATTCTTTTTGACGACTCTCAAGTGAGGATATGAGTTGTTCTGGTATAAGCGCTGATTCATCATTAGGACGTTGTTACGACGCCCTAATCATGTTCTGACCGATTCTAGTAGATATTTTTCCGTGGGTCGATGATGAAAAAAGGAGCATGTCTGAAAATGATGAGTAAATCCAGCGCTGAGAGCCTCATCGGAACTTTCTTAAAATCTCCAAGTCGCAACTAGTCTTCACAGAGCAGAAGACTCGAAAGGTAAAAAGCAATCGGAACCTAGAAAAGTCCTCAAAAAATTCGAAGTAAACTCGAACATACAGGTCTCTACTCTCTCATGGAGATTTTCGTCGGTTTTTATATGAGGCCACGACGAAGTCCATAGTTTAGGTTTATCGGTTAAACAGAAAAGGGTAGAATGAGCTTCTTCTATAATTAGAAGCTCAAATTAAGCCTTAAGATTTTGAGGTTACATCGGAAGCTCTAATGTCAATTAGTTTCATGTATGCTTCAGATGAACTTCGTATGTTTAATTGGCTTCTTTCAAGAAGTCTATGGAAAAATTTTAGAGTTTTTGCGAAAATACGTCCCTCGAAAGTCGAAAGAATTTGCCTTTTATGCAGCAGATTCCTGCTGAGCTAACTGGCTTATGTTATCAGTTTTTGCATATTGCAAATTCTGAAATAACCTCTATAATAATTCACAACAATGTGTTCTAATGGAGAATGCCGAAGGCCTATTAGAAGGTGTCATGTTTGCCCCTTGACTATTTTGGAAACGATGTGGAAAGGCTTGAGAGAAATGTTAAAGGTAGGAAGGTTAGGGTAAAGTGGGATTGGGCGAACTTTAAAAGCACCGAAGGCTTTCCGGTTGACGCTAATCTTATGAACTGGGTTATTGGGCAGGAACAGGCATTAAAAGAATGCTTCTTATGCCTAGATGAGTGGGTGCATAAACTTAAGTGGCTTGACAAAACAAAATGGTACCAGAGCTGGAGCAATCCAGAAAAGTCTAAGCCGTCAGCTAAAACGGTAATAAGCCCAGGACCATACCTCCTCCTTTTGGGAGACCCTGGAACGGGCAAATCATTAATTGGCAGAGCCTTGGCTGAAAAGCTTACACAGGTCTACAAGGAGAACGGCATAAAACTTTTCGATGTATTATGTTGGAAAAATAATGCGTTGCCAAGTCAGCCTAAAGTTTCCATTAACAGAGCTGGTGAAGGAAAAAAAATTCTGCAAAGAGAACAACTTAAAGAACTTAAACGAAAATTTATCACAAAAATAGGACTTAAAGCAATACAAATCTTTTTAGTGCTAATCGGCTTATTTCTAATATCCCTAGGCTTTTACTTCATGTATCAGGCTTGGCAAGTTTGGCAAGCAAACCCAATGTATTTGGGGGAACCCCTCCAAGATTACTACAGCCACAATTTCTTAGACTATCTTGTCTCAAAGTTTGTTGGGCTGGTACCATTGACTTTCATTCCAGGCGGAAGTCTAATCTTCTTCGGCATTTTCATCTGGTGGTTTTCTAAACTGGGCGGTTTGGGAAACATGAAGGGTATTGGAGGCGCCCAACAAACAGACAGCCCAAAACTAATAGTTGACAACAGTTCTGAGCATGCGCCTTTCGTGGATGCAACAGGACATAGAAGTGCCCAGCTTTTCGGTTCGATAGCTTGGGACCCTTATCAGACTGGTGGTTTAGGCACTCCTGAACACCAGAGAGTTACTGCTGGGGACGCTCATGTGGCATCTTTGGGGATTCTATATATTGATGAGATAAAAAATCTTGACCCAGAAGAGGCTGTGACGCTTTTAACAGTGCTTGAGGATGGACAGTTACCAATAACTTTGAGGGGTAGGTGGCACGGTGGAGACACAGCTGCTATGGCCGTTTCGACTGAACCAGCGCCAGCAGTAACATTTCTTGTAGGTGCTGGAAACTTTGATAGTATAAGTCAAATGCACCCAGCCCTAATGGACCGCATCTATGGCTATGGTAAAGTTGTAAGAATGAACAATGATATGCCTAACACCGTGGAGAACAGACGCAGGTATGTGCAGTTCATAGCGCAGGAGGTTAAACGCTTCAACCTTATCCCCTTCAACAGAGAAGCATGCCAAGAAATCGTGGAAGAAGGCAGACGAAGAAGCAACAAAAAGGACGCGTTAACAACGAAGTTTAGACCGTTAATTTCAATTATCAAGACAGCCGCGACACTCGCAATGAACGAAGACTGCAAAATTGTTGAGAGACGCCACGTTCAAGAAGCCATAGACAATCACTGTAAGACTATTCAAAGGCAAATATTGGAACATGAAATTAACGAAAGGGGCAAACTCTTGGAGATAAAGCCGAAAGGGGTTAAACTTGGGCAGATACACGGCTTGGCTGTGGTTAGAGACCCTTACAGCGGAGAAAAGACAGGCAGCGTTCTAAACGTTAAGGCGCACATGGTTAAGCGAAGCGAGCTTCCGAGAAATTACTCGCTTAAAGGATACTATAAAGTGACTGGCGTAGCTAAAGGTCAAAGTTTCATTTCCGACAGCATAGCTAAAGTTAGAAGCGTAATCCTTCAAAAATATGGAGTGGACATAGCGCAAGACTATTTGACGCACATTGACTTCGCCCAATCCTACGGAGTGGACGGACCCTCAGCAGGTGTGACAATGGCCATACTCTTATGCTCGCTCATCGAGGGTAAACCCGTGAGACAGGATGTAGCTGTCACTGGAGAAATAAACCTAGGTGTTGGAGATTCTATCCAAATAACCGCTATTGGCGGCGCTTACGAGAAAATTAAGGCTGCTGAAGCATGGGGATTCAAGAAGGTTGTTGTCCCAAAGAAGAATTACGAACATTCCATAGACGTTAAGGACTATCAAATCGAGGTTATGCCTGCAGCAACATTAGAAGACTACCTTAAAGAGTGCTTAATCGAGAAACCAACGCTTACGGTTCCATTTCAAAGTTATAAGCATAGAAAAACCTAAATTTTTCTAATTTTCAGAAGGAAAAAATGTTTAATTCTAATTCCTCCCCTTCTTAAGGCTGAGGAAACTGTTGTGGTTCGAGAGGTTGATAAAGCAGCAATTCGCCGATGGCGCAAAAGAGGCTTTTATAGCGAAAATGTTTTGGTAAAGCTTCTGCAAAAAAACGGATACAACGCAGTGCGGGTTCCCGTTAGCAATCCAAGCCTCAGCCCTTTGCCAGATGTTATTGCAAGAAAAGACATGCACGTTTACGCTTTTGAAGTTAAAAATGCTCGATATTACGCTTATTTTCCGAAACAGCAGATTGAAAAGCTCTTTAGATTCCTTAATGAACTTATTCCAGTGGAGAATAAGCATAAACATGCTGTTCTTGCGGCGCATTTGGGCAAAAAATGGATTTTCAAAGAAATTAGGTGGAAAGATTGGAAAAAAGATAAGCTTCCAGAAAAGGCGAGAATCCTAAAGCGAGACAGAGGAAATCTCAATGTAATAAAGGGAAGTTAAGAAAATGAAAACCGTAGTCTCTGCTTCTCTTGTATGTAAGACTTATCAGATTGAAGACGCGGAAGTTGAAGTCTTAAAAAATGTGAATTTCAAAGTT
>Ga0172363_10005655_pt1 | contig 10098 bp, 10 predicted proteins | sample LakKivs2_kivu2a2_FD_114541 | JGI IMG/M metagenome (GOLD analysis project Ga0172363, IMG submission 114541) | Sediment microbial communities from Lake Kivu, Rwanda - Sediment s2_kivu2a2 | ecosystem: Environmental > Aquatic > Freshwater > Lake > Sediment | place: Rwanda: Western Province, Lake... | reverse complement strand
GGCAAGCTGATGGGATTTCCTTATCCTGCAGGTCCTGCTATCGATAAGCTTGCCGCTGACGGGAACAGAAAAGCTTTTCATTTTCCGAAACCTTCAGTTAAAGGACTCGATTTCAGCTTCAGTGGATTAAAGACAAGTTTTCTATATTTTCTGAGGGACAGGCTAAAGGAGGATCGCGGTTTCATTGAGAAAAATAAAGCAGATCTTTGCGCCTCCCTTCAGCATACAATAGTAAATATCCTGGTATCCAGGCTGGTTAAGGCATCGGGTGAAACAGGTATCCGGCAAATAGGTATAGCAGGCGGGGTATCAGCAAATTCGGGACTGAGAACTGCAGTTATGAAGGAATCTTCTGAGAGAGGGTGGGACCTGTATATCCCTGATTTTTCGTTCACGACCGATAATGCTGCGATGATTGGAATTGCAGGGTATTTTAAATATTTAAGGGGCGAGTTTTCAGGCCAGGATGTTACACCCCTGGCACGAATGTGAACCGGTGTTTTAATTTGAGTCATAAATTGACACCTTTTAATTGAATATATTTCAATTTTAATTAATTTCGGAACAAATATTCCTGATGCAGGAACTTAGAATAAAACCGGGAAAGAATTCGCCAGAGATTGTCTTCAGCCCTGAAGGCAGACTGAGGATCTCCGGACGTTCTATACATGAAAATGTCGCCGAATTTTTTGCACCTGTCGACAGCTGGATATCAAAATATATTGAAGATCCCGCTCCCATGACCTGCGTCGATATTAACCTTGAGTACTTCAACAGCGCTAGCGCCAAAGTATTCATCACATTGCTTGAAAAACTGAAACATGTTTCTCTGAAAAACGGCAAATTCGTTTTTAACTGGTACTACGAGGAGGGTGATGAAGATATTTTTGAGAGAGGTGAGTATTTCTCTGTGGTGCTGGATGTACCTTTCAATTTCATCAAGACCGGCTGATCTTCCTGAATATCAGATATACCGGAACTCCGATCAGCAGAAATACCAGGCCTATTCCCATATGAAGGGGCTTGTTGATCGTTATATTGATTACAAACCAGATATTGATGCCGATAAATATAAGCGGAGTTACAGGATATCCGAATGTCCTGTATGCCCTCTCAGCGTTCCTGAGTTTTTTCCTGAAAATAAAGATACCTGCAGCGGCCAGCGTGAAGAATATCCATTCAACAGATACAGTGTATGTTATGAGGTTCTCAACGGTACCCCAGAAGAGCAGCAGCAATATTGCCCATACCGATTGAAGGATTATCGCGAATACAGGCGTCCGGAATTTCGGATGCACCCAGGCAATGCTCTTGAAGAACAATCCGTCGGCTGCCATCGCGTAGTAAATCCTCGGGGCCGAGAGAGTGAAGATGCCTATTGTACCAACAGTGCTTACAGCAATTATCCCTGCAACAAGGAGTCCACCCCAGGGTACGATTGTACTCACAGCATCGGCTGCCACTTTCTGCGACACGATTATCTTATCAATAGGCAGGAGCAGCATATATCCGGTATTGACAAGCAGATAGATAATCGTAACGATCAGTGCACCTGTTATCATTGCAACCGGGACATTGCGTGCAGGATTCTTCGTTTCTCCGGCGAGGAAAGATGCATGCTGCCATCCGCCGTAAGAAAAAAGGACGCCTGTCAGAGCAACTCCGAATGCCGAAAGCCCGGATCCCGGAATATCCGTGAAAGCTGCATGTCTTAATGAAATATCACTGTTTCCCGCCAGAAAGCCTACAAGGATAATGATCAAAATCCCTGCTATCTTGAGCCCGGTGAAGATATTTGAGAATATCTCACCAAATTTGGCCCTGAACACATTCAGGGCCGTAAGAATCACAATTGCCGTGATGCTTGTTATCACCATGCCGGTCTGCGACATTGGTATGAATGAGCTTAAATAATATGAAAAAGCAAGGGAGAGGACTGCAATGGAGCCCGATGTAATAATTATGAGATAAGCCCAGCCATATAGAAACCCGAGCCAGCCTCCGTAGGCTTCCCTGAGAAAAACGTAAATTCCGCCGGCTTGCGGAAAAAGCGAACCGAGCTCGCCGAATGTCAGTGCTCCGGTCAGGGCTATTATTCCTCCAAGGGCCCAGACCAGGAGTATAAGTGTTGACGAAGGGATCAATCCGGCAATCTGCGACGGAGTGACAAAGATCCCCGAGCCTATGCAGGAGCCTATGGCCACCATTATCAGGCCATAAAGGGTGAGCTCTTTTGCCAGTCTGGTCATAGATATTTATCGGGGGATAAATTGTCAGTAAGCAAGGATCTGGCTCCTTTCCCTTCCCGATCCCTTGATCCAGATCTTATTCCTGTAGACTTCAACAACTGACCATGCACCGGTTTCCTCAGTTTCAACCATTGCCTTGAGGTTCACGAAATGGATCATGTTAAAATTGCCGTAGTTGCCCGAATGATTATGCCCGCTGAACCAGGCAATAATATTGTGATAATTTTCCAGAAGTGTATTTATTTCTCTGTAGTTAAGAAGGTTATGAACATTCTCGGGATATGTCGGGAAATGGCATATTATGAAAACTTTTTCATTTGCCGAAGAGGCTTCATCAAGCTGCGACCCCAACCATTCAATTTGCTTGATTCCCGGTCCCCCGTTCCATTCAACAGCGTTGATCATACCCTCTGCCTTTAGACCGGCAATGTATTCTTCGGCTTTTTTGGTTGCCGCCTTGCTGGTTGAAGCATATGTGCTGATCTCATTCCCGTTAAGGATTATGAACCTGAAATCTCCAATTGTGAATGAATAATACCCGCTCTTACCGGGCATAGGTAATGGAAGGCGTTTCCTGTATTTTGCATCAACAGAATAGTCGTGATTACCGAGACAATGATATGTTTTTAGCCCTGAAGATTCAATTATTTCCAATACCGGCTTGTAGGATGAATAATCCCTGTCGATAAGGTCTCCCATATTTATCAGAAAATCAACCGAATCAGCTTTCAGTGACGCCAGAGACTCATTCAGTTTTGCGAGTGACTTGTTGTAGAATCGTGAACCTTCAGACTGGGCAGTGCAGTAATGTACATCAGTAATGAGCCCGAATGAGAACAGCGGCTTTTGACTCTGATCATCAGGCCCTGTGTTAACTGTTTTTTCAGGATGTAGCATCGTGAATGTTATTATTACGGAAAGTAGTCGGGCTAAAAGGAGATTCATTATTAAAGTATTAATAATCTAAAGTTAATAAAAAAAGAAACCGCAAATTATGAATAATAATAAATGAGTGTCGGCAATGAATAATAAAAATAAAGTTGACGGAATTAGAGGATCCCTCGCTTTCGCTCGGGATGACACTGGGTTTTTTGGTCAGGTGGGGGGAAAGAAGCGGCAATTCGCCAAAATGTTGCCTAAAATGCCAGATGCCTGTGAATTGCCGCTTCTTTCCCCCAAAGATCCCATATAAGCCTGTCATTCCGAGCGTTAGCGAGGAATCTTATAATCAATTGTTTAAAGACTATTATTGATTCCCGCCACTCAATTAATAATATTCGGTCTTTGCGGTCTCTGCGGTTAACCGGGTTTGATTACTGCGCCAGCGGATCAGCCACAGTCCCCATGAAGATAATTGTACTGGTGGTTGTCTCCCTGATAATATATATAAACGGATGATCTGCTTTGAACACCAGAGGCTCCAGAGGCATTGAAGTAAGCCCGATATCAACAATTGTAGCTGCCGCAGCTTCGGTTCCCTCTTCATTGGTTTCAATAAATGCCTGGTGTGTTACGTCGTTTATCAGCAAGTCAGCTTCAGTGGTTATATTGGAAAAATCAGCAAAACCGGTGAAAGCAATTCCCATACCCATATCAGACAGGATCTCTTTCAGCTTTATCTTAAAGCCGTATTTGAAACGTGGAAGATATACATCTGCCTTCCTTGTGCCTGACTGCTGAATCCATTTGGCGAAATCAGTACCGGTCATTGAACCAAGTACTCCGGATATGCTATTCTCCTGATCAGGAAGTACAATATCCATCACGAAGTTGCCCTGTCCGTACGGAAACTCGGCAAGCATGAATCCTTCACCGTCATAAACCCTGAAGTCATCCTTTATCCGCATGGTAGGAACATCAGCAGAATTTCCGTCCTCTTTGTGGAAAGGAAGCTGCTGAGTGTCCTTATCGTCAAATTGCAGTTTCCATTTTCCCTTAAAATAAATAGCATTGATGATGAGCATAACTGTATTATCCTCAAGCTTATCAACCATATTCTTAATCAGCCCGTTGGTACTCTCTTCAATCCACTTATTGATCTTGCCGGGAGCGTTTGGATCCGATATGCTAAACTCCTTCGATTCAGCCGAATAATAATCTTTAAGAATATCAATAAATGATTGTTCCGGTGTTATACGGTCTTCTGTCCACACTGAGTTTGCTATCTTCATAATGACCCTTTTGTCTACTGAAAGCAGGGCATCAGTCAGATCATTGTATGAGCTGTTTATCTGATCTGGAGTGATCCCGGAGACCTTTAATGCTTCAAGCATCGCTTCACGGGTTGTTCCGGCTGCACCGTTCAATGTCATTGACAGTGCATACGAGACGCTCAACGGAGAGATAATTATATTCTTAGCTGTTCCCTTGCTTTCCGAAATTCTGCTGAAGACATCAAATGCGAATGAGTTTCCCGATCCAACCAGGGCAACCTGTTCTGATGTAAGATTTATTTCTACCGGATCAATAGGCAGACCGTCATCAGTATCTTTTGTGCATTTTGAACAGAGGAACATGAGTGAAAAGATGATCGATACTGATAATAAGATGCTCTTTTTCATACGGCTGGTATTATGGGTCAACAAAGCAACATGCAAAAATTATACCATCTTACTATTCTTTTTTCCGTGCTTTCTTGAAGTTTCAATGAATGCTTTCAGGTAGATCAGGGAGACGATTACAAATCCCATCCCTACTGCAAGGAGCATAATGAATATCAGTATGGTTGGCATCTCATCCTCGGGCAGAGGGTGGGCAAGACGGTAAATGTAGCCACCCACGGTATATATTACCATCATAATTGAAAGTAAAAGGCTGAAAATGATCGTTGTCCCGTCGAAAACATGTGTGGTTCTGTAGAATTTTGTTTTTTTAAATCTGATATATGAAGCCCTTGCGTAAGCGTTGGCACGCTGCCTGGATCTTTGCTGCCTGTATTTCTTCCAGTTATCCATGGCCTGCCTGTACTCTTCGTCGCTGGCCGCTAACCTGTCATGGTTGGCTATGAGGAATTCGTATGCTTCTGTGGCTTCAATAAACTTGTCACGGGCTTCAGGCGATGGATTGACATCAGGATGAAACAGTCTGGCCTTCTGACGATAGGCCTTCTTAATCTCGTTTACTGAGGAATCATAAGGTATGCCGAGGATCCTGTAATAGTCGGATATTGTCATCTTTACCGGGCATCGGTGCAGAGACAAATTTACTCATTTATTTAACTATGCCGGTAAATCCCATGAAAGCAAGGGCCAGAATGCCTGCAATCACAAGGTTTATGGGTACTCCCGCCATGCCCTTGGGCACCTTTACCATTTCGAGCTGCTCCCTTATCCCTGCAAGTATGATTAGTGCAAGTCCGAAACCGATAGCCGTTGACGCTCCAAAGACAACTCCTTCAAGCAGGTTGTAATCCTTCTTGATCACCAGGATGGCAACACCCAGCACTGCACAGTTGGTTGTGATAAGGGGAAGGAAGATACCAAGCGCCTGATATAAAGGCTGGCTGATCTTCTTAAGTATTATCTCGACCATCTGAACCAGTGCAGCTATAACCAAAATGAAAACTATTGTCTGCATGAAGGTTATACCAAGCTTCTCGAGAACATAGGTCTGGATCAGATATGTGGCCATGGTTGCAAGAACAATGACGAAGGTTACTGCTCCTGCCATGCCGAGCGCTGTGTTAACTTTATTGGAGACCCCGAGAAAAGGACATATTCCCAGGAACTGTGAAAGCACAACGTTATTAATTAGTACAGCCGATATGATTATGAGTATGTATTCCATTGCAGTCTCTTTTAAGTTCTTCTCAACCTGTTGATCAGGGCTATAAGGTATCCCAGGGCCATAAATGCACCTGGTGCAAGTATGAATACCAGGATTCCGTCTCCCTTGATGAATTTATACCCGAAAATTGATCCGCTTCCGGCAATCTCGCGGAAAGCTCCCAGAATGCCCAGTGCCATGGTGAAACCCAGCCCCATGCCTGCACCATCAACAAATGAGGACCATACTCCGTTCCTGCTTGCATAAGCCTCTGCACGACCGAGAATGATACAGTTGACGACAATGAGCGGAATGAAGATCCCGAGAGCTTCATATAAGGTTGGTACGAATGCCTGCATGACCAGGTCAACAATAGTTACAAATGATGCTATTACCACGATAAACGCCGGGATCCTTACTTTTTCAGGGATAAGGCCTGCCAGCAGTGCAATAACAACATTTGATCCTATAAGAACAAATGTCGTTGCAATTCCCATTCCCATGCCGTTCAGGGCTGAGGATGTTGTGGCAAGGGTAGGGCAGGTGCCCAGTACCAGTACAAGGATAGGATTCTCCCTGAAAAAACCTTTTGTGAAATTCTGAAGCTGATTCATTTTATACCTCCTTTCTGAAGGGTGTTGTATGCTCTCTCTATCGCATCACAGAATGCCCGGGAACTGATAGTGGCAGCGGTGATGGCGTCAACCTGTCCTCCGTCTTTTTTAACCTTGAGCTTAAAATCAGAAGGATTTTTTCCGTTGAACTGATCCTTGAATCCCGGGTCTGCCATTTTTGTACCAAGTCCTGGAGTCTCTTTCTGCGACAGCACCATAATATTAATTATCGAACCGTCCGGCTTAAATCCGGCCATAAGGCCGATATATCCGCTGAAGCCTGATTTGGTATAAGTGTTTACGGCATAACCGGTCACCTCTCCGTTCAACTTTGCCGGATATATATCAAGGCTGTCTCCATCGCCTGTCGGCAGACGGAACATCTCACCGTCGGGATTATTGTTGAATTCGGGGACAACCTGTTTTATCGCTTCAATCTTTTTGTTCAGTACGGATAGTTCTATAGGTCCCTTTGTAAGTTCGTATACGAAGGCAAGACATGCTGATGCGCCAAGCGAAATGAATGTCAGCGATAAAATCATGTTCTTAAGCGTCGATTCGGTTTTAGCCATTTTTCACCTCCTCGCCAAAACGTTTTGGTTTAATATATGAGTTCATTAACGGTACAAATGCGTTCATAATAAGAATTGCAAAGGAAACGCCTTCAGGATAAGCTCCCCATACCCTGATGATTACAGTAAGTATCCCTATGCCGCACCCGTAAATTATCATTGCCAGCGGGCTCATTGGCGAGGTGACATAATCTGTAGCCATGAAGATCGCTCCCAGCAGAACACCTCCTGCAAGAAGGTGGAACAGGGGGCTTGCATTCTTCTCAGGGTTTACCAGCCAGAGTACGGCGGTGAATATCAGAAGGCTTCCGATCACCGAAACAGGGATGTGCCATGTGATGATCTTCTTGTATAAAAGCCATATAAATCCTATCAGCAGGGCGACAGCCGCAACTTCTCCCATCGAACCACCCATATTTCCGAGGAACATTTGTGCCGGTGTTGGTACCTGGGCTATAAGCTGCTGAAGATGTTCCCCGTTTTTAAGCCCTTCCTTGATTATTGCCAGCGGCGTTGCACCTGTTACTGCATCTATGTAGCCTGTGGCGAAACCTTTGGGAACAGGCCAGCTTGTCATCTGTACAGGAAAGGATATCAGCATGAAAACACGTCCTACCAGTGCGGGATTGAAAGGATTATTTCCCAGTCCGCCAAAGGTCATCTTGGCAACTGCAATTGAAACAAATGCCCCTGTCACAATAATGAATACCGGCAGGTTTGAAGGAACATTGAACGCCAGCAGGAGTCCTGTTACAAGGGCAGACCCGTCGGTAATCGTAATTGGTTTCCTGAAGATGAATCTCTGGATCAGGTATTCGAAAAGCAGGCACGATGCCACTGACACTGTAGTGGCTATCACTGCGCCCCATCCGAAATAGAAAATTGAGGTGAAAAGTGATGGAAGAAGCGCCAGAACAACACCGAACATCAGCTTCTGAGTGGTCTCTTTCCCGTGAGCGTGAGGCGATGGTGATACATTTAAAAGATTGGCCATATACCTTTTATAATATTATTGTTTTGAAACCCTTTCACGGGCTTTTTTTATTACAGTTGCCTTGCCCATCCTTATGTAGTCAAGAAGAGGTCTGTTCGCCGGACATGTATAACTGCATGACCCGCATTCCATGCAATCGGTTATCTTTTCTTTTTCAGCTCTTTCAAAAAGATCCCTTTCTGAAAGCGCCATTAACAGATACGGTTCCAGGTTCATAGGGCAGGCCTGAATGCATTTTGAGCATCTTATGCATGGCATTGACTCCTTCCTTAATGAATCGACAGCAGGGAAAAGAATTATTCCCGAAGTGCCTTTGGATACGGGTACTTCAGTGCTTGCCAGCGCTTTGCCCATCATCGGCCCTCCTGATACTATCTTTCCTGTATCCTCAGGCACTCCTCCTGCAGCAGCTATCAGATCTTTTACAGGTGTGCCTATCCTTACAATATAGTTTCCCGCATTGGTAACGGACTTACCTGTTATTGTAACGACTCTTTCAAAAAGAGGCTTATTCTTCTGAACAGCTTCATAGACTGCGAATGCCGTACCTACATTATGCACAACGGTATTGACATCAATAGGCAGTTTTCCTGAGGGCACTTCCCTGTTTATAAGCGCTTTAATAAGCTGCTTCTCAGCTCCCTGAGGATATTTGACTTTTAGCGGATGGACGGTGATTCCATGGAAAGCTGTTGCCAGCTTTGTCATATGAGAAACAGCATCGGGTTTGTTATTCTCAATGCCGATCATAGCCCTTTCAACTTTCAGCGCTTTCATGAGGATGGAGACACCAATAAGTATCTCTTCACCTCTTTCAAGCATCAGGCGGTGATCAGAAGTCAGGAATGGTTCACATTCCACCCCGTTGATTAAAAGCACATCACATTTCTTTCCTGCAGGAACCGAGAGCTTAACATGTGACGGGAAGGTAGCGCCTCCGAGTCCGACAATACCCGATTCAAGGCATTTCTTAATTATCTCTTCTGAAGAAAGCTTAACCTCGGCAATGATCTCACTGCTCCTGTCTATTGTATCCATCCACTCATCACCCTCAACAGTTATAAACACAGCTGTCTGTCTGTAACCGCTGGTATCAATTACAGAATCAATTTTTGTCACCTTGCCCGATACCGAAGAGTGGATATTTGACGAAACGAATCCTTTACTCTGGGCAATAACCTGTCCGGCTTTCACTTTCTCATCCTTGTTTACAATCACTGTGGCAGGAGCACCGATGTGCTGTGAGACATGTATTGCAACAGCGGATGGCACCGGAAGATAGGCTATCCGGATAGCGGACGTTAATTTATTTTGGGGAGGATGAATACCTCCAAGAGGGAACGTTTTCAAGTTTATGCTGATTATACTGTTTTAGTTTCGACTTTCTCTTCTGTTTTTGGCTTCCTGGGCGGGAAATTATACTCGATTATAGAGCCTGTCGGACATTCAACCACGCATTTTCTGCAGAAAGTGCATTTAAAGGCATTTATGTATGCAAGATTATTCTCTATTGTTATTGCATCAAATTCGCATACATTGAAGCATTTGCTGCAGGCGATACACGCCACCTTGCATGCTCTTCTTGCGGGTCCACCCTTGTCGCAGTTCTGGCAGGCAACGTAGATTTTACGATCTTTCTTTGCCTTTTTTCGCAGTTCAATGAGATGCCTCGGACATGCCTTTACGCATGCACCGCAAGCCACGCATTTATCATCAATTATAACCGGAAGGTTGGTTTTTGTATCCATATACATGGCATCAAACTGGCATGCCCTGACGCAATCGCCGTATCCAAGGCAGCCGTAGCTGCAGTCAGTTTCTCCAAGGTACAGGCTGTGAGCCATCCGGCAATCAGGAACCCCGTCATACTTTGTTGTATGAGGACGGTACTCAGGTGATCCGTT
>Ga0172363_10005652_pt1 | contig 10105 bp, 10 predicted proteins | sample LakKivs2_kivu2a2_FD_114541 | JGI IMG/M metagenome (GOLD analysis project Ga0172363, IMG submission 114541) | Sediment microbial communities from Lake Kivu, Rwanda - Sediment s2_kivu2a2 | ecosystem: Environmental > Aquatic > Freshwater > Lake > Sediment | place: Rwanda: Western Province, Lake... | reverse complement strand
GCGGCGCAGCGCCGACCTTGCCGCCATCCAGCGCACACTTGCCGAGCGCGCCGAGCAGGCCCGCCAGCACGCGCTGCGCGAAGCCGAGCGCGCCGAGCAGGCCCGCCAGCGCACGCTGCGCGAAGCCGAGCAACGCATCGCCGCCGACCAAGAAGCTTGGCGACGCGCTCGACGTCGGCGTCAGTCGCGTCGGGGCGCGGACGTCGACACCATCGACCTTGACGACGCCGCCGAGCGCCAAGCCGAGCAAGCCCGCGAAGACCTCGCCAGATTGAGGGCGCAGAACAGGCAAGCCGAGCAAGAGACGCCCGCCCTCGTCGACAGCCCCGACGCGCATACTCTGCGGATCATCGAACAACGGCTGCAACGCAAAGTCGAAGCCGTGCAACGTGCCTTGACCGCCCTGACCGAAGACCTCGCCGACGTCCAGCAGATGCTCGCAAAGAAGACGCCGGCCCCGACCGGCAACGAAGACGCGCCGTTTTTCGAGGGGGAACGGCACCTCGACCTCGGAGAAAACAAGTGAGTCACACGACGACAATCGAGTTGGAGATCAAGAGCCTGACCGCGCTTGCGACTGCGTGCCGTGAGACGACGACGCCGTACGAACAGAACACGTCGGTTCGTCTGTACGACGGCACGCTGATCGAAGACTGCTTCGCGTTCACACCAAACGGCTGGAAGTACCCCGTCGCCGCGAAGAACGGCCAGTTGAAGTACGACAACTACGAAGGCGCATGGGGCAACGAGAGCGAACTGAACCGCGTGAAGCAGCGGTACGCCGTCAACGTGCAGAAGGAAGCCGCGCGTGCGCGTGGCTACCGTGTGCGCGAAGAACGCCTGTCGGACGGCAAGGTCAAGCTGGTCGTCGAGCGATGAAGCGAACGTTCATCTGCACCGTAAAGTGCGCTCGTTGTCTGGCGAAGCGAGTGCGAGTGTACGACTGGCTACCCGAAGCGCCCTTGTGTGCGAAGTGCAAGCGAATCGAAGCGTCCCAAGAGGCAACAGGAGCAGACCATGAGCAAGCGAATCGAGATCACGTTTGACGTCGAGGGAAACCCGACAATCGAAGCGTTCGGATACCAAGGCGGCGAGTGCAAAGAGGCCACTAAGCCTTTCGAGGACGCCGCAGGCAAGGTCATCGACCGCAAGTTGAAGAACAGTGACTGTGCCGTCGAAGTCGGCGTGCGGGCAAAGGTGGGTGGCTGATGGCGCGCAAGATGCCGATCGTGGACGAGTTCGTCGTAGACACCGACGGTTCGGTGACTGCGTGGGCGTGTGCCGTGAACGATCTCGGCATCGCCCACGTTCGCCTGCGCGATTGCGCAGCACCCCGGCAAGAGTGCCCCCGTGGGTTTTCCGAAGCGTTTGCTTGTCGGACTGTTGACACGACAACGGATACCCCCTAGAACACCGAAGACTGTACCCAGAAGGAGAGACGATGCAGCGTAAAAAGAAACAGAAGAAGACTCAGATCAGCGCAGATGATACGCTCAGAGCCTTCATCACCGTGCATGTTCTCGAAGAGGTCGGCGATGGTCTTTCCTCGGGCGATCGTGCTGCTCTGGTTGACAGCATTGTCGGGGTCTTCGGTGACAGCATCACCGGCATTGTCAAAGGTGGCATCGCGCTTCTGACCACCGACGAAGACGACGACGAAGACGACGACGAAGACGACGGCGAGGACGAAGAAGAGGACGAAGAAGAAGAAGAAGAAGAAGAAGACGAAGAGGACGAATGAACCCCCTCGTTGCTGAAAAAATGCTGGCTCGTGTCGAGGCCAACCAAAGACGGTCGGGCACCTTGCCGGGGCTCGATCTTCGCGACGTGACGTGGTCCGAGGTCGAGCACTACGGCTACTCGCACGGGCAAGAAGTCTCGATGCTCGCGCACTACGTCGGGCAGTGGCTCGGCTTGTCTCAAAACGTGCTTGAGCGAGTCAAGCTCGCAGGTCTTTTGCACGACGTCGGTCGGCAGACGACGTGGCAGGTGCCCGACCCGAACCACAACCAGCGCAGCGCCGACGCAGCGGTGCGCTTCTTACGTTCACAGGGCGAGCTTTGGCATCAGCAAGACCTTATCGACGAGGTCGCTTGGCTCATCGCCAACCACGACCTGTCAGCGAAGGAACTGCCCACGGACCACCGGCTGCAAGCCTTGTGGGACGCCGACAGCTACGACGCTGCTCGTCTCGCGCCAGGTACACCCGAAGGACTCAAAGTGTTCCGTGAACGCACTCGCGCAGAACGTCTCTGTACGGCGTGGGCGAAGCAACGAGACAACAAGCAAGTGTGGCTGAAGCATCGGGGCTGGACATGACGAGGCGCTTCTCGTCATAGTGTCGTCGAAGGAGAGGATGCACTGACCGGGCTGCACGTCGACAACCGGCGCTCGATCAAGTCGACCCGCTCCTCCTTGGAGCGGGTATTTGCGTATTCGAGCGCCCAGCCTGCTCCCAGCTTCCTGTCAAGCACCGTGCGTATCGGAGAATCGAATCTCTCATTCTCATCGAGGGCGGCTTCGCATACTGCGAGGAAGGTCTGCATGAGCATGGTCGAGTCGTCCTAAGCGAAGATGGCGGCGGCTTTGTTCTGCGCGCGTGCCTCTAGGATCTCTCGACCTCGCAGGGAGTTGGCCTTGTAGTAGGCACGCACAGACAGGGTGACATAGCGGGTGTTCTGGAGATTCGCGTCCAGCGCGACGACGTCTGCTTGGCCTGCGGGGTCGACGGCGGTGAAGGAGCCATCGGCGTTGCGCTTGGTGATCATCAGGAAGTGGTCGCCCGTGAGGTCGCCGTCGCGAGTGACGTGGATGACCGGGATGCCCCCTCGGGAGAGGACTTCCGTCGCGGTCTGCGCCAGCGCCAGGTAGTCGACGCCTTTCAGCTTCTTTGCTTCGGGGGGAGTCACCATGCCGAGCGCCTGCGCGGGCTTGTTCGACCCTTGCAGAAGGTTGGGGCCTTGGAAGCCCCCAGCACGCAAGATGCGCTCGTTGGCTGCGTCAGGGGTCAGGGACGCCTTGTAGAAGGCGTTGTGGGCCATCGTAAGGGTCGTCAGCAGGCAGCCCGACCTCGCGATGGTGGTTGAAGTGCTCTGCCCCAGCAGCTTGCTGCCCCACCGGGGGTCGGCTTGGCGCAGGCGACGAAAGGCGACGGTGCCGCCCCCTATCAGGGCGAGGGCGGCTACGAGGGCGACAGCGTGCCAGCGTGTGAACTGCATCCCCCCAGCCTACGGGGAGGTTCAGGCGCGTTCAACATCCTTCAGCTTGAAGGACACCTGCACCTGCCGGGAAGACTTGCCTTTGATGGCAGGCACCATCAGCAGTAGGGGCCGCAGGTTCTTGAGGGCGTCGGCAAGGGCCTCCTCTACGTCGGCCTGCGTGGCCTTGTCGTCGAACTCCACAGTGATGCGGGTGAGAACTTGCTGCTTCATGCGAGAGGCAGGATAGCCGAGGCGCAGCAAAGGGGAAGTGTAGTGTGCAAGGGTTCAGGTGAGATACTTATGACAGAGGGTTTCGGAGTGGCCTCGATGTGTCACACGGACGTCTGTGCAGGTGGGATACTTATGACAGAGGGGTTTCGGCGCGACCTCGATGTGTCACACTCGCCAATAGTGGCTTTCCAATGCGGTTTTCTGCGTGGGACGTCGAGCAGAACGGCTTTCCAACGAGACGGGCGACGTGAGGGCAAAGTGGAGGAGTGTGACACTTGCCATTTTCAATGTGTCACACCGAAAAAATCGGTTTAGCCCACTACCTGTGACACATCGAGCGGGTGTGACAGGTAAAAAGGGGGCTGTGCCACTTGTGTGACACTTGATGTGTCACAGCGTTTTTTGGCTTTGCAAAGCCATATTTTCTTCTTTCTACCTCTCTTTACCCCCCCTGTGACAGATAGATACGCAAATTCTCCATAGCTCGTGCTGTGTGTCATGGATGTAGGACATCCATGACACAGACATAGCACCACCGGTAAAACTTGGAACACCCCTGTCACACTGTCACACTGTCACACCCCCATTTTCTCGAAAAAAATGGTTTATCACGCAGAAAAGGCATTTTTCTTGCGAAAAATAGGACGAACGCGCAGAAAAAGGCATTTTTCTTGCGAAAAATAGGGCTGCCGGGGGAGGGCACGCAGAAAAGGCATTTTCTCGCAAAAAACAGGCTGCCGGGGGGCGCGCAGAAAAGGCATTTTTCTCGCAAAAAAACAGGCTGCCGGGGAGGCGCGCAGAAAAGGCATTTTTCTCGCGAAAAATAGGGCTACCGGGGGGCACGCAGTCCCTCCCTTTTGAAGCCTTGACAATCAATCCCCACGGGACTACTCCTTATCGTCTATTGACCGATGGCTTGGGCAGCCTCGGCTCATACACAACCCTTGGGGTACGGCTCACGCCGATCTACCAAGAGCGGGCGTGATAGGCCGTATTGCCTTGGCGGGGAGAGCAGATGACGGTGTTTTGTCTTGCGCCTGCCTTCGGAGTAGTACCGCAGCGTACACACTTGTACGATGGCACTGCGCCCAACGGATACTTTCAAGACGCGAACGATGTATGGACGCTCCTGCTCTCCCAGCCGCAGGTCGGCCCGAAGGAGGGCTCCTGTTTGCGAGGCGTCGTCTTCCACGAAGACGCACTGCACCCTACCCAACTCAACGTGCAGGACGTTCACGGCCTGGTGCTGGACGTGGACGAGTTCGACGGGCAGCCCGTCTATGACCCGCAGGAGATCGCACGGCGTCTGTTCAACCACCGACACATCGTCCACACGACCTACAACAGCACCTCTGCCGCGCCGCGTTATCGGGTGATCCTGCCGCTGGCTCAGCCCGTGCCACGCAACCAGTTTCGGCACCTGTGGGAGTTGGTGAACGCGGACCTCGGCAACGTGATCGGGTCGCGCCAGTGGAACGCCGACCGTCTCGGCTACCTGCCTCGACTGCCCTCAGAGGCCGCTCGGGCTGACTACCGCTGGTGGATTCACGAAGGCCCGCTGCTCGACCCCTACGTCCGCTATGGGCAGCTTACGGCCACGCCCGACCGCGTCAGCATCTACGGCATCCAGACCCATCCGGTCGACCGCGCCCTCTGGCTCGACGACGCCGAAGCCCTCGCCCGTGCTCGCGCATACATGCGAGACGCCCACGCAGGCGTGAATCCCGGCGCACGCCATCACAAGCTGTTTGAGAAAGCCTGTCAGCTTTGGTGGGACTTCTATCTCAGCCTCGACGACGTCACCGCGGTGCTGCGGGAGATCAACTCCCGCTTCACGGTGCCGAAGTCGGACTTGGAAGTGCTCAAGGAGGTCGAGGCTGGCTTTGAGTGGACGAGGGGCGAGCACGCGAGGCCGCAGTCGGTGCCTGCGGGTTCTCGACGGCAGCGGCCAGAGCCGGTCAGTTCGGGAAAGATCGGGGATCTGGGTCGGCGTGTGCGCCGTAGGAGCGGCCAGCGGGAGATCGGGGACGCGCTGATTGCGCTCTCCGAGCGCGAAGCGTTTGCGCGACCCGAGGACGCGCTGTCCATCGCCCGTTCGCTGGCGCGAACCCTCGCCGAGAACTTCCCGCAGGCCGAGCCACACCAAGTAGCGACCTTGTTCGGCTCATCACTGTCGCTGATGCAGGCACAGGCCGGCCCAGCGTGGCCGCAGACACTCACCGTCGACCTTGTGCAGCAGGTGTTCGTTGCCCGCCAAGCCGAGTTGCAGAACGCTCGCAGGAGCGAGCAAGAAGCCGAAGCGATGGCGCTTGCCTCGCGAATCTCGACTGCGTTCAGAGGACAGCGCAGCGCACCTTACACCAGCGACGAGTTGCAGGAGTACGCACGCCTGCACCGCTGTACGTTGCCTGACCTCCGCAAGCGGTTCGTGCTCACCTACGGACCAAGCTACTACTTCTTTCTCGGCGGGACGTACACGGCCCCCGTCGAGCACCTTGCGGAGATCGTGGGCAGAGACGCACTTGCGGCGCTCCAACCGTTCGGCGTGGACTGCTACCGCATCACAAGAGAGGGTCAACCGAAGCTGAAAAGCGCACCGGAAATGGCTTACGACTACGGCACGGTCGCGGACAACCTCGTCGTGGACTTCACAGTGACACACTCGTACTACGACGAGGACTCAAGTACGTTCCATCAAGCCGCTTGTCCCGTGCGTCATTTGGTGAAGCCCGAGCGTGTTCCCGAGGTCGAGGAGTGGCTGAACGTCATCGGCAGTGAGACGTTGCTTGATTGGCTCGCGTTTCTCCCGAACCTCTCTCAGCCAGCGAAGATTCTCTATCTGTGGGGCGATCCGAACACCGGCAAGTCGTTCCTGCCGATGCTGTGCTCGCGTCTGTGGACGACCGTAGGTCCAACTATCGGCGAGAGCCTGTTGTCTAACTTCAACGACGCCGTCGCCCGTTGTCCGTTGGTCTTCTGCGACGAGCAGTTGCCTGTCGACTTCCGTGGGCGTCGAGGAACGGAGCGCCTGCGCAAAGAGGTACAAGCAACGAGCCGCCCGTACAGCGCCAAGCACAAGAAAGCCGCGACGATGTTCGGTGCGCTGCGCTTCGTCATCGCAGGCAACCATCCCGACCTCATTGAAACCGATGACACCCTGACGTCACCGGACATCGAAGGCATTAGGCAACGTCTCGACGTCGTGAAGATGCCTCTCGCCTCGATGCACTACCTGCAACAGATTGGTCGGACCCGCACAGAGCGGTGGTTGACCGACGACCTGTTTGCCAAGCACATTCTCTACCTGCGCGATACCCGCAACCTGCCGCCCATCGGGAGGTTCGGTCCTGAACGCGCGCCGAGCGAGGATACGCGACAGGTCCATACGTCACTGAGATTCAGCGGCTTCCTCGACTACTTCATGCGCTCCCTCTACCTCGGTGTAGCAGGGGACATACCGCCGCCACCGGGGTCGATTGTCTGGTCGACCCACAAGCAAACCGGACAAGTAGGGATGCTGGTGAATCTGGAACTCCTCGGGTCAGCGTGGAACATGATCCTCGGCCACGACGCCCCATCGGCAATAAAGCCGAAGGCGCTGGTCAAGGCGATGCAGGCCGTCAGCCTCGGCAAGACTCGTATGCGTATGAACCGTCAACAGCGTCGGTATCACGTCGTCGATCTTGAGGCGCTGGATGCATGGATGGTCAACGCCGACTTAGACAGAGAGTTTTTCACCGAGAAGGTCGGCGTGGCCTTGAGCAAGGGCGTACAGCCGTTTGTTTTCGATGGTGAAGAAGGTGAGGAGGTGGCTAGTGAGTGAGCAGCTTCGTCCTCTGGTCAAGTGGATCGGGGGCAAAAGGAAGCTGGCGAAGCAGATCGCGGAGAGGATGCCTGCCGTCGTCGAGGGCACCTACTTTGAGCCGTTCGCAGGAGCGGCGGCGGTGTTCTGCGAGTTGTGGAACGCAGGCAGGATCAAGAGCGGCGCGGTGTTGGCCGATCACAACCGCGACCTGATCGCGCTCTACGGCCAAGTCCGCGACGAGCCGCAGACTCTCCTCACCAGCCTTCGCGCCTACGAAGACGAGTACCGCAGCGGTGACGCCGAGCAGACCGAAGCCCTCTACTACCGCGTGCGCGACGAGTGGAACGCAGGGCAGAAGACGCCCGCACGCTTCGTGTTCCTCAAGCAGACCGCGTTCAACGGCTTGTGGCGCGTAAACCAGAAGGGCGAGTTGAACGCGGCGTGGGGGAAGTACGGGCACCGCGCAGCCCACGGCATCAACAAAGAGTTGAGTCCGTGCATCCTCGACGAGCCGAACATCATGGCGTGGCACGAAGCCTTGCGCCGCGTGTCGTTGTTCCAAGGGGACACGCTTGCGTGGAGGATGCCGCGACCCGTCCGTGGCGACGTCGTGTACCTCGACCCGCCCTACGTCGGTACGTTCGACGGCTACACGTCGGACGGGTTCACCGACGAGCAGCAAGATCGTCTGCTGACGATGGCGTCGGAGTGGACCGACGCAGGCGTCGCCGTCGCGTACAGCAACAGCGGAGAGTCCGAGGAGCGTGTGCGTCGCTTGTGGCTCACCGCGAACGTCGAGTTCTTTTCCACCTCGTACACCGTCAACCGCGACCCCGAGGGACGCAAAGGCAAACGGGAGTTGTTTGCCATCAGCCGAAAGGAAGCACCTGTGTCTGAAACACCCGTCGTCGCTGCACCCACGCCCGTTGCGCCCACACCCGAGTTCGACATCGCAATCTCTCCGTCGCAGGTGGAGACATTCGACCTGTGCGCACGCAAGTGGGCGTACCAGAAGATCGACCGCATCCCGTCACCGCAGAACGCCGCAGCCGCCCTCGGCGAAGCCGCGCACAAGCACCGTGAGAACTGGTTGATCCACGGCATCCCGCCACCCGTTCAGCAACGAGTGAGCGGCGTCGAAGGCGACGCATATGGCTACGACAAAGCCGCCAAGCTGGCCCTCGTCGGGCTTGAGCATCTGCCGCCACCGGGAAAGGCGCAGGTCGAGATTCCGCTGCTGTTGCCTGTCACCTTCGACGCCGACCCGAGCGTGAACGGCGGCAAGCCCGTCCGCGTGAAGGTCAACGGGCGCATTGACTTCTTCGTTCCGAACACGCCCGAGAGCGGCTTCGTCTTCGGCGAGGCGGGCATCCCGCTGATCGGGGACCACAAGACCACGTCGGGCGAACAATGGGCGAAGACCGCCGACGACTTGCTGACGAAGGACTCGCAGGCCGCGATCTACGCCGCCTACGCGCTGCACGTCGTCCCGACTGCCCCTGCCGTCGACCTGCATTGGTCCTACATGGTCAAGGGGTCCAGCCCCCGGCAGCATCAGGTGCGGGTACGCATGGGCAGGGACCACGCCATGACCAGATTCTCAGCGGTGGTCAGCCGCGCAAAAGATATGTTGCGCGTGATTCAGACCCCCGGTATTGTCGCTTCACAGGTGGAGCCTACGGTGTCTGCCTGTGAGGCTTTCGGGGGCTGCCCGTACCGGGAGATTTGCCCCATTTCCAACCAAGAAAGGATCGGTGCGCTCATGGCTCAAGGTTCCCTCAACGATTTGCTCACGGCCCGTCTCTCCACTCCTGCTGCTGCTGCTGCTCCCGCGCCTGCTCCGTCCACGCACAACGCGCTGATGGGGCTGCTCGGCGGTGCTCCTGCTCCTGCACCCGCGCCCACGTCGACCGGCCCGATCTCCAACCCCACCGCGATGGCGGCGCTGTTCGGCACCCCGGCCCCTGCTGCACCGTCGCCTCTGCTTGTGGCACCAGCCCCTCCTGCCCCTGCCGCCCCTGCGACCGGGGGAGGCATCGCGGGTCTGTTCGGTGCGCTCGGGGCGACCGTCCCTGCGGCCGCTGCTGCCGCGCCAAGCCCCGCGCCTGCCGCGACCGGCATCGTGCTCGGCACCGGCCCGATCGCCATGCCTGCGTCGATCCCTGCGGCACCAGCCAGCAACACAGGCGCGCTGAACCTGCTGCTCGGTGCTGCACCTGCACTTGTCGCACCGGCACCGGCCCTTGTCGCGCCCACCCCGGCCCTTGTCGCGCCCACCCCGGCCCTTGTCGCGCCCACCCCGGCGCTCGTCATCCCGACTCCCGCTCCCGCTCCGGTCGTTCCGGCTGCGCCCGTCATCGCGGCCTCGGCTCCCGCCCCGGCTGCTCCGGTCGTCGTGGCTGCTCCGGTCGTCGTGGCTGCACCCGCAATCGGCGTCGTGCCGCCTGACGCACCCGCCAGCGACCCGACGCTCACGTTGGAGGACGTCAAGGCGATGGAAGCGGGCACGAAGAAGCGCGGCAGGCCGAAGAAGGTCGAAGCTGCGCCTACGTCGACGACTGCATCTGCACCCCTCGCAGGCGACGACATGCTTGCGGTGCTCACGCGCATCGCGGTCGCGCTGGAAGCCCTCGTCGCCAAGGGGTCGTGACATGCTTTTCGCCGACCTGCTCACGGCCGTGCTGCGTGCGGCCTTGGGGAAGCAACCATGACCAAGAACCTCAAAGACGCCCTGCATCGAATCAGTCTCGCCGCGCAGAGCAGCATGTCCTCGAAAGAGGAGTGCGGGCGCATCGCACGCGAGGCTCTTGCCGCCGACAATACGTCGACGGGCGTCGTTGAAGACTTAGAGGCGCGGCTCGCCGCTTTG
>Ga0172363_10005650_pt1 | contig 10106 bp, 9 predicted proteins | sample LakKivs2_kivu2a2_FD_114541 | JGI IMG/M metagenome (GOLD analysis project Ga0172363, IMG submission 114541) | Sediment microbial communities from Lake Kivu, Rwanda - Sediment s2_kivu2a2 | ecosystem: Environmental > Aquatic > Freshwater > Lake > Sediment | place: Rwanda: Western Province, Lake... | reverse complement strand
TCCTTGCATTTCACAAGCGCTGAAACTTCGTCTAAAATATCACCCACTTTTTGCCCTCCTAACGAACGTAATTTTAGCACGTTTCCCGGACGCCAGGAAAAAACTGTTTCAGATTGCTTTTCATTCCCCGCGTTACGGGACGTCTCACGAACTGCCTGTGCCGGAGCCATCCCGGGCTTCGTATTGTTTTGCTAATCAATCCGTTGTGCTATAATCAACCCGCGCCAGTGACAGCAGGTACCCTTGGAGGGTTCAAATGGATGACCTGCCGAGGCTCAGGGTTACCCTGTGTCTGCTGGCACGGGGATTTTTTGTTTTGGAGTTCCTTTCCCCGGTGAGGGAGTATTAGAAAGAAGGCAAATATGCTAAGAGAAAAGAAGGTTCAAATCGTAAACAGCCTGGCGGAGAACGTGTCGCGGAGCACCATAATCATTGCCACCAGCTATCAAGGGCTCCTTGCCAAGCAGATGGCAGAGTTGCGCAACGCCCTGGCAAAGGCAGGCATCCAGTATCACGTGGTCAAGAACACTCTAATCTATCGCGCCGCCGACGAAGCAGGTAAGCCCCAGTTGAAGGATATAATCGAAGGGCCCGTGGCCCTGGCGTTCGGATACGCCGACACAGTTGTCATGGCAAAAGCGTTCAACCAGCAAATCAAGTCCGCGGCGTTAGCTTTACAGGTCAGGGGCGGACTGCTGGGTAATCGAGTCCTAAACCAGGAGGAGCTGGCCGCGCTGGCCAATCTGCCCTCCAAAGATGTCCTTATCGCCAGGTTGTTGGGGCAACTGCAGGCCCCGGTGGTAACTTTACATAACATCCTCAGCTATCCGCTGCAAGGATTGTTCAATGTTTTGCAACGCAGGGCTCAAAGCATGAGCAATTAAGAAGGAGGAAATAATGTCGCCAGAAGAAGTACAGACAGAAGTTCAGGAAGGGGAAGTAAAGAAAGCCCCGAAGGCAAGGAAGGAGCCTAAGGCAGAGGAGACAAAGGAAGCTCCGAAACCGAAGAAGGAGGGCAAGGGTTTAACCAAGGACGAGATCATCGCTGCCATCAAGAACATGACAGTGCTGGATCTAGCCGATTTGGTCAAGACATTGGAAGAAGAATTCGGGGTGAGCGCCGCTCCTATGGCAGTCGCGGCTGCGCCGGCACAGGCGGCTGCCCCCGGTGAGCAAGCAGCAGCGCCCGCAGAGGAAGAGAAGACGGAGTTTACTGTCGTCCTGAAGAGCTTTGGCGAAAAGAAGATTGAGGTTATCAAGGCAGTGCGCGAGGTGACGACTCTAGGGTTGAAGCAGGCCAAGGACCTGGTAGAAGCCGCCCCGCAGGTAGTGAAAGAAGGCGTTCCTAAAGAGGAAGCCCAAACCGCGAAGCAGAAACTAGAGGCCGCCGGAGCGACCGTAGAGATTAAATAGAGTCACCTAGCAGTCTTCGAGCATTCTCGAAGGGGGAGGCCGGCTAGCATGTCAGGCGCCAGTTACCTGATTCTCCTGGGAATGGGAGGATTCTTCACTCTCCTGGGCATTATCTTTATTCTCGGGAACAGGAGGGAAAAGAGGAAGTACTACAACGGCGTGTTAAGGGAGAAGGATATCAAGGAGGCCATCACCCATGAACACGAACGTTTCTGGTTGCAGGCCTGGACGACGGGCGGGAGAGTCTCTCTTACCCTGGGGATTGCACTGCTGATTGCCGGAGGGATTCTGTGGTACCTCGCCTCTTAAGCTTCGCGCGAGAATTCCGGAGCGTCGGTTTCTCCCAGGGCAACTCAATTTTCTGACGCTGGATATTTCGCCGGACCCGGCCAACCGTCATTAATCTCAACCGATTAGCCCTGTATTCCGTGGGTCGCTCGCTAAACTAAACAGTAGTTCAACGCCTTCTCAGGCACAGGTACTGAGGCGGTCTGCTTCTGGCAGCCGTTGGGCGTACCGTCACCGCCTTCACGCCTAGACAATCTCTTTATGCCGGTACTGCAGAGCTTCCGCCATATGGTGCGTTTTGATGACGTCGCTGTTCTCCAGGTCGGCAATGGTGCGGGAGAGCTTGAGAATGCGATGGAAGGCCCGCCCCGTGAGATGAAGCTGCTTCATGGCGGCGCGAAGCAAGCTCTGCGCTGTCGGTTCCGTCGCGCAGAACTCCTTGACCTCTTTGGCCGTCATATCGGCATTGCAGGTTAGTCTGGTCCCACGGAAACGCTCAAGCTGCGTTTCATGTGCCGCCTTGACCCTGGCCCTGACCCTATCCGAGCTCTCGCCCGGCTTATCCTCAGTCAGTTTTTCATAGTCAATATGAGGGACATCAACAAAGATATCGATGCGGTCCAGCAACGGCCCGCTTATTCTCTTGTGATACCGGGATATGTCCCCCGACGAGCACTTGCATTCCTTGAACGGGTCGCCATAATAGCCGCAGGGACACGGATTCATGGCGGCAACCATCATGAAGCTGGCAGGAAAGGTCACGCTGCCGTGAGCACGGCTGACGGTAATCGTCCTGTCTTCTATCGGCTGGCGGAGCGATTCCAGCGTAATGTGCCCGAACTCAGGAAACTCGTCCAGGAAAAGCACCCCGTGATGCGCCAGACTTATCTCTCCCGGCCTCGGCCATTGCCCTCCTCCCACCAGGCCGGCGTGGGAAATTGTGTAGTGGGGGGAGCGAAAGGGCCGTTCCACCACGATGGGGGTGTCCTGCGGCAACAACCCGCTGACGCTGTAAATCTTGGTCACCTCGATGGCCTCCTCCATGGTCAGCAACGGAAGTATCGAGGGCAAAGAGCGCGCTAGCATGGTCTTGCCGCTCCCCGGCGGGCCGCACATAAGTATGTTGTGTCTTCCGGCCGCTGCTATTTCCAGAGCTCTCTTGGCATGTTCCTGTCCCTTGATATAGCTGAGGTCGGACGCGTAACTGGGGCGAAATTCTTCCTCCCAGTTCAATTCGCTGTGAAACTCGGGGATAGGTGTCTCGCCCTGAAGATGAGTAACCAGTTGCGCCAATGACTCCGCCGGGAATATGTGTATACCCTCTATCAGTGACGCCTCCTTGGCATCGTCGCAAGGCACAAACACGGTGGGTAAGCGTTTCCCGCGGGCCAAGGCAACCATAGGCAGCACCCCGTGCGTATGACGTAGCTTGCCATCCAAGGAGAGTTCGCCGACAAAGATGCTGCCGGTGAGGTCCGCGTTCAATTGTCCCGAGCTAATCAGTATTCCGATGGCAATTGGCAAATCGTACGCAGGACCTTCTTTCTTGAGGTCCGCCGGAGCTAGGTTGACGGTGATACGCCTGTTGGGGAATTTGTAGTAGGAGTTTCTTATCGCTGATCTTACTCGTTCCCTCGCCTCCTGTACCGCCTTGTCGGGCAGTCCGACGATTGTAAAAGAAGGCAATCCCGGCGACAAATCAACCTCCACCTCGACGACAGCCCCTTCCAGACCTACTACGGCGGCGCTTTTGACCTTGGCTAGCATCTTCGCAAAACTTCCTTTCTCCGGATAATGTTTAGTCTTCCTCCCCCAGAAACTCCTCCACCTTTTTGAGCAGATCTCCGTTCTCCTCCTGAGACAGAATCAGATTGCTTTCCAGCCTCTTGATGTAATCGTCAACCTGGGGATAACGAGACCTGGCGCGGGCCAGTCGTTCATTCTGCTGCCGGATCTCCCGGTCCAAATCGCTGAAATCAATTCTGAGGTCTAATCTGTCACTCAGAAAGGTCAGTGCCTTCTTCTGAGCCTGCGCATCCCCCATCGCTGCCAGGTAGAAAGGTACTGGCGCCCACAGGCTTACCCCGGGGATTCTTCTCTCCTTAGCCAGCCACATCAGAAAAGAGTTCAAGGTCGGCCGCTCGCCGGGTGGAGTCTGGTAATCCATATCTCCGGCCAACTCATACCGGGACAAGGACTCCTTCATCTCTGCCGAGTTCGCCACAGAAAGCAACTGCCGGGGAGCAGTATGTGCCTCGAGACTGACCATGGCGCCCAGTGCGTAGATCTCCCTTATCCCGCAGTGATGCTCCGCCACGTCCAGGACTGCGTTCAGAAACCAGTACCACTCGGCCGCCGGAGAGTCGCTCTGGAAAATCACCAGTTCGTGCTCCTGGCAGACATAGAATTTGCTCTCAGGAAATCGAGCCAGATTGCCCTCCACGGAGACTCCGCCCAAGGAAAAGAAATCTTCCGGAGCGATTTCAGCAAACTCTTCTGCTCTTAGCTTCTGAATCAGATAGCCAGTGGCTTCTTGCCCGAAGTCTCCGATATCTTCTCGCCAGCCCAACACCAGGCGGGAGTGCCGCAGGCCAGGTTCCTTATGGATTTTGGCGGCATGTCCCTGGTTCAACCTTGCCCACCTTGCCTTTTGAAGAACTTCTCAACGTCTTCCATAATCTTCTTCTGTTCTTCCTCAGTGATTGGGCCGGGCTCGGCTGGCTGAGCAGACGCCGCCTGCCTCAGTCTATCCAATTGTCCCCTGATTTCCAACGGTATCTGCTGGTAGAATTCCTCAATCTTCTTTTCGATCTTCTGGTCTAGTTCATCCAGTCTGCTCAGGTCGAGGTCTATTGCCAGGCTGCGCCCAATCACTTCTAATACGGCCTTTGAGGCGCGGGGATAAGATAAAGGCAATCCCTGTAGATACACCGGTATCTCACCCATCAGGCAGATGGCCTCGAGACCCCGTTTTTTGGCGACTCCCAGCAAGAGTCCGTTCAGCCCCGTGATACTTCCCTGTCCTCCCCTTCCTTCAATGTCGGACATGAGTACAGTGTTCTCGTATCCTTTTGTTTCGGTAATAAGCTTCTCGTTGTTGGGCACTGCCCAGACTCTCGGTCTCATGGTGTGGTGCGTCAAGGCCACAGCCGCCCCCGAGGTGTAGAGTCTGTGGCATCCGAATTTCTCGGCAACGTCCATGACGAGGTTGGCCATGCGATAGGCTTTTCTCCCCTCGGCATATATCCGCCCCTCCTCGGTGGGCTGCTCTTCCCCGATGAATAAGATGACATCCCTGCTTTCCACCCTTTTGAAATAGAATTTGCTGGAGGGAAATTCCAGGCGCTCCAGTATTCCTTTTCTAATGAGAACCTGCTTAGGATAGAAGAAGTCCCAGGGCTCGATTTCCCCAAACTCCTCCGCCTTCAGCGCTACTCTCAAGGTATCAACGGCCATTAACCCGATATTCGCAATTCCCGGCCAACTCGCAATCAGAATCGGGCTGTCAAGGCGCGGCTCCCGGTAGAGTCTGACTCCCATAGCTCTCCCCAAATCTGGTTTCATATTATATACTATCTTCTCGTTTGTCACGGGCAAAATAGTCGTTGCCGTTTTGCGAGGAGATAGCGAATGAAGAACTGGGCGGACGGCCTCTCACCAATCGCCAGGGAGAGACTGGCCAGAATCGGCGAACTGACCTCAGAGGAAAAGGAGAAGATGATGGGCGCCAAGAAGGTGGACGCTCTACTCGTGGAGTTTTACCAGGGTCAGATTGACGCCGAAAACCTGTGGAAAAGACTGAAGGCGGAAGGCAAGCCATCCCTTCTCAGGCAGGCGCAAGTGAGATTGATAGACTCGCTCGGCTTTGGGAGTCCTTCAGTCGAGCTGCAGAGAAAGAAGGCCGCGGTTTTAGCCATAGAGACGCTCAAACAAGAACAGAACACGTCCGTAATCGAGGCAAACCTGAAGCTGATGGAGCAACTGCAGAAGAGGTACCGGACGGAAATAGAGCAGGCCTACGATGGCATAAGGGCGGAGATTGAGAGAAATCCCCAGCTCAGGATGAAACAGGTTCAGCAAGGACAACACAGCGCGGTCGTCCAGCTCACCGTTAATGAGGCGATAAAGCAGCTGCCACAGTGGCAGGAATTTCTCTCCAGCCAGGAAAGGAAATACGGACAGGAGTTCGCCAGAGCGGTCGAAAAGCTGAAAAAAGAGTTGAAGTAAAGAATGACCGCCGCGGCGTCAGGCTACAAAATCGGCAGATATCTGGCAATCTCGTAATCGGTAATGTGGATGCGATAGCGGTCCCACTCGATCTTCTTGTTCTCGATGAAGGCCTTGAAAACATGGTCGCCAAGGGCCTTGCGTACCTGCTCGCTGCCCTCCGTGAGTCGAATCGCCTCAAGAAGGCTGGCCGGTAGACTACCTATGCCTCGCTTCTTCTTTTCTTCATCGGACATGTGATACACATTCGCTTCCACAGGCGCCGGTGCCTCCAATCCCTCTTCTATTCCCGCTAACCCTGCCGCCAGCATCACGCTGAAGCATAGGTATGGGTTGCAGGCGGGGTCGGGAGAACGCAGCTCGAACCTGGTGGCATCTTCCTTGCCCGGTGCGTATTCCGGCACTCTAATCAGATCGGACCGGTTGCGTGTCGCCCAGGAAATGTAAACGGGCGCCTCCCAGCCCGGCACGAGGCGCTTGTAGGAATTGACCCACTGGTTGGTCACAGTGGTAAACTCGGGAGCATATTTGAGGAGTCCGGCAAGGAAACTCAGCGCCACTTTAGAGAGGTGATAATTGCCGCTCTTATCAAAAAAGGCGTTGCGGTCGCCATTGAATAACGATTGGTGAACGTGCATCCCGCTGCCATTGATGCCAAATACCGGCTTGGGCATGAATGTGGCGTAGACCCCGTGTCTCAGCGCTATCTCCTTGACCACGATGCGGTAGGTCATCACATTATCGGCCATAGTCAGGGCATCTGTGTACCGCATGTCTATCTCATGTTGACTGGTCGCGGCTTCATGATGGGACTTATCAATGCCAATCCCCATGGCCTCCAATGCCATGACAGTCTCGCGCTTCAGGTCGTGAGCCGCGTCCGGCGGGGTCATGTCAAAGTACCCGCCTTCGTCCAGACGCTCGCAACTTTTCGAGTCCCTGAAATAAAAGTATTCCAATTCAGGACCAACATAGTAAGCGTAACCAAGCTTCGCGGCCCGCTCCAAATTCTTTCTCAATACGTACCTGGGGTCGCCTTCGAAAGGCTCGCCGCCAGGCTTCAGGATGTCGCAAAACATTCGGGCCACTGCTGTGTGTTCCTTCGGCATCCAGGGGAGCAACTGAAAAGTGTCCGGGTCAGGCATGGCAACCATGTCACTTTCATCAATACGGGCGAAACCTTGAATTGACGAGCCATCGAAACCGATCCCGTCTTCCAAGGCTGCCCCCAGTTCATCCACCCCGATGGAAAGGCTCTTGAGGAAACCCAGAATATCGGTGAACCACAGCCAGACAAACCTTACGTCATGCTCCTTGGCCAGCTTCAGAACATATTGCTTTGCTTCCTCTCTGCTTCTCTTGTCTGTCACGCTTTTCCTCCTTGTTTTGTACGTTGCGCCAAGCTCTTCGACAGCTCTACGACCTCGTTTCTGTCGCCGCCTAGCATTTGACCAAAGCATAAAACAGCCATGTTTCCAAAATATTACAGGCAGGTTAAATCCTTATTGCAGGAGGCCAGGCCTGCGACCTATCTCCTTGCCGTGTCCACAGGCTTCACTCTTTACCTCCGCCTTACCGCCGACTATACTACACGAGGTATAATGGACTCCCAGGGAGCTTCACGACAACAGAGTTCTCGAGCCGCTTTGCTTTCCCGTTATGAGAGGGAGGCTGAACGGCCGCTTGAGCTCCAGGAGCGAACGGCTTTGCTTAACGTATTCATTGCGGTCAGAGAAAAGACACGGGCAGAGCGACTGACGACGGAGCTTGCCCGGAGAGGATTCCATTGCCTTTCCTTTCCTGATAGGGATGAAGTCATCGACCAGATTGCCGGCCAAGCCGACGGGGTAGTGTTGCTGGAGGTGGAGGAAGCGTCAGACGGTTCTGGCCCATGGAAGCTAGCTAACAGGATCAGGCAAGAGATGAGTACTCCTATCATCGCCCTGGTGTCGAAGAGGGGCCTTGACGGTTTGGATTCGACTCATGAGATAGATGACTTTGTCGTCGAACCGTGGGAAACAAACGAAATCACGGCCAGGATAAGACGATTGGCAAAACAGAAGAGCAGACCGGACGACGAAGACATCATCAGGTGCGCGGACTTGACCATAGATTTGGCTAAGTGCGAGGTATCGCTGGGTGGCAAGGCGGTGGTGCTGACGTTTAAGGAGTATCAGCTGCTCAAATTTCTGGCCAACAATGGAGGAAAGGTTTTCACCCGAGAGACTCTGCTTAACAAGGTCTGGGGATGGGATTACTACGGCGGGGACAGGACCGTAGATGTGCATATCCGAAGGTTGAGAAGCAAAATCGAAGACACGGACCATTCCTTCATTGAGACCATAAGAAACATAGGATACAGATTCGTAGAACCACGACCTTGAGGTCCGAAACCGACCGCTGACAGAATACCGCCAATTTTGTTCACGTCATTCTCGCCTGAAGCGATTAGTAATAGGCAATCTCCTGTCCCGGCCGAAGTCTCTGGGGGTTATCTTTATACCGGGAGCGCTCTGGCGGCGTTTATACTCACTCATGTCTACCAGGCGGGCCACCTTCATAACAACGTCACGGTCGAAACCCATGCCGATTATCTGGTCAATCGTTGCGTCATCTTCAACGTAAGCCTTTAGAATCGGGTCCAGCACCTCATACGGTGGCAAGGTATCCACGTCCTTTTGGTCCGGCCTCAGTTCAGCCGACGGAGCCTTGGTCAACACGGCAGCCGGTATGAGCTCTTTCCCGGCCTGGCGATTCCTGTACTTGGCCAACTCAAGGACGAGTGTCTTGGGAACGTCCTTCAAGGGAATGAACCCTCCGGCCATGTCTCCGTAAAGGGTAGTGTAGCCTGTAGCTGTCTCGCTCTTGTTGCTGCAGGCAAGCACCAACCAGCCGAATTTGTTGGACAAGGCAAAGAGAATATTGCCTCTAATTCTTGCCTGGATATTCTCCTCGGTGACATCCGACTGCACGCCCTTGAAAGGCTCAGCCAGGGTGTCCAGATATGCGTTGAACGCCTTCTCGATGGGTATTGTCATAAACCGAATTCCCAGATTCGTCGCCAGAGCCAGGGCGTCCGATTTGCTGCCCGGCGAGGAATAGCGCGAGGGCATAGAGACGCCCACAACGTTGTCAGCACCCACCGCGTCCGCTGCGATGACGGCGACCAGGCTTGAATCAACTCCACCGGATAAGCCGATCACCACTTTCTGGAAGCTATTCTTACCAACGTAGTCCCTGACGCCAAGAACCAGAGCCTGGTAAATCTCGGCGAGGTCGTCCAGCCTTTCGACATGTCTCGGCGACAAAGCAGGTTTCACGGTATCCGAATACTCACTTTGTATTTCTACCTTGGTGGCTTCTCGGAGCCTTTCTTTGATCCATTGCGTTTCTTTCCTACGCCGAGGGTCATGCAACTGTGAGCGGAATACCGACTCCACGTCCACATCGGCCACAACAAAATCCTCCTCAAATTGCTTGCCGCGGGCGATGACTTCTCCTTTCTGATTGACAATCAGACTATTGCCGTCAAAAACAAGCTCATCCTGCCCACCCACCAGATTATTATGGACAACGATAGCCAGGCTGTCCGATGCCCTTGTAGCCAGCATTCTCTCTCTGAGAAGCCCTTTTCCGGCGCTGTACGGGGAGGCGCTTATGTTGACCAGCACCTTTGCTCCGGCATAGGCCTGCACGAGCGCCGGCCCGGCCTCGTACCATATGTCTTCACAGATAGTTATCCCTATACCAACACCATATATATCGAAAACACAATAGGAGCTTCCGGCCTGGAAGTATCTGTTCTCATCGAATACTCCATAGTTGGGTAGATAGATCTTATGGTAGACGCCTGCCAGTTTCCCGTCGTAGATTACCGCTGCAGCGTTGTATATGTCCCCGTCGCTGTCGACAAAACCCACAACCGCCGCTAAGCCCGGACTCTGCTTTATTATCTTGTTAAGGCTTTCCCGGTTCCGGCTGATGAACTGGGGCTTGAGAAGCAGGTCCTCGGGCGGGTAGCCGGTTACGGCCAGCTCAGGGAACGTGATAAGGTCCACTCCCAGCGATTTCGCCCGGCTGATGAACTCGATTATTTTTGCGGTATTGCCATTCAGATCGCCTACGGTGGGATTAATCTGAGCTATTCCGACTCTCATGTCAGGCAAGTCCCTCCCTAT
>Ga0172363_10005649_pt1 | contig 10109 bp, 16 predicted proteins | sample LakKivs2_kivu2a2_FD_114541 | JGI IMG/M metagenome (GOLD analysis project Ga0172363, IMG submission 114541) | Sediment microbial communities from Lake Kivu, Rwanda - Sediment s2_kivu2a2 | ecosystem: Environmental > Aquatic > Freshwater > Lake > Sediment | place: Rwanda: Western Province, Lake... | reverse complement strand
TGCTCATCATATTTTTCCTTTCTTGCCCCCGGCCCGACTCGAACGGGCGGCCCCGAGTTTAGGAAACTCGCGCTCTGGTCCAGCTGAGCTACGGGGGCTTAATTTGTTTGATAATCTGGTACCCCCGGCAGGACTCAAACCTGCGACCAGTAGTTTAGAAAACTACTGCTCTGTTCAGCTGAGCTACGGGGGCAATTTTCTCCTTTGTCCATATGGCGGAAGGGCTGAGATTCGAACTCAGGGTACCCCTTTACAGGCACACACGCTTTCCAGGCGTGCTCCTTAGACCAACTCGGACACCCTTCCTTGTTTAACCAAGTAAACACAATAAAACTCCAAATAACAGTGCTGCCGCAGCACCGATGACGTATGTCAGCAGCATTGTTTCAATCACCACAGAAATTGTACCAGTCATTACTGTTTCCCACCTATTTCAATACTAGCAGTTTTCCTTCGAGACCACACTGTTTGAGTGCATCAACATTCTCTTTACCATACGCCACCAGGCAGGAAGGTGCTCCGCTACAGTTCGGAGCTTTTGTTCCATCCCGATTGTAGAATGTAATCCTGCCTTTCAAAAATAATATGGCGTCAGCTTTGTCCCATACGTAATCAAAGAACGCCTGGGTCTCCGTCCTCGCAAAAATCAGTGCCATCCCGTTCCCGTGGTCGACAAGTTTTTTAAGCCACTTCTTCGCTTCCGAGCCATATGGCGGGTTCATCCACACCCGTCCAAACCATGTCTGTTTCAGTCCATCATCGACTATTGTAAAGTGTCGCTTCGCCGTCTGCCATGGCTGATCTACTGCCGCGCATGGGTCTAAGTCAAATATTCCTAATGACTTAACAATCTCCGGTGGCGTTAGCCAAATGTCTTTGCCATCAGGTCCATGCATGTTTCCGAACAGTTGATTCATATAAGAAAAGTTCCTGGCGGAGGTGAGACGATTCGAACGTCTAAGACCTTTCGGTCGGCGGTGTTCAAAGCCGCTGGATTGCCAATTATCCTACACCTCCGAGAAAAGTGGTGGGCCTGGAAAGACTTGAACTTTCGACCCCGTCCTTATCAGAGACGTGCTCTGACCAACTGGGCTACAGGCCCTTTCTTAACGTCAAAAGAAACACCAATCGGTTCCGCTCTCTCCTGTAAACGTTGCAACTTGACAACCGCCTCATCAGACACGGAAATCATCTCCATGATTTTGGAAGCCTTTTCGCGTGCTTCAATATCGTCCATGGCTTCGTACGGAATACGAATGACCAGTTGATATTTCATAAATGTTCTCCTTGGCGGAGGCAGGAAGATTCGAACTTCCAAGCTATTGCTGGCGACGGTATTCGAAGCCGTTGGATTACCAATTATCCTATGCCTCCGTAAGAAATTTCTTAATGGGCCGGGGTGGTTTCGAACCACCGTAGACTTGCGTCGACAGATTTACAGTCTGCCCCCTTTGACCAACTCGGGCACCGACCCATATTGACATTTGGTACCGACGGGCGGAGTCGAACCGCCGACAACTGGATTATGATTCCAGGGCTCTCAGCCAACTGAGCTACGTCGGTATATTGGTGGCGGGGGTTGGATTTGAACCAACGTCCTCAGGGTTATGAGCCCTGCGACCTACCAGGCTGGGCGACCCCGCTATTTTTCTTAATTGTCAAAGAACTGCGGACGACTGGACTTGAACCAGCACAAGGTTTCCCTCACTAGCTCCTGAAACTAGCGCGTCTACCGAGTTCCGCCACGTCCGCTCAAATCGCTGGGTACTCCTGATTAGACCTTTCTCTATCGAGAATTGCCCCGAACAGGTGGTACGGAGTCGGGGAGGCCTGTGCGCTCCCTTCTGTTATGAAGCCAGCGAATCAGTCTAGGGCAACAGTACTAATCCACGGATCCCCAGTTTCCCGAGAACAGTGGGGTCAGGTTAGCCCACCTTTAGCACCGACAGCCGCGTATTCACGCACTGTTGCCCCCATTACTTTCAAAGAACTCTATGGGCGGTGAGGAATTTGAATCCCCGATTTCTCGCATGTGAAGCGAGCGTCTTGACCAACTGGACCAACCGCCCCTAAATCTCTGGGCCTGACCTGAATCGAACAGGTGATCTCTACCATGTCAAGGTAGCGCTCTAACCAGCTGAGCCACAGGCCCTTTTGAAATCTGGGTGCAGGGCGGGACTTGAACCCGCAACCGCATGGGCCACAGCCATGTGCTCTGACCAGATTGAGCTACCCACACCATAAATCATTTCGATTTACAATTGCCCAAACTAACTGAATCAGTTACCTTGGAGACGGCGGTCGGGATTGAACCGACAACGTCCCTTATCGGGAACTTCGCGGATTTGCAGTCCGCTGCCTTACCATTTGGCTACGCCGTCCTCAGTTCTTAATGGCGGAGGGTGCAGGATTTGAACCTGCGGTAGCACTTTTAGGCACTACAGACGTTTAGCAAACGCCCGCCTTAGACCAGCTCGGCCAACCCTCCTTGGGTTCTTATGCGAGAGAGGGGAGTTGAACCCCTATGGGATTCTTCCCACAAGATCCTAAGTCTTGCGTGTCTACCAGTTCCACCACTCTCGCGCATTTTGGTGGGGGCCGGACGGTTCATGAGCGATATTCCATCTTTGCCCATCCGCAGGACCGCTCTTCCCCGGGGCCTTGCGGCCCACCCCCATGGTTTCTTAATACCCAGTCGGTGCCCAGAGCGAGACTTGAACTCGCAGCGGGTTTTAATCCCAGCAGGTTTTGAGTCTGCCACGTATGCCAGTTCCGTCATCTGGGCTAGACTTATTTCATCCGTACTTTCCATTCGGGTTCCGGATCAACAAGTTCCGGCCCGTCAATTCCCCAACGAACACGTGGACGGGGATTCCAGACGTACTTGTAATCACAAATGTTCCAACTTTCAAAGAACTTCCGATACGATTTACCGTTCGGAACATCTACCGCCCGACGAATAGCTCGGCTCGCATACCGTTTTGCATACTTCTTGTACTTCGAACCGTAGCCATCAACATAGAACGGCTTACGATATGAGCGTGACATGCTGCACTCTCCTTGTGAGTGTTTTATAGCATGTCAAGCCTCCTTTCTTTAAGTTCTTATATCTAGGAGTGGTGGGACTTGAACCCACACGAGCGAAGCTCGTCAGATCTTAAATCTGATGCGTCTGCCAATTTCGCCACACTCCCGTACAATCTTTCTGCGGTTGGCTGGACTTGAACCAGTACGGACATTTCTGTCCACAAGGTCCTTAGCCTTGCGAGTCTGCCATTCCTCCACAACCGCATATTATCTGTCAACATAGAAAGAAAGCCGCATTCAAGTCGACTGAGCAATTTGTTTCGTTACGACAGGTTAGTTACCTGTTGCCTTTACCAATTCGGCCATCCCCCCAAAGATAGTGGTGGGGGGCGAAGGAGTCGAACCTTCAAATAATGTATGCTCATTCTGTTGGGAAATGCGGCTCCCTTTCTATGCTGATAGAGTTTTTTATTTGGTGCCAGCTCCCCGAGTTGAACGGGGGACGCACAGATTTTCAGTCTGTCGCTCTACCTCCTGAGCTAAGCTGGCCCGAAAGTCTGTAAAGTCATCCCCGTCCATTTTCTCGGCTCCCCCTATAAAAATCGAAAGGCCCCGTGGTTTTCTTCTCCACGGGGCCTTGGATCTCTTTGGTCTGTATCTGGTTTAGATCCTCAACCCCGTGGTAGTGCTCCTAAGACTAATAAAATGGCAATAGGAGCACAACGATGACAGGCGCATGCCTGTGACCGTGGCTACTAATATTTGTCTTAGGTTTGTGGTTGAAGGCTTCATACTCCCTTGTTCCTTTGATCCGGACACCTAATATACCACAGAAAGTCGGCCGTGTCAACGATTTTTTTCATTTTTATTTCGGACCATATCATATCGGGATCTCAGAACGAATGCTTCTGACCTGACTCCAGGCTTTCTTCGGTTGCTGTTTTTATGATGATGAATAGCAGTACTGTCACTATCAGAGGGAGTATACCATGCAGTACTATCATTTCTTGATGCAGTACTATCACTAAAAGCATGATCCAAATAAGAGCTCGAAGTCGTGTCAGCTGACCAGCGATTTTGAAGTTGCTCCAATATTCCTGAACTATTGGGATTTCTAGAATCAACTCTGATTTCAGACTCATTATTCACTGGGATACTTGTCCATGAAACAGGATAGTTAGTGATGATGTGGTAATCAGGATCAGCTAAAGCAAGATCAATCTGATTACGAAGAAAGTTTACATCATTTCCATTTATTCCATCAGCCCAGATTACGTTGATTGTTCGTTGACGCTGAGGGCGTCTTCTGTCAAGTAGCCGTTTACAATATATCCCCGCAAGGGCTCCTATGATAATGCTTCCTATAATGTAGATTGTAATCATTATGTTATTCCGGCAGACGGATCGGTTGGTGGGGGCACATATATTTGTGGTGGTACATATGCTGGTTCATATCGTGCATATGGGCCCTCACCCGGTGGTCTTCGATCGGCATAAGGTCTCGTTGGTTTCTCAAACAACGCCCTAGCTTCCTCCATAGTTACTGTAAATTCCGTGTTAACATGTATACGATTGATGGCGACAACATATGTTAAAGAAACATCGTCCAAAGAAATAGCAACTCCTTCTGAACTTCCAAGGGGACGCATCATCATAGATGTATTGATAGGGCTACCTAGAAAAGAGCCGGATGATGGTGTCTTCGGCTGGACTTCTTTCTCATCATCCTTAGGTTCAGGTGCATGGCCCTGAATAATGTCGTACCGGTCCGTCATATTCCTAACCCTACGCAGAAGCAGTCACTTCAATGTCTTCGAAACCGAAAGCAGAGAGTTTGTTCAGGTCTAATTTGTATCCCCGCTCCATAATCAGATTGCCTTTGATGAGAAGCAGCCTTCTTTTCTCTTCGCCCAATGAATTGATCTGAGCCCTGATTCTCATGACCTTTTCAGTGTAGTCCTTTACGAAACATTTAAGGGTATCCAAACGAGAAGCAGCACGATTTTCTTCTTCAGTGATGACATCTTTGTAATCTGAAGAATCAAACGTTACTGCGCTACCGGTTGCTCCAGTCACACCAGTAGGACCAGACATTCCCTGGAATCCGGATTTACTGAGGTACACATTCGACGTATTAGCCAATCTCTCTTGGCGGCGAAGTTCTGCCGATGTCTGAATGTTTTTCTTGTCTTCGGCCTTCAACAGGGCGTCGATTTCTTTGAATTTGTCCCGGAGACTATCGAAACCTTTTTCAAAGCTAAGAGCCTTTTCTGCTATTTTCTTTTCTGTTTCTTTGTCGACATCAAAGGCCACATCATGCATCTTTTTGTGAATGTCCTGGATTTGACGATTGAACGGTTCCAACTTTTCATCACGTAAATCCGATCGCTCATCATGATAATCACTGAGTTCTTCTATCTCCGTGTTCTTATCAGCAAGAAATTGTTCGGCTGCTTTGATGAGGTCTTCATATTTACTGATCTTCTCATCAATGGACCTTATGCGTTTTGTAATTGCACCGTTGATTTCTGAGCCGGTCTTCTCAAACAGGATGCCAATGATGGTGCCATTCAAGGCGGTGGCGGAACAGATGGGGTCGTCAGCAGCAATGCGGATAGGACTCTGATACTCGGACATGATTACTCCTTTATTTGAGGTTTGATTTTGACGACGGTGCCTTATGAAGGTCTATCCGCTACGGACATTTTTTAACCTATCATTCTTTTTTAAGTACAAGAACAAGAAACTGAAAAGACCAAGAATGAAAAGAATCACAAATCCAATGATTGCACGTTTACTGTTTTTCATTTTATCGTTTTCTGTAAAGTATTTCTTTAATGATTGGGTTTAGAGTCTGTAAAGTGTCTACTCTCAAAACACGATATTTTGTTGTATCCAGATTCACATGTACGGGAATTTCAACTCTTTCATAGAGAGGATAGCAACAACAATTAAGACACATTAGAATTGGTATGACAATAAACATGCAATACATTATGATAGTCTTTTCGTATATCTGAATCCTCGGAACCCTTTCATGGGAACAGACTTTCTGAGTTTTCGTACCGGGTGTTTCAGCATCAGAAATGTTCCCAGGCCCCAATCCTTTTTTGTCGCTTCACACGTAAATGATTCTTTATCAAACATATCGAATCCAGCATACTCTTGCCAGTAGTTTATGCGGCCATCTTCTGAGAAATAGACTCGATCACCGATTCGTAATTTTTTTGGTAGTCGTGAGACCCTCCAATACTTATAGGTTGTCTCTGAAATTCTTTTCGCCCAGGCACGTTCCTGTGCGATTCTATGCCTTTCAGATTTCGGGACAGTAATGATGATGTCCATTTTCAATTGCCGTTCTTCTTGCTGATCTTCCGTGCCGTTACCGTACCACCTATTCCAAGGGCTATAATCAAAGCTGTGATAGCTTCAATCAGCTTAACCAGCGTATTCATGTTGTTTGCAGTCTTTTCTGAGTTCTTCTGGAAGTTGTCGAGTATCATCGTTATCTTCTGATGGTTCATTTCAATCTGAGTTATTTTTTGATTGACCTTGTCCATCTTATCTACGAATTCTCTGAATCGTACATAGTCGCTGGACGGTATTTGTACAGTAGTTTGGAGTATCGTATCTTTTGAGGCAAACAGTATTTCAGGAGGAGTTAAAAGAGGGGCTTGTTGTTGCTGATAAATGAATCCTCTCATGCCCTTTGACTCGAGCTCCTGACTCTTCATAACAAGGCTATCGAGCACCTGAATGGAGTATGCCTGAGTTATGAAGACTAACAGGACCATGAATGCTCTCATGAAGAGGGTCCTTTCTTATCCTTAAGTTTCAGGTTGATGTCTCGTAGAGACTCTAGCGTTGCTCTATTGGCAGACATGCCAGGAAACTGTACCTTAATGGTACTGGTTCTTAATGCGTCGTGAATGATCTTGTATACGGCTTCCAAATAGAATTTACTGACACCCTGTTGCAGGGCTGCGGCTTGAAGAACAGCCTGACCCATCTGGATACCAGCTCTCTGTGCTCGTAGCTTATTAATATCCTGACTGAGTTCTGCCATACTTAAATAATAGTCGGTAGACCCAGGAAAATAAAGAAGAAGTGTTAACTATCTGGAAACAATGGGGTTAGCCAGAGGAATTCTTAATGTCATTCCTGACTCTTGTCAGCGTTTCTCCAAGCCAGTTCGTACCTCTCCAGTTCTTGGGGTCATCACACAGTTCTGATTTCCAATAGAGCCCGATGCCCCAGATGACGTCTTCAGGGCTGGCTTCGACAATAGTTCTGGAACCTGTATCAAGAAGTTTCTTGAGGAGTTTTGGATTTTGTTTGAACTTGGCGAGACAGGCTGTATACATGACATCCCTGGCAGCATCATTCCATTTTTTCTTATCGAATCCATGTACTTGTCGCCCGACAGCTTTTTGATAGCTAGGATCATCTGATTTCATTATCTCATTCAGTGCAACTTCATCTCCGAACATCCTGGCTTTCGCAGCCATTAGATATTGTTCGGAGCAGTTATACTCAGTGCCGTCCACTGTGAACTTACACGGCAGCCAATTGCTGAAGACACCAGACCAGAAGAAGACGTACTTGTCTGTCATTCGCATATGTTTCTCCTATCTTATAAACCAAGGCAATCGGACGTTCTAGCCACTGCAAAAATGGAGCGGGAGACGGGGGTTGGACCCGCGACCTCCACGTTGGCAACGTGATGCTCTACCACTGAGCTACTCCCGCTCATATTAACCAAGCCAGATAGGTTCTGAAAACCGTGCATATTCCTGAATAGCATATTTATTCCCCTGTGGATGTATCACAGGGGTTCAATATATAATTATGCGGTGAGGGAGAGTTGAACTCCCGAATACTTGGTTGGGAACCAAGGGCCATACCGTTAGGCGATCACCGCTTATTTGAGCGGACGATGGGGCTCGAACCCACAACAGCCAGATTGGAAATCTGGGACTCTACCATTGAGCTACGTCCGCGACACGACTTTTTCTGCTGTTCTTTGTGCATCTTGAACCGACTTGAAAACTGCGCTGCGCGGGGCACCGATCGCACAGAATGTCCCCAACCCGAGTAACGGTTTACCCTCTTTCGAAAGTAGATGCAGGGATTTCTCATCGTACAGCAGATACCCTCTCACAGGTTGAAAGTCATATTGTTGATTCGGGAGGATCGAGAAACGTCTTCCATCGACTGTCTCCGCAGTGGATACTACAGATGTGCCCGGACTTCCGTTTCCCCATTTCATCGGGCAGCCTCCTATCTGGTACCCCATTTCGGGACTCAAACCCGGAACCACGAGATTAGAAATCCCGTATTCAGTTGAGCTACTCCCGCTTTTAATTTCCGCATATATACATTTCCCCATTCCATTCATGAGTCGTTTTATGTGGCAATTGATATTCGAACCAAGCTCCTTTTGTGTTTAGTTCGAAAAAATGCATTCGGTACACCAAAGTTCTTACAGGTATTTCATCCTTTTTGATGTAACTAAGAACAGCAATCTGTATTCGTATCTTGGTTCCTTTCAGTCTACCAACAATAAAGCCATAATCCCACAAGTAAATTACTTCAGAGGAATCATTTTTAAAGTCAAAGTCAGTGCACCCATAAGGATATCGTCGGTATTCTAAGAACTCCCAATGATACCTGGGAGCTTTAACCATATCGTTGTAATCTTTTTTCTGTTTTTCATAGTTGTTTTCTAATGTCTGAACGGCTTTTAGGTATGGGACTGTATCTTGGTCTGCTGAACAGAAACCTGCTATTAATAAGAGCATCATAAGGAGTTTCATACTGAGGCCCCCCTTCTGATGCCTGTGTTTTCAATTAGCAGATCAATAAGGACCTAAGGTTGACATGATTTCGAGAATTTGGCACTTGTCTTTGCATTTAAAGCACATGACTTCATGCTCTTGACCTTTAACTGCTACCACTAAACTGACGTGTCCACAGGATACACATTTGATTCTGGCAATAACGAACGTCATCCCGATTCCTTTCTAGATTTTAGTCTACGTTCAAGAACAATTTTTCCCAGTTTTGTTTTGATGTTTATTAACAGTGGCAGATTTTCATGCTTGCACCGCAGAACCTTTAATGCCTCACGGATTTCTGAGTTATATTCTTCATCCCAGTAATCCTTGATAAAGTACTCGATTTCATCGAGATGATTTAGATCTCCACTAAGATCTTCATTTTTCAGTTTCTCATAGTAGATAATGTGTTCATCCGTATCAACATCTCTGATGAAATACCGCATGTATTGGCGAAGTTCATCGATTTGTTCGGCAGTAGCTCGGCGCTCCTCACAATCTTCTGTGTCTATTTTCTGAGTGGTACGAAGGCATTGTTCTAAATCAGATATGAGTTCTTTATATGTAAAAACACATTCGCCACAAATTTCAAACCGTTGCTCATCCCGTTCATAACTGGGATAAACAAGCCAGAAAGTGTACCAATGCGAATGTGACCATCTGCTGTATGACATGCACTATCCACTTCTTTATGAAATTTGTGGAGCCAACACCCGGACTTGAACCGAGAACCTTCAACTTACGAAGTTGTTGCTCTACCGTTGAGCTATGTTGGCTGTACCATTCTGGACGGGGCGGGAGTTGAACCCGCTGCGTATCTACGACTTGGTGGACTCAAACCACCTTTTCGGGAGCTACCCGACGGCCTCCGCGCCGACCCACCCATTTGATCGTGCCTCTTTTCTGGAGCCATCGGCAGGACTCGAACCCGCGACAGGCTGATTACAGATCAGCTACTCTGCCAACTGAGTTACGATGGCTTTTCTTTACAAATTGGAACTGAGGAGGTTTGAACTCCTGGCCTCGACAGTGCAAGTGTCGCGCTCTCCCAACTGAGCTACAGTCCCATGAATCTGGTGGAGCTGATCGGGTATGATCCGACGACCTCTACGTTGCGAACGTAGCGCTCTCCCAACTGAGCTACAGCCCCATTCGTGTCAAAGACGGATAGTGCAATTCTAAATGTGACTTGTGTTTATCGAGGAAAGACAACCGGTGTTGAATCTGTTCCTCGTTGTTCTTGCG
>Ga0172363_10005648_pt1 | contig 10111 bp, 10 predicted proteins | sample LakKivs2_kivu2a2_FD_114541 | JGI IMG/M metagenome (GOLD analysis project Ga0172363, IMG submission 114541) | Sediment microbial communities from Lake Kivu, Rwanda - Sediment s2_kivu2a2 | ecosystem: Environmental > Aquatic > Freshwater > Lake > Sediment | place: Rwanda: Western Province, Lake... | reverse complement strand
CTTGCATATCTTTCTGGCGTGCATCTCGCCCAGTGTGCCTCCCATAGAGGTGAAGTCCTGTGAGAAAGCACATACCAGACGGCCGTTCACCATCCCGTATCCGGTGATAACTCCTTCGGCAGGAACGGCGATCTTATCCATACCGAAGAGCGTGGCCCGATGCTGAACGAACAAATCGAGCTCATGAAAGCTGCTCGGGTCGAAAAGAAGGTCGAGCCTTTCACGTGCGGTCAACTTCCCCGATTTGTGTTGCTTCTCCACCCGCTCCGGGCCCCCCATAGCTTTCAGCTTCTTCCCTTTGTCTTTAAGTTCCTTCAAGCGGTCGTCAATTCTGCCCATGTGAACTCCTCCTCGCGAGTCGGATTCCTGGCAAGGAAGCCATTTTAGAACGGAATTCGCAACGGAGGCAACCCCTGAACGCAGAGCGTTTAGCGATGTTCGTCTGAATAGTCGCGACCCATCGGGACGAGAAAGAATGACACCCACTCTATAATTGCGGGTCCCGACTCATCGAGACGAAGCAATCCGGGCGAACGACAGTGAGATTGCGACGCTCTGGCCTGCATGGTCGCCCGCAATGACAAAAACAAAGGGTTCAAAATGACGACGGGATAACAAGGAGAAGAGCAGGAGGACGCTGCGGTGTGCCCCTACTCCATTTGTTATACTTTCGGGTTTGCAGATAGACTCGTTGTCACCGTCCCGTCTTCATTCACTTGACCGGTTCTGGCGCCAGACCAATAGATCACATTAATCACTGCCAACTTTCGATCCAAGCCCCAATCTCCACTCGACCGGAAGGTGAAGAAATCTGTTCGGTAAGGTCTACCCAGCCCGTCAACTCCCTCAATAACGAGGACTCGACCACCCGGTGACCAAGTTCCATTCTTCAAATGCACCGTGGGCAGCAGGTAAGTGTCGACGATCTGGGGAGGCCCAGGGGGGACTGCCTGGCCTGCACCTGCCCATTCCCATTGATGCTGACACATCAGCCTGGAGCCACTAAGATCACATAACTCGTCAAGATCCCGCGCTTCCGCGTAAGTTACCGCCTGATTCAAAACACCCATAGCCTCTTCAGCACTGACCTCAGTGTTCTGGTTGTACACATTCACTCGCCACACCAGAACGCCATAAGTTGCTATTGCCGCAGCCAGACATATTACACAGATGACTATTACCCAACGAACCTTCATATAAGCCTCTTGGCCAGACTGACCTAACCGATAACGCTGACCCACCTCAAAGTAGCGCCTAAGTACTAAATATCTTTCGTCTCAGACAATATAATGATAGCAGTAACTTAGCCAATGTCAAACTCGAATTACTCTTAACTTGACTGGAAAACGACAGCCAGCTCAGACCCAGAAGCTTGTGACAGCCTCGCTCTAATGATATTATTGGGGCAATTTGAAACCACGGCTAATTGCCATAGATGGGCCGGTGGCGGTTGGCAAGAGCAGCGTCGGCTTGCTCCTGGCAAAAAGGCTCGGCTATATTTTCTTCGATACCGGCATGGTCTACCGGGCGTTTACCTGGAAGGTCCTCAAATCAGGTATTCCGCCAGAGGATGAGCAAGAGCTTTGTGAGCTAGCCGCTGCTACTGAATTTCATTTTGCCCCGTCAAAAGAGGGCGCCCTCTCGGTCTTCGTCGATGGCGAAGATGTCTCGTCTAAGCTGCTCTCACCTCAAATAGAGGAACTGGTGGCTTCGATAGCAAAGGTGGCAGGGGTACGGCGGGCAATGGTATCGGAACAGCGCAAGCTAGCCGAGCGAGGAAAAGTAGTGATGGCAGGCAGAGACATTGGCACGGTAGTCTTGCCCTGGGCAGAACTGAAGATTTTCCTCACCGCCTCTACCGAAGTGAGGGCCGAACGCCGCTACAAAGAACTGCTGAAACGAGGACAGAATTCGAGTCTGGACATCGTCCTTGCCGATTTAAAGAGGCGGGACGAGATGGACATCAATAGAAGTGTCTCGCCGCTTAAACCTGCTGAAGACGCGGTAATTATCAATACGGAAAACTTTACGCTGGAGCAAGTTGTGGATAAAATATATATTCTGGCGGTGAATTTATGACTTTCTCCCAGAAAGTTTTTGTGGCTGTGCTCAGGCCCTTATCTAATCTTCTCTTCTCCTGGAAAGTTGAAGGAAGAGAAAACATACCGTTGACAGGTCCGCTGATTGTGGTAGCCAATCATGTTAGTCTTCTCGACCCATTTCTTATCCTGTTTGGCTTTCCACGATGGATTACCTTCGTGGCCAAGGAGGAACTCTTTCGTCCCCTGTTCTCGAGGTTCTGGCTCCGCTGGGCTGGCGCGCTGTCACTACAACGTGATGGTAAGGTCAGAGAGAAGCAGAGGATACTTGAGAGCGCCAAAAAGGCGCTGGACGAAGGTTTTATTCTCGGGATGTTCCCGGAAGGGGGCAGAAGTCTCGACGGCAAACTTAGAAAAGGCAGACCGGGCTCCGCAGTCATAGCCTCCAGAACAGATGCCCCTCTTCTTCCCATCGGCATCGCCGGAACGGACAAGATTCATGGCGTAAGCTGGCTGTGGAAACGCCCCCATATAGTTGTCAACATTGGCAGGCCATTCAGGCTGCCTCCAACCAACCACAGGATAAGTAAATCACAAATGCAATTATTGACCACGCAACTGATGGGGGAAATCGCTGCCCTGCTGCCACCCGAATACCAGGGTGTCTATGGAAAACGTCAAAATTAGCAAGGCTGAGAAGCTCGGCCTATGCTTCGGCGTCAAACGCGCCGTAAAGCTCTTGAAGGAGGCAGCCACCAAGTACGGAGAAATAGAAACACTGGGACCCGTGGCGCACAATCGACTCCTGGTGGAAATGTTGTCCGACCTGGGAGTGAAACCAGTAAGTAATCTCGGGCAGGCCCGGGGCGGAACCCTGGCTATCACCACTCACGGTACAAGCCCGGCGGTGTTATCTGAGATCAAGGCCCGTCGCATCCGTGTCATTGACACCACTTGCCCGATAGTCCGCAAGGCCCAAAATGCAGCCAAGCAATTAGCTGAAGCTGGTTTTGATGTAGTCATATTCGGAGACGAGGAGCACTCTGAGGTCAAAGGACTGCTAGGCTGGGCAGGAGACAAAGGCACAGCCGCCCTAGACGTGAGGCAAATAGGCAGGACGGCAAAATCATCGTCGCGCCTGGGCGTCATTTCGCAGACAACACAGACCCAGTCCGCCTTCTTCAGGTTTGTGAGACAGCTTATGGGAGCAGTGGGACCTAGAATTGAGGAGATTCGCATTATTAATACTTTATGTAAAGTGGTGCAGGGTCAACAAGAAGCTGCCGCAAAGTTAGCTCGCCAGAGCGAACTAATGATAGTGATAGGTGGAAGCAATAGCGCCAATACCAGGCACCTTGTTGAAATATGTTCTCCTCTGGTGGAAACCCGCTCGGTAGAGACAGCCAGCGAGGTCGAATCCTCGTGGCTTGCCGGTAAGAACCGCATTGGTATTACCGCAGGAGCGTCCACTCCAGACGAAGCGGTAGAAGCATTGATAGCCGAGCTGAGCGCTCCGTAGGCTCAGGGCACTCCCGGTCGCATCCGGTTTACAGCGACCGCGCCGGCCGACATCAGACATGGCAATCTAACCAAGTCTGGCGTCCATCTGCCTGCCGCCAAGAAGATGAAGGTGAAGGTGAGGCACCACCTGTCCCCCTTCAGGACCGCAGTTTATCGCCAGTCGATAACCTTTCCCGGCCACGCCTTCTTTCTTGGCCAGATTCCTGGCTACGATTATGAGGCGTCCGACAAGATTTGCCTGTCTCTCGGTGAGTTCAGCCACCGATGTGATATGCGTCTTGGGAATAATGAGCACATGGGTGGATGCCTGGGGCATGATATCCCTGAAAGCCAAGAAGTCTTCGTCCTGATAGACTATATCGGCGGGTATCTCACCCGCAACAATTCGACAGAAAATACATTTTTCGGCCATTTTGACTCCCTTAATGCACTGCGCCTTCCCGACGCAAATCACTGATTTCCTCTTGCCTATAGCCCAGCCCCCGTAGTACCTCGTCAGTGTGTTCGCCAGGAAGGGGAGACAGACTTCTCACCTTGCCGGGTGTGCCGCAGAGCTTGGGAGCCACGCCGACTTGCTTGATCTTGCCCAGGGTCGGGTGTTCCACCTCTATTACCATCTGACGATGAAGGACCTGCGGATCGCTGAAAACCTCGTCCGGTGTATGAACCTTCCCGGCCGGGACGTCATTACGAATCAACAACTCAAACCATTCATCCCTTGTCCTGGTCAAGAAGATCTGCTTCAATGAAGAGTGGATTTCATCCCACTTCTCACCTTCAGGCTTGTGAAAAGTGTGTTCCAGGGCGAAGCCATAGGGAACATACCCTTCCTTGCTTAGGAGCCGGCACAGGTTCTCCCAAAAATGCGGTTCGAGGCAGCCAATAGTTAGATACTTACCATCCTTGGTTTCGTAAACTCCGTAATAGGGATACGCACCATGAAGCCATGATTCACCGCGCTTCAACACCGATCCATCGAAGAAGTAGCCACAATTGAACCAGGTCATGAGCGATATTGCTCCATCCATGTAGGCCACATCCACATACTGCCCCCTCCCTGTCTTGTTTCTAGCCACTAAAGCCACAGAAATACCCAGAGCCCCATATAGCGCCGCACCGGCAAAATCAGCAATCAGATTCAATGGTATGACCGGAGGTCCTTCGCTGGACCCGATTAAGCCCAGGACGCCGGCCATAGCTATGTAGTTGATATCATGCCCCGGAAACGAATGATAAGGACCGTCCTGACCATAACCACTAAGCGAGCAGTAAATGATTCCGGGATTCAGCTTGCTTATAGTCTCGTAATCTATCTTCAAGCGCTTGATTACTGCAGGTCTAAAACCTTCGACAATAACATCTGCCCGCCGGGAAAGGCGATAGAATACCTCGCGTCCGGCTTCCGATTTCAGGTTGACCACGATGCTCTTTTTATTCCGGTCAAGGGCATAATAAGCTGCTGCCTTTCGTTGTTCTTCCTTTGGGAGGGTTCTCGACGAACCCCTGAATTCATTCACTCCTGGCGCCTCAATCTTAAGCACGTCAGCGCCCAGGTCCCCCAGCAGCATCGTGCAAAACGCGCCGGGAACCAACATTGATAGATCCAGGATCTTGACACCTTCCAAAGCTAGCATGTTTCCCCCACACTGATAGAGTACGTATTATAAGCTATTTATGTGACCTTTTGCATTTTCAGCCTGAATGTGTTAAATTAGAGAAAATTATATCTATGCTAAGGTGGGGGTGACCCACCTTTTTACTACATGAAAGAAAAAGAAACTGAAGGGCGACGGGAAGATGAAAACAGAGCTTAAGGCTGCGATTACTCAGCTTTCGGCCGAGAGGAATTTGCCGAAAGAAATAGTCCTGGCTGCCTTGGAATCAGCGCTGGCCTCGGCGTACAAGAAAAGCATGTCTGCCCTGGAACAAGATGTTTTGGTAAAAGTCGATCCGGACAGCGGCGACATCAATTTCTATGTTCAGAAGGTCGTAGTTGAGTCCGTTACTAATCCAAATCGTGAACTCACCGCTAAAGACGCCAGGAAACTGCGAGCTACGGCCCAACTTGGCGATGTAATAAACATAGAGTGCACACCGAGTAACATCGGCCGTATCGCGGTTCAAGCGGCAAAACAAGTCGTTCTGCAGCGATTGCGGGAGGCAGAACATCGTATTGTCTACGAAGAGTTCACCGACAGGGCAGGAAAGGTTGTCAGTGGAGCCATTCAATTCATGGAACCCAAACGAATTTATGTCAGGTTGAACAGAATAGAGGGGATACTTCCCCTAGATGAGCAGGTCCCTAGTGAACACTACTATAGAGGACAGCGACTCAAGTTCTATCTTCTTGAGATGTCTCAAAGGGACAAAGAGCCTCAGATAATACTCTCTCGTTCTCATCCCAACCTGATTCGTGGCCTCTTTGAGCTAGAAATTCCTGAGGTTCATAACGGGATCGTGGAGCTAAAAGGACTGGCTCGCGAGGCCGGACGTAGGACCAAAGTGGCAGTAGCAACCATGCAAGAAAATGTCGATCCGGTGGGTTCTTGCCTTGGCCCTCGAGGCATAAGGCTGCAAAGCATCATTAACGAATTAAATGGCGAAAAAATAGATGTCATCCAATGGCATCCAGACCCGGCAGTGTTCATTGCTAACGCCCTTAGCCCAGCTCAAGTGGCCAGCATCAAGACCGATGGAAAGAGTAATACAGCTACTGTGGTTGTGCCCGACAAGCAGCTTTCGTTGGCTATAGGCAAAGAAGGACAAAACGCCCGACTGGCTGCGAAACTCACAGGCTGGAGAATAGACATCAAGAGCGTCTCGGCTATTGAGGCAGAAAGAACCGTTGCACCGGAACCGGGAGCGGCGGGGCAAGCGATTCCCTCTGAAGCCAAGAAAAGGAAGCGACTTAAAACAGTGCCGGTCGAGGAGATCGCTGGCACAGAGGCGGCTGAGGAGATCGTTGGTGCAGAGCCGGTTGAAGTTCCAGGCGTCTCGGAGGCTCCAACCGAGAAGCCCAAAGAAAAGCACATTCGTTTTGCCGAAGATATTCTGGCAGGGGCGTCGAAAGCAAAGGTGCCAGACAAGACGAAAAGCGAGACCAAAGGTAAAAGGAAGGGAAAGGTGCTAAAGTATAAGAAGCAAGATGAGCGCCTTATCGATGATGAGAGCGAAGGGTAAGAATCTGCCTCAACGTACTTGCGTAGCTTGCCGGCAGGTTAAGGAAAAGAAAGACTTGATTCGTCTGGTGAGTGCACGGAATGGCGTTGTTGAGATAGACGTATTCGGGAAGAAGCCGGGCAGAGGCGCTTACCTATGTCCAAAAAGAACCTGTTGGGAGTTGGCGCTCAGGAAGAATCGACTGGATTATGCTTTACGAACAAAACTTCGCGATGACAATGGACAAACGTTACGTGAGTACATACATAGCCTGGAGGAAAGCTAAACTTGGACGATAGCAAATCGGGAACGAAAAAAGGCCCGCCACAAGTTGAGCTCCCGCCTTCCATAACCGTAAAACAGCTGGCGGATTTGTTAAAAGTAGAGCCGGCAAGAGTGATCAAACAGCTCATGCGCAAAGGCATCATGGCCAGCGTCAACCAGAACATTGACTTTGACACTGCACGGGAAACAGCTACAGACTTCGGCTACGAGGCCAGAGCGCCAAAAGAGCGCAAGCCCTCGCCTGCCAGACAGGAAAGAGGAAAAACGAAGGGCAAAGCTAAGCTGACAGTTCGCCCGCCGGTAGTTACTGTCATGGGCCACGTTGATCACGGCAAAACCACCCTTCTTGACGTCATCAGAAAGACGAACGTAACTGCCCGTGAGGCAGGGGCAATTACGCAACATATCGGTGCCTACCAAGCCCTGGTGGATGGACGCAAAATCACGTTCCTAGATACGCCGGGGCACGAAGCTTTCACCGCCATGAGAGCCCGAGGGGCACAAGCAACCGATATTGTAACCCTGGTGGTTGCCGCTGACGACGGCGTGATGCCCCAGACCGTGGAAGCCGTAGACCACGCCACGGCCGCTAAGGTGCCCATTGTAGTGGCACTCAATAAGATTGATAAACCTGATGCTAATCCTGAACGCGTGAAACAGCAGCTTGCGGATCTGGGTCTGGTTATCGAGGAGTGGGGTGGCGATACCGTCCTTGTACCCATATCTGCCAAGAAGGGACAAGGAATATCGGACTTATTGGAGAATCTGTTCTTAGTTGCTGACATACTGGAACTCAAAGCCGACCCTGACAGCGCCGCAGAAGGGGTAGTTATTGAGGCCAAGCTGGACAAAACGAAGGGCCCTCTGGCCACCCTTCTTGTTCAGAAGGGCACCCTCAGGCGGGGCCACATCGTGGTGGCTGGCAGTGCCTGGGGAAAGATAAGAGCTATGTTTGACGATCAAGGGAATCCGGCACAGAAGGCTGAACCGTCTACTCCAGTGGAGATCCTCGGCCTGGACGAGGTGGCAACATCGGGAGACCGTTTTGCTGTGCTTCCCGATGAGCGTGAAGCACGAAGTATTGCCGAAAAACAAAAACATGCCAGACTGCATCCCACCTTGAGTCTAAGTGCGCTTTCCAGTCAAATAGGTGAGGGGCGCATCAAAGACCTCAACATAGTTCTGAAGACCGATGTTGAGGGCAGCATTGAACCTATAAAGACTTCTATAGAACGGTTAGGAACAGAGAAGTCAAAACCCAGAGTCATCCATGCTGCTAGCGGGAGCATCACCGAGAGCGATGTGCTTCTAGCTTCAGCTTCGAAAGGCATTATCATCGGCTTCAACACCCCCACCTCACCCGGAGCAGCGCAGCTAGCCAATGTGGAGGGGGTAGGCATCCATCATTATGATGTGATTTACAGGCTAACAGAAGATGTGGACAGGACGCTGAAGGGTATGCTCGAGCCAACATATGCCGAAGTGCTCAGGGGGCGCGCGGAAATAAGAGCCGTTTTCCCTCGCAGCAAGCTGGGGAAAATAGCCGGGACGTATGTCGTGGAGGGCAAAGCGTCGAGGGATGCGCTTATCAAAATATCGCGCCAGAATAAAATCATAGGTGAATCCCGGGTTGCCAGTCTGAAACGCTTCAAGGAAGACGTCTCCGAGGTGTCCGCGGGCCTCGAATGTGGCGTGGGCATAGAGGGGAATGTCAATTTTCAGGTCGGTGATATCATTGAGTTCTACAAAAGGGAAAAAGTAAGCTAGTCGTACTTCCCGGATAGAGTGTCCCGATGAGCAGGCGAAGTGAACGAACAAGCAGGTTGATCCAGCGAGAAATCTGTACGTTGCTTGAGCGTGAGGTCAATGACCCCAGACTGGGCAAGTTTGTCTCGGTGACAGAAGTCAGTCTTTCAGCTGATCTTAGGTATGCCAGGATATACGTTAGTACCCTGGCTACTGAAATGAATAAAGAGGATTTGCTGGCAGGTTTTAACAATGCCTCTGGATTCTTGCGCAGAGAACTGGCAGCTCGCCTAAGATTGAGACAGATGCCAGAGCTCAGCTTTCACTACGATGATTCTATCGAGCGGGGCGCGAGATTGCTCAAACTGATGGGGGAGCTAAGCGCTGAGAAGGATGATAAGATTAGCTCCCAGAATAAGGTGCGCGTCGGCAAAGGAGGGAAAAATGGAACCAATAAACGTAGCCATAATAGGTGTCGGTAATTGTGCCTCTTCTCTGGTACAAGGAGTCCATTATTACAGGGACGCCAAGGAAGACGAATTCATCCCAGGCTTAATGCATGTCAATCTAGGGGGCTATCATATATCCGACATCAACTTTGTAGCCGCGTTTGACATTGACAGAAACAAGGTAGGCCAGGATTTGGCTGAGGCCATTTACACCAAGCCGAATAACACTATTAAATTCTGTGATGTGCCCAAGACAGGCATCCGCGTCGACCGGGGCATGACCCACGACGGACTGGGCAAGTATCTGTCTCAAGTTATCACGAAGGCAGCAGGCCCGACCGCCAACATTGTAGACATACTCAAGAAGACTGAAACCGATGTGGTGGTCAACTACTTGCCGGTAGGGAGCGAGGAGGCAACTAAATGGTATGTAGAACAGGTACTGACTGCCGGCTGTGGCTTCATCAATTGCATGCCTGTTTTCATCGGTCGCGAAAGGTATTGGCAGGGCAGGTTCGCCGAGCGTGGATTGCCAGTCATCGGTGATGATATCAAATCCCAGGTAGGCGCCACGATTACTCACAGAATATTGACCAAGCTTTTCCGTGACCGCGGTGTGAGACTAGAAAGAACTTATCAGCTAAATTTCGGTGGCAATACCGATTTCCTGAACATGCTGGAACGAGAACGCCTGGAGTCCAAGAAGATTTCCAAGACAAACGCTGTCACCTCACAGCTAGATTACGATATTGGTCACGACAACATTCACATCGGTCCCAGCGACTACGTGCCCTGGCTGGCTGATCGCAAATTCTGTTACCTGAAAATGGAGGGACGTACCTTCGGCGACGTGCCTCTGAATCTGGAGTTGAAGCTAGAGGTATGGGATAGTCCGAACTCGGCCGGCGTGGT
>Ga0172363_10005646_pt1 | contig 10113 bp, 8 predicted proteins | sample LakKivs2_kivu2a2_FD_114541 | JGI IMG/M metagenome (GOLD analysis project Ga0172363, IMG submission 114541) | Sediment microbial communities from Lake Kivu, Rwanda - Sediment s2_kivu2a2 | ecosystem: Environmental > Aquatic > Freshwater > Lake > Sediment | place: Rwanda: Western Province, Lake... | reverse complement strand
TGTTGGTCTTCACATAAATACCTTCAAACCTCACACGGGAACCAAAACAAGTGTTCTGTTCTTGCAGAAGCATACAGATGAAGAAAAGCGGAAAATCCTGGAGATGAAAGCGAAATATGAAGGTAAAGCTGAAGATTTCGTTAACGAATTAAGGGATAAATATAAAGATGTAAGTTGGGATACTGAAATCGACGAAGAAGAATTATCAGAAGAATTAAAATCTTTCATCGAAATTTATTTTGAGACAACAGAAGAGTTAGAAGAAGAACCAACAGCAGAAGTTAAAGTATCAGAAGAAATTGAAGAAAGAGGAAGAAAGCCATTTAAAGTCATTGTAGATGAGATGCAAGAACTGCAGGGTGTGTTAGAAGAAAAGCAGGCAGAGATAACCGAGGCTTCTAGTGACAGAAGAGGGGAATTAGAAAAAGAAGTCCGTACCTTAACTGCTAAACTTAAGAAACTCCATCGAGAAGTCTCTGAAAGAACATTAGGTGGGCAAATCTTTTTAGTTTTGAATGAAGAGAGAATAACAGAGCAGTTTAAGAAATTCTGGTTGGAAGGCCAAGTTCTCAAAGAAATAGACTATCCAATCTTTTTCGCAGTAAATCAGAAGCCTGTTAAAAATAACAGTGGAGAATACATGTATAAAAAGGGACCAAACGGTGAGTTCTTAATTGATGAAAAAACTGGACACCCGATAATAGATCATGATTTAAATGAAATAGCGGAAGCATTTGTCAAGTTCGCCCAGAAACAAAGTTTTGATTTTTGGAAGGAAGTTTAACATGGCTGTGGTTAGTGTTGTTAACATCTCTGAATTAGGAGATACAATGAGAACAGATGCGGAGTATTATCAGCCAAGATATTTAAGATCAGAACGCATTGTGCTTAAAACGAAATCTTGCAAATTATGGAAACAAATTGCAGGACAATTTATTACAGGGCCATTTGGTTCAGAATTTATTGTTGAAAGATATGTAGAGGAAAGCCCTTATAGATATGTGAGAGGAAGAGATGTAAAGGACTTTTTCTTGCTGAATGACGAGAATGTGTATATCCCTGAAAAAGACTTTTCCAGATTAAGAAAATACGCACTGCAAATCGGTGATATTCTTGTCTCAGTTGTTGGTACACTTGGCAACGCAGCCGTAGTAGATGAGAATACATTACCTGCTATTTTCAGTTGTAAAAGTACTGTGTTTCGTTCTCTATCACTGAATCCATTTTACTTAATTGCTTATCTAAATTCAAAATATGGCCGTTCGTTTTTGAAAAGAAAAGTGAGAGGCGCTGTTCAGACAGGATTAAATATAGATGATTTGAAGTCAACCCCAATTTTTATTCCTAGTAAAAGTGAAGAGGAAAAAATAGCAGAGGTCGTTAAAGAAGCAAAAAAATCCTTTGACCTATCCAAGTCCCTTTATTGGCAGGCTGAAAAGCTACTTCTAGAGGAATTAGGACTAAAAGATTTCAAGTCAAAATATGAACTTTCTTATGTTGCTTATCTTTTAAAGGCAGTTGGAGCTCATCGCGTAGATGCGGAGTACTACCAGCCCGCTTATGAAGAGGTAATCAAAAGGATATTGAACTATCAAAATGGTCATGCTAAACTATTAAGTTATGCGGAGAGCATTAAACCAAATTTTGATCCAACAAAATACCCTGATAAACGCTTTTCCTATGTGGAATTGGCTGATATAGATGCGTCCATTGGAGTCATTCACGGTGCGAGCGAAATAAAGGGTGAAGAAGCACCGAGTAGAGCAAGAAGAATTTTAAGAAAAGATGATGTTATTGTCTCAAGTGTCGAAGGATCTTTAGAGAAAGTAGCCTTGGTTAGCAAGGAACATGAAGGATTTTTAGCTTCTACCGGGTTTTTCCAGTTCCGACCTAGAAGAATTCTGCCTGAGTTGCTACTTGTTTTGTCGAAAAGTTCAGTCCTACAAATGCAACTCAAAAAAGAGTGTGCAGGTACTATACTAACGGCGGTACCTAAAGAATCTCTTAAGAGGATTTTAGTTCCCATAATACCAAGTAAAATCCAACAAAAGATTGCTTTACTTGTTCAACAATCACATGAAGCAAGAAAGAAAGCAAAAGATCTACTAGAGGAAGCAAAAATCAAAGTTGAAAAAGTAATTGAGGCCAGCGCTAGCTAGTAATGATAGGATGCGTTGGAAAGTCTTATAAGCATTTTTCTTAGATTCAAAAGGGAGAACTAACATGGTGAAATGCCCTAGGTGTAGGAAAGAAGTCTCAAAAGCATCAAAAGAGTGGAATTACGCAGCTTTCCATGTCAAATTATTTAACTGCGAAGGATGCGACAAAACCTTTAAGGCATATTATCGTGATGGTAAATTGAGTCATACCATTCCAAAGTCGAAATAACATAAAACTTCTTATTGTTTTCAAAGCGAGGACTGCTTTATGTTGTTTTAATTTCAGAAACACCCTCTCTTTTTTCAACTCTAAGCACTTGGTCAGCAAAACTCTCAAGCTCTCTCTCATGAGAAACAATGATAACTTGAGGACATTTAATCTCGTTCAGAACCTCCCTAATCTTGAACAGCTGTTCTTTACTGAAACCATCAGTAGGTTCGTCTAGAATTAGCAAATTCGACTTTATACCTGTTGAAACTTTTTGCACTATGCTATTCAAAGCAAGTCTATAAGCTAAAGCCAAACTGGTTTTCTCTCCACCGCTCAAATAGTAAATATCCTGCTCATAGCCATCCTGTTCTACAATAGGTGTAAAATCTTCATCGATTCTAGATTCTTTCCCGGGGTCTTCAACAAGTAAATTCCACCATCTCTGGAAATGCTGATTAAATTCTTGATTAATGCTTAACATGACATGCTTTTCAATGGTGTCGAGAGTTGGAACAAAGAATTCCTCAAGCCAGATGTTATATTCCTTTAATTTTTCAGCTAATTTCCTTTCCTTTTCTTTGGTCTCAATTTCTATGCCTAGCTCATCTACTTCCTTTTTCAATAGCCTCAAAGTTTCTCGTGTTTTAGAAATTTCGCCTCCAATAGTTTTGAGTTCTGACTGAAACTTGTCTAGTTCTTTAACAAGTGTCTCGATTTTCTCTGAGACTTGATTAAATTCTTCAACTTCTTTTTGAGCTTTCTCAAGTTTTTTGCTCGCCTCTTCAACCTGCTCTGTCATCGTTTTTGTTTTTACTTGGTCTTTCTCTATTCTTTCATTGTGCTTTCCTACTTGCTCATTGAGATTTTGAAGCTGCTCTTGCGCCTTGTTATATTCTCTAAGCAAGTCTTGTAGTTTTTCTATTTCCTTGACTTTTTCTTCGCAATTGCTAACTTCTTTTGATGCCTTATTCTTTTCTTCCGTCTTCAGCTTTATTTTTTCCTTAAATTCCTTCGGATCTGCTGGCCTATCACATGTAGGACAAACCTTGTTCTTCTCAACAGATTCATAATCGGTTATTTTTGCATCTATACTTGCCTCTGCTTTTCTAAGCTCTTTTTCTCTGTCTCTTAGCTCTTCCAGTTCTTCCTTTAGTTCTTTCTCAGTTTTTGTGGTAGGCTTTTTGATTTTGCTCAGTTTGTCTATATCCGGCTGCAGTTCTTCTTTTATTTCCTTTGAGAGTTGTTCAACCTCATTCTTAAGATCAGAAATCTGCTCTGGCAGCCGCGTTCCTTTTTTTGGTAGTTGTGGCATTTGTTCAGGCTATTCCTATGGTTAGCAAGTCTGTAAGTACGATTCAAGATGCTGCTTCTGCCTTTGTTATATCAATGTGGGGTTACTTTGTCTACAGACTACGAAAAAAACCAAAATCCAATGTGATTCGTTTATGTTGCACGATCAGTATTCCTTTAATCCTAATAGGTATCATGTATTATGTAGTTAGCATGCTGGCAAAATTCATTGGCATTTCCCTTCCAGACTTCACACTTGATATATTCCTTGCAAGTATGTTTGGTGCGACTGTACTCGCTCTTACTATGATTATTCTGACTGAATACACAGATAGGAAGAAGAAAAAGAATCTCTCAAAATAGACGGTCAACTTCTTTCACTTGAGATCGAAGGAAAACAGCACATGGATAAAAACGGTAGAATACAATGTTAGAAGAGTTTCTAATAAGTTAAAAAAAAGCAACGACCAAACGATCGTTAGATGAAAAAACAAAAAGGCTAATTGATAACAAGCTAAAGGAACTTGAGAGAGTTGGTTGATGTCCTTGTCGAGACTGACTGCTGAAAAATGGAAACCTCATAAGAAGCCTATGAAGGAAAAGAGAATAAAAGTCGAACTCTCGAAAAGACTTGACACATGGATGAACCGCTAAAATTGAGATATGCCCGAAGTGCAAAAGTTCTTAATTCAATTTCTTCTTTTTTCCAGATGACTTTTTGTTCAAACGTATTCAGCAATAACAGTAAATTCAAGATGCCCTATTATCTCGTTGACATAGTATTGTTTCAAAGCTGAGTCGAGAAGAAAACCACGTATGGAACATAATATGATCTATATTAATAGCTTCAAAGGAATGTTTAGACTCTCCTTGATTTTTCCAAGATACATTTTTCTCAAGTTTCTAAAAACATAAATTGGCTCTACATTCTTCAATACATGGAATTCCTGAATACGATAGATTCTTTTCTTGGTAAGCCATAATATCTTTTCCAAGTCGCCATGTGTTATCTTTGCGTTTTCAGGGTACATTAATTCAATGTATAAGCTGAAAAGTGTCGGGTAGATTCTAATTTCAGTACATGTTTTCAGAAAAGCAATTCGATCACCTAGAATCTTATACATATAACGTAAAGACCTTTGATTAATTGGGTCATCTAGAAAGTTATCAACAAATCGGGAAGTCTTTGAAGAGATATAATAAACCTTATCAACTTCGATACCGCTTGCAAGCAATGACTCTATCAGTCTATTTATATTCTCTTGTTTCCATTTCTTTGTTAATAGGATATCAATCCTTAAGCGTCTGGCAATTAAAGTTTGGATTTTTTGAGAAAGCAGGTCAACGTTTTTGTCAGAGAGTTCAAGGGAATAAGTCGTGGGAGTTTCAAACTCTATATCATCATAAATTTGAACATCTCCTTGTAGACCTAGACCTTGTTTGGAATAAGTGAAAAGAGCACCAAACAAACGTTGACGTGCACTTACTACGTCAGAGAGACATAGAAATCCATCATTCACAAATATCTCTTCAGGGGCTTGTAAAACAATAGGTGGTATACCCATTTTTGTGAGCATCTCAAGGATTAGATTGGCTCTGACTCCGACCCATTTTGGAAATTTTTCTCTGACTGTTTTCTCATCTATGTACTGAGTTGGAACCTTGTTGCTATCGAAGAAAATTTTAAGAGTCTCATACCAATGGTCCAATGAATCCCGATCTTCCAAGAAGACAAAAACGGATTTCTGTTTGATCGGGGCACGAAGTTTTTCACTAAATTCCTTTACAGTCACAATTGATTTTGGACCTTTAACTTCCCCAAAACCAGATAAGAAGTTCCTAAGTTGAGGAAACGGTTCAATTCCCTTAAAGTAAGTCTGTGTAAAGATGTGGTAGAAATTCTGCTGCTTTGGAATAGATGAAAAGATATTCTCATAACGAGATTGGCTTGTTTTTCTGAGAAAATCATCTAGTGAAAACTTGGTTGAATCTGAACAGAAAACTTCCCAGTTTGAAATGTCAACGCAATCCTGACCCCTCAATGTTACCCTTTTGAAATTCAGATTGCACTTTGGCAAATCGAATTCTGAACCGAATAAATCACAAAAATCTAATACGATAGAAGCTGCGTTTATGTTCTGCTGTCTTAACCAACAATTTCTGTTCTCCCCAGTTGGTTGAAACGAGACAATGTACAACTGTTCTTTCGGGGCATCGTTTACCAGAAAAGAAATTTGGATGTTGTTATAAGAAAGGAGTTGTTTATCTGAAAAGTTGAGGCTATTATCGTCTGCAAATTGCGTAACATGTGCTACGAGGTCTTCCCTAACCTCGCTCTTCGTTGGAAAGTTTCTATGTGTTGAAGCGACATAAAGACTTGTTTTGTATTCTTGACTACTCAATTGCTCCTCTCCTAAAGTTCTTGAGAAGATTACTTTTCAATTTATAAAGTCGAAATGAAAAGAAAACTGTTATTATCAGTGCAGATAGCAGGAATACAGGCACATCAGGAATTTCTAATTTGAATCCTATCTGAGGAATTTCCCAAGGTAAATAGATTTCAAGGAATGCATGAAGAACTAATAAAACGGAATCGACTACCAAAAATACCCAGAACGGAATTCTAAGTTGGATATGAGGCACAGAGATGCTTGCAACTTCATCATAACTTTGCTTGATTGAATACTCGGTTGAAGGAAGATGGATGACTTCATCGATATATCTAGTTTTTTCATCCTTAGGAAGTCTTAATGTAGTCAGATATCCACAGAAAAATAGAATAATTGCCAGTTTGAAAAGGTTTTCAAGTACTTGATCAGCTAAGTTCTCTTGACTGACGACTTCTCTAAGTTGGTTAACAGTTCTTCTAACAAGCATGTAATGAGAAATTAAGAGTTCACGTTTATTCTTGGGATATTCCACTGCAAGAACATACGACAGATATATCACAACTTTCTGTAAGACTTCATCCTTGCAGGAGTTAAATTCAACAATTATGCTGTGCGGGACACTATCATATTTTCTATTTTCCCAGATTTGAATCGCTGAAAAAACTGCACGTAGTTCATTATCTTTGTAGTCAAGGATACCACTGAATCTAGCAATATCCCTTTCTAAGAAAAGAGCACCTTTGTTGAGTTCTTTACACAAAATATGAAGGAAAATGCCTTCTTTAAGTAAATCTATGAGAACGGTGTAGGAGGGTTCACTTTCTGTTCCCTCAAAATCTTCCGCTGCTTTGTCAATTCTTTCTCGATATTTCAAAAGATGCTGCTCCAAAGACCGAGAAGATTGACTAAGGCTTTCAAGTATCGAAAGCTCTGGATCATCTTTGCTTTCAATCTTTATGCTTTCGCTCTTCTTATTCAAGACAACATTCAACAGATTGGCTAATAATTTAATTCTTGTCCGATATCCACCGCCAATAACACTTGTAGTCCTATTTGACGCTGAGAGGATAAGCTCATGGGGATAGCCTAATTCTTCTGCGAGTAACACAAAAGGACTCCCACCATTATTTTGCATTCGCATTCTTTATTAGAGTTTCTATATCATTTAGTATTGACCCTTTTAACTGAAGTAGTAAAATTAATAAAATCCAAGAAGTTAACTATTCATGATGAATATGACCGAAGAAAAATTTCCTGTTTCTGAACAACTGAAGATAATTGAAGGCACAACTGTCTACAAGACCGATAAGTGGTGGTCTGCAGTGCTCGTTGTAGAGTCCTTTGGAAGGAAACAAATTGCCGTCTATCTTTGGAACAAAAAAGGAGATGAGTGGAAAAGACGGCAAAAGTTCTTGGTTCCCAGTAAAGACGGATGGACAAAAATAAAGGAAGCAGTGGAGAAATATCTGGAACAGAACAGAAGTTAACCAGCCATTTAGTCAGCAATTGAAAAACTTCTGGAATTCAAGCTACTTAATACTATTAAAGAAAGAATATTGGAAAATGCACGAAAGGTTGACGGACTGACTTCACAAAAGAAGCTGTTCTGTACTGGTTCTTCTTTTCCTATTGAGTTATTGCGACAATAGAAAATCATGTTTTTTTCAGTTTGACTGACATGATTCATTCTTCAATTCCATAACAAATAATGATCGATCGATCGCATACATCGTAAGAGACATTTGATGATTCGTGATATGGATGCATACTTTAGGAAAGCATGGAAAAAACACTGGAATGGAACAGATGAATCGCAATTGAGTTTTTTCAAAGAATTCGGCATTGACTTTTGGAAATATGCGAAGAAATATGACATACAAATAGGAGGGTATCATCTGATCCAGACTCGTACCTGTACTAAAAAAGGATCAAGATTTTCCCAGAACAGCCTTCTTCAGAGCCTAAAATTAGAGTCCTAATTCCAATATATGAACCACTCAAAATTGAGGCTTGTAAGAAATGCAAAAGTGTTATAGCTGAACCAATAGAAATTGAGAAACAATCAGAATTGCGAAAGGAAAAGTTCGAAGATGGCAAACTATCACATCTGTCCAGTCTGCAAAGAGCCTATCAAGGTAGAAAACTATACAGAGCACTTTGAGAAACATGGCAAAAAGGAAGAGGATACGGATTTAGCAATAATCAAACGAATATTAGATGAGGCTAAAGAATCTTGGAAGTTGAAGGGTAACAACAATGTCGTATCTTTATATTTTGAAATCGCAAAGAGAGTTTTTTCAGAAGTGGAAAAAATCGACACATCTACTTATAATTACGTATTTGATTCTGAATACCCTGACCTAATGTCAATTGCCAAAGTAGAAGTTCCTTCTCCGCATCCTGCCATCATGTGCGCTCCCAAGTTCAGAATTAAAGATAAGGCACTATTTGAGAAACTGCTTAGGAAATACAGAGGAACGCCCAAAGAGCAAATGCTGAAAGATATGGTTTCAAAGCGCATACCTACTGTTGTGGTTTTTGGAAAAGAATTGACTAAACAGTTCATTGAGTGGAAATCCAAAGGAATGACTGCTTCTGATATTACCATTATGACCGTTTACTTTTTCCTTCACGAGATGTACCATATTGAGGGATTTGGTGAAAAAGACTCCTCTGTCAAAGCGAGCATTGCAGTTCAGAAGATTTTTGGGCAAAGGGTAAGTATTCCCGAGCATGAAATTGAACGATGGAAATTCGAAGAAAAGCAGAGGAAACAAGAATCAGAAAATCCCTAGAGGAATTTTCTATCAGTCTTCTTAAGCCAGTTTATGGTTTTGCGGACACTGTCCACTTAATCGGGATGCTGTTTTGATGTCCAGATGTCCCTCTGTCGTAGTTGATTTATACTGGTTTTATATTATTGAACAACGATTAAAAATGACTTCATACTCGAGGATAAGGAACACCCTTCATGATAAATATAACCAAGAAGAATGGTTTGACACTATTTTGCCGTATCTAACTGGAAATTATGTAGCGATTGAAGACAGAATGATTGGTTCATTTCGCTATGTTCAATGTCACCCTCTGAACTATGATGCTTTTTCTTACGAATATGCAAGTATTCTCCGAGACACAGGAAGTGTTTTTGGCTCTGTCATGGATAGATTGCTTGACGTGACAAAGTTTCCCAAGACCAAAAGCGATTATGACATGGGTGATTACCGAAGGTGGCTAATCGGAGAGATAAAGGATATACAACTCGTCACTGTTCGTGTCTTTCACCCGATCAATTTCCTTCTTATTCCTTTCGAGGATATTCGAGATGAAAACCGAAGACTTGGGTGGTGGGCTGCTTATAACAACTTGAAACACTCAGACATTGAGAGTTTTACCGATGGGAATCTTGGAAATTCGCTTAATGGCTTGGCGGCAGTTGCAGTGCTTTATGCTGCTTTCGACCCAAGTAATGGTTCTGCGATCCGACTGTTTAGTGACATAGGTTTTATTGATCCCCCCATTTCTGCGAGGTTTGAGGAAGAATGCCGTTGCGAGCATCTTAGTGAACTGTATTCAGAGCGTGCGGAAAAGTTATAGCTGAACCAAAAGAATTAATTAGAATCACAAAATGTCAATAATGCAGATTATCTTAGGATTATAGGTCATCTAGGATTCAATCGAAGATTCTTGCACAAGTTATAAGAAATGGGAAAAAACATACTTATTGAAACAAAATGAGTAAAGAACTTACATTAATAACAGCTTTCATCATCGTTTTATCCTTTACTCCTCTCATCCTTCTTGTTTTCTGGTTATTTGGCTTGCATGCGTCTTCTAACTGTGGCTTTGAGTCCTGTGGCCTTTCTCCAGTTTCTTCATGTGCCTTGTTTCAAGCTTCATTATTTCTATGTCCTTTCTTTTGTTTAGATAGTTTAACAGTTGGTATTTCACGTTTCCCAAGGCAAGCAACACTATTTGGTCATCCGCTTGTAAGCGTTTTTCAAGCTCATCTTTCCATTCTTCATCGTTGCCACAAAAGATGGGACGGCCCTTACCCTTAACT